>Ga0181612_170461_pt1 | contig 15074 bp, 11 predicted proteins | sample HoacroProtozoa21_FD_119630 | JGI IMG/M metagenome (GOLD analysis project Ga0181612, IMG submission 119630) | Hoatzin crop microbial communities from Cojedes, Venezuel. Combined Assembly of Gp0051906, Gp0051904, Gp0051908 | reverse complement strand
TTTCAAAGGAGCAATGTGATAGTGTCCAAGCTGAAACACCTGCTGGAAAATGCCGCCTTCTCCCCTGGCTTGCTCTGCAGGTGGGTGGTGTGCAGTGGGAGATGCTCCAGCTCTTGTAGAGCAAGGCTTTGCCCACTGAATATAATAGAGAGCACCTTCTTGCCACCTCTAAGTATACAAATTTCTCCAACCTTTGCTCTGAACAAATGGAAACCTGATTGCTCCTTCTAATCTTCCCCCGTACACCTGGTGTTGTAGGGACAAGTGACAACCTGGCCCTGATAAAGACTTCAAGAGCAGAGCTATTATCTACATCCCAGAAACACTCCGATCATGTGGGAATAGTTAAAGGTAAGAAAATATATAACAGGTCATCTGTCTTTCAGCTATAGTCAGCTCAGAGGTGGAAACAGATTGACACAGCTGGGTGCAGCCATCGCGCTGGAGCCTGCAAATGCCGGTCGGCAGAGCTGCAGCAGGCACAGAGCACAGCCTGCGCGGTTCCCTTGCAATGGGTTTGTTGGCAGGGGGGGTTTGGCCGCCAGCTTTGGAGGCCGAAGCATGGAAGCTGCATTTTGCTGAGCCTGCTCTGACAAGTTAGTGAGACCTAAGACTGGGTGTGGCTCTCTGTCCTGTAGGCACAGGGGGTGACATGACCTTTTCGTGATCCAGCAGCCACTGCAGCCCCTGGCACTGCGCTGAGGCCAGTGCTTGCTGGCAGAGGCAGGGAGCTGGCTGGCGCCTGCAGGCGAGGGTTTTTGGGCACAATGCCGACCCTCCCTGTCACCAGGCCCTGGTGCTGTGGAAAGCAGCGCATTGGAGAAGCAGCTGGATGCCTGAGAGGTGCAAGCCTTGATCTGTAGGCAGCTCTCTGGGTATTTGCTCATGCACAGTACCGTTGCGGGCAGGGTGTAACCCCTGGCCTCTGGTGCAGATGGTTGCATGAAAACAATTAATCTTTCAGAGAGCAGCGAATGGAAACATCAGCGCCTCAACCCCTAACACAGGTGAGTGTCACTGCCCGATGCAAAGGCTGGCGTGCACAGGGAGCTTTTGCTGACTGCTAGCTTTTGGAGGCTCGTGGCTCTGTGAGGAAAGGCAGAGAAGTCTGGAGAAATGGCTATCGGGAAGCAGAGAAGCATTGCATTTGTCTTAGGCAAACACTGGGGTGGGAGCCCCGAGGAAAGCCAGGGAGCCCTGCTGGGTGCGGGCTGGCTGAGGGGCTGGCAGAGGCGGGCAGCAAACACCCCTCCCTCTGCTTCCTGCTGTGGAAAAGGCAGCACGACACGGCTGTCCGCTCCTGGCGGATAACCTGGAAGCCATCTAACAAATACCCCAGCTTCACCTATTTCTTATCCCAGGGGGAATCAGCCATCTGCAGTTTTGCTAGCTGTGCTGGGCAGGAAGGGATAGTTCATTAGCAATTTATACGTTTGGTTTGCCTCCTAAAATGGATCCTTCCAGCAGCAGAGACGTGTCATTTCCCCGTTGAGATGCTCCTGCTTTCACAGCAGTGACTCCCAGCAATCACTCTCAGTTTGAGCTGGAGTTACCAGCGTATGTAAATGACGTAAATAAGCTGCAGGGACGAGGTCATATACCCGCTTTGTTAGGTTCTGCCCTGTCAGTCCTATTTCATGGATTCCGACAGAATATTAACATGTTTGCATATGTAAATGTGTTAAAGAGAGCATCAGCTGAGGGAATACATTAAACTCTGTCGTCCTTCCAAGTTGATTTAATCTGACAGCACCTCCATTAAAAAAATAAAAAGCATCAGTTTTCCCTTTGTGACTTGATGTACAGTAATTAGCTTGTTAGAGCAGGAAACACCTCCTTTCATAATTGATTTTGCACCCCTTTTACTTGGATATCTCTGACAAGCTGTTTCTAGTTCCCCAAGGACACCATCAGTACTTCCCATGTGTTTGGAATTTCATGAATGTGAACAATGAATATGATTTATCCCTCCCACACTCCCACGCACGGATAATATATGTAGCCAATTTGTGAACTGGACCTTGCATCAGAAAGATCGGTGTCAAAGTATTAATAGTGTAGTGACCGACCGTGCGCAGGAATTAGGGCACAGCTAAGCAGTGATATTCCGAGCATTAGCGAGCTGGGAACCAGTTGCACCAGTGTGTTTGTCCACCAGGGAGGAAAAAATGGAGGAAGATTTTCTGAATGGTTCTGTGTATCTAAGTTAGCATGCCAAATTGGTTGCTTATTACAGCTGGCACAGTGCCTTAGTGGGCTAATGTGTTAATAATGTGTAATGTTTCTCTTAGGCAATGGCAGCATTCTTCATTAGCGCTTCTCAAGTCCTGTCACTGTTGCTTAGCTCGACATTTTGTTTCTGACGTTCGAGTGAGGGTATTTGAAATCAGGATTTCAGATCTGCTAATACATGTCACACACTCTTTAAAAATGGATTTTAAAAGGGCCTCGATAATTTTATGGCTTCTAATAACGTTTGTAGCTATGTGAGCTAAGCTAATGATAAGAGTAATCAAATTTCATGTTTCATGGCATAAAACGAGCAACTGTAGGGGTCAGGAAGGTATTCACTCCCTGCCCTCCTCCCCTGGGAATCACCGCCTTTTCCAGTTGGTTCAGTAGATGAGCAATGTTTGGGATGTGAAATAGCACAGTGCTGCAGGAAAGTTCAGGGCCTCGCACCATACAGAGCAAGGATCTTATATGTAAGCATAGGAATCCTGGTTTCAGCTGGCAAATGGAGGGAAACACTTGAGCGATGCATTTGTTTCACACCGATTACCCCCCACAATGTCGGCATCACATACACAGGGCTGCTTCTCCCCCTTTTTGTGGCTGTTTGCTCAAGCGCCCTGAACTTGGACATAGAAGCCTCATATTTCTGAATGGCCCTTGCGCGGCCACGTAAGTCATATCCTAATATTTCTGGCAGTGAAGGTGCTGGCACAGACTTTCCTCACATTTCTGTGTTTTCACTCACTGTATTAACAAGCCTGTTTTGAGCTTTGCTTTAACACTCAGAACAACTGGGAGAGGCGGCTAAGAGAGCCTGGAGCCGCCAGCAGACACCATCCTTGGCAGCCGCCGTGGCAGGACCGCGGTGGGGAGAAACGTCGGTGCCGCCGCCTGTTGGGGAGCGAGGCCATGGGTCACCTGCAGGTGGGTGCAGGCGGGTCGACCTTCCCACCCCCGTGGCACGGCTGCGGTTTGCTCCAGGTGTGCTCTGCCCACGGCGGCTGTGCCTGCTCCCGGCGTGCTGTGTTCGGTGGCCACGCACCCCTTGGCAGCGTTCACCCAGAGCGGAACGGCAGGGCCAGAGCCAGGAGGCTGGCATTTGGCAAGGCAACAGCTTGTTTAACTGAAGCCTGGTTTTGATAAAGACTTCCAGTCCTGCATTTTGCCATACAGTGCCTAGAGCATCTTCTAGCACAGGTAGTTTTAGTGTGATGTGTTTTCTAAAGCCTTTTAGTGCATTGTACCAGTGATGTACTGATGAGTCTAAAAGGACTCACTTAACACAATGTGTAATAAACTAGAAAGGAGATGTGCTGGGTAAAAAACTCCAACAGAGACAGTCAAAAAGCTCTCTATATTTTTCAAAGAGGGAAATAGCTATTATTTTTTAAAAAAGATCTTCTCCAGAAAATATCTTGTTTTTCTTCTGAATGTAGATATTAATTGAAATGTGTAAATTGTTTGAAAAGATTTTTTTGTTCAGCTACATTTAACCTGAGATCTTTTGAGTCCTGAAGTGTAGTTTTTAGGAGTTTGGTATTATCTTACAAAAATGCAAAATAAGTTTAAAATCGTCTAAAATAGTTTCAGTTTCAACCCTTTTTTTTTGTAGAAGTACTCTCAGTGACCTCCGTCTAAGCAGACGTAATGTGTCTCCAGGCCGTGTTTGCGGCAGAGACCCCGCAGCCGTGAGGGTGGCGGGGAGCCCGCGCACCGTGGGGAGCAGCTCGGGGCAGAGGTTGCCCCACGAACGGCCAGCGTGGGCTCTGCAGGGCTGCCTGGGGGAGCCAGCTTCCGAATCTTAGCGAAGAGCGTGCAAATCCGCCAACGCAAAAGAGAACGTTTATAGTGGCAGCTTTGGAGATAATCAAATTACAGCCAGAGATCAGAAGAGCGCTCTAGAAGACATTTTTGTGTAGCACAGTTTGACGATTAGAGCTGAGCACAAGGGTAGCCTGAGACTGTAATGAGGAGCCAGATCTAACAAGTGAAGTCCTGGTCAGGTCGGGCTTCCCAAGGGCTGCTCCCGTGGCCGAGCTGGGGCAGTGCCTGGGATTTCTTCCCACGGCCTCTGACTGGGGCCAGGCTGTGTCCCTTCCCGGGGACAAACTGCCCACGTACAGGCACGCGTTGGCTGATCCTGTCCCACAGGCACGTGGCTCTTACAGGCAAGAAACGCAGCATTAAAATTCTGTGAGTCTGGGTAGAAATGAGGCCACAGAAACTCCCTCAGTTTTGCTTCTCTTCTGCCCCTCGCTCTCGCGTGGGGTGTTCTCGGAGGCTGAAGAGAAGCTGCCCCTCCTGCCTGTCCCCCTGCTCGCGCCCAGGGTCCGGGCAGTGTGCGCAGCAGCCGGTGCACGTTGTTACACCCCTGCTGCTGCTGCTGCCCGCACTGTGCCCCTTCCCACGCACCTCCCCGCTTTTTGGCCAGCGCAGCCCGGGGCTGCCCGCGGAGCTGCTCGCTCGGGGGGCTGCAGGAGATGTGGGGAGGTGGGCGATGCCCAGGAGCCTGCTCCTCCCCGCGCCGGCTGGGGTGGCTAATTCGGCTCCTGGGGAAGGGAAGGGGACTGCCAAGGGAGGGCTAAAGCCTGGCTGAGCAGACTGGGCACTGCCAAGAGCATCGCTGAGGTTCAGAGCAGGCTGCCGCGAGAAGGGGGCTTGCTGGTACATCAGGGAACATAATGGGAAAGGCTGGAGTTAAAGACCCTTTAATTGAGGCCTTCAGAACGGTAAGTATAACAGCGCATCACTCTGCTTAGGGGATTTTGCGTATCTCTACCATCAAGGCTACATTTGTCTGTAGGATTAATCACTTTTTGATCCAGAGGGTTTAAGCCAGACAGCTTACTAGGAATGTGCCGCACGGCTCTCCCAGGCTGGCAATTAACTTTGTTTCTTCATACTGTCTTGTTTATTACGCTCTTCTCCCTCTCTTTTTTTCTGACCAGCATGTTAATACACTAATTCATTTTTAATCCATTTTTAACTGTACAATTAGAAGACTTTTTAACAGAGGATTGTTACTAAAAGCTCTATGTCGAATGCGGAAAATGAAAAACTGCTGCTGAGCAGAGAATGGCTTTGTGTATAGACGACACCATAAAGAAATCCTTGGAGAAACTCAAAGACATCATTTTGCTCTATTTTAGGGCTTTATCTCTAGACTTGCTGAGGTTCTCCTACCTGCCAGGTCATCAAGAACCTGAATTATGCCCATTGCCATTTAACTTGAAGGGAAATGTGTTTCTTTGGGACATTATTTGTACCTCACATGAAAGAAATAATATGTCTCAGGAGCTATATGTGTGCATGTCCACTTATTTCCATTCAGATGCTAAGAAGGTATCTCTGGCTGTTGACAGGCTGTTTCCTCCTGCATGTCACTGGCTCTGAATGGCAGAGAAAGCTCATGCCCCTATCCTGTCATGCAGCCTTTCCTCTTATCCTCTTAGTCCTGTACTGGCTAGCACAGAAGATGGGCGATGCCTTTATCTCCTTCTCAATTGTGCTGTTTGAATGGACGGGACAAGCAGGAAACTGTCCTTCAGCTCTAGACCAATAACATCCATTGAGGCTGTGGCTGGGAGGTATCCATGTGCAGTTCTCACATGGGATCACACACACATGGGACCCGTGAGCTGCCAACACATAACATGACACTTGGCAAAGCCCCTCCAGACCTTGCTTTGTGGCTGGAACCAACCCAAATGCACTTGAACGCTACCTAAGGGCTCCGAGCTTTTCCGGCTTCCAGATGTGGCTTTGCCCTGAACCTGCTGGGTGACTCTGGTCAAGCAAGTTCACTGCTCTGCAGGAACATTCCTGACCACCTTTACACAGCATTTTGCTACTCCCTGGGGATAAGCAGCAGCTAAGGACTGAATATTGCCGTGTAGAACAGCACATGGTTGGTGTAACTGCGGCGCACCGAGCCAAAGCTCATTGAAATACATTGGAGCTTTGCATTGACGTTAGTCGGTTTTGGATCAGATGCTAAAACCTGTAACATTGCTCTGGCCTTCTGATATCCCCTGTGTACAGTTACTAGCCTGACTGGAGATGGATGTAGCACAAGCCATACTTTTCTGTCACGGGCAGTTTGTCTTCCTTTTTTTTGGCTCTTCTTTTAATAAATGTAACTTTTTCTTCTATGGCTCAGGCATCATGTTGGACCATGCCGACAAATGTTCTCAGGTTTTTAAGATATTTGGTATTAAAGGGATCAGGCCAGATGTGTTCTGCTGCCTTCATCACTCTAGGTTGTGTACTCTGTGTTGAAATGATTATTGTCATCACCCGGTGAAAGGCAGCTGATGAAATACTCTCGCTCCCTCTGATGAGCTATCCATCCGCCCATGCCCGGTGCAGAGTGCACAGGTTTTGTTTTTGAATGATATATTGCGGTGTCAAAGTGGCTTATGTGCTGCTTAAACTTATGCTAGTGAATGACAGAGAGTATGTCTTAAACAACCTCATCGCAACAGGAGCTGTATTTTCTCATCTCCAGCTTTGGGAGCACGTAGCACACCCCGCCGCCGTGAGCCCGGCAGGGACTTCTGGAGCAGGGTGTCTGGGTGCCTCTGTGTTCACGCTTGGGTGTTCACGCCGGACATTTTTAAAGAAATGCAATTGGACACCAACCCTTATAAGTCTTTCTAGAAGACACAACTGTTCTTTCTGCCCACCCTACTCTGTTGATGAAAGAAACCGTTTTACATAAGACATTTGGAAATGTTTTGGGTTTGGATGCATTTCCCCTACAACCTTTTCTGTTCTCAAGTAGTGTAGCTGCCATTTTCCTGCTTCTCCCTCTTTTACTCCACTTTATTCCTCTTGTTTTCACTGCTTTGCTAGGCTTAGCTACAAGAGCTAAGAAGGGACAGAAGAAGGGGAAGCTGTAATGTTTCCATTTTTGGGTCTATCACCCATCTCCCAAACCATCTCCAAAGGAAGTGTTTGATGAGCAAAACATGTTAAAAGCACCACTTTGCCTCGAAAAATGTTTTGAATGGAAAATTCAGTTCTCAAAGCCTTCCACACTTCCACAGCACTCCAGTGCATCTGATAACTTCCAGCATCGCTGAGCAGAGCCCATAACATGAATAAGACCTTTCCAAACAACTGAGAATAATTAAAAAACCCAAGACACAGACATTTTCTCTGTCTAGTGACACAATCAAATACTTAACCAAAAACAATGTAATGAAAAGTCTAGGTCACAACATGGAGTACTGCAGCCCGGAAAAGTAGTTTTATGACCTTCTAGATTTCCTCTATTACAGGACTGCTGTGCAGTGAGCAAACCCTATTTCTTACAACAAAGAAATTTAGCAGTCTGTGAGGCTATGTCACCTTGCTGGCAGAAACACTGAGTGGCAATAGTGCTGAAAGTCAACACTAATAGCTGACACCAAATTAAACTGCCAGAGTTTGTGTGATGTAGTTCTGTCACCCTTTGACACATTTGATGTGAATTCAGAGGCTTCTGCTGCAAACTCATCAGCAGAGCTCATGACGCATCATCTTTACATATCTGTCCATCCACATTTGTCAGCAACCCGTGTGCCTCAAATGACTCCAGCGATTGGGATATAGATTACTTTACCTTCACATATAGTAAACAGAGTGTTTTAACACTTGTGATACGCTGAGCTCTAGCTTTTAACTGACAAAGTCTTGTTAGCTGCACTTCAGCCTTTCTGCTTCCGTGCTGAATGCGGTGATTGATGAGGGCTGATTATGGCGGTGGGGTGGCGCATCCCTTCTTAACCTGTGGCTCAAATCATCTCCAGTTTGCCCATGCAGAAGAGCAGCAGGCACACTCCTAAGTGTCTTCATGAAGTGCCTGATTGAAAGGCCACAGCCAATTAGGCTGAGCTGAAACGGACACTAGCAGGAAGCCTTTGCCTCTCAGTTCCCCACGAGGTGCCTGCAGAGAGCAGGCACTAAACCAGCGCAGGTAGCCCTCACATCTGCTTGTGTGCACCCAGCGACTCTCAAACCTGGAGGCCGGTGTTTCGGCCCAGGAGATGCAGCAGGGTGGCTGTGCCCTTCCTTCGCAGCCCTGGGCTAGGAACAGTCCCAGCAAGCGCGGGGTGTCGGATCCCGATGCAGCAAGCGGTGCTCACCAATGGAAGTCGCTCTGCTCGGGCGGTCATTCACCAGTGACAAATATATAATCTGCCCCCAGAATAACACGGCATTTCAAAACACGAACAACTTGCCCCACATTCTCTCCCTGAGCAATATGAAAGGGATTTATAATATTTATTTTTTCCTTTAAACCAGTTATTGTAGTTTCAGATTGATACCTTTTGGTTATCAGCTCCTAATTTTCCGGTTAATTTTGGACTTATTGAAGTAACGAAAGCAGGGCCCCTCAGCTGACAGCAAATTTCTGCTGGGATGTGTGTGAGCGGTGGAGTTGATGTGATGCTCTGAGCGATGCTGAAGAGAGACTCCCCAGGTCTGCACCTTGATCTGTCTCCCCTACAAACCAGAAGGGAAAAGGGCCTACAGTTTCCGTTTATGTCTCCATTGTATTTAACATACTTGTTAGCTTCAACAGCAATTTATTTGCCACGTATTGCCCTAGAACATTTAATATCGTGAGTCTTTTTCTTCCATTGACTAGCTTTGCTATCAGTGCATATTACTATGGAGAGAAAACTGTATTTAGACACACAGGAGGAAAGAACAGAATAAGAACAGTAGACCAGTTTTTTTTAGAAGTCTATTTTATAAGTCTATTTTAACACATGGTTTAAAATACTAGCCTCATAAGGTAGCATACATCAAATCATATTTATTCAAGTGTGAGCTACAGCAAAACGGGAATAGAAACACGATGTCCTACAAGAAAAGCCACTCTGTTTTCACCCTGTATCTCCAAATATTCTACTTACATAATACTGGCATAAAAATATTGCATAGTGTCTGGTGTTCCTTTGCGCTACTAGAATTATCTCCAAAAAATGGTAATAGAAAATTTCCACCTTTGGAAGAAGACTGTGCATCTCTGTGCCAGGTCAGAAGGTGAGAGAGAGCAGTTCAGACTGAACCAGGTAACATTTTTTTCCTATAAAATATTAATATGTGTCAATAATAAAACTTCATCACAAAACACAGGGAAAAAAGTTTGCTGATTTTTTTTTTTTTTAACATTTGCTCTTAAAAATTCTAACCTGAAAAACTTTGCAAAAAATTTGAAAAAAAAGTAAAAGCTTAAAAAATATTTCCCTGTGACTTCCATTGCTTCTTTGTGACCTGCTCTGGAAAGTTCTGCACAGTGCCACTTTGCTTGTGTGAAGGAAGAAGTTCAAGCTCTCAGACCCAGCACCTGAATTTTTATTTGAAGTCCTAAACATCCCACTTTTGTCCTCTAGAAATGTCTTTCCTTGTTCTAATTTCTTTCCGGGTCTGTAAGAGCTGAGCATATCATTAAAGCACAGTTTGGAACAGCTAATTCTCCTGGCCCGCAGCACAGAGCGGCTCCCGTACTGGGTGCGCTGGGAACACCTGGGTGGCAAGGGAGAGCCCTGGGCGGCCGAATCGATGTGGCTAAGAGATGTGGACCTGCAATCTGCGTGCAGCCTCCAGCCCACTGTGTCTTCAGGCATCTGAGGCTCACTCTGGGCACAGAGGGGATTGTAATGGAAACGCTGACAGCTCTTAGTAATTATGACGCTTCTAGACATCTCTGTAATTACTGTACAGAGGCTTCTGGCATGCAAGCAATATTAGGGTACATCTTGTGCCTGTCTTGTTTTATCTGTCTGTGTGGCAAAGCTCATAAGAATGGGAAGCCGTAGCTTCTCCTTGCGTTTTTTAAAGCACTAGTTGCTCTCTCAGCAGTTCACAGTTACTGACAGCTGTGATAATTTGGGCTAATTCAATGCTTATTTTGATTTCCAGAATTCCTGTTAACAGACTGTAGAGTCAAGACACCCTGTGCAAGGTGCTTGATGGACTAGAGCTTTTTCTGCAGTGTCCCATGGAGGAGAAGCATGAAGGCTGCACCTACAAGAACTATTTATAAGTGCATTGACTTTGACTTTTGTGTCCTGTCGTCACTGAGACCGGGCCTGTTTGTCCTTTCTTGCATCCTCCTGGATGGTGACAGGGAAAGACAATTCCCTGTTTGCAGAGGGGCCTGTCCCACCCTCTTGTATCTGGCACTTTCCAAAGTAATGAACAATGTAAGCCTTATGAGTACATTTTATGGTGCTCTTGGTCAGGTGAAGGTTTAAATTAGATGAGTTAAAATGGATCATGAGATACAAAGCAGCCATCTCGGATATTATCTGGACTACGGCCAGTAGACCACAGCATTTCTGCAACTGCACTGCTTGTGTGAGGAATAATTACCTGGAGAAAACACTACATGACAAGCAAAAAAAGAGCAACTAAGCAACAGTCTCCTGCTCCCTTTAGACCTCACCTCCAAATGCTGAAACTATCGGTGCAGTAAAGGGTACGACTCATGTAAAGCAGGTGGTGGTGACCAGCGAAGCGATGGGGCCCAGGGAGGTGTTTTACACATAGCCTACAGCTCTCGGCTTGGTCACTTTACCCTGCATTTCCTTCTGCTTGGACGCAGTCTCCAACCCAAACTGCATCAGCCCAGTGACATGTGTGACACCGTGGGGGTCCCACCGATCCCTGAGGTGACCGATTTTAGACCAGTGCCGCCGGGAGCGGTTGGGTTGTGTGCATGACAGTTGGAGCACTTCACAGCCCCGTCAGAGGAATATTAAACGAAGTTATTCAAATAAGTTCTCTGGATAATTAGATATTGCAGCACCCTCTTCTGGCTCTCTGCATTCCCTGGGCTGTGGCCGTCTCTCCCCTCTGAGACCTTTCGGCTCATGCGGGTTTGCTGGTTATGGTTTCTGAGCTCCATCAGTCCCCATCCTCTCCCACTTTCTGTAACCTTGTGCCTTTCTAGTGGAACCACTCCTCAAACTCCTATTTCTCACACTGAGCCCCTTCACAATTAACCTTACTATACAACCTTTTTAGAGCAAAATCCCTTTTCTGATTTTTTTAGTTGGTGATCACGGAAAAACTCTGACTTTGCACATTTTGTATGGTTCTGACTGTACTGCTACGGACAGGGCAACGGCAAACCCGTGAGATTAGAGGGAGGGATCCTGCACGAGGAGCAGGCACTGCCGCGGCTCAGGCAGCTCGAGGGACGTGCTGGCCTCGGGGAGCAGCAGGGCAGGGAGGGTCCCCACCACCCTCCGTGCTGCCGCGAGGGCAGCCGGGGGCCTTCGCACGGGTTTTGAGGGGGGTGCTGCTTCCCCTCTGATGTCCTCACTGTGAACCCAGAAACAGGCAATTATAACTCATAACATGGGTGTGCAAAATTCCATCTAAGAGCTAATTAACTGTAAGGACTAATATTTCTGTTTTAGGGTCCACAAATGTCATTATACCATTATAAAATAAACTCTCAAAAAATAATTCACTTTTAAAATAATACATTGCTTTCCTTTTATCCAATAGGTTAAACTACTCTGTTCCTGCGTACCAGCTTTAAATTTTTCATGTCAGGGTGAAAAGCAATTTTTTAATTGTAATTTTAATGCATCTGACCATATTTCGTAATGATACATTTTGAACCCAACTTGTAAAGGTGTCAGAAGAAAATATGACTATTCCATAGAAATATCCGAACCATAAGAACACAGTTGAAATAACATAGTGCTTTTAGAAGTGCCAATTATTTATTTTAACTGTGATATTACATCTGTCATTAGCACCATGTGAACTATTTGACGTGTTATTAGAAAAGTTTTGAATTCACTGATTCCAATGCTCACAGAATTTGCAGAAACACAAGGTACCAGGTCATGGCTCCTCTGAAGCAGGTTCTGGTGGCAAAAATCAGCCTTAAGACCATTTTAACTAGTTTCCTTTGCTTTCCCCCTTCAGGCGACAAAGCCATGCCTTGTGCCCTGCACCGCCCCGTGTCCTTTGCTTTACTCCCGTGGGGCACCGGGCAGGTCAAACACGGAGTGAGTGGGAAGGGGATTATCTTTGCTTTGCAGGCTTAGCAGAGGAAGAGTGGGAATCACCACCGTGTCCTGCTACCAGCAAGCCAGCAGAGGGGCTGGCAGGGGCAGGAGGAAGGTGCTATCAGCACCCAAGGCAGCAGCGGGGCTGGTCGAGGGTGAGGACCTTTCCAGAGACCACCGGGGTAACCAGCTGCTCTGCAGCATCACCCCTGCCAGCAAGCTCCTCGCATGACTGTGGTCTGCAGGTCAGCTTGCCTACGTGGAGCTGAGAACACCTGCTAAACATTACCCGTACTAAACTCTGCCGATTTTTTGAGGCTGCAGCTTCATGTTGGCTGTCTCGGCCTCATTTCCCATAGGGTGAGCCATGTCTCTCCTCGCTCTCTCCTTGCAAAGGCAGCAAAACTGTTGGAGTTATTTTTTTCATTTTTGGCTGACTGGATCAAGCTAAAAGGGCTTAAAAAAACTCTTAAATCACAACATATTCATAGATCAGTAATAAGAGTACCAGTGCTCTGACAGCAACAGGAGATCGCAGTGAGAGTACCAAGGGGACATTCAAGCAGCACCCAAGAAAAATGTATTCCTACCAGGGGGATGCTCTGAAGCTGTGAATGAAAATACAGCTTCATCACTCTCCTGAGTACAGTCAGCGGGAAAAATTGCTTAGATGCTTGGCAGTCAGACAGGAGAATGAGGGCCTCTTGGAGAGCAAGAAAGAAGAGGACTAGGATAGAGTACGACAGGGTTTTGATCAGCACAAACGAAACATTATCAGTAGCTTCTTCAGCTATGGAAAAATAGAGGATTGCAGAGGATATTACAGATTTAGGTCTTCCTTGGTTATTTATACCCTGAAACTTGAACCTACCTCAACTCTAAACTAAATCAGGAGTCTCTAGTACTTTGTATTTCCTTAACAATTTCTGTGCCCAGCTCCTCAGGGCTCTTAACATCTCTTTGAAGTAGTACTCAGAGGTAGTACTTACTCAGACCTTTTGCTCGGTACTGGTGATCACATAGCGTAAATCACTCCCCAGCCCTGTTTGGTGCCTGCTTTTTGGCCTATCAAGCTGATGACTCAGTATAGCTTACACACCTGATATGCCTAATCCGGGTGCTCTTCCCACCTGTCTCCCCCGAGAGGGTTTGGTGCAGACCACTTTTGGCATTTCTGCCTCAAATTTCCCCTCCACCCTGACACCACTCCGTATACCCCCTTTCTGGGTGTGTGAGCCCCACAAGCTAGGGCTGGAGGAGCACAGCTGATCAGGAAGCTGCTGCGTTAACAGCAGCAGCAACAACAGCCTCCAGAAGTGTGATACCTTCTCCCTTTCAGACAAACAGCTCTTTCCCCATTTGTGATGGACCAAAGGTCGAAGATAGCTGCTCTACCACGTCAACGGATCTGCTGAAATTTTACGCCCTGAAATTGCTGTCAAGTTTAATGTTCTCGTTTTATATAATGAAATAGCAATTGTTCCAGCTCTGCAGCCTGAATGAGTTCACACTGGAAAAGACTGAAAATTTTCGGTGAAATTTCACAAACTGCTCAGACCTTCAGCCAGTGGTCTTACATTGGATTAGAAGCAGAGATAAGCAGTATTTACTTGGAAAACTGAGAGCTGGATATACCTTGAGAATTCTTTCTGAACCTAATAGAAGTGCATTTGAGAGGAAACCATCGGAATATTTACCCTTTTGTACAGCTTCATCGACCTTTTCTTACAACCTCTTGTTAGCTTTTCCCTTTACAGGTTTTTTGGTATAGATCCTTGGTTACAAGTTTGTGGTTCTCTGACATGTTAATGCTTTGTAGTAAGGAAGGCCTTTTTGTTTTACACCTTTAGAATACTAAACATCAAAATAATTGCCTCTTCATTGGTATTTTTACATAAGCGTGATCCCATGGACAAAGCTCCCATTGACTCTGATGGATACAAAACCCATGGTAGAACTTTCAGGAGAAAACATTACTGTGTCTTAAAGGTGAAGGTTTGATGCTCATAATACCTTCAAATCTGGTAGAGGCGGTGGTTTACCTGAATGCCAAACATCCCTTATGGTAGCGAGTCACAACTCGGGGCTGCTTGGAGGCCCCTCTGAAACACCTGAGGACAATTTCCAGCACTTACAAAGCAAAACAAGAGCTGCTGAGTTACTCCAGAGGTTTTTCGCATGGATCTTTGTATAATTGCTGCAAACAATCCCAGAGGAGCCCTGCTCTTCACCCTGGGGCAGGGAATCAGCACCCTGAGGTCTAGCTGCATTTGCAGATCTTGAGAATTTTCTTCATTCCCCTCCCGGCAAGTAGAAACTGAGCTAAGTCTAAAGGCACAAGGTGTAGCTGTGATGCTGAAGCAGAGCTGATGAGCAGCAAATTCAGAGCCCCGACGTTACCTTTGGTCCCTTTGAATTTACTTGCATGTCCACAGCAGTGCTAGGGGTCACAGGTTCACCACCACAGCACCAAACCCGCTGCAGAGCTGTGCCTAAGCCCGTCCCTGGGGTGTCAAAGTAGCTTATGATGCACTAGGAAGAGAAGACGAAAAATGCTTCTGTGACTAGTAAGTCTAAAATCTGTATTATTGTCAGAGAAACAATGGCGGCATCAGCTGCTGCTGCTGCCCAGGAGCGGAGCAGCGTCATTAGCGGCGCAGGGCAGGGTACCCCTGGGGAGGCACCGCTGCCGCCGGCACCATGTCCCTTCTCCTCTGCAGCCTCGGAAGGCAGCGGCAGCAGCCGCCGAGCTTGTGGGGCAGAGGCGTGGGAGAAACCAGCTGGTGGGAAATAATTTTTCTTTTCCAAAGGACACCA
>Ga0181612_124440_pt1 | contig 15074 bp, 10 predicted proteins | sample HoacroProtozoa21_FD_119630 | JGI IMG/M metagenome (GOLD analysis project Ga0181612, IMG submission 119630) | Hoatzin crop microbial communities from Cojedes, Venezuel. Combined Assembly of Gp0051906, Gp0051904, Gp0051908 | reverse complement strand
AGGGTCACCCACAGCAGGCTGCACAGCACCGCGTCCAGGCGGGGCTGGAATATCTCCAGAGAAGGAGACTCCACAGCCTCCCTGGGCAGCCTGGGCCAGGGCTCCGTCACCCTCAGAGGGAAGAAGCTCTTCCTCCTGTTCAGACGGAACTTTCTCTGCTTCAGTTTGTGCCCATTGCCCCTCGGCGTGGTTGTCCTTGCTCCGTCCCATTGCTGCAAACCCTCAGGGATGCATCCCAGGCTCCCAGCACTACGAAGCCTTTTCTGACTACGGACTTGCAGTAGCTCAACCCATTGAGCTGAAACTCGTTACAGGCGTAATTTAATTCTGCGTCATTCTACATATTCTACGTTACAGGCATAATTTAATCCAGTGGAAGTACACAGAGAGCAGGAGCACAGAAGGTCTTGGGGAGGTGGGGGAGATAGAGCAGGGTTACTCCAAGTGAAGGGACAGCGAGTCCCTGCCAAATTCCTTAACAGTAAGTTAAAAGCTTTCTGCAGAAAAAAGAATGCTTCTCTTTCACAACTAAATTTAATTATTCTGAGTTGCTGACTCAAAGTCACACACATTTCTCTTTCAAAGCATTTGGTTGAAATTACAGATATCCATGTTTTTTTTTTTCTCTGTTCAACACAATTTTTTTGTCTTGATATCTATTGTACAACTAAATCTCACTAAGTGTCCAGAAAAACATATTAAGATCCTTTATTTAGCATGCAATAACTAATCCTGTCATTTTGCAGTAGCAATTCCCAATAACTAACACATTTCACCTGCGTTTTCCAGCCTCTCGAGTCCCCACCTCCACTAGGAAAGTGCCCGCTTGGCTGCCAGCAGGGGGTCCCCTGAATTAGTGTCAACAACACAGGACGGGCCTGGCTTTTTCCATCGACGTCAACGTATGAAATGTTTTCATACTGGCTCAGAGCAAACCTCTGCTGGCAGTTGTTTTCAGCAATAAATCAATTCTCTCGGACAGACAGGATCAAGCAGAGACATAAATACATCAGCAGGCGGGACAGGAGGGTGTGCGCACAGGTTGCACTCTGCAACCTGCTGTTATCAGCGGACAGAAAAATCAGTGGAATATCTGAGCCCATCGTTTTCCTGGCAAGTTTTCAACTTTTTTTAGGGTTTTTTTTTTCTTTTCCCCCACACTGTTTCAACCCCTCTTTGCCTTTTCAATAAATTTCAGTGACAAATTGCCACCCCTTCCCCGAGCACCAAGTGAAGTTTGCCATGGGGCCAGCTCCCCTGACCACATCTCCGCTCTCGATTTCTGCTCTGTTAGTGAGAGTTCGGGGGTTTGTTTTCTGTTAATCAGAGCTCTGGGAGTTGGTATCCACTTAAGGGAAAAGGCTGAAACCTATACGGTTGGGGAAAACCACAAACAAGCATTCAGTGGCCAGAGGGTAAAGAACAGCAGCCCAGGGCATATTACTTCTAGATTATAATTAATTTTAAGTCAGTATTATGACTTTTGAGGCCTGGTTCATGCTCATTAAATGCTCTGGCATGGTAACACCTCATTTTGCAAATAACAGATCATTAATCAGATTAAATAGCATCAAAGTCCCAAGCTCTGTACATTATTCTCCTTCTAAAGGGACCATCTTGCTGATCAGCCTGGAAAAACTGCGGGTTTGTGAAAATAAATGAGAGTTGGTTTGTTTTTTTTGTAAAAAAAAAAAAAACTTAATGAGCAAAAGGAGCTTATTTATTCTTCGTCTGTGATCTGACAAAAGGAGCGTTACTGTAATTGTGACTAAACATTGTGACCAGGCTGCTGTTCCCAGCCCAGATCACTCAGGACATCAGCGGCATGAGCAAACCACTTCACCTGCAGAGGTTTCAAAGCTCGCAGGGGTAAAAAATCAGTAAGAAGTCCAAATTCAACCCAGAGAGCATTTATCTGCCAATGTCCATGTAAATACACATTTCCTTTTCTCACAGGATCTACTCAGTGGGAACACCGTGCTCTGAGGCAGAGAGGAGCCTGGCTCGTGGAGCACCGCAACCCCCCTCCTCCATCCTCCTGCGCCTGCTCTCCTCCCTGGTGTTCCACCACAGCAAGACCAGGATGGGAGAGGGGCACACGGCACCCCAACCCCCTGGTGCAACACTGCAAGATACGGGATTTCACTGGTTCTAATGCAGCGCTACCCAACGCTGCCGCTGCCTTTTGTTTGCCGCCTGTGCCGGTCCTGTAATCCTCTTGTCCTTCGGCAAACCTGATTTAAGGGCAATACTCTTTCCTCCACGTCTGCAGCTGCATAGACAGGGCCAATCTACAGCACGGTTCTCGACTGGAACCGAAAACTCACATTTGTCTTTGACAAAGTGCAGCTCTGCTGGGCCTGGGCAGCGGAAGCCTGGTGGAGCAGACTCCGCTGGCACTAAAATTTCATGCGCAGGCAGAAAACAACACTTTTACTTTGCCAAGCCCATAGAGGTAACTCAAGGTTTCAGGACAGGGATGAAGGTCACATTCCAACAGCTCTCTAAACTGGTTGTTCATGATCGGGACGTCCTAAACAGGCCCTACAAAGCTGATTTTAGGATTTCCAGCTGTGGCAACTTGCCCTTAAACCCCACAGAGGCTGAAAGGGCCCCTTGGTCTCAGTCCCTTAGATTTCGGATGTATTGACACATAGTAACCGCTTCTCACCAAGACACAGGAGGAGGGACCTCTTGCAAGGAAGGAGCGTCCAAAGGACAGCCCCTCCAAGCGTGCAGCTATATCCAGTGCCCACTTGAAAAAAAAAAATAAATAAGGAGAAGAAGCAGCAAGAAGACGGGCATGATGTCAGTGCAGGCTGCCAGCGCCCAGCAGAGCCACACAAAGAGGCCACTTTCCCTCACCCCTCCTCCTCTGCCACACAGACGGGTGAAAACAAGGCACTCCAGCCTGTTGCTGAGATGACGAGGCTTCAAGAACATGCAGGTGTTGCGCTGGGGACAATGAGCTCCACAGTCTGCACTGCTCAAAACAATCTCCTCCACGGGCACTGAGGATGGGAAGAAATTCCCAGGGGAACTCAGAGGCCAAGGGCAAGGCTGGCTAGGGGGGCTGGGAGGCACAGGGCACATGCCACCCCTCTTCCCAGGTCCATGCCACCTCCTTGCTCCCTCCACAGCACCAACATCCCCTCAGCCGTGGGCTTCCCCCCTCGCACACCTTACTTTGACCAGGCTGCATCTGCTACGCCCAGGGAAATTCAGAGGCTATTCTTCCCCTGCAAGCAGCTTGAAAATTAAGATGCTTTTCCAAAAATAGCATGGCTTCCACAGCGAACCAGCAAAACCAGTGCGCGCAGGCAGCTGCTGTAGCCCTCCCGCAGACACAGGCGGGGGCCGTGCCCGAGGACTCTGCCAGACAACGCACAGCGGGGTTTCACAGCCCTCCTCTCCTCTCCCTGCTTCGCTCCCTGCCTCCTGCGTTTGTCCTCCCACTCCTGTCCATGCCTTTCGTTCACCCCACAGACTGCAGCGATGCTGGAGAGCTTCAGGGTCAGACCAGCCTGGACAGCCGTGCTTGCAGGTGAACCTGCTCAACCAGCTTGCACCAGGCTGTCCTGGAGCAAAAGACCTCCAGCCCTGCACACACGCGGGGCCAGCAGGCACCTTACCCAGGAGGATGATGAGGATCCCTCCCAGCTGGGACCGCCGGTACTTGGCAGCTCCAGGCTCGTGGCCCATCCGGATGCAGGGCAAGACCGTTATCAGCAAGAAGATAGCAGGAAGACCCAGGACGGAGGCGGCGATCATCAGTGCTCGACATGCTTGGACATACCCTGTTGGTAAGGCAAGGAAAGAGGATTTTGATTATTCGGCACAAGAGGAGGAGACCTTTGGGCAAAGGCTCCCGTTTGATAGCTCCCAGTGCTTGCATGGAGTATGGGAGACAGGTTCGACCCTTTGCGTAAACATTAAATCTTCACCAGGCATAAGACAGTGAGACTGCAGTACAGGGGGTAGAGCACGAACATGGGATGTGCAAGCTCAGAATTTGCCAGCGAATGAATAGCACTGCCTGGAAAACACGAGCTCTTCCCAGCAAGACACCGAGAAATCATGGAGCTGGGAAATACAGGAATGAAAAGTAGGAGAAACAGCTAGGAGGAAGTTTTCCTGTATCTTTTCATCAAGAGAGCTTTGGTTTAATAACATGAATTTAAAGCCTTAAAGAGCAGCTTGCTGTGAGCAGAGGAGCTCCACAGTCACCCAGAGGAGAGCGGAACAGTCGAAGGCCCGCTACTGCAACGCACAGGTCCATGAGATGCTACCCCAGCACCCTGCGGAGCTGAGTGCTGCTGACCCGGGCGGAGGAGGGATGCTTGCCAACCATGGCCACTTCCCCGTGCTGCCCCTCCAGAGTGCCGGGGGGTTTCGGAGGAGCCCCTCGGCTCAGGCTGGCCGCTGGCACAGCTCTTCCTTACGGAGAAGAAATGACTCCACCTTGCAGAGCTGCTTGAGTTGTCGTAATCAAGGGCCACGTTATGCTCCTGGGTCGCTATGGACATCATGGGATCCCCTGGCATTTCATCAGTTACCACCCTCTCCTGCCCGCCCCTGTGCTGCAGCAGCCTAAGAGGAGGCGGCGAGCAACAACAGGGGACGGGGACTGAGGGCATACCAGGCAGGGACGTGCTATTTTTCCAGTCTGTGAGGGACTTTGAATAATAATGTATCAATCTTTTTGTATTTATATACATTTTGTGTATATATAGTTTGTTTTTAATACAATTTTATATATACAAATTATATATAAAATACAAAAATTATATCTAAGTAAATGAAAACAGATCATTACTTGCATGCAAAGGAAGAAGAATCAGTGTCAGATTTGCTCCAGTGCCTGGTGAGTCCCCACCAGCTCTCAGGACAGTCTCAACAGAGAGAATATGCTGGCTCTCTTTCCCCTCTTATCAACAAAATGAAGCTGCCACACGCAGACGTGGAGTTTCATGATGCCTCAGACAATATCAGGCAAACAGGGTCCTCAAGCAAGTCCCACTGACATACCAGGAACGAGATTTTGCTGTTCCTGGAAATGCAGACTGTGCATATTGAATATTTGCTTGCTTTTTTCAAGAAGAAACTTAACAAAATGAGTTACCTGAGGAGTTCAGAGCAGAAACCGAGACCCTAAACAAAGGAGGCGGCAATGCCCAGCGTGGTTTCTGTGCAATCGATCCCAGTGGAACAAGCACACAAACACATTCGTTTGAGGACTTGACTCGGGCAACAAAGGACTCTAAATACTTTTCAGCTATCAGGCACACCAGGATAGATTTCTCTCCCATGGAAAGCTGTGGGTACCAAGGGTTACAAGCAGAAGCACCTTGTTTTGTGATTTGTTTCTGCTGGAGGGAAGCACTGCTTTCTGCTGCTGAAAGACCTATTTACCTACTGATTAAATTTCATTCACTAACATTTTTTGGGGGAAAGCCTTTTCTCTGGCTTCTGTGCCGGATCATATTGAACAAGAGTAGCAGTAAGGAAGGTAAACCTACTGAAATAAAGGTACAGGTACACCGAGAAAGTGAGAATGGGAGCTAGCCTGAGAGATTCAATACTGCGAAGCGCTGTGTGACACAGACTAGGCTCTGTAACAGAAATTCAGGAATAATCTTTCTAATCTCTAAGCTGTTGTGAAAACAATTTTACAAAACAAATAAATAAGGCAACATGACAGAAAACTACAAGGAATGGTTCATTCTACCCTGTTGGCTTTGGCAGAGGCATCTCTGACACGCCAGAGGAGGTGCAGTCTGAAACACAGCAGAACGAAGAAGGGCTACAGGGTTAGCAGGGATTGGGACAGGTAAGATCATTAACTAAACTTGCAGGGACGAGACCATGCAAGACTTTGGCGGGTTTAATTAGCTGAAAAGATGTATTAATACTGATGAAACCCCTTGTTTAATTTTTGCTTTGCAGTAAACTAGATGAAAATTAGTATATAACTAGAAAATATCAGGACAAGTTAAATGCAGTTACATCTGTTTGCCGTGTAAGAGTTCTGTCTTGCCCTGGAACATGTGGGGAGCACAAGACCATTAAGACTAATGACAATCTTCCAGAAGATTAAAAGCTGTAGCAGCATTAATAATAGATGTTGAAAGATTCATTATACACAAAATCATTTTGAGGAATAGAACCTTAACATCTGTAATAGCTCATCATCATCTCAAAGCAAAGCTCAGAACACTCTATTACATCTGAAAGTACTCTGTTATACCTCAACAGACTATATATGTTTTGCAATGCAATCTAGATTAGAGATGTGAAAGGAACAGCGAGCTTTTACTAGGAGTAATGATTAAACTTTAACTGGACTTTAATAGCCACAGATAACAAATTATACCTGGGTATGACTAAAACCAGGTATAATTTAACAAGAATAATGCTAAGAGCTATCATTCACATTCTTTAGTGTATTTAACGGACCATCTCCTGCGCTGATGGAGCTGAAGGAGCTTCGCCATCAACTCCCCTGGCAGCAGGACCTGCCCCGCTCAGAGCAGGGCTTCGCTCCTCACCTCCGGGTGGGAAGGGGAGGTCGGGGCACACGTACCTGGCAGTATGAGGATGTCCACAAGCGGCTTGCAGTGATAGAGACCCGTCGCCATCACACAGTCTGCCCACAGCCCCTTGGATCCCAGCTCATCCATTTTCCTGCAGGTGGTAATGGTGTAGCCGCAGGTCACCACCCAGTCGTTGGTGGCCGTCGCCACAACCACCCCGATCCACCCTATAAAACTGCAGACAAATCCGGCCAGGTGCAGGCAGGTGGCCACCATGTCGGTCCCTCGGTGGGGCAAGGTGGACAGGAGAGCGCCCGCAAGGTTTCAGCAGAGCTGGCCGGCGAGCTCCGGGCTGCAGATCCCGGCTGATGGGACCTCCTGCAAGCTGCGAGGAGGGATGGGCGTCTGGTGGGAAGAGGTCCCGGAGCAGGCGTTGCTGCAGGCACTCACGGCCCCTGCCCAGCTCCCTCCCTGGGAGGGGTCAAAGCTGCCTCCAGCCCCACAACCCATGGGAGGGGCAAGCGGGGAGCCCCAACTTCTGCCAGTTCGTTAGGAGAGTCAGAGGGGAAGGAGGGCGTGGAGGGGAGGAGACGCAGAATTGCACCCACCCGTGCTGGGAAAACAAACCAGGCGGCTTTGTTCAAATCAAACAGCCTGACTATTGAAAACGCAGCATCAGGGGAGAAGAGTTAAGGCAGTGTTTTGATGCTGAAGGCAAACGACCACACCGGCACCTCTTCGTGGAAAGACAGGGCAGGACACGTGGTGGGCAGAGTTACTCCAGAGGTGGAATTGGTCTCGTCAAAGCCGTCAGCACGGCTGCAGTGAAAGGATAAAAATCAGCCTCAGATCTTTCCTGATGTTTTCAGTAACTGCAAAAACATAAGAGACCCATCACTGCACTCTCTGCTTTTGCCTGGGTTTTCAGAAGTATTAACTAACACTCACAGAGTCTAAAATACGATTTTAACAGCACCTTATTTCCACTTTTGAACGCTAATATTTAGAATGAGCAGCTTTTACTTAGACTCATTTCGGGTGTAAATTTTTGTCTACTTTATAGACCAAGGAACAGCCTGCTTCAAAATGTCAAAAGAAGAGAAACTTCACCTTCTGTATCAGGAGAAACAAGATGTTTTCCTAACTTTACTTTGCATTTTCACAAACACCTATATGTTACCGGGTGCCAACACATCCCTACTGAAGTTTGATCGTCGGGCGTCCTCCAGTGCTCCCAGTCCTGCGGAGGGAAGGGGTGGGTGGAGGCGGATGAGACATGCCTGGAGGGACCACTAGTGGAGAACTGTCCCCACTGCACCCGGGAAGGGAGAGCCTGGGCAAGAAAACCACAGAACAAGGAAATTATTTCATTCCTAGGGCTGCTGGCGAAAAAGAAAACTTGGAAGCTGCACTCCAAGACTAAGGTGCTAGGGATGAAATATATCCCGCTCTTCCTCCATTGTATTTTTTCCCATTTTTCACAAATAAAGTGAAAAACATGAACAAGACCATCCTAAACTTCATCTGTCACATTCCGTAGATTCAAAATTAAAGGACACAAGGCCACAGTTTTGTTCAGCCAACACTTCATCTGAGCACTGGAGTTGTTACATAAATAGTTGAAAATTATTTTTGAAAAGGACCTCTTATATAAAATAGAAATTTAATAGTTGTTTTCACGTTCGCTTTATATTATTGGTTACTCCTTGGGTTTTTTTCTGTACCTGTTTTATGGTATTTTTGTGAAGCCACACTGCCAGCTGGCCTTCCACTGACCTTCCCAATGTGATTCCATCTTTCTATGTAGACGTAGCTTATTCTTCTACTGCACCCACTTCAAGTGGAGCATGCTGCTACTTACATCCCACAACAATTTGCATGTAGTCTTGGGTTCGATTCTAAATGGATTTAATCTCTCCCCAAACAATATTCATGCTTATTTATGATTCAGGAGATAAACCTGCCACCTCTTGAGCGAAACTGGTGTTGTTCCACTTCTTGGACTGCGCAATTGCATCGGGCAGATCACGCGTCACCTCCTGAATTTGGAAGGAGACGACCTGACAAACGAACACGTTCCTGCCTCTCCCCTTCGCTGACTCAGTCTGCAGGTTTTCAGTCTAGCATTTCACCCACCTAACTTCAAACCATTCTGTAAATTAAACATCTGATCCGTTTGTACCAAGCATAAACGCACACAGCTGAATACTGCTTTTTGATTAACAGCAGGCACAAGGATACTTCAGCACTTTGGGATGACTGCTCCCAACCTCTGTTGTCTAACGGTGCTGTCACCACACAGTCCTCTGCAGATTAAAAACCATGTGTATTCCGTAAATCACGCTAATATTCAGATTTCCAACATACTTCAAACTTTTCATTTTTCTTCAAAATACCAGAAAATTTTGCGACATCTTGATATGCCATTTCATCCCAAAGCTGAGATTAGCAGCATTTTAGACAGTGATAGTGCAAGCACATCCTAATACACAAAATAAGACTTTTTAAAATGCTGCGAGATACGAATTTGCAGGCTGTGGACGCATCCTACCGTAATTCAGCCTCCTGCAGTTACGGTTTCCTTCACCGCAGAAGCTTCTTACACTGCCACGTCTTCCTTCCCAGATGCATTCATCAAAAGAGCGTGCAGCAGCTCAACAGGCGAGAAGTAAATTTTACACTTCAGTAACAAGTACTATTCAACAGTCCTCGCTCTGGTGCCCACAGAGCACAGCTGAATAATTTCATTAATGTGGGTTGGAACAAGAAACATTTACTGTTTTGTCACTGTTAACACTACCAATATTTAAGTAAATATAAGCTAGTGTAAGTGAATATACGTTAGTATAGTGAATATAAGTTTGTGTGCTGTAAGTGAACAATGATTCACAAGATCAATAAAATAAGAAAGAATGACTTACCAGCTATATGCTAAACAAACTGATACACTTCAGGCAATATTCTCAAAATTTGCCATTTTTAAAGCAAATGCTACACATGCATTTACTTCAGCAACAGCGCGAACACCTTAAAAATCAATCCTTTCACCCTGTTACTCAAGCAGTTTCTCCTTTCATTTCAGCATTGCTGTCTGACAAATGACGTGCGTTGCAGTTAGTCATACTTACACAAGCTATCAACACCCTATGACTTTTTCTTACATAAGTGACTCACCTGGAGCTTTTTCTTTGCAGGGTTTTTCAGCCTGATAGCTTCTCCCTTGCTTGGAAATACAGCAGTATAAACATATAACATGGGATGCAGAGATCAACAGGGTTAACTCTTCAAGTGGTACAGCTAGATGCTCATTTTCTTCCATACCAAAGGCTGAGCTCATCAAAATATTACCAATTTCATCTTCATCCTGGTTAATACCGCTCATTTCTCTCTTCAGCTGTAAAATACAGGCAAGTACACGGCAGCATTAAAAGTTTGCAATAACCTGAAACATCATCAGGATTTACTATATGCAAGACCAGTACCTCAGAACAAGGACAAAGCATTTTTGCTGTGGTTTAAGGACAAGGAAAAAGATCTGATACATGTAGGTGACCGCACTTGCTTATCTGTCAAAAAAATCACCTAGAAAATCTCCCAAGTACTATTCATTGCAAAAGTTGTATTTCTTTTACTACAATGTGAAGTTTAATTTTAAAGTGACCAATGGAACGTAGCCCATTGTTATACACAGGGGAAGCTCAACCTGAAATGGAAGGCTCATCCATGTTCACCTTACCGAACAGCTCCCTCTTTTCCTCTTGCCTCCTTCCTCTCTCTTCTGTTCTGGATTTTCTGCTGTTTCAGCTCCCCGATCGTAGGCAAAAACGTTAAGCAATGTAATCATGCGATTTACAGAAACTAAGAACTTCTGAGAGTCACTGTAGGGCATAATCTCCATCAGCAAATAAAGCCTAATTCTCATTTCTGATTTTAACTTTATATAAATTTCAGCATTTTATATGGCGATGTGGAATTTCTACCCTGTTCATTACTAAGCTGTTAAGGAGGGGTATGAACAACTCGCACACCTCTCGAATAAACAACTAGCAACAAAAGCTGTGCACTACAGAACATGCCGAACACACAAGTGGTTATATTTACACATATAAACACCAACGACATGTCAAGATACATAGAAATCTTGGTGTCAATAGTACCTTCACAGAGCTGTAAGAGCTTTAGATTTTGCTAAAAATGCCCTTTAGAAAACCAGGGACCTGCTGCAGGCAGTGGGAGTTCTGCTAACAAAGTACAGTGTAATCAGGCTTTAATTCACTGTACTCCAAGCAAGGAAGACTCTGCGTCCTCCTCAGAAAAGCACCGCTGTTAAATGCCTTCCAAAAAGTCAAGTTTAGAAGTCAGTGTTCAAAAATATTACGAAGGCAAGTGTTCTGACATTACAGTTCTTTATTTGTTTTTGAATCCACAATCTATACAGGTATTTACAAGGCATGAAAATGGATAACAGCACAAAATACAATTGAGGTATAAGCTAAGAGCACAGTATGTCATGTTTCAATAAATATAATTCAAAATTTGTAAACTAAGTGACCAGATAGATGCATCTTGCTTACTAAAACCATATAAAATATTTGTTAAATCTCACGTGAGGTAGAGGACAGTTTTGTGTGTCATGTAATGCAACCACAGCAACTCTAACAGTAAGACTGTACATCATTGGCAAAGTATTAAAAATTGTTGAATGCACTGACCGTTTTTCGCAGGTTTTTACTATGGTTTCAGAATAGTCATTCAACCTGTTGCCTTGAACTAACACAGACTCTGTTGTTTTGCAGCTACTTTCTGTAATTTACTAACATAGTTATACTGGCATGTCAACATCAATAAATACTTTGGAGAGTGAGTATGAAAACATAAAAACAGATTTTGTCAATCACAGAAAGCAACATAATGGCAACAAAATATTTTAGACCTTTTTATTATTTCCTAGAATTAAATACAGTACAGCTGTGCTTCCTTTAAGTGAGGTATCTATATTTGAAGAAAAAAAAAATCAATTTCTATTGTTACATTTAATTGATTTTCAAATAGCAAAATTTTATACCATTTGTTTGCTGTGCTTGATGAAGTGCTTAAAACTCATTTTTCAAGCATTTCCCAACTGAACCACTAACCCTGAAAAAAAAAAATTTACAAGTAATGGAGACAAACTACAAAATTGTCATGTAATTTGTAACTGCTGACGTTCACAACAGCTAAAAAACGCATGTCCTTTTGAAACAGAGATATGCAACAAACAGAAAATTCTACAGGCTTTCTGTAATGAAAACTGATGAATACTCACACTGCAAAGGTAACGAGCAAAAAGAAAACAAATTTGTGGCTTTCTGCTGCTGACTATTGACAGCTTAAATAAAAGTACTGAAATGTTGCAAGCACAGATTAACAGGTAGGTGTAATTATGTCTTTTGTCAACTTCCATGTTATAGAAAAGTCTGTTGTGTGGATTAATTACACGAATTAAGTGCAGAAAAAATACAAAGTTGTTATCTTTACTGACAGTCAAAATATATACTCTACAAACAAGTGAATTCTAGGAAGCTGACCATGACAGCATTTCAAGGCCAACTTCACGACTAACGCTAGGAAAGTTCTCCAGAAAATTTCATAACACATTCTAGCTATCCCCTCCCCTGATATAAAACAAGAATGCATGAATAAAATGTTGTGACTTCTAAAATATGGGCCAAGCCTTCTTTTTTCAGGCCACCAGTAGCTTTATGCTCCCATTCAACACTTCCTACTTCACTAATTGAATTATGCCTTTACTATATACAAATGATTTTACACCTAAGCTATTAATATATTAAATATAGAATAAAATTAGTTCAAGAATGTGAAACATAACTACATTTATCTAAATACTCAAGCTAAACGATATGCTTTACAAAAACTAAAACGCAGACTTAGTTAAGTTTGGAGATTTAGATAAAAATCTCTTTCGTCTAGGGATACACAGCTATGCGGGTGCTTCCAGACTGCCAAAATTGCAAGAGTTTTACTCTCTAAGCTCGTCTATTTTTTTGTTCATTAGAGTAGACAAAGCATGTGAAAGTTCTCTTCTAAAAAAGTACAGGAGCAAACTAGATATTCACCTCAAATCCTACTTACTTGTTCCGAAAGGTGCACTAGGCAACTTTGATCTTGGTCTAGGTGTTTAATAATGCAACTGTCAAGATCACGGACAATTTTAGGATTTTTTCCTAAAGGCTTCATGTCACAACTATCTGGCAAAACAATGTCCTGCCTGAAAAATCAGCAAGCAATAACTGAGAGCAAAACAAACAGTAATACATAAAATGAGCATGCTATGACTAAAAGCAAGGACCTAACGACAGAATTCGTTTCTACCATTAAGTGTGCACTTACGTGAGGGCCCTTAAGTGTGCATTCCAAGTTCCTGTGTTAGGCTGTAAAAAAACCATTCAATATAACTAGTTTAAGGTAGTGGAAAAAAGTCAACATGTATTTGTTCTAGAACTTATACAGTATTATTTACAATTTACTAAAAAACTATCTTTCAAAGACTGTGAACACACAAAATCTATGGCACATTTATGTATACATTATTACTTAAAATCAGTATAAAATTAAGTCTACACATATGAAAATTATTTATGTTTTGTAAAGAGCCTGAAAGTAATATTTAAGAATTTGAAGAGGATTACAATATTTTCAAAGGTATTCTAACTTCAGATTAACTAAATGGAATATTTACAAAGTTAAAGTCATTTTAATAAACGTTCCATTAGCTTTTTCAGACAGATGTTTTAAAACAATTAGGAGGCCTTATCTGCAGCTGGAATTGCTAAAACTTCATATAGATGCTCGAGTTCTTGCAACAATGAAAATATTTGTACAAACTATGGCCCCCAGCATTTTAATAGCCTACAGCCTAAACCAGTAAACAGCTGGCTGAAGCACTGGCTGAGGCACCCGAGCTATACCAGTACTCCTCTGCAACTGTCACCGCTGAAGTTCAACCGCTGGCAAAAGGGGAAATTTGAGCGGAATTCACGTAACATAGAAAAGACCTGAATGGAAACGGAATATAGAGTATCCTAATATAATAATCCCATGAGGATTCCATACATTCAACAGCTAAGCTATAAATACTGTGGTAAATTAGTCACTGCGGCTGTATTAAGAGTCTGTATGGCCTTACCTACACTGACAATCGAACAAGTCTGGTTCAAAACACTGATGCTGAAAAGCAACTAGAAACGGTCTCTTTTGAGCCTGCAACAACGCCCGGACGAAGCGTTTCTGTTTCCCAGGACGGTGTTTCCTCACTTGCCCGCCTTGCCAATCCAACGTAGGTTCTGCCCACCAAGTTGGACTACTTCAAGCTCCGTTCCCTAATAACCACACTTTTATCGCCACTCTCGCCTACTCAACCTATAGCCATGGTTTTGGTGGCGGTTACAATAAAACATTGTGTTTTTAAAGCACATGGTGCATACACAACCAGAATCATTTACAGTCAGCACCTTTCCTTCCAAACCATGCTGCAAAGACTGGCTTTTGCCTTTTTTTTTTTTTCTTTTTCCTTCAAGCAAAAATTTGGAGGTGGAGTTTAAGAAGGGAAAAAACATAATCTGGGTCCTTTTTTCTGAACAACACTGACAAAGAAAATTGTTTGATATTTCTTTCATCTGACCTGCTTTAATTGTCAGTGTAAATATGACACAGGGTTCATAAACAAAAATGTACACAGCTATAAAAGAACTATCCTATGACTCCATGACATTTAATTTACCACCTCATTTCTCATTCAAAGATATGTGCAATTTTATCTTTCTCTGTGGTATTCAGTCCTGTAATACCACTAAAAGAGAAACAAAAAAGAACTCAAAAGTTCTCAGTTTTACTAGTTCAGCAAAAAAAATAAACAATGTAGGATTTTACTAGTGGTTTCATCCAAAATTAACTAAATTACTAAGAAAATAATAAACCTAAGTACCTCAAAAACAGAAGCTAAAGCACAGTTTAAAATTACGTAGTGAAATACTAGAACTACTACAATATTCCTAGTCACTGACATCATCAGCTGACATCTGTCAGCTGTATAAAACCTTTTGGAGAGAAGTGCAAAAAATTATTTCTTCATCCAACTTTCTAGTCATGCATTTAACCCACTAGGAACCAGACTTCTGAAGTACTCAAACATTATATATACATAAAGCAGTAATTCTGTACAATTACACATTTTCAAACATTATAGCTTAACAAACATGCTGTATTTCTTAATTCATGGTAACATTACCATGCCATTCAAATACAGAGACTATCAAAATGATTTTCAAAGTGCCGTATCTCAGAACTTTATTTTTTAAGCTATTATCGCAATGTCAGTTAAGGCCTGTTCTATATAATGAAAGAAAAATCCACAAGTTGGCAAGAAGCTCAAAGTGTGGAGGCTTAGGGTACTAAAGAAACTAATATATATTTTTTAATAAATACCATTTTTCTTGAAAGCGTTAGTATCTGAAAACCTGTTAAGTCAAGCTTTCTCGGTTT
>Ga0181612_108004_pt1 | contig 15074 bp, 8 predicted proteins | sample HoacroProtozoa21_FD_119630 | JGI IMG/M metagenome (GOLD analysis project Ga0181612, IMG submission 119630) | Hoatzin crop microbial communities from Cojedes, Venezuel. Combined Assembly of Gp0051906, Gp0051904, Gp0051908 | reverse complement strand
AGGTGGATTCGATGTCCATGAGGTGTTGCTGTTCTATATGTTGTTTTGTTTTTTTTGTGTTTGTGTGGATTAGAAGGTGGATGTTTGTGTTTGGTGATATGGGATGTGGGAGTGGTGGGGGGGGGGGGGGGGGGAAGTATCTACAGAGGTGGTAATGCCCAGAATAAGGCCAGATGACCTTAAAGATAACTATACAGGGTGAGAAATTGTGATCGGAATTGTTATTTGTGGCCACAGTTTAAGGTATCGATCGGATTCTGAGCTATTTCAACTGTCGTCTTCATATCTTTTAACAATAACAAAATTTCCTGTCAGCCTCTGGTCAGTAAGAGAGGAAACAGAAGTGAAGGCAACAGTGAGTTTTTAAAGCCTCTATCTCACTTGTTTCCACTCTTTTAGGCTTCAGTGCTTCTTAGAGCACAGCAGAGCGTGGCCTCGGAGCTGAGTCACCTTTTTCTTGTTTTGTAGCTGTTTCAACTTGACAAGAGTTTTCTTCTGAGACTGTGTTTATGTGTGAAATGGCCGCAGTGTGGGAAGGGAGAAGAAATTTCTGAAGACAGTGGATTCTGTGGTGGTTATTCACACCCTTCACAGGAGTCAGTTGCATGACTTTGTGGATGCCGTGAGAGGAACTGGCTTCTCCTGGGGTAGTCGCTTAGTTTTGATGGCATGCAACTGTGACGGGAGCTGTAGTCATAGGGTGAAAAAAATCTCAGTAGCTGGTATGGGGATCAGAAAGATCTTTGTTCCTCTTTTTTTTTTCTTTTTTTTTTCTTTCTTTTTTTTTTTTTTTTTTTAAATCATGACAGAGAGTTTGAATTAAACTTTGTGTTTAGTGAAGAGCCAAGATGTGGAGGGGGGAGTAGTGTACCTGGGTAACGTGTTTAAGAGGATCTTCATAGATAAGCCTTTGGGTTGCTATTCTATAACAACAGTCTGAGTAGGAGAAGTTGTCTGGAAATGTTGTGTTCATGGTAGCATCATAGGTGTGACACAAGAAGTGTGGTGATTGGTGCTTCTGGATGCTATGGAAGAATCCAGGATAAATGTTTGTGGGTGTATGTCGTCCATCTGTGTGCAGAAGATCTCACTGGTCAGAGGTGCGGTGATGCACACTTTCTAACATGCTCTGGCTGGAGGAGGACCTTGGATGCTGACAACTGAGTGTAGCATTTGAAACTTTATTTGGCCACCTTCCTAGTGTGGCTGGCTTAAGAAAAAGTTTCCTTGACATTTAGAGAAGGGGACGGATGCTGAACTTGGCTGGCCTTGCTGGGCCCCCTCTCCAGCCAGTGAAGAGCCATTGCTTCTGTGGGGGCAAATAGGAGCAGAAGCCCCTGGGGGAATGTTTCTTGCCTTTGGGGGTCTGGGGCTGGAAGTCCACGTAGATAATTCAAGAGCGCAAATTTGGGCAGTATGTATACATCCTCCACTTTGTCAATTTGCAGTCATGTACTGGCTCATTTCATGCTGGCTGTCATGGAGGAATCATTTTGACATGACTGAGAGACCTTTTTCTCCCTTTTTCTGATTCTTTCCAACAGTCTATGGACTGTTTTTGTCTTTCATTTGTTTATTAATGGTGATGGCCATTGGCATTTAAAATAGAAACAAGATAACACTCACATTTCATATGACATTAAGCAAAAGCAATGATTCAGGGTTCATATATTTTAATAATCTTGGTTAAAGCAATGTATGCACATATTTCTTGATAAGCTATTGTGAATATTTAATTTTAAAACATTTTTCTTCATCATAGCTACTTTACGATGGCTTTTATTTATTCTTCATCTATCACTGCACTGGTGGTGAGCTTCTGCTTTTATTTCTAGAAAATCTAGTAGAGTGCTCTTCTGTTTACTTGGAGAAAAGCAGTATATTTGTGACTAATAGGCTGAAATAAAGCAATAAAGAGCCGGTGTCACAAATGTTCATAAAAGCAAGGTTTGTCAGCTGGGGAAAGGGTACTGCTGCTCTGCTCCGTGTTTCTGAATTGTTAGGGTTAGGTCCTGGCTTAAGCACTGTGGTTTGGATTAGTACTCTGTTTCTGATGTTAGCTAGGATCTGGTGCCTGAGGAAGGCATGAGACATGGTCTTGTGAGTAATTACTGAAAAAACAGCCCAGGAGGATGGTTTTCCTTGAGTCTGTTGGACAAAGATTTGCTTTTTATATTTTTTTAATTTTTTAAAAAAATTTATCTTCTACTTTGAAATGATATAATGGGGAATGTTTCACATGCAATGTGAATAACTTTCTGTTTTTACTCTTAATAGTGGGCTATCAGAACATTGCGTTTTGTGGCAATTAATTTGCTGTTCTGTGATTGTCTCTCCCCCCACTTAAAGCAAGATCTTTTTAGTTTATGGTAGTTTCATTGTGTGTATTTTCTGTTTAAAACAGAGTAGAGTGGCATCGCCTTTACCTTCTCTGTAGCTTTTCTTAATGTATATTTCCAGTGTGTGTCCCCTTATGTGTTCCCTTCCATTTTGGCCTTTCATTGCCATGTGATGCGGGAGCAAGCTTAAAATGGTTTCGAGAGACCTTTTCTTAATGTGAAGACTCTCCAGGGCTGTTAGAAATAACTAACAATTAATGCAAGTACTGTTCTAATGCTTGTTTGGAGTTGAGTCACACTTGTGCTTGTAGCGTGAATTTGTAGCGCAGGGAAAACAGGCACTGCATGCTTGGCACTACACAGCTTCGGGTTTGAAGAACCATAAGGGAGATCTGAAGTGGGGGAAACCCAGGAGGAGGTAGTAAATAAAACAAGACTGAATGCTAATGGGTGTTTGGTATGAGAGAATTAAGCTGAGTAATTTGAGGAGGTGTTGAAGCAGAGGAAAACAAAACCAAAGTCAAATGTATGCCTGAGACCATATGTGAAGGTTGATCGCTACTTGGTTCGAAATGTATTACAAAAGCAAGCAGGTTACCATTGCAAATAAAGCACCTAAAATGTGGCTGAGGCAAGGCAGAATAACAAACCTCTAATTTTCTTAAGAAATACATTTCAAACAAGTTAGGATATTATCCTGTTTTAAGGAAGATCTGCTTTTAAAAGTGAAAATTATTATGTTTAGTTTGTTTCTTGATTGCTTGGCTGAAGACAAATGGCTGGATTTTGCTCTCGCAGATAATAAAGCTGCATTATGTGAAGAGTTGGTTATCCTGAAATTAGAGGAGAAGCACAACATACTGGTACAAAGCACAGGAGTTTCATAGTCTGGGAGTGAGTGTGATAATGCAAATACTCAGGAAGCTGCTTCAACTTCTAGACAGAGTTTTCCGAGATAAGTACAGACTCACTGCTACAGCAGTGGAAGCCTTGAAGGTCACCAAGGCTGAGATGGAAAACCTGTGATTAATTTTGTTACCTTAATAGTCATGTGGTGATCCACACGAAGTGCTAGAGAATTTGAATTTCCAGTGGATTGCTACTTTATCTAAGTAATAAAGCTGAAATTATTTGTAACGGATCTCAGCTGAAGTAGATGGATCTATACCAGTAGAGGATTTGTTCTTCAAGTTTCCTGTTCTGTATTTGTTAGAACAATTGGAAAACTCTTATTTCCATAATATAATGCACTGCTTGTTTTGAGAGCTCATTCCCAAACAATGTGCTAATTGGTGCTGAAATAGTGCGGCGCGTGTGGTGTCCCCTTGTGATTTGGAGTTACGGATGATCATATTTATTAGTGGCTTCGGAAATTAAACCTCTCATGCATGTTTTAACTGCGTCTGTGAGGACTGACTGAATAAATGCATCATATTTTGAGACATGGAGTTCGAAGAGATTGTCCTATGTTACAAGATAGCTGGGCAAGTTAGACCTGCAGTGGATCTCTCCTTTGGAACACTGAGACTGGGTTGTAAGATGCGATAAAAGATACAATATATGTGCTGGTCTAATCTGGCAGTAAACTAGAAACCATTTAGCAACTTCTAATTGAAAAGCAAGACGGATACTTAGAAAGAGGAGTGCAGCACATAACCAGATGCCTGGAACTCATGAACTGAGTTGCATTTCACATAGTTTTTCTGCATATCCTGCTGCCAAGATGCTGTGTTTTTATATTGACACTGCTGAACTACACTGAGTTTTGGAAGAGGAGCTGGAAAGAGTTTGGACTTTTTATAGCTTAGTGAAGGACAGTGAGCACTTCAGCAGTTTGGAATTTAGATTGAAAATTTTAACTGGATGTTCCCGAGAAGCTCATCAGGGACACAAAATTGATTAAGACCTTCCTCCCTCCCCCTCCCGCCCCTCATTTAGGTTTCCGAATCAACTTGATTAGATGAAATCCTCTGTTCTTAACTTTTCAGACTTGCTCAGACAATCTCCAGAGTAAGGAAGATGATATTGCACTGGATTTCATTTGGTTCATGTCAGTGATTTCACGACTGCGAGAACGGGGAATGTGTTTTGTTTTCAAATTAAACGCTATGTTTTGGTGAGGTCCCACAATGATGGAGCAATTTCTCTAGCAATTTCTACAGTGAGCGAAAGCCTAATGCATGGTTGTGTGCTGAGATTGATGGTTGCATTCCTGCTGCTGAAACTTTCCTGCCTCAGGACTCACATCATCTCTGGGCCGAATCTAACATGAGAGGCATCAAAGGTATAAAACTGGTGGGTAATTGGATGTTTTACTGATGAATATTGGTTCAATTATATCATTTAACGGTAATATCTGCAAATGGGAGTGCAGAGTGAAAGAGGCATTGTAGGCCTGTATCTGTGAAACATGAATTAATTCGAACGATGTAGAGAACATTGGAGACTTCAGCAGTATTTTTGTGAGTGCTATATTTGCCTCATTTTAATTGCCTGATGCATTTCTGCCAAGCTGCATGAAATGAAATGAAAGGAAACTTACTCCACTTACTACTTCATTTCCTGTTTGTTCCATTATAAGATACCTATGGAGAGAATGGTGAGGGATTTGCAGTAGTATCTGAGAAGTTATTAGATGTGAGAGTCCCACCTGTGTGCTCCAGCAGCCTTGTTTTTCTCACACCCGTATAAAACTGCATCATGGAGAGGAGTGAAGGTGGGAAAGGCTGTATGTGTGAGAAGCAGGAGCTGGAAGCAGAAGCCTGCAGAGTGAGGTACAGAACGAGTATTGTGTTATACCTCTTCTTTCCCTCTTGTTTTATCCTGCGGTGAATTTGGATTGGATGGGATATAACCACAACAAACAAAGAAGCAAGAAATTGTCAATATCTGAGTCAACAAAGTCTGGTTTCCTGTAGTACTGTTCTCTCTCGAGCTATCTGCCCAAATTGATATCCAGCATCCCCCACTCCCCACTTGCCCTTATCCTTCAGGACCTCTCATTTTTCTCCAGTTCCCCACCATTACTTGCAGTCTCCCCGCACATCCCTGAGGCCAAGTGAGCAGTACTCCGGCTCTTCCCCATTGTCTGCTTTGAGCCTTGTGCTGTAAATGGTTGAAACTGTCAAGCGCAGAATTTATTAGAGGAGCACAAACTATCAGACTGCATGGTATGTTTTCAGCCATCATTAGTCCAGGAGGAAAGTCAGTTTTGCATAACTTGGTAGGTTGTGGGTAAATTCTTCATACTGTGCAAGAATCATCAGCAGTAAAGACTTGTCTGGGTTCCCTCTTCTGCAAGGTGTAGGTGTTGTTGTCATCATTAGGGCTTCTTAAGCTGTTTCCTCTAGTGCTCCTTCACCTCTAGCCTTGCCATCAAAAATGGAAGCACTTGCATAGGCTGGTTATCATCACTTTTACTGTTACCCTGCCTAACTCCTGGTCAAATGGGAGAAATTTGTCTCTTCATAAATGGAACTTTAGTATAATCTGGAATTGCCTGTCTTGGTCCTTCTGAAATGTATGTGCTTTGCAGTGCCAAGGGTTCAGTTAGCGTGATGTGTTCAGCATGCCACCGTGATTTGGAGTATGCTGAAAGAACCACTCTGCTGGGTACCAGGCTGGCATACACTGTTAGTCAGTTTTCTCAACACAATTGTATGTGTTAAGCCTTATGTTTACATCTTGGTCAGTGTGCCTCCCCCCCGCCCCGTACAATGGAGTTAGCATTTCTGCTGACTGCAGCTCCCACTAGAGCTGATCGAGCTAGTATTTCTGTTCTGTAAGCCTCCCATTTGTGCTTTCTGTAAAGCTGAAAGTAGTTCTTGGTGCTGATCATGTTTTTTTTCTGGCCTAAACCTTCATCCCAATTCCATCTGTACCAGATAACCCTTCTTGAGTTTATCTAGTCTTTTCTGAAATTAAAAAGAAAGCCCTATCTGTGAAGTTTTCTTAATTCTAAAGAGTCTCTGATATTTCTGCTAGAGTAAACACATTTTGCTCTACATGTAGTCTACTTTTTGGAGTGAGTTTAATATGGGACTCAAGGCATCAAAAAAATTTGGCTTATTGAACCGTATGGTGGGAATACTCTTTTTCTATCAGGCCTGCAAGCTCCCTCCTGGTAAGCTGTAGGAAACTCTTAAGCATTGGGATTGAAAGTTTTCATCCCAGCTGCCATTTTCGTTTGTTGTCTTATCAAAATGTTTAGGGTTCTTTTTGAGAATGAATTTGTGGGGAAACAAATGTATTGTTTTGTCACTTGCAAAAGCCCCTTCAAGCACAGTGTCATGGGCTTTGCAGACTAGGTTTGGCAGAAGTCTACATTTTTAGAGGAAAATGCTTCTTTTGCTGCTTCTGTTTAATTCTTGCCAAGTTTAGAAGTCTCAGAAAAATATGTGCCAGTAATAAAATTTGGAAAGCTTGTCTGTCATCTCTCCGCAATTAAACAGTGGCTGTCCCGTCCTCAGTGAGCAAGCAAGAATGTTGCGTGCCAGGGTTACTGGGAGCTCAAACAGACCTTCCCAAGCAGTTCCCTGTTGCTGCAGGCTGAGGCTGAATTGCATCTTGAAACAGAAAAGGGAGCTTCTGTTTCCAAAGCACCAAGTGACCATCAGGTTGTCTAAATGCAGAAGAAATACAAGCTAGGCTGTGTCAGGAGGTAGGAAGAGGGAAGGAATGAGACGGTAGGGATTTGGGCATGGGGCCTGGTGACTCAGGGTGGGAGAGGTAAGCGGGTTGCATGGGAAGATAGCAGCGTGAGTGGAAGATGCCGTGGCTGCTCAGAGGTGTGTCTCTGAACCTCTTTTTAGGTCCTCAGTCTCCATCCCCTCTGGCTTCCATAAGGAGTTACGCAAGCCTGACAAAGGGATCTCTGTGAGAGCCTAAATTCTGCATTTGGAGCAAGGGTTGAGTACCAGGTTTTGCACACTGATTTCTGCCTGTCTGTGTAACATGAGCGCTGCCACTGCATTTTCACTTTGAGTTCTCTCATGCAGAGATAAGTGTCTGTTGGCACTGAGATGGAGAGAGTGTTTATAGTTTTTTGTCTGGCAAAATGTTCACGTGTACCTTATTTGAGCTCTGATTACATGTATATTTTTACTCTGCTCTTGTGTTGTTTTGGGAAAACATGTTGTTATTACTAGACATGTACCTGAGACACGATTTAAATAAGGTGAAAGTTATCCAAAACAAGAATTGTCTTCAGGTCGTTTTTTTTTTTGGTATCTCTGCAGAGGGTTTTGATTAACATTTTATGTGATTGAGTTTGTAGTGTGGGTTTCACCAGTTCCATACAGGGGGCAGCAAATACAAATGGTGTGATCTAAAATCTCAAGCAGTCTAAATTTCCACTGAACTGCTGCATTAGACGCCAGTTTCACTGACTCTGCTCATGGATCCTGCCGACCCGTCAAGCTCCACTGCTTCATCTGTTGCTGCGTCATTTCTAAGTATGTTTGGTAATGCCTCAAGGCTTTGCTGGGGCTTCTGTCAGGAACCATATGTACCCCTGACAAGTCACAGTCATGGTCCTCGGGGGTTTCCCATCTGAACTGAGAAAGGCACAGCAGGTAAGTGACACACACGAGTGGAGGGAAAAGAAGAGGTGAGAACGGGATGGCATAATCAGATGTGGCTTGGTTTGGTGTTGGAGTTGATGGGCAGGGCCACCCTGTCACTGGGTTCAGTCTCCACTAACACCATCAGGTGCACTATATGTTCCTCTACGGGTAAAGCTTTTCCTCAGAAACAGCTTAATTCTGTCCCAGCATCAGTCAAGCAACTTCCCCTGGTTCCTTTTACTGAAAAGCTGCTCTAGAACCAAGCTCTTTAGCAATTAAACCCCTGTAATTTTGAGTTGAAATTTATTCATGCCCATATTAACAAATTTCTTTTTGCCTTCTGCTTTGAAGAACCGTTCTTTCTCATCTTGGCTTAGACAAATCACGGTGTTTTTTACATGAAAAAGCAAGGCTTTTACCTCCTGAGCGTGCTTTACAGTAGAGCTGCTGTGAGCGTGCCTCTGTAGACGCACCTGAAATACCTTTGAGCCTCCCTAACTGGCAGACTGTTTGTTAGCAGCACAGTCAGCATGGTGTGAAGGTCAGTGCCAGGCAACCAGGTTCATGCTCAAGAATTTTCTTGGCTGGAATTTGCTGTTTGTGCTGTGCTGCCAGCTGCGCCCAGGATTTTGAGGAGGCTGAAGAACCCATATTCCTAAGTGCAGTTTTCCGTGGTAGACTGACCAGGATCATTCATGCTGTCTATAATTAAAGCACGCCGAGTGCCTGGATGGTGTTGCTGATGCCATCCTGTTGCTGCCTGTGTTTGTTTGGTTTTCATCTGCTTGCATTTGTCAAAGGGCTTTAAGAGGATCCCAGCCTGCTGAAGAGACAGGGAAGGGTGCTGCTTTGTGGGGAGCTATGGGCATGCGCAGGCAGAGGAGCTTCTCTGTGAGTAGGGAGGGGAGTCAGTAGCTGAACCAGAAAGAGACAGCAGTGGGGAGCACGGAGAGTAGTGGCCTCCAAGAGGGTTCATTGCAATTCAGAAAGCTCCTGAATAATCCAGTCAGGAAGCAGAGACCTGCCCTTGGAGAGGTTCAGGGGGCAAGGAGAGCCCAGAGCGTAGTCCCCTCTTACTTCCATTGTCTTCCCTACTCCAAATGGAGAAAACTTGTGATCTTCTTTAGAAGGCTCAATATGATGTGATCCACCTCAAATCTCTGGCCAACCTCAGGGCCCTTCTCCGTAACAATTCTGAAAGCATTAACAGTTGCATTTGCATTTGCCTGTTCTCATGGGTGCGCTCTTCTGGTCTCATGACGGTGTGGTGCTGATAGTTTGGAGTCATCCTGTGCTGTGGCAATTCTTACAGGCACTGCATCTTTTGCTGTTAAACCTTGTCTTTTTGTTCATTGTCATGCTTTTCTTCCTTTCTGATGCTCAACTCCATGTCCTTGCAGATCAGTCTGAAGGAACTTCCTTAGTAAGGAGCTTTCTGCCTGGTACTTTCCACTTATTCATTTCTCCTTAAGTAGTTTATCTGATTTATACATCTTATACTTTTGCTGACTTTTTCCGCTTTTTCCAGTTTAGCCTATGTAGTGCTTTGGCAAATGATTTATTAAGATCCAGATATATTACATTCACAACATTTTGTATGGGAATAAAATAGAAAAGAAAGATTTTGGGCTAGAGTGACATGATCTGTCTTCTCTATAATTCATTTGATTTCCTTTGTTTTCCATTCTTTCCTCAAGATTTGTATTCTATTTGTAGATGACTGATCTATCTGTACTACAAAAATGACTTTTTCCCCCTCTGTCTTGCCTCTCAAGAATAGGCACCATATTTGGTTTTCTTCAGTCATGTGGTACTCCCTCATTTGATGGATTTATTTAATATCCATGCTATCAGACTTGTAATTTCATGTACCAGTTCTTTCAGTGTTCTGTGATTAAGATTGTTCTGCCACCTAGACTTGACAGCAATAAGCTTTTTGGATTTTGCTTCCACCTCAGTAATTTCTGTCTCTGAGAACTTATTCTTATTAGCCGTCATAAGTCTGGTCCACTGTTCGGCATCAGTTTGGTTTTCTGAAAATGAGTGGAGATAGTAATTTGTTTTGGGAGCTGTGCATACATTTCATGTGAGGTCTACCCTGCTCCAGTCAAGAACTTCATGCGTCTTTCATGTGCGGGGTGGTGCATGGGGGTTTTTTGCCCCTTCCCCTCCTTCTTTTTTTCCAGAATTAAAATGTGGCTAAAGGACTGCCTCATACCCTATATTCTCTTTGTGGTCTGTCTGGTTAATTTTCAGCAGTAGTTCCATCATCTCTGTCTCATGAACTCTGAGGAGAGAGGTGCTTGTGAGTTTTAGGATGGCAGAAGGAATTCAGCAGTTACCATCTTCCACGTGTGAGATCTCTTTTTAGGGTTTCTCCTTCACCTGAAGTAGGTACCCAGTTGGGGCTGGACTCTTCTCTTACAAGACGTTCTTCTTTTAGGGTAGAGGCTAATTTCATAGCTCTGGCACTGCTTCCTTCAAGAAATTCAACTTCACTGCACACGCATCATGGAGGGTCTCTGCTTTTTTAGTGTCTTTGTGGAAGAAAACGATTGTAGGAGAGCAGAGGGTGATGTGGGTTGTCTTGCAAATAACAAAGAGGACAATGAGAGCAAGTGCATGCACCTCTGTAACGAGTATGATGGACTGCAGATAGATCTTTTCATTAATCTGAAGCTAGATACTTCTTTTAGCATTGGGCCTTTTGTGACCTACTGTGAAAGAGACCAGATATTTCTGAAATACTCCAAAGTAGCTCCATTACCGGTGGAGCAGATCATAAAATAAACCCCAGAATTTTTAAGTGTTTCTGTGGAAGAATTTGAATGCATTGATCTATCTTTCTGGGGTGTTTTTTTTTTTTTTTTTAAGTCTAGCAGTTAGAGGCTGTGCAGACTTTCAGTGTCAGCTTTTTCTTTCTGAAGAAAGTTCACACACATAGGTTGATCAGATCTTGGAGTGGGTGCAGAAGCAGCGTGCTTTTTCAGAAATTTTAGCCAGCTCTACTTGCTCCATGCCAAGGACCTAGCTATACAGCAAGTCTTGAATTACTTTAAACTGCACCAGTCTACTTCTGTGTGGACAATTCATCGATACTTTGTTACCATCTGCAAGCAAATTAAAACCGCAAAGCGACAAGGAGGTTTTTTTTAGTTTTCGTCTGATGTTTCTGTAGACATGCAGAAAGTAAGACAGAGTACCTCGCTTAAAAGGGCACAGAACCAGCTGCAAGTGGGATGCTGCAGCTGCTGGCTTTACTCAAAGGTCCGTGTCTGCTGCTGTGTGTGAGATGTCTTCACTGCGAACCGGACAAACTGCAGCACTCTGGAAGATGAAGCAGTTTGTGACCTGAGGATGAGGGCTTTATGGTGATTGCCTGGTCATAAGTCAGCTCTCCAGCCTGGTTTGGTGTCTTCAGCATCATGTGGTGTCTGCCAATTGCCCTTTCTCCCCCTCCAGAGAGGGACAGATGAAGATGTAGAAGTGGAGGTGAGCAGTTACTGCTCATTGTGAGAAGCGGTTGGGAAAGTAGGAATAAGTAGATAGTGTTGAGTGGTGGGAGGAATGTGACCACAGCTTGTGTCCTGGCGCAGGAATACAACTGGGTTCTAGCTATTGGTGTGTGATCAGGGTACAAAAGAAGATGGCAGAGCTGGCCTGGTGAAGAACCCACTCAGTTCTGGCAGGGTTTCGTATCTCCACTGCTGTGCAATTCAGACTGAACTGTGCTGTTCCCAAGTCATCCCAGCAGTACTATGGTTTCTAGACATGGCCTGACCTTGTGAGCCCTGGTAGGGCTGGGTCAGGTCCATGAAGAGCTTCTTGGGTTTCTAGGGAGTTTGTCAGGTTGGAGCACTAGACCTAAAATGAATCCAGATTATTATGCTATGCTAATGCCGAGTTAGCCAATCTTCCCAGAGCTGGAGTGCTGAAGGATTTAGTGCAGATCCACCTACATCAGCACAGGTCTGCTAAGGCCACATAGTGGCAGGAGATGAACCCCTGTGAACCTGAGCTGACTCCATGTGGATTGTGGCTTTGCTCAGAAAGCCACACCTTTTTCCATAATGCCTCATGATAAAGGTTCAGGTACCCTAACCTCAGTTTTATTGGAGAAAATGGAGATTAGTTCCAAAAGTAACTGGCTGGGGAAAGGAGTATTCTCAGAGCAAAATGCACATACTGTAAACCAACAGCAAGTTGGATTAGCTGGAGCTGCATCTGTGGTAGGTGACTGTTTTGTCTTATCAAGACTTGCGTGTGTGTATATGATGGTTTTTTTAGATGACATTCAATGTGTTTATGGAAGAAGTCTTCTGATAGGTAGAGGTGAACCTATAGCAAGAGCTTAGGCTCATGTTTTTAACTCTGTTTTCTTAGCATTCAGCAAAGAATAGATGTTTGATTATGTGTGTATTATGTACTGTGAACATGTTATACAAATGCTAGATAGGCTTTAAGCATTCTGCAACTTGCTTGGCAGAAGAACTTAATGGGAATTTTCCTTGTTTCACTGTAGATGCAGTCCACTTTCTACTTTCTGGATCATCTGAGAAAGCAAATCTAACAAGGTCTGTGCTATTGCAGGTCACCCGTGCCCATTGACAGTCCCCTTGATCTCTGACTCTTCCTGTTCCACACCAGATTTGTCACCCATTGTTCCGCTCTACAACTGGAGATTGTTTTAGATTGTCTGGAAATTTTACATCAGAGGTAGAAGTGAGCATGAAGAAAAGATGATTTGGAGATGCAGAAAGAGTGCAGTTACTTGTTTTCTATTTGAGTATCAAAAGACAGACTCAGCCTTTGATACGCACTGGAGGCATACTCCCTCAAGCATGAGTTGAAGTCCTTGCTAAATCATTACATTTGTTTTCTTCTATTTTGTCCATATTGCCTCAGCTTCATGTGGACTGAATTTTAGCTGCTCTGCTCAGCCAAAACTATAAAAGCAATTAGCTGTCCCTTTGGATGGTCAGACATGTAAGAGAGAGCATGAGGAGAAATTGCCGCTGAGGGTGTCATAGCACACATTATCTTTGTGTGTGCATTGACAGAAATGGATGTCCAGGAAGAACTCTCCCTGTAAGAAATCTCATCTGAAAAGGTTTCCTTTACAGGTGCCTGTAACTGTCTCTTGCTGTGAAGAGACAGATGTGAAGCAATTGCAGTTCTGCCAATTTTAGAGACTTAAATTATGGAAGACAACAACCAGATTTTTATAACCTATATAGTTGTGTTGTTCCCCTCCCCGCCCCTGATGATGGGAGGAAATGGAGCAGTTTTGTAAACACTACTAATGCTCAGTTTCTGGAGTGGCACTGGATTTGATAAAAACCTTCTCAGAAATCCTGCAGTTTAACTCTACAGGACTCAATAGAGCTATGAGGTTGATTATGTAAAGGGTATTTGAAAGGCTGGAGAGGATAGCCAGCAATGTTTGCTCTCTTTCATTAAAGAAGAATCAACAGCAGGATGCAGAACTTAAGTGTTTTGCAATTAAGAAGTTTCAGGCTATGGTACCAAATTAGAACATCAAATTACAGCAGTACTTTGATTTAAAAAAACAAAACAAAAAACCCCACCCAAAACATATGGAAAGATGGTACTGTGGGATATTATAATTTCCTTTCTCTGAAAATATCACTTTGATATATAAAAGGTATTACTTATGAAGGAGAAGCTGCCGAGTTGTATTTATATTAGTGTGAGAATTTCGTATCACTTCCAGATATGTTTACTGGAGGCCATCACAGTTTGTACAAGCAGCTATGGGTGTGTGATAGTGTCTAACAGGGTGGCCGTTATTGGTATATGTGTATTGAATCTCTTAAACCTATTAGTTTAAATGCTTTAGGTTTATTATTAAAAATGCAGAATTAGATCCTCACTTAAATAGATAACAAACATAACCTTAAGGAAATAAAATAGTTTATATTAGAATCTTATGGATGCTTAAACTAAAATTTTGTTTGCAAACAAGTTTTTTTTTTTAAATCTGACTAGTTCTTTGTTGAAGTCTCTGCTCTGTAAAGTCTGGATTGCCAGAGACCACAGGGAATACCTCCTTCCGATGTAATTAAAATTAAATGGGGGCATGTTTATGTTGCATTTTGAAAGCCCCTCTTTGAAAGAATGCAAGAGAACCCCCATCAGCAAAGGAAATGCTGTAGGCGAATGTAGTGTATATTGATACAAGAATATGTTTTTTAATGAAGAAGGCTTAGAGACCAAAGTTTGACAACAGCAGAGATGATAACTGAAATGACAGTTTCTTAGGCAAATGCACTAACCTAAAATCTATATAATTGATCACGACATGAGCACAATGAAATTAAGGTTAAGAATCACAAAATCTCATCAACCAAAAGCTCTGAGGTGATTGGACGGAAAGGGATTGTGGGAGCGGCGTGGATAATTATTCAGACGCCTATGATATCTCCAACACAAACTCTGTTCTGTGCTGCCACTGAGGTCAATATTGCTTAGCCTTTTGCAGTCTTACTGCTGTAAATGCACTTCAGAAATCATGGTTATATTGTGAAGGTGACCAGGTTTTACGTTCAGTAGCTCCCCCTCCACCCCATGCCTAAGAGCTAAAACAAAGCATTTTTCTTTCTGGTCCTGTTTTGAGAGAGTGGATTCTGTTCTGCTGCTCCTTAACATCCCCAGAGCTCTGCATTGCTGTCATAACAACAGGGTTGGTTTCCTCTCTTGCCCCACTCCAGCCTGTAATTCCTTGTGGGTGATGCCCCGATCTTTAACTTCTGCCCAAGATTTGAGACTCTGGGTATAGTGTTCAGTCTCGGTTTCTTCCCAGAAACTTTGTGGTGTTGCACCTGGATGCTGTTTGGGTGTCCCTGGAGGGTTTTGAGGGTGGTGGGCTGCAGTGGTGGCCTCTGCGAGAAGCGACCAGGGACTGGCCCATGCTGGACATGACCAGCTCCAGTGGACCCACCACAGGACACAGCTGCGCCCATCACCCACGGGTGTTGCACCTCTGTAAAAAACTATTTAAAAAAGGGGCAAAAAATGCCAGACAGAAAGAGGAGGAGAGAGTGTGTGACAAACAACAGATGGAAACAGAGGTCAGAGGAGGAGGAGATGCTTCATGGTGCTTGAGAAGGAGCCCATGCTGGAGACAGTTTTCCCTGAAGGACAGCAGCCT
>Ga0181612_173831_pt1 | contig 15077 bp, 9 predicted proteins | sample HoacroProtozoa21_FD_119630 | JGI IMG/M metagenome (GOLD analysis project Ga0181612, IMG submission 119630) | Hoatzin crop microbial communities from Cojedes, Venezuel. Combined Assembly of Gp0051906, Gp0051904, Gp0051908 | reverse complement strand
CCTTTCACATGCAGAAAGCGAGCAAGCAACCCAGGGCAAGAGGAAATGGTTAAGCCCACCACTGCCTTGGGAGCCTTCTGTGGGCCTCCCACCAGCCTGCCACCACTGCTCTCACCTGCTTTTCACCCTTTCCCTCCTCTGTGCCCATTAGGTTACTCCCCAACCTCTCCCACTGCACTAACCTGCACATTTTGGCCAACCACCTCCTTACTGTCCTTGGTACACTGGGTTGAAAAATACCACCGTCTTATAGTGACACAGTCATCAAATGCTGGGTGCCTTTTAGATTTGTTACTCTCCTTCTCCGGCCGACAGACTGCTCTGAGATTACAACCTTGCAGCGCTCGTAGCGCTGGTGACATAACGTTTCATGACTTTGCAGACATACTCATAGCTCTGCATAGCATGTCCCCAAGCATTTTATCATGGCACGTGAGGAGATGTTTCACAGTATTCCCGCTAGGCACTGCTCCTGGCCCAGAGCCTAGGCGTTTGAACAGTAAAGTCCTTTTAGGACTCATGTGAATGTGTACAGAGACAGCGAGGCAAGAAGTAGAGGATATAATTAACCACGAAAGTTCCTTACAATCGTTGCAAAATGCCAACAGACTCTGTTCATCTCTACAGAGAATATAAAGCGGAATTTAAGCACAAGCAGGTCTCTGTTCTTGCTCTAGCAGCCTTACTCTCAGATATTAGGGGCAGAGGTGGTTTCCTCGATCTTTCTGTGTGCCCTTTCTTTCTTACATCTTCTTTGGGAATCTGTTGAGGAGTCGCTGCTGATGCACAGCCTGCCCTAGTGCAAACCAGCAAAGCCATTTGAAGATGTGATCTGTGTTGCTGAATCTCAGCCGAGTTTCTAGGAGCAGTTTGTGGAAGCGGCTCAGATCTTAAGGACCTGACATTCTGCTGTATAGTAGAGTGTAACTGCAATGCACTGCAGCTGTCCCACAACAACACTGTAGGCAGGCTTCCTTCTCCTACGATTTTAGTGCATTTTCCCAGTTTACTGAAACCCAGACCCAGACTGTCCACCCAGAGAGCTTTTCACAGCTGCTCTTCCTGTTGACTCGGTTTCCCTGGGAGGAGGTCTGGGGAAACCCGCAGTGGAGGCAAGCCTGAAGTGACTACCTCCACTTCTGGATTTGCTTCATTATAGAATAAGCCTGGAACAAACAGCGAAAAGAAATCTGAATGTAATGACCTGCAGCAAGAGCTGCCAGGAATCTGCACAGGACCAGTCCCGTGAAATGCATTGAGATGCTGAAAAGTTCAGGTGGGTGCCTAACCACCTTGAACTGCTTCCAGAGGGAAGTTAAAGCCCTATTGTTTGAAATTCTTAAAACTGTCAGCTGGGAAATTCCCTGTAGAACACAGGCCTGCGTTGACTAGTCCTCCAGTGGCCTTTCCCATCTTCAGCTCCTATGATTTATGTGCTCACAAATTCCTTTGTGTTCTGTTCTTACCTGGAAGACTCAACTGTGGCTGTCATCCAGGAGAACACCATAGTGGGAGTTGTGTTAGACTGTTCTTCCTGGTTTCCCATTGTCTCTTCCCTACCTTCAATCTGGATCCCAGAACAGATATGGACCAGATGCAACGTGTACTCTTCAGAATGGAAGGCCACTCTTTCCCATAGGGATATCCATCCAGTTCAGTTGTGCCAGGTAATGGCTGAGAAGTGAAATGCCCTCTCCTTGCCAGCTGCTACCAGAGTGTCTCTCCTTGCTGCACCTTGCTCAGGCTCCTTGGCTTCAGTCCTGCTTTATTGTATGTAAAGGTGACTGTATTGGGAGAAACAGAACTAGGCTGGGGCACAACTGGTCTGAAGTCAGAACCAGTCCCCTACCAGTACAAGCTTTTTGGAATATTTACTTCACATCATTTTTCAGGATGAAGTTCTATTTCAAAATAGCATATAAGTGAATTATTTGTTAATGCAACACTCTTTCATGTAAGCATGCCCAAAGCTCTGCTTTGCCACGTATACAGCAGTCTATTTGCATATCAGAAGATTTCACACAGCTTCTCGAGTTTCTGTACATGCCTAACTGCTTCCAATTGCCACAGTAACATTGGGGGAAAAAAAAGCTTTTACAAATGCTTCACCAGACAAATCACATTTTTAGCAGAAGCAGAACAATTCCTTTCTCTTAGAAAAATGTTTTCAATGAGGGCAGAATCAGCACAGTGCTTAGTTACAATACTGGAGTGTCAGATGTTTATTGAGTCAGCAAAGGAGATATAAAAAGAAGTGGCAGAGCTCTGCAAATCACTTTGATTTTTAGTAGTGACTCTACTACAGTAAACAGTAAATAATGTAAATAGCAAAGGTGTTCTCATTCACAGAGAAATGAAATGGGAAGTCAAAATTCTTTTTTTTGCTCGTGATAAGAAATCTTTTGAAACCCTCTGATGCCATTTCTTATTCCATCAGTATTGCATTAACTTGATATGTTGCTATTAAACAGCCGCACTTAAATACATCAAACGGATTAATGCTGGCGCTTTATCAGGTATATTTTCTATTTGTGTAAGACATCTCTAGACATATAGAAACTACTTAAAATGAGAAAGGAAGTCTGTCCTCTTCACTGATTCAGAGGACTGTTCGTAACTGGCTGATGTTTCTTGAATATCCCACTTAGTGCCAGGCTGGTCACAGCTATGACAGGGCAGGGAAGTTGAGTGGGCTTTGCAAATCGCTCTAAGTGACGTGAGTGAGCGCAGCTTCGAAGTGCTCTCAGCTGTGCAAGAGAGCAAGCAGAGGCAGAGGGAAGAAGAGCCTACAGACACATTCAAGCTAGCTGCAGTTTTGCCAGGTATAACTCAACCGAAGCTGAGGTATGAATTCGGTGAGCTGTCTTGCACTGTCTTCGCTTATCTGGTATCGCCGTATGTAAATCCTCAGGCTGAAGGAAAAGGAAGGAAAGGAGCTGCTCGCAAGACAGAGTAATTTCATCACTGATAAAGAGAATTGCTAAAAGGAGTGAGTTGCTGGGCACTATTTACAGTGCAGTAAATAAATACAGTGTAGTCACTTGTTACTTGTATTTTTAGTAACAAAGGTAAAAATTGAAAGCTCTTCTCTGTCCCGTACTCGTTGCTGGTTTCTCCCTTGAGCATCCAGCAGTTCACCTCTGCAGGACCAGCTACCTTGCAGACGGGCAGGGGCTCCCCTTCCTTTCCTATGACGCTGGGACTCGCATGCATGCTGTCTTAAATCTATGACTCTGCACAAATAACCTTCAGCTCGTGGGCCAGGGCCTGCCTCCCCCTGCTCTCTAGGAACGTAACTAAATCACTGCCAGCCCTGGCACGAAGCCTGCCTCCGATTGTGTCATCTTGGTCTTGTGTCACGGGCTGCTGGGGCCGCAGCAAAGTCGGGGACTTTCTGGTGAAACAGGAAAGGTTTTTCCAAGAGGAAAACTGAACCCAAGAAAAGGAGATCCTTCCTCCTCCAGCCGGATTTTCAGTGCTCTGCCTCCTTGCATGGGACAGCTCGCTATTTCCTCCCCTTTCAGCTGCTGCTGACACACAGCTGGGCGGTTTCCAGCCTCCTCTGCGCACATTGTTCTGCAAGTGTTTGTCTTAGCAAAGTGCAGAGCCAGCCGCACCTTGCAATTAATAAATATGTGTCAACACTCGGTGTAAGCCTGATTATTATTATTACCCCAGAACTGAAGGGCTGGCACAGCCACAGAGCCACCCGAGGGCCTGATCCTGCCAGGTGCTCCGTGCTCTTCACTTCCATTGGCAGCAAGGAGAGCGGCCAGGACGGAATTACAGGACTCAGCTATCCAAGGGGTGATTTTTTATTTAGTCTCAAATTCTAAAAGAGATTATTCTTGTCAAGAGAGAGGAGCAAAGCAAAATTAATAGCTCAGGGCCATCCCCTCGACTGCTGTAAAATAATGCTGCTCAGGTAACAGCAATGGATCACTGCTGATTTACATCTGCTGAGAATCTGATGCTGTGTTAGTAAACATGAAATGGAGATTATAAAAGGAAATTAATAACAGTGAAAGCCAACCTAAAAGCTGAACACGTATGCAGGGATTCCTCTGCTGGTTACAGTGCAGCTGTGCAGGGCTTGAGTTGAATTTCTAATCCATCTTGACCCTGACAGGTCAGAGAACTCCCCGTTTTATGTTCGGAGCAATGCCCCCCTGGAGCCAGGGTCACACCGATGCACATGGAGGGAGGTTTTGAATCCTCAGGTCTGATTATGGCTTGCACTAATGCCTCTTTTCACTGGAAATGCTGCGACATTTACCCAACAGCCTGAGCACTGCTCGAACAATAAAGAAACCACAGAAGCAGATCTTGAAAGGCGGTTAGTTTCCTGAAAATGCAGATAGGACGTATTTTTAAGGTATCTCCATCTAAAAATACCTCTTCAGGCTAAGTCCTCAGCTCTCCTTGATTTCATCAGGAGTTCAGCACTGCTCCTGCACGAATACTTTGCAGAATTTATGGAAGTGCCTAACTGGTCTTCAGGTACCTTCATGACTTGAGAAATCCTGCCTGTCTGGCAAGGATTTGGCTGCGTCCTAAGGAATAGGTGGTTCTTGTCAAAGCTGCTGCATCAGGAGGGTTGAGCATTGAGCCAGAAGGATGGAAATGAGCAGGTCCTTGACAGAGAGCAGTAGCCTGGAGTACTGTCGAGTGTAGTGGTGCTTCCACAGAGTGCAGGAAAAGGTGCTCACTGCCAGTTACTCTTTTCTGTCTCTGTTGGTCTCAGCATCTTTGCATCATTTAGATCAAGAGAAGAGCTGGAGTGGGTACTGGGGTGCTGACTTGAATCGAGAGCAAACTAAGAAATCTGCAAGGATTTCTGAAACCGCTGCCTTGAAGGAAGCTTGCTGCCGAAACCCAGTACAGCCCTAGGGCTAGGGACTGCTACTTGAATAAAACATTACTGGCAGCTCCTCTGAGAACCACCATTAATAGAGCAGTCGCTACCCCAGCTCCCTCTGCGCCTTTCTAATCTATACTGCAGACACTGCTGTGATATCAAGGCCCATTGCTATGAGCTAAACACCAAAACAAGCAAACTGTGCCCGTAGTAAGTTAAAGTGAAGCATGTTCAGGTGCAGTAGGCAATGCTGAAGTGTCAGTTGTACTTTGGTTAGAAGAAGGAATCTCTCTCTCTTGCATCCTGTAATGCTGCAGTCCTTATCCAAACCATTTCTACAGTCCAGACCTGCCTGAGAAGCATGGAGAAGCACCAGACCTCTGGCAGCTCTGGATCTGACTCTTTGCCTACATTCATACCTCCACCTTGTTGAATATTGCTTTGGGAAAGTCAAACCCTGAGTGAGTTTGACTCTCCATGACCAACTTTTACTATGAGCTAGAGCCTCTGTGTCTACTGTCTTTCTCGATTGTTGTGGAAATCCTTTCCTGCATTAGACATTGTTAATCTGTCACTTTATTTTCCAAGCTCACACACATAACTTATTATCTGTGATCCCTTCTATGTAATAATATCAAGAAATGGCTTTTCCTAGCTAACCTCATAATGAAAGCTGTCATCATGATCCAGGACTATTTTAAGCCATGGACCCACAGGTTCCAGGCCCTACATCTCTGTTAAAAAAAGGTTTCCGAAATCCATCAGAGGGGATGAAGTATTCTAAATAATAAAAATTTTCCATTTCTTGTATGATCAAAACCCACATCCTCTGTGAAAGGCGTAGAGGACTACCTCATACTTTTTATAACTCCTGTTCTTATTTCAGCACAGCAACCCAAGCACAAATCATGTGTGTACTGTTGTGTCAGACCTCTTGAGCAAGGTAGCAGATAAGTGACTTCCAGGAGAGGCTGGGTGCTGTCATGCGTGGCTGTGACCTCCAGCTGGCATCTGGTCAGGACAGCGGAGCCCTCATCAGACCCTGGGGCTGCCACTGCCACAGTGCGTAGCATAGCACTACTCAGCCCTCGTCAGCTACATCTTCTTATCAACAGGCTGCCTGTAAATTGCTAAAAAAGCAGTCTTGTTATTTTCCTCCTAAATTTTTTCCCTGAAAGGTCTCTTGTGATGCTTTCCAAAAATTTGCAGCCAAAACTTGTTTGTGGTTGAGCTGCTACAGCACTGATACAGGTCCTTGCTGCCTCTGTTGCTATCTATTCTTCTTTTCAACTTCTTCAGCCAAAAGACACTCTTTTCTTCTTTTTTCCCTTTTGTTTTCTGTTCAGATATATGACCATAGCAGAATTGTATTCTATAGTAGAGTGGGACTGGCGTGTGAGCTCTGTGGTAATGCAAATAGCGTTATTATTTTTTGGAGGCAGCATCGTTTTTCATTCTGTGGTAAGAGCAGCCACAGCTATGAGTTCCTTCGTGTCTCTATGTGAAGTTGCTTGTGACTGAAGTTAGTTGATTTGTTACTTGTGTCCTTTAATGGGAAGAAGTATTCACCCGAATCTGGGTTGGCATGGCTGAAATTCCCCATGGTGCCTTCTTACTTCTGGATAACCTGGCCTTCGGGAAGAAATCAGGTTCCTTCAGAAAACAGAGGTGGGAGGGTCTGCCTTAGAGGAAATGCAGAAAGCAGATCTGCTGCAAATACTGCACGTCTCTTTTTCGATCACTACTCCATCACCCGATGCAGACGCAGCATTGCTGCCTGGGGAGCATGATACCTGTCTCCATCTCAGCACCGTTCTCTGGGACTTTCCCTGACCCTTTGCCTTGGTGCCTGCATTTGGAGGGCCCGTTCTGCACTGGATCGCAAAGCCACTGGCTTTAAGACCTTATTTGTGCATTTTGACTATAGGAGCTCATTAAATGAGCTGATTAAAGCCTAGATCCTCAAAGGTATTTAGGCACTTAAATCTGGTTAAGCCTATTCGATCCCAGTGGAGTTAGGTACCCCGGTGTTTTTAAGGAGCTGCATTTAGTGTACTGGTTTGGGGGGAAGGGGCAGAGGAAGAGGGAGCAAGGAACACTAGGCATTCTTCTGCAAAATGTACGTAAAGGGACTGAATACTGGAAATTAAGGATGTTAGACCCTGGATTACAGATCTGAAGGTTACAGAACTAACAAAGAATAAATAAAAGAGAGAAAACTTATGTGTTGAACTTTAAAAGAACCCACATTTCTTCCAGCTTCGCAAAATATACTGAGGCTAACCATACGCTTTTCAACACTCAGATGCCTTTTTCTTCTGTCTCACTTGTTACTTTTCCTGACTGCCAGTCTACCACTGCCCATCATCCCCTTCAGGCAAAGACTGTGCTCTCCTTCATGTCCTGAAAGTGTTTAGCAGACCCTGGACAATAAGAACGTGCCTTTCAAAACCAGCCAGCCAGGGCAAGGATTTATGCTGCCGTGAAGTCCCGCAAAATAGGAAGAGCACAGTGTGTTGACTCTTCGGTGTTTGTTATTGTCGTTCTTACATGCTGGTAGGTTGTTCTCAGCTCCTTTTCCTGAGGACTGCTCTGGAATAATCCAGCTTCAGTTGTGATAGGCTCTGATGAATACCTGAATTTCAGGAGGACTGCTGTACCTGTGCCTGGGCATGACTCTTGCCCCAGAGTTAATTTCCTCATGTGTGAGCCAGGCTACTTCCGAGGCACAACCACATGTTAGGAACCCACTTCCCTCACCGGGAGGGAGCTGAGCCGCTAGCGGTGGTGGTTTGTTCCGGGGACCCCTTCGCCGTGCAGGATTGTGCTGGGACCCCTCTCTCACCAGCATGGCTGGACACCCACATGGCCTCCCCATGCTACCACCCTGACAAAGTTCGTCGGTTAACAGGGTGCATATCATACCACTGGCAGACATAAATATATGTGCTGGTGCTTATCATTTGTGAAAACAAATGAGCAGAGATATCTGTAGCTGCAGCCTCTGAGTGTGCAAGGAGACGAAGTCTGCAGGCAGAGACGACAGCCCGCAGCTCCCTGCAGACGTGTTTCCTCCCTTTGCCAGGCCATGTCTGATGGAAAACAGCCTCTTCTTCTCCACCACGAGAAGGCAAGGTGGTGCCCACAGAGCCCACTGAAGAGGAGCAGGAGGAAGGACTGATTAAGACATGAAAGAGGAAGCTCTGCGTGAGAGTCTTTCCTGGCAGGGGTGCCGGCAGGATGCCTGCCCATGAACCCCGTGGCAGCAGCCGCCTGCCTCGGACCTCAGGGGATGCTAGAAGAATCTCCTCTTCAGCTATTTTCAGGCGGCATCTGCGTCTCTCACCAGCCATGGATGCCACAAGGCACGATGCCAAAAAATCAGCAGCTTGGCAGCTTCTCTACATGGACTCAAGAAATATATTCTGGATTATCTGTACCATCTGCCTCTCACAGGTGTTCATCTGGGAGGAGGGGGGAGGAGAAGGGCACCTGAGGGCACCAGAATCAAACAGAAAGTATTTTGTAGGGCAAAACGCATTGTAGCAGCTGGTGCTGATGGAGGAGGAAGAAGGAGGAAGAACGGATACTAATTCCTAGCCTGGAAATATAAGTAAAGTTTACTGCACATTTTTACTGAAAGTGGGTAAATCTCTGAGTCCTTACCACTTGTTCTGCCGGGGGAACAGGGAAGGTCCGGGGTAAGAATCCCCAAGATTATGCGCTGGCGGGGAGACACAATTTTCTGGGTAAGTTTGGAGAGGAACTATGTGGTCTGTGCCCTGTTTGTGGGTAAGTGGAAGTTTGGAGTAAGCATCCACAGGCTGTGAGTTTGGGGTTTTTGTCAGCTATGGCAAAATACTGCTATCTCTCAGCAGACACCACAAAGGTCTCATCTTCCTTTACTTTTTCATGGTAAATCATTAATATTTTCCTGTCAGTGGAACTCTACCTGTTCTCACAGAATTACAAAGCCACATTTATAAACAAAGAACTTCTTTGCGAGGAGATGAAACCTTGGCGGCAGTGAATGGCTTGCTTTCCACTGCGCTGCAGAGACGCCGTTTCCTGCCCCTCCCATGAAAAGAATTTCCTGCGGCGGTCCCGGCACAGACTGCACACCTACAGAAACCACGGGTTGCCCATGCCGGCAGCACCAGCCCCCGCCACCCGACTCACCGCCGAGGTCAGCAGAAGCTGGAGATGCTACACCTGCGAGGCTCCTCCATGTACCCCCCGCTGAAGGAGGGCGGCTGGCCTGCATTGCATATTTTATTTTTTTATCTGTTGGAGGGAATTTATTTGTCTCTACACTGAAGCAGGGAAACTGATGCAGGAGGGTATTTCTGCTGTTTTGAGACAAACCTTGGACAAACATTATCTGGCCCACGTCTTGCCTGGTGGGTGCTCCTGCTGTTGTCCTTGCTTAGGGTCTTGGAGAAGTCAATAAACAGCTGGGGAAAACCACCACCAGTCCTTTCTCTGCACCCTACATAACCGTTGGTCCAATATCCTTAAAACCCCAGAAGGTGCAGAGATGGCTGAGCTTGCCACAGTGGCACCTCCACTTCCATATCCTTCAGAAGTGTTCATGGGAAGGGACCAGAGTTGCAGCTACTTTTCAAGACATAAGGCTGCGCAAGTCATGAAAGAATTGCACAGTAAAACAAAACGACTGTCACCTTCTCATCTGCAAGCTGTTGCTACACAAGACGGCAGTGCAGAGCTGGTGTGAGGAAAGAGATTGTTGTTTCATGTGGTTTCCAGATAACCACCGATATCATACATGATTGCAGCTGACCTTGTGATACCATATTACTACTTGTATTTTCTTTAAAAGTACAAAAAATCTGTGTTCCCTAATGCAGATGAGACTGGTGGTGGAGACACAAGCTTACAGCAGCTCCACTAGAAGGGCTGGTGACTAAGATACCCCCTTTCAGCCTCAGCTCTCCTCTTGTCCTACTGCTGTGTCCATCATCACGTGGAGCACATACTGTCTCTGCCATTTGACTGCAAAATATGGCCTTTCATCATTAGCCATGCAGTTTTCTAACAAACAAGCCTGAACCACCGGGCTTTCTTTTGCTTTGTCTGTGAAGCTGCATACAGTACTTTGCAGCACTCCTGCTGCCACACAGGCTCTCAGAAGTTGTATGACACCCACTTTTTAGCTCGTTCCCCACCACCAGGCTTCAGAACTAATTGTAAATTAGAGCTGCTCCACCAGTGGCACGCAAACAAACCAGAGCCCTGATCCAAGCAATTTTAATTGAATACTCCTCAGAATAAAGATAAGTAATAAGAAAAAAGGAAGCTTTGCTCTTCCCAGTTAGACTAGGGAAATCCTGACTGGGTGCAAGGGGACTCACAATGTGCTCTTGGTACATGAGCTATGCATATTGCACAGGGCTCCAAAGAGTTCTGCTTTTATTCCATACACTAAGTAACATCAGTGTTTGTTTCCTAGTGTGGATTTTCTATTTTTATCACTAATTTTTTTTTTTCTCAAGTGCAGAATAAAAATACCCCAGATGCTAATGGCTGTATATCGGGAATGTCAAAAGTGCGGCAACCGAGACTCCGAAATAAAATTGCAATCACTTATGGATAGGACAGGGCAAAAGATATTGTTCGTTGCCTATGAGTACTGCTCGTGTGTCTTACGATGTGTACAAAGTTACATAAAGGCATAAATGTCTTTGGGTACCTTGTCATTTTTAATGCTAAGTTTTTGTGTCACATGTTTTTGGGATGAAGGAGAGAGAGAGCAAACATCATATTAGTCCTTGTGAGAAGTGCCAGGCTGACAGCCTTGAAAACAAGTACTTAATACATCCCTGTGTCAAGAAGTACAGAGGCAGAAAAACCCACCCAAGGTGTGCTGAGAGGAGTACAGAGCAGAAGACGACTTCTTGCCTATGGGAGGAAGGAGCTACCTGAACGCTGCCCTGGTCTCGCCTGCTTCGGATGCTGGAGAAGGTCCTAGGGTGACATAGGAGAGTCTATCTCAGTTGCAGCATGGGCCTGTGCTAGCTGCTGCAAGAATCCCAAGAGCAGATAAGCCGCAAATCCTGGCTGATCCCCCTAACATTTGTACCGATACCTTGTGTCTTCAGATATTTTATGATAAGCTCTGCCTAAACTTCAGGAGTACCTGTAAGTTCGATTGTTACAGAGCTGAATTTTACAGAAGTTTTATGAATACATTTTAAAAATGAGATTTACCCTGTGTTATGTTTGCAAATATATCAGACAATAAACTGCATAGCTGCTGTGCTGGTCTTCAGCAGATGTCTCTCTAAGGTTCCAGGGTCACAGCATGATGTACAGACTAGTTGGGCTGATTTCAGTCTCAGGGGAAAAAGAGAAAAGAGAAAAAGAAAATGATGACACACGGCTCAATTAATAATGAATTGGAGGAGCGAAATACAATTATTACCAGTCAACAGATGTTGTGGAAAACAGGTCAAACAAACTGAATGTATCACATCTATGTAGTTATTTTTGCCAGCTGATATGTTTGACATAGCACTTCATGCTGTTTTGTTTAAATTTAGCAGTACACAATTTCCACAGAGTATGCCTACCATGGACTGGGAAACGCACTACTAAGCTTTCAAAAAGTAGTAGTAACTGTATGACATGGTACTGGGGGGCTCCTCTCTGGTTTCCGTAAGCACGGACATTAGGATCAAGGGCATTCAACATCTCAAATGAATGCCCTGGAAATGAATATAAAATCACTGCTAATAAAATTTGCAGATGACATAAAGATGAGGACAGAGCACTTGTACAAACTGACCAGGAGCTTAGCAATCATGGATCGTTCTAACAAAATGTGCTTTTATGCAGTGAAATGTAAAGTAATTCATTTAACAGCATGGAATCAAGCCAAACTTTCAGACTTCATCCTGCTGAAGAATGGATCTGAAAAAGATTATAGCAGAAAAGCAATTCAACATGGACTCCAAAGGCGATTCTGTGATAAAACATGAACAGTCTTACCCTGGGACTTCTAAACTGATGATTAGTGAGTAGGACTAAGGAAGTGATTTTACTGGGTAGAGCACTGGGGCAAGTTATACTGGAATACAGCATCCGGTTTTGGTGTCCACGTGTTTAAAGCATATTTGAAACAGGAAAGAGCCTCCAGAAGGAGAGAAATATCTAGAGCAAGAGATGCAACCGCTTAGTGCTTTAGATTATCTAAAAGCATATTGAAGGGACTGAATTATCACACAGAAGCACCTTTGTTGTAGACAGAAAATAGAAGGGTTCCCCAGCCTGGTGGAGAAAACTGTAATAATGACTAATGGCTGGGAACAAAGGCCAGGCAAATTCAAATTAGAAAATAGAGGATTTTTTGTTTTGTTTTTTGGTGAAGGTGATCAGCCACTGGAACACATGACCAGAGGAACCAGTCATTCTCCATCTCTTGGCACCTTCAAATTGGGCTGTGCTTTAGCCAAATGCAAACTATTGGCTTCATTACCGACACAACTGCAAGGAATTTAATGGCCTGTGATGCATGGCAGGCTATAGCGGGTGATCTAACGATCCCTTTGCACCTTAACCTCTGTGCATCGAGAAAAAGGAATGAATTCTGGTACTGCAGAGAGATATTGTGAGCTGGGAAAGGATGATCTGGTGCTTTTGGCATCCAGAAAGGAGTGGAAGGTGCTTCTGGCAACCAGAAGCTTGCTACTCTAGTTAAAACTTTACTCTTTAGCAACTATGTTAGAGGGCAAGAAATTAATCTATTAGTGTGGGAATACCCGTTGCTAAAATTTTTCCTACCAGCAGGCCTGGAAAACAAAATTTCTTTATTTCCTTCCCTCTGAATTTATGCCTTCAATATATTCATTTAAGCAAATGAATTATTTCTTTCGCTAAGTAAATGAAGCAAGTAATCTGGAGGTTCCTATTATTATCTATGATAAAGAGTTAATACTAAGTCCAGTCCAAAGACTGCTGACATTAAAGGGAGCCTCCACAGAGTTTTTCCAGCGGAAGTTTTATGAGGTTCACTGACATTCAGACAGTCATTATGCAGTTTCCTGGTATCCACATCGTCAGTAAAACAGACTTCAGCTACATTGGCGTAGATCTGGACGCACACCTGGGGCATCGTCTGCATTGGTTCAAACTTTACACTCTGTAGGTTTTTGTTTTTTTTAACAATCAGCCAGAAGCTTCTTAAAATGACATATAAGATTCTGTTACCCCTTTCTGGAGTAAAGTATATTTTGCCACGATTCAGGTTATTCCATCATAAGGTTCACTTTCACAGTATCTGTACCAAATAGTTTGGGTTTTGAGACCCAAAGGGAATTCATCCCAAGAGTTTTGATTTAGCTCTTGAGATAAAAATGCCCTTTTCTAAAATGTTAATTTTTGTGTGTCATATCTGCCTGCTTGCTTCATCAAACCTCCTTCAAAACTTGATCTTCAGGTGTACTTGAAAAAAATGTGTTTAAGCAAAGCAAAGATCTTGGATGTGGAATGTTAGAGCCAGCTCTACTTCCGCTGATTTCACTGGGAACTGTAAGTCAAATTTGCTCACTATCAATATCAGCAAGAATTTGTTTGATGTGAGTAAAAGCAATACTGAATATAGTACATTAAATGGGTTAGAAAATGTATAATATGGGCCCTATTCTTCAGCACTTGTTCTATATTACCTGACTGGTTTTATTATATAATTCTTGCCTACAGCCGATGTGTAAAAAGACAAGTCTACTGTTCTATGTAAATTACTCCAGCAGAGTGCTGGTCCACACTTACCTTTCCTAGCCAGTACAGCATCATAATTAATAATAATAATAATTTTAGAAAACATAATCACATTACTAATAATACTTGATATACTCCACAGGCAGAAGGATATGTGCCAGTGATATGTGTATTAAGATGAAAATGAGATTTGCCTAACAGGAGGTTAACTAAGTGACAAGGCAAGCGGATAGGATAGGAACAGGTGATCCAGGGTACTTGGAAACTGTACAATATAATAAAGTCTCTAGATAACAATGTTTTATTTAACTTGTTTATGAAAGTATATAAACCTATATATATTTAATATACATGGAAAATTTGCCCATTCAGAATGCCTGACACTACTTATTTTATTCTGCATTTAAGAAAATCCAGTAGTATTGCTACGTTCAGGTTCATTCTAAGTAGACCAGCTATGCTTTAGTTCTATATCTCTCTCTCTCTCAAAAAAAAAAAAAAAAGGACCTACAGAAATGCATCACCGATGCACTAACTCCTATTGGGGACATTTTCTCAGCTGGGAGCTACAAACTGTCATCAGAGAGTAGATAGCTTGGGGAAAAAGAAAAAAAAAGATGCAGCAGAAAGGGAGGAGAGTCCACAAAGTGGTAAGATCATCACGAACTGGAAAACCTGTGATGAGTTCCCTGTCCTGCCACTGACACCTCTGTGCCTTGAGGCCATGCAGAGAATGTCTCTCCAGTGTCTCTTGTCCCTCTCCAGTAGTTCTTCACCACACAGCCATGTTGTGAGTCTCTCAGGTCTGGTTATAAGGAGGAACCGTATCAAGAGTGAGCGGAGTTAGATGTGAGAGATGGCAGGATAATATCTGCCTTTATTAGGGGACATATAAGGCCTTGAAAAGCCAGGACATGGATCGCTGCCGTTGGGATACGAATGCAAGGATTATTAAATGAATGGGTGTCATAACAGAAATAATAACACTGACCTCTAGTTTTCATCAGTCTTAATGTTGTTCCCTCATTATAACAAACTATTTACCCTTTGGCCTCATTTTATACACATGGGAATCAGATTATTGCCTCATAAAACAAAGGAGCAGTGAGATTACAACTTAAGTAATGGCCCCAAACATACTGTTAGCGCAGTGTCACGGACTGTTGCTACACAGCCGAGTAGTATAACTCCTTTCACCAGGGCACAGTCCCAGTGACACGGGCAGTGGAGCAGGTAGAAATGTCACGGGGCGAGTGAGCACAGCTTCCCGTTCACCTTTGGAGCAGTCAATCGCCAGAATTTTCTCCCTGCAACGTGTCAAACCTCAGAAAGCTCATACCCATTTAGAAGTGATAGCTGCTGCCTCCACGCCAAATTGCTTTATCAGTTTTAGATAGCCGATTTCCCCCCCCCCCCCCCCCGGTATTCGCTGATAAAGTGTTTGCACACTGTTACATGGGGAAATACAGAGCACTCGGGGGGG
>Ga0181612_162866_pt1 | contig 15077 bp, 14 predicted proteins | sample HoacroProtozoa21_FD_119630 | JGI IMG/M metagenome (GOLD analysis project Ga0181612, IMG submission 119630) | Hoatzin crop microbial communities from Cojedes, Venezuel. Combined Assembly of Gp0051906, Gp0051904, Gp0051908 | reverse complement strand
CTCTCCTTTCTCTTTTCTTCTTTTCCTTTTCTTTCCTCTTTTCTTTCCTCTTTTCTCTTTTCTTTTCTCTTTTCTTTTCTTTTCTTTTCTTTTCTTTTCTTTTCTTTTCTTTTCTTTTCTTTTCTTTTCTTTTCTTTTCTTTTCTTTTCTTTTCTTTTCTTTTCTTTTCTTTTCTTTTTTCTTTTCTATTTCCTTTTTTTTCTCTTTTCTCTTTTCTATTTTTTCCTTTTCCTTTCTTTTCTTTCTTTTTGCCTTTCCTTTCTATACTCCTTTCTTTCCCTTTCTCTTTTTTTTTTCCTTTTCCTTCCTTTCTCTTTTCCTTTCTTTTTTTCTTCTTACATGAGATGAAAGGAATCGGAGTCCTGGGGCGCAGGGAGGTGCAGAGGGGAGGGTGGAAGGGAGCCTGGGTAGGTAGTGATGGGGCGGAGGGAGGGGATGCGACTTCACTCCACGTTGCTGCTGTCGAACGCGTGGCACTGCAGGTCTCCACTCAGGTAGTCGGTCCCCGGCAGCTTCATGCCATATTTGTCCACACACCAACACAACCCACGCTTCCGGCCTCGGGAGGGCTTGCACTGGGGAGACACCCAAGGGCAGAGATCAGGGGCTGGTTACCGGCCGCCACATGGTTCCCTCAGGACCAGTCCTGCACTTTGCCCCTTTCACCCCAGCCATGCAGTCCCCTGGGTAGGACGCAGCTTCTGCTCTCTGCTTTCGGCACATCTCCACCCCAAGTGCTACCCCAGCCCAGGGCTCTCTGACTTTTCCTCCTCCCACACCAGCTCCTTCGAGATGCTCGCCTCAGGCCAGACAGCACTTGGAGCCATCAGCAAGGCCACCCACCACCCAACATGCCTGGAGATGCTCACAGCATCCTCCCCACCAGGCAAGCAGACAAGAATCCTCCATCCTTTCCATCCAGGGCAGAGGACCCTCCCTGGGTGGGAAGCATCCCTCCGTGGGGCTCTTCTTACCTGCTTCCTCTTGTAGAAGCCTTTCCGGTCGCAGTTGGGGAGATGGACGGCGCGGGGGACCATCCTCTGGCTGCTCTTGAGCTCCTGCAGGGATGCCTCCATGTGCCTGCGGCAGGGGCCCTGCGAACAGGGAGAAGGTGGAGCATGAGGAGGGGAGAGCCCCACAGCAAGCCTTCAGTTGCAAATGCCCCCGGGTCCCCTGTCCCCCCCACCAGCACCCGCTCCCCAGGGGTCAAAGCCCTCCCACAGCCCCCGGCCCGCAGGAGCCCTGCGGGGGAAGGCGAAGGCACCCACCAGCTCGAACTCTTGACGGAGCTCAGGGATGACGACGCGGGGGTGAGCCGTGTTCTCGGCCATGCCCACGAACTTGGCCAGGGTCAGCTTCTTCCGGCGGTCCTTCTTCAGGGCCTCAGCCTTGAGCTCGGAGAGGCGCCCGTGCTTGGGCCGGTAAGCCTTGGGCGGGTAGGTCTCCTCTGTCATCTCTGACGTGGTCGGCTCCTCGTGTTCTCGGGACTCCCGTTCTGGAAAGGAAGGGGTACCAAACCATCAGGTCTCCATGAGCTGACTGGGGCTTGCTTTTGCACTGAGACTCTCCTGCCCAACCCCAGAGGACATCTTTGCACCAGGCAGGATGGTAACAAATGACCAAAGAAATCCCTCTCCCAGATGCTGCCTACAGCCCTGGCTTTACCCCACTGTGTGGGACGCGGCATTGCTTCTGTGTGACCCCTAAGCTCAGGACAGGAGTGTGTCTGAGGGCATGGAGGACTTGGGGGTCAGGATAGGCTCCTACATACAAGGCCACCATTTTTTGCAGTGTGTCACTGGAGAAGGACAGGTGGGAGTGCCATCCCACACCCAGAAAGGACTAGGTGACACATAAAATGTGGCAAAGGCGGCCCTCTTTAGCCATGGCCAGAGGATTAAGTGACAAATTCACACCCCACCCTGCCTTGCAGATGCAAGAGCAAAAGCCAGGGATGCTCGAAGATGAGTCAACTCCGAAGCCAAGGTCAATCTCACAGCAAAGCCACCACATGGTTGGGCAGACACTTCAGCAGCAACAAATGCTGGGATCTCCACGATCCTCAGCTCACAGCTCCACGCTCACCTGACTGAACCAACCCCCGTCCACTGGCATGCACTGAACAGCCGGCAAAGCCCAGGTTAACGCTGCCGTGTGGTGCTGCCTGACTGTAGCTGCCACCAATGGCACCGATGGCAACCGTTTAGGCTCTGTCCACAGCAGTCGCCTTCCTGTAGACCCCTCAGATCGCCCCAGCGTGACCTGTGCCGGCAGGATGCAGTCAGGAGCCCTGCACGGTTATATATAGGAGAGAGCTGGTGACAGTCTAAACTTAGATGACTTGTGACATTTAGTACAGCCACTGGAGTGAAAAAGGGTTATTTCTGGACTAAATTTGAATACAGTTTAAAGCTCCTGAGGCTCCCAGTCTCCCAGTCCCTGGTTCCCAGCAGTCCTGCGCTGATGCCAGGTTTCTGCTGGGGCTGGCGGGCGGGCACGGGGAAGCCCTCTGCAGTAGAAGAGGCAGCATCAGAGAGGTTGAAATCCCTCCCTGCACCGTGTCTCCTGCAGCTTCAACGTCAGTGAATCCAGCTCGTCCCTTCCTGCAACCCTACGGTGAAGACAGCAGGGCACCAATTTTGCCCTTCCTTGCTACATCACTGTTGGGACAAAAGAAAAAGGCTCAGGATGAAAATAAAAATGGATAAACCCCCTCCCAACAAGGCAAACGGGAGTCTCGATGCAGACTGGCTACTGGCAGGAGCCCAGACGCAGCCCAGGAAGAGGAGGATGGCTCTGCCCTAACAGGCTGCCTTGGGGATGCCCGGCGAGGGGGGACGGATGCGCCGCTCATTGCAGATGGCACCTCTGGTCCGTCACACCCCCTGCGGGGTGGCCTCGGAGGTGGCTAAGGGGACAGGCTGGTGGCTGGGCACCCAGGCCTGCCACAGGCACCGGTCTCCTCTTCCTCCTTGCCAAGGCAGACCTGTCCTCTCCCAGCAAAACTGGAAAGTTTTCCACAGCCACTTATTTATTAAAGCAGCCCCTTTTTTCCCCTCTCTTTCCACAAGAACAGAGCTGGGTCAGCATCCCAGACTCAGCACCCTCTTAACTACCCACAGCAACATAAATGACCCCATGCACCACCCCCAGGACTCACGCCTATCCCCAGGACAGCATCCTCTTGCCATTTTGCCCCATGATGCTCTTATGTTTGGGGTTTTTTTCTTGCTGCAGGACTCTAAGCCCCCCAACAGGCTGGGGCTCCTCTATTATAGGGGAATGACAAACAAGGGATAGGGAAGAGATTGATTAAATTGGGAACGGTCTTGCCCCTGAGGAAATGACACTGTACCAGGCGCAGTAGAAGAGCATCCTTTGCCACAAAGATGTTGTGGCAATCTGAGTTCCGAAAGGAGATCGGAGACATCCGCAGTGACTAAGCCCTTCCAGGGCAATGAAACACGCCGTGATCCGTCCCAGGAATCCCCTCTGGCGCTGACTGCCAGGGCTGGACACAGCAGAGCCAGGGCATCTCCCTGGGCTGCCCTACGGTAATTAAGGGGAGGGGAGGATTCACACCAGCGCAGGCAACCCTACAGTAACACAAGAGGAGCACAGCTCATTACCTCTGCAATAATAAATACAAGAGGCACAGCTACATGGGCAAACCTAAAATAACAAGCAAATGGGACAAGGCAGGGACGGTTCAGTCAGGAAAACAGCACGGGGTGTCCAGTCCCCAGGACTCGTGGTGCAATGGGTGTTTGCAGTGGCTCAGTCTGCTCATATGGTCAGTAGCTTCAGCCATTGCAAACACCTGATTTCTCTGCTTCCTGCAAACTGCCAGCAAGCCAGAGTGGGCTGGGAGCTGGACACTAACGTGGAGCCCTTTGGGGAAGGGGAGATGGGAGCCACGGGAGCCCAGTGCTCTGCAGAGGGAGTCAAGGGCTGGCATGCACCAAAAGCTGCCCAGCTCCCAGCCTGAGTCTAGCCCTTCTTGCAGGGCCAAAAAAGCACCTGGAACTGACCCCCTGAACCCTCCCCGGCACACACAGGTCCCCCTTCAAGTAGGAACACAAGCGATGGCTGTGGTGGGACTCCTCCGTTTGCTGCTCAGCAGCGGTGTCTAGCTTGGGTCTTTATTTCCCAGCGAGAACCCCATGGATGCCTTGGAGAGATCCCTTTCCTCCACCCTCTGATGTTTTTTATAGCCTGATTTCCTTCAGCAACAAGGCTGAAGCAGTCCCTGCTCACGCATTCGACTACCTGTTCCCTAATTTGATACTAACAAGACAATTCTGACAAACTGAAGGGCAGAGGTCTCTGACACACGAGCTCCTGACAAGCTCTGGGCAGCTGGTGAGGGACCTTCCTGGTGCCAGCGCAAGATGGGAAAGCAGAGCCGGGGCAGGCAGCACCCAGGCAGCACCCCCCTTCGCCTCTTGGCTGGCCCATCCACATCAACCTGCAGCCGCCCGCTGCTGCCGGGACCAGACACCCATGTCAGCACCTCCAGAGCCCCTGCACCCACCTGCCCATCCTCACCCAGCAGCTCGTCCGTTCACCTCCATCCGGCATCGCGGCACCTCTGCTCCCGAGGAGATGCTGGCAGAAGCAACGCCCGATTTCCCTGAATGAGCCCTTACTGTGGCTGTTGGAGACTCAGGAAGGTGGCTGGAGTTCCCCCTCCCTCGATGTCAGGATCTGGGCTGCTGCGCAGCCCCTTCCCGCCTGCTCCCACCCTCCTTGCCAACCTGACAGCTGGGTTTCAGACATATTCAGATACGCCACATTTCTGCATTTCAGCTATGGGCATGAGGCATAGGGAGGAAGGCCCTACTCACTGTGTCTCCAGCCAGAGGACAGTGGGATAGCAGGAGGTGGGTGGCTCTCATGTCTCCATCCCTTCTCCCCACTCCTCAGGAGGAGGTGACCCCTCTCAGCGGAGGTCCCAGGCTCGCTGGCCACACAGAATGACATTGCTGGCCAAGCCGAGGATGGCTGGCTAGCCCAGGTGAGACCTGAGCTGTAGCCAGCTCAAGGGGATGTTGACCCTGAAGACAAGGCAAGAGACTGAACTCAACTCAGAGCCACTCCATGGCTCCGTGTCCGGTCTGACGCTGTGGTGCCCATGGAGGACCCAGGAAAAGAGGGGTGAGCATCTGGAGGTGCTCCTGCCACAGGTCAGGCCAGAAGGACTGTGCTGTTGATGACCTAATCCATGCAGGCTCCCATGAGCCCTGGCAGGCAGAAAATAACCATCGCAGAGTGCGGGCTGTCCTCTGCCCCAGGGCTGAGGGCTTAGTGCCCTCTCCCCACTCCGTGCTGGGCAGAAGCAGCTCCGGAGCAGGAGCCATTTCCAACCCTTTCACCCTGTCCCTACAGAGGAGACATAGAGTAGCAAAATACCAGGCACTGTTTCTGAGAAACCGCAAATTGCTCCCGTCCGGCTGCCTGCTGTCCTGGACAGATACCACCCATCGCAGCCCGTGCACCTTGTGCCCCTGAGCCAATCCCCAGCCTGGGTGCTTCTGTGCTTCAGGCATTCTGGACACGTGTGAGGACCCCCCAGGATGGGTGGGTGGGCTCGCACGTGGGTGCAGGGTGCGCGGGAACGCCGCCTCCCTGCCTGCTGACACTGCAGAGCGCAGCAGGAAGCTTGTTCCAAACGGCTCGGAGACTTGCATTTTCATAACACATTTTCAACGGTTTCTGGCAGGAAGGTAGGAAAAGTATCTCTTGACGGCTGCTGCTAATGATCTGTGCTCGTTACATCCACAGCCCACTGCCAGAGGACTTGCTGTTCTGTTCAAATACCCCAAAAAAAGCCACGTGCACCTAAGGACAAGCACAACCGCAGCACAACCTTGCTACACAGCCCTCTTGATTATTATCATGATTATTATTATTTATAGCATGAGCACTAGCATAATACATCACTTCAGCAGCAAGGTGTCGGAGAAAGACTTAACGGCGATCCCAGTTAAACCTCTAGCCTAGGAACAACAGCAAATGTCACTGGTGGAGACCTTGAGAAGCTCCCCAGTCCCTCCTTTGTCCCCAGACTCGCCCCTCTCTGTTCAGAGGTGCTCATTGCAAGATGGAAATTAAGGCTTGCAGTACCCAGGGCTGAAACATCACTGCTCAGAGAGCAGCGTCTCCCACTACACAGGGCAGCACAACAGTGCACAATGTCACTGCTCTCCACGGGAGGAGGATTTACCTCCATGAAGGGAATTACCTCAGCTGCAGGACTTCACGAGTGACCCCCACCCTGCTTTTCCAACGGGCTCCTTGTGATTTTGGGTACTGGTGGCAGCTGTCTTTGGAGGACCCCAGTTTCTGTCCCATCGCCACTTACAAGAACATGGCATTTTCCAAACCAGGCTGGGTGACCTCTGACACTTTGGCTTTCCTTTTTTGGGGATGGACCACATTTTGGGATCAGACACCTAGGCAGCCGACGCTGGCGATGGAGAAGGGAAAAAATTTATGGGAGAGGCTAGGGGAGAGAGAGAGGGATTTTTCCGCAGTTCCCATGGATCGGGACCCCAGAGTGCTAATCAGAGCCAGATCTGGACACTCCCTCCAAGCTTCACCCATAACAACAGCTCCCGGGCACAAACAGCTGCAGACTCCTACCTACGGCAGCTCCATTGTCTGCCCAGCCCCACACCGGCTGCTTAACTCTTCTTGCTGGACTTTACACGCACACGCAGGCAGAGGCAATCATTGCTGAAATCAATGTTTGTCTTCTTCCCTGTAGCTGCCAGAGGGATGGGGCCCTCCCATTTCTCCTTTCTCCCCCATCCCTTACAGTACTGGTTCTTGCTGGGAAACGTAAAATAGCTTCCCTGGGCTCCCTGTGGCTGGGAGAGAAGGAATGTCAGTGCTGTCCCTGAAAACAGCTTTTGCACTTGCAAATCATGTTAGAGATGTACCTACTCTCCTCCAGATTGGATCTTTTACAGGAAGTCTGTGCTCAGGTCCCTGGCTGGTAAAAACCCTCATTGTGCATTTTCCCCTACGGCTCTCCCCGCTTGCCCCCACTCCAGAGGAGGGGACGTGCCTGACCTATGCCGACACCTCCTGGGATGGGCAGGCAAGTTGCTCCCCAGCCAGGACTTGCACCTGTGACCATGAATAAAAATCCCTCCCTCCCGGAGGGACATATGCTGCGTCTGCACTCTCGAAATACAGGCAGGGAAGGGATAATGCAGGCAGGGAAGGGATAACGCAGGCAGGGAAGGGATAATGCAGGCAGGGAAGGGATAATGCAGGCAGGTGAGCGATGCAGAGCGAGGAGGGTCACCTCATCTCGTGCCCTTTGGCAGCTGTAGAGCACAACTGAGCAGAAGCATTCCTGAGCTCCCCGGAGGCTGCTGGGATCAGCCCAGACAGAAGGGAGCTTTCACCACCCTAACGAAGAACAGTTCATTTACGTTCCCGTCACAGGCACAACCCCCCAGCGTGGTGGCGAACACCCCCCAGCCCCATGCACGGCCCCACAGGGGTGGGCAGCCGAGCCATCCCAGGCGCGATGCCCGGGGCCGGGGTCACTGCTCCGGACCACCGCCCCGGTGAAGTCAGGCGGTGATCTCAGGCGGCCGCCCAGCCCGAGGCCGTCTGGCACCCACCGGAGCGGGAGCAGCCAGGGCTGGGGTGCAGGCTCCGGCCAGTCCCTCCACTAGCCCAGGGCGTTGGCTGCTGGAGAGCCAGCTGCGATGTGCCTTGGACTTTCGACGAACTTTTGTGCTTTGGTGGGGACTCGGCGGCAGGCTGGCGCGATCGGTCTGGTGGGGACTGGCGGGGGAGCACGCTGGCGATGCTCACAGGCGAAGAGAGACTGGGAGGAGACACCACACACTGAGAAGGACAGAAAAACAGCAGCCCTGCTCCCAGCAGTGAGCAACAAGCATTTACGACAGATCCGTGTCAAATAACGCCTGTCCACTAACACAGAGGTGTTCGGGCTCTGCTGGATGGCTAAACTCCATGTCTAAGTCATTGCAGAGATGCTGCACCCTCCAAATTGTGACCTGCCCCATCATTTGGCTTGAGCACGGATTTTAGTGTGGAACAACATATCTCTGGAAGCTCCAGTCTCTCTTCCTGTGACTCCAATGGTCTCACTTAGGCCTCCAAAGGACCGAAGTTAAGAAAGATAAATCCTACCACGTCTTCAGCACTGGTCCCCTTGCAGCCTATGATGCAGCTGTCATGGGCAGCAGCGCCAAACTGTTTTACAGGAACAGGAGCAGTGGTAACAAAACCCAGACCCTATTTCCTTCACTGGGAATTAGGTACCTCAACAGCTGCCAAAGGCATCAAGTCACCTTTGTGATTTGCAGAGTGTGGAAGGAAGTCTTCAGCAGTCAAAGCAACGTGAAGCACGCACAAAAAACACCCACTCTGCCCCACCATGCCCAGCCCCCTACCAAAGACGTATGATCAGAGATCAATTAGGCCATGGCCCAAAAGCCATGCAAGCTTGTCGAACAGAGCTCTGGGGTATTCCAGTACCTTATAACCCTGCGACAGCATGGTGAAAGTTGCTGGGACCTCAATTTCTTGACACTCAGAGACACCTTTTAAGAGAAGGATACGGGTCAGTGGGACCAAGCTCAGAGAAGAGATGGAAAAGCAGCCAAAGGGCTGGAAGGACTCAACTCTAGGTTAAGACTTATCTCCATTTTATTAAGCCAAGAGCAGGGAGGATGCTTGGGAACAGCTCAGGAAAAGTCTCAGAGAGCAGGGATGGATGGCAGAGGGATATGCTATACTGTGGCCTTTTTTCTGTTTTTAAGTTATTGTTTGGGCTTTGCTGAACTAGCCTGGAAGACCAGCTCTTTCTCAGGAGATTAATGTCTCCTCAGCAGAAACCTGTGGATGCAGATTCTGCTGCATCAGCCAGGGCTCACCTGCAGAGCGTGAATATGAGGTGCTTGGGCTGCCCCCAGGTTCGCAGAGGACTCATGGGAAAGGGAGATCATCGTCCTGATGACCTCGCTGTCCTCATACAGAGCTGGATGGGGGAGAAACGCAGCTCAGCATGTGGGAAAGGAGCTCTCAAGGGAACCAGCTCATGTTTTGGTCTGCTCTGGAAGCGCAGGGCCTATCTGTAGGTACGGATCTCTGGGTCAGCACCGCTTCTCCGCAGCGCCAGCAAGTGCTGAGGAGGTGGGAGAGGTACAGCTATGGGAACTGGAAGCATAAAGAAGGAGCTGTGTTGCTGTGTGCCAAATGATACTTTCCTGAGCTGCCCTTCCTTGCTGCAGCCACAAAAAAAAACCTCCCTGGGAGCAACTGTCTAGAGCAAGGAGCAAAGCAGGTTTAGACATGGGGAGCTCCACGATGTAAGCTCCATCCCTACTCATTGCTAGCTGTTCAGCAGACTCCAAGCATCCATGCTGTGCTGGAAGAGACAAGCTTGGGCACCAGTTGGTGGGCTGGGCAGGTTCTGACCTGGGATGTACAAGCAAGGACTGGGGCTCACTGAGAGATGTTGCCTTTGATCTGTCTCTTCCTCTTCAGATAGGTCCCCAAATCTGGCTACGATCAGTTCTCAACACAGGTTTGGGAGTTTGCAATGCATGTACGAGACACACCAAGTCCAGGTGAAGGTCTGGGTCAACAGGCAGCATGGCCAGAGACTCTGATCCCAGTGAAAATCATTTCTGTGCAAGAAAGAAGCCAAAGTGTCTAATCCGTAAAAGAGCTGGAAAACTTTCCAGAGTTTCTCCCTCCAGTAAGATGATGAACAAACATCCATCCACTGCAATTAAATTATGCCAGTGTGCACCATCTTGCAAAATTGCAGGCACTCTGTTTCTACATAGCTGCTTGTATCAGCCTGACATTTCCTGAACTAAGTTATTTTCCAGGGAACTGAACTGGCAAGTGGAGGGGAAGGAAGTATTTCAGGATTAGATTTACATCAAGAAGCTCCTGTTGCTGATGCACTGATGATAGGAAGATAAAACATATTTCCTTCACATCATCTGGAGGCTGCATATGTTCCCCATTCCATATGCTGAAACTGCAGAAGAAGCTGAGAGATGAGTTGAAGAATGACCCAGAGAAATCTAAATAAATCATCTTGCAATATCATAGTGACCAAGACATATTTTTCCTTCCTGGAAAGGATGAAATCATTCAGTCTTTCTTAGTCTTGCATCTTTTCCAACAAATCCACCCTAGTGGCAGATTCCATTGGTTGTAATAAAGGCGGCAAAAACCCCACCAGGCTGCCAAGGAACTAAGAGCAGAAAAGAGCAAAGAAGGAAAACTCAGGGAAGAAGACTGCATGACAGACTCTGCCTAACTGACAGTAAAAGTGAGGGAAATCTGGAGCAGCTCCTGACAAGCATCGAGTCGTTTACCAGCAGTTTCTCCATGGGGCTTATCTGTGGCAAAAAGAGAGGAAAACCCTACCTAGAAAACATACATGCTTTAAGGTCTTCGAAATGAAAACAAAAGGATGTGAACTGCTCATCCGGCCACCAGAGATCATTTGAAAAAAATCTTGCTGTGTGCTTAGGAATGAAGAAGGTGTGATGGGTTGGAAGAGAACCCTAATAGCAGCCATCAACTATCTTTATCGTACAAGAAAGAAGGGGACAAAAGAGACTGTTTTGGACGCAGGTTGCTCAACAGCAGGGACGGAGGAAATGTCACTAGGGAGAAAGAGTAGGTAGCTTTGCCCTTCTGGACTAGGGGAAACCTGTCTCTAAAACTCAGCTGAAGGTTGGTGTCAATATACTCGAGATGTCAGGAAACCTGGACTTGAAAGCAGGACACTGCCAGGATGCTGCTGCTATTTTAATCACTGAAACCCAAACGTTGCAAACCATAGCTGAGCCAGGTGCTAAGAAGGCCTCAGAAACAGAACCATAACCAAGAAGAGTGTTGCTGGTGGCTATCAAAAGCTGTGATATCACTGTGGATTTCGCAGCATTTTACGCTAAGAACACTGCGCAGTTAAGGGGAAAACTCTGTATTAAAGGAGATGATCCTGAGAAGAGGATGTCCTACCAAACACATAGCCACTGCTGTTTATGCTTAGCTCTCTGGCCTGCTTGTGGCTGAAGAAAGCTTCTGCCTTTTAGTCAGGGTTTTGCATGTGATTTATTTTCATATTGAGCCTACTGGAACTGAACCCAGGAGATGCTGCTCCCACTGGAAGCTGGTGGTCTCCATCAAAAGACCCATCCCCACTTATGTTATTGATGGTCTCTGTCAGCCTCAGCAGCAGCCAGCAACTGGAAGAGCCAAGAAAGCCAGCCCCTCTGCTCGCCCCAAGGAGAGGTGAAGGCACATCAAGTGGAGTATGGAGATGCACCTGTGTCGGGTCCTGGATGAGAACTGGTCCAACACCACAAATATTTCAGGTGTGCAGCTGTGATTGCAATGTCCATCCTAGCCTGGATTAATTTCTAGGCCTCCAGCCTGACTTTCACAGCTCTGCCTTAAACCAGATGGAAAAGATCTGTGAGATCATCCATTGCTCATCTCTGTGTCAGCACCAGATGACACATCATCACATGTACCATCCAACCTGATTTTTACAAGCTCCGAGTGATGGGATTTCCACCTGTGCCCTCAGGACTCCCTTCTACTTTCTTAATGGCTCCTTCTCTTAGAAAGGCTTTGCCTGGAGTAGGTCTGGCCATTATTTAATCTCTCAGTCCACCTAAGGAGTACCACAAAAAAGTACCAGAAGTTTGATGTTCACACTCTGACAATATTGACAAACAGAAAATTCCCAAGCTTGATCCTTGCCTCTCCTAGACATTTCCCACCCTGCACTGTACCACTGCTTACACTAACCAATTCCCTTTGGTCCAACAGGATGCAAAGATGCTTTTCAATGTTAAAAAAATATCACAGGTCCATTGACGGAGCAAAGGGTGCAGACCTCCATTGTGGGGGTCTGAAACTCCAAGAAAGACAACTGATCACTCTCTGCTACAGACAGTGGTCTGGAGCCTTTCTGGAATGATAAATCCCCGTTGCACTTTGTTGTTTTCCTGCAACCTCAAGCCGCCTCGGTTATTACAAAACCAAATAACTGAATGGTTATGAAATGATGCAGTAAAATTTCACTCATTTCTGCTATTTCTTCAGGAAAGCAGGAGTCACAAGTGAAGGCAGAGTGACTGTATGTCACTTTTTATTTAGACATTTATGAAGATACTTTAAGACATACATCTGGCTGTGGCAGCACAATAATTGACTGCTGGACTGGTATAAGGCATGCAGTCCCTTCCTAATACAACTTTTTTCCTTCTCCAGCATCTCCTTTAAATTAAAAAGTGGAAGCCAGGTTCCATAGCTGTTCACTGGCTTATTTAATTACCAGATTTTCATCATTAGTCCAACGCATAACATCTGATTTCGTAAGCATGAATAATAAATCAGTCTGTTGACTGAATTGTCTTCTGAGGATGAATCCCATCTGAATTTGGAAAAAAGAAAATATTTCTACTGGTTTTCTAAAAATAGAATTACGACTCCTGGCCAACTTCGCCCCCAAAGTTACCTTTAAGATACACTGCCTGTCTTGTGTAGCTAGGGGATCATTTCCTTAGGTACCTGTCAGGATTACCTCCTTGCCCTTAAACAGCAACCAGACCAGTTATCGCCATCAACATAACAATTACCTCCCTCAGTGAGCCAGCTGTGTCCATCCAACAAGCAAACAAACCAAACTGCAGTAGCAGCCCTCAAGGCAAAAAGCTGCTAAGAGCTTTCCAATCCTACCCAAGCCAACAGCATCTTCCGCTTTGGCCTCACAGTCCTTAGAGGACTGAGGTAGCTGGCTCCCACAGAGAGGATTAGGTGCCCAAAAGCCTGTGATGCTCTGGACCTAGAGGAAAGGTGCTCAACATCTGGCAGGATCAAGCCCTGCCAGGCTAATAGGGAATGATGTGCCGGTTTCTGTGGGGGGTATTGACTCCCCACTCCCACATCCTGCATGCAAGAGGCAGAACCACTGGGTGAGGCATGGGGAAAAATTATGGGACTATCAGAGGGGTCTGGAGAATGCGGGCAATAGCGAGAGCAAGGCTTTATGCGTACACACAGAAGAAATGCCCACTGACTCCACAGGCATAAATTTAAGATGCCTCCTCAAGGTTTAGCCTGTTGACCAAAGCCACTCTGCAGCCAGGGGAGGCCGGGACCTTCCTGCAGGCATAGTTTAAGGTAAGTGTGGTTTCCCAGCCAGAAGCTGATGGTTAAAAGACACGGACTGATGGGCAGTTAGCACACTTGTCCTGAAAACATCATAACCAGACAGGAGACCCACCAAAACATGCCAAGAAATGGCTTCTTTGAGAGCAAATTTGCCCACATCGAACCACCGAGAGTCCCAAATTTCTGCAAACACATTATGCTGGCTCCTGCTGGGATTAACTGTGAGCAGTGGATTGACATAAACACTAAGGGGTCCCCTCAGATCACTAGCATCAAAGAGCCACCTCAAAAACAACATCTCGCTGAGAGTTGCCTTGGCTACACAGCTGACGGAATAGAGAGTGTCTCATGGTGGCTGAGTGGCGAGGGGATGGGGGATGTCACTCCTTCATCACCAGATGTGGTGCGACCCTTCCAGGATGGGCCGAGGTGTCAAGCCTGACCCGTGCCCAGTGATCTCAGACAGGCAGCCCTGGGGCCCGGGAGCACTGGCACAGCTGCCACCCCACTCTGCGACCCACAGGCAGCCCTGCACATCACCCTGGGGAGACCCAGCACGGAGGCTCCTGCTAAATCGACCCAGCGAGTCCAGGTCTTAGGGAATCCCAGGATGGTGGGGCAGATATCCCCCTCCTCCTTGCCAGCAGAGCCTCCTCATGCTTTTGGCTACACCTGTCCTGAGGATAAACAGATAATATCTATCTTTTCCCTTGTAAAAAATCTCCTTACAAATGCCTAGGTGGTTATTATGCTGGCTGCCAGTGAGTTCACCTAGGCCAAACTCTTTGGATCACCTTTCACCTCTGCATGCACCATGTCTTCAGGTCCTGCTGCTTCCTCCTCCTCAACGCTGGAGGTTGTTTCTCCTGCCCTCAGCTTGCCACCTCTCAGCAAATTTGCCATCTTCTCCCAAATCAGTTCTTCTTTCCCACTTTCCCAAAGGTCAGTTGTTGCTGCCGAGGCAAAGAGAAATTTGCAGGGTCCCAGCACCCTCAGTGCCCCTGGCACCATCTCCTCCACTGATGCCACCAGGCACCACGGCCCCACGCACACATCCTCCACTCTGGCAGGTGGGCTGGCTGGCCTCTGCAAGCCACAGCCTATCTGCACCTCCACTGCAATATCTCCCCCGACATCTCGGGGTATTTAACTAAAGTAGACTTCGTCTACCCAGAAAACGTAACCCACCTCGAAGCACGGGGGGTAAGTTTGGATCCACACAGCTGGCTGGGAGGAATATCTTGCCTCTATCTCCTTCCTTGCCTCCCCTTGTTTCATATGCTCACCTGCTGCACCTCATTTTTCAGGCCTCGGTCGATGGATAGGGTAGGTGGGTCTGTACCCCAATATCTGATCTTGATGGCAACGTACCGGTGTGCCAGTCATAAGCAGAACCACTGCACCTCTGAGAGGTTTGTGTGTGCTGCCTGGAAACCATTCTACCCCCAGAGACAAAAATGCTCCGTGCGTGTGTTCACATACACCAAATGTCTGTGCAGGCATGCGTGGGCATGTGAACATGCGTACATGTGTCGTATGTTCACATACATATCTTTCCTGTGCATATTCATCCTGCTGCTCTGCAGCCCATGTGGAGGGGCAGATGCATTCCAGCCAAAATCTGCTTTTTATCGTATCTGACCTCGAATTTGCACTACTAAGTCCTTGGTAAAAAAATAGGCAGGATTTGCCATGCCCCGGGCCCTTTTATCTCCCCTGTGACTTAGCACAGGTGAGATGAGCTGCAACTGTCCTCAGAAGCTCACCCCGCTGAGCAGAGAGCGGTGAGCCCCAGGGGGGCTGTGGTTCCTGCCCCCCCCTCCCAGACTGCTCCCAGGCTTTCCAGTTTGGGTGAAGAGTGCTGGGAACCGCCACTG
>Ga0181612_176425_pt1 | contig 15078 bp, 6 predicted proteins | sample HoacroProtozoa21_FD_119630 | JGI IMG/M metagenome (GOLD analysis project Ga0181612, IMG submission 119630) | Hoatzin crop microbial communities from Cojedes, Venezuel. Combined Assembly of Gp0051906, Gp0051904, Gp0051908 | reverse complement strand
GGACCCCGTTCAGCGCCAGGGCAGCGCCGGCTTCGCCACCCAACCCCAGCACCCAGGCTGCGTCCAGCCCGGGACCCTCTGTGCTTGCACGGGCACTGGGCCCCGCCCCAGGAACCCCCTTCCTCCCCTTGCCCCAGAGGGCAGCAGCCAGTACCATGGGAACAGGGAGCTTTTTTTCCTGCTGCTCAGCCTCCGCCTTTCAAAGTAACACAGCCTAAAGTAACTGTGAACAAAACAGACCCATCCACTCCAGTAATTTTCAAGGATCTATGTACCAGTTTATAATCCCTACTGAACATTTGCCTTGAGGATTTAAGTGGACCTAGAAAACCATATCTACCATTCATTTGTCCCAGATTCTTTTGAACCTGTCATAGCTCTAAAGTCACACAGGCAACAGATTGGGAACACTGTTGTAGGAAATATTCTCTCAACCTGTGAATTAAAAATTACATGAATCTCTGACATCTTTCCTAAATTTGTTGACTTTGCCTGAGCCTGACTTCTATAACATACGTAGAGACACTTCAGAAAAATTGCTGGACTTTGTTCTTTAGGTAGGGAAGAGTTGTCTATATTACTGATAACATTTCAGTCTTGCAGTCCACTCCTGAAATTGGACGTGTGATGCATATTGCTGTGTATCTTGAAATAGCCATGATGGATGCATATGCATTCAAGTGAAAAAAAGCAAATTTTTTACAACTGTAGCCTTTCCTTTTAAGAATTTGTAAGATAAATGCCTTCTATATTTGGAATCTAACCTCTCTTTTTTGCTTCTTGAAGAGGTCAGACTTTAGACCACGTGTGCAGTGAAATTTCTAATATTCACAGGAGTACTTACAGATGTTTGCATTAAAATACAAGACATAATAATTCAGTACATACTAACAGCTAGTTTATATCAAAAGTCATATTCTGTGTGAAGGGGGAGAAATGCACAGAAGGGCTTAAGGATCCTCAATTCCCTCGCTTACACTAGAAAAGCAGTAACTCGATTGGCAGCAGCTGCAGATTAATACCACCTTTTCACAGGTTCCTTAGCACTTGGTACCATACTAAGCAGTACACAAAACCTTCTCACGTTCCCCTTCTGCTGTGTCCCGCTTGCTTCGGTGGAGAATATGTGGAGGCATGCTGATATTTTTGCGTGCTGACAGCCCATGAAAGTCCTTGCTGAAACATTCAGTTCAATGGGACTTAGCCTGTCATTTCTGTCAGTTCAAAAATAGAACAAGAAGTTTGATAGGAAGCAGAAAAATTGGAAGCAAAAATGAATCAGGAACATGTTAAATACCGAAAGTCCAACTAAATTATTTGCAGTAACTGGAATAATTTTTATTATTTTTAAACTGAAATAGGCTAAAGAGTTTGTAATTTGAAAAGGTGAGAGAATTTAAAAATGAAAGGTCTATTGAACTATTGTGTGACTTAGAAATTGAGCTAATGTATGGTGTATGAAGTAATTTCTATTAAAACCCTATCAGACCTATTCATGTTATACACAAGTCACCCAATTTGAAGCACATGGGAAAGTTTAGAAGTAAGACCAGAAAATTCTAGTCCATAGTGGGAGGAACAGTCATAATATCTGAGTTCAAAAGCGCAACTTGTTCAGATGTTTCTTTTACAATTTAAATGGAAAGGAGCACAAGCAAGTACACACACACCAGGACCCATTGCTCCCATGTCGGAGGAAGCCATGGGCTTGTCACTGTAGCACATGATGCGGAATTGCAGACTACACCAGTTAGCATTAACAGGAGCTGAAGCTCCCATTTCCTGCTTCCAATGAACTGGAGTGGTCAGGCATTGGAACAGGCTGCCCAGGGAAATGGTGGAGTCACCATCCCTGGAGATGTTCAAAAAAACGTGTGGATATGGCCCTTCAGGACATGGTTTAGCAGGCATGGTGGTGTTGGGTTGATGGTTGGACTTGATGATCTTAGAGGTCTTTTCCAACCTTAATGATTCGATGATTCTATGTGCTCCTCTGAGAAAGCACTACATTTTTTCTGCTTGCAGTAGTATTTTTACCCTTTTCTGTAAGAAACTTAAAAAAAAAAAGATTCTGACTCCAGCTTCAGAGGAACTTGAAAGTAAATGTGAGTTTATGTCCCATGATACCTTTAAAACAAAAGTTCTGCTTTTCTTTTAAGATAGTTGATTGCTAGTTATGTTGTAGAGTCTAGCTGTGAACTTTGACTTTGCTTTGGCCTGAAGTCACGGCATCTAGCTTGTTTCAGCACAGAATATGTAAAGCATTCAGCTATATAAATCTCTGGTCTCCAAGGAACCATCTTTTCATATCTGACATTAATGAGGTACACCTGCACAGTGTTTATTACACAGACCTCTGTACCATTACATTTGTCAGAGCTATCTGAATCCAACAATACACCATAACTAAGACAATAAAAAGGAACAATTTGCTCATTAGGAATGCAAAATTTTCAGCGTTTTGACTTTCATTTTTTGCACGATCTGTTGTACAGCACTAGGGTTGATCAATGTCTAAATATCTACATACACATTTATGAAAACAATAATGGAAACCAAGTTTCCTCTCCAGTATTGTCACTGGGGAGAGGGGAAGACACATAATTTCACACGTAGTCTGAAAGCTGGTAAAAAAAGATGCTGCGTCAACTTTCTGCATTTTGTTTAATTTAAAAGCAATGTATTATCCTTGTATATTTAACCAAGTAAAACACTGAGTTGTTAGACTGAATATGTGTCCACGTGAGAAAGAAATTCAGAAGAGTCAGAGATAAATATAGAAAACACAGAATGAAGAAAGGAACGCAAGACTTGTGGAACCTTATCTATAGCTTCACCTGCTTTTTGTTAGGGTGAATCTCTATCCTAATGCCTGTCTTTAGACTTCTATTTGGGCAGAAATAGATTTGCATGAAGCAGAGTGATTCTGGTCTAGACCTTGCAGAACTTCAGGCCAGCAAATCATTTCCAAATTTGGGAGACTGAAAACTAGATCAAAGATCCTCAATAGTGAAGGCACAACTGGGTTGGGTCTCCTCAATAGTGCAAGTGAAGTTCAGTTTTGTGGAGGTGTTGTTCTGCCAGGAGTAGCGAAAAGCTGTTGGATGAAAAGTAGTTGGATGGGATCAATGGGAGCTGGAGCAGATAAGGAGGGTGAAGATGAAAAGAGTGCCAAAGAGAACAGGGAAGCTGAGGAGGAGAGAGAAAGCGGGGGGGAGGAGGATAGAGGCAGAGAGAGAACCAGTAGAGAATTTGAATAGCCCAAGAAATAAGGAGTGTTTTAAGGCATTGTGAAAGGCTGTGTAGTTGGTTTTTTTCCTCTCCTGTGTTCCTGCCCCTTGCATCCATGCTTCTTTTTTGGGGGTTCCAACATCCTTTTTCTTCCCCAAACCCAGAATTCCCTTTTCTCAACAATACTTCTTTCCTCCTGCTCTGCAGAGTTTCCTGTACCTGTGTGGATGAGGGAAGGCCAGAGAGCCACAGTTGCTTCTGCTACTCCTGGGATTGAGGAAGGGAGGGGCAGAAAGTGAGATCAGCTGCTGCTGCTACTGGGAGAGGCAGCTGCTCACTGTAGTAGTTGCTGTCCCATAGGAAATAGCTCCCTCCTGTAGTGGTATCAATCGCTTTAAGTCTGGCTTTCTAGGGCTCCAACGCACCTGAAGTGGGGAACAGGACTGCAGACTTTACCTGCTTCAGCAGTGTTACCCAAGATAACTGCCTCCTTCGCTTATGAGTAACACTGGATTGCAGAAACTGAATCAGGTGATAGAGGGGAGCAAAATTTGATCCAAGCCACTATTGTAGAAACTATTAGTGCTCTGGAGTGCTGCTTATCAGTTGGAATTCTAGAGATGGATATCTGTACAAGGGACTTTCGATCCCACTGAACAAAGGCACATATACTGTTTAATTCTGCTAAAAAGAAGTTAGAATCACAGATGGATTCTGTCAGTATTCCTTATTTAACCTTCCAGATTTCATTCAACTTTGGTGACTCCAGCAAAAATACTGCCACAATGGACTTTTTGGACCATTTTTGAGAAAAAAAACCCCAAACCTTTGTAACTGGTTTTGATCCAGTCAGAAAAAGGAAAAACTTTATAGTCTAGGGGGCCAGAGAATAGTGAACCACAAGGGCCTATTTGCCTTGAAAGCTTTTTATTGCGTTGAATGTACTTCTTACAAGACTGACTCCATCAAGGAGCTCATTAAATCAATTGATTTACTGAAGTGCATTGATGAGCTGGAGACTTCGTTGTTTTGTATCAATGGCATCTGAATTCAGTGTAGTAACGTCCCGTACTCTTGCAGATTGTTGAAAGATGAGGTAAAAACTTGGAAACCCATTTGTCCTTAATGCAGAGCAATGTAAACAACGGGTAACCTGGCTTCTTTGGAATTACTACAGAATTTAGGTAGGTAGGAATACTTTAGCTCTTAGAAGCTAATGCTAATAACATTTGGGTTACTTTCACTACTTACTGTTTTACTTGCATATTGTATAATTACTATTCTTTTTTTTCTGCAAACTTCAGAGATGTATTTTTATGCTGCTTTTAAACTTCAGTTCAGTTAATTATTTAAACTCCAAACATACATTATTGACAGCTCCGTTCCCCTTGTTTCCTTCTCCAAACTAATGATGTTACAGTCAATATGACTTATTCTCCACTGTTCTTTGAACTGATATCAATGGGACAGATCACATAATCACAGAATAGTAGGGGTTGGAAGGGACCTCTGTGGGTCATCTAGTCCAACCCTCCTGCCGAAGCAGGGTCACCTACAGCAGGCTGCACAGGACCTTGGCCAGGCGGATCTTGAATATCTCCAGAGAAGGAGACTCCACAACATCTCTGGACAGCCTGTTCCAGGGCTCTGTCACCCTCACAGGATGTGCAGCAGCTCATGGGACTGGTAAAACATTCATAGATAGCATTATACAGAGGGTATGGGAAAGAATGGTAGCTGGTACAGTCAAACCACGCCAGGAGTGTTGTAACAATTAAGCACCATTGATGAACAAGAGTGCAATGTTCAGCCTTACTCCATGTTCCTGTATAATTCAGCAGTACAGACACAGCTTGCCTTTATGACTAGTGAAAAGTCTGTGATATATTATCAAGTGTCTATCAGCGATGTCAGGGAGATACCACTGTACCATTTACAACTGTCAGACAATGTCAATAGAGGCTAATAAGGACTAAGATAGGCTTGTTTGTTTAGTACCTACTTAAAACTGAAATCACTCCTAGAATTACAGCGGTTTCTTGTTCCACCTGCAGAGGGCATTCATACTATTCAGTACATCATTCCTCTCCAGTTGACACTGAATTTGAGGGATTTCTTGTTTTTATTCTAACCCTTTGCATTTTAATAGATTTTTACACTTAGTGTGCGCACAGTGCTAAACTCTTAAACTCCTTTTCAGTAAAGCTACTCCACAGAGCCTGCACTGAACTTGCAGAGGGCGGCAAAATTTGCAAATATGAAAATTTTGGAAAAGATATAATGAAGTCAAGCTAAAGTATAGAAAGATGGTATTTTATTTTCTTGGAACCAAGAAGCATAAGAGGAAAAAGATCATTCTATCAGGGCTATTAATAACAATATTTTTCAAAGCATTTTTTTCAGTTTTAAATTTATTATGGAAGTGAATATTGTCATTTTCTTAAAGAGGGAGCATGCCCCTTTGGGAGGCTCAGGAAGTATCTTCATAAAGGATCTCCCCATCCTGGAATTTGGGAGGGCAAGGAATGTAGACTAGCTGGAAGAACAGGTCTGATAAACGGTAACCCAGGCCCATTGTATCAGACAATGGCAGCTGCTGAACAAACACTGGCAGGGCAGTATTAGTCTGCACAAGAAACAAGCTGAAGCACAGAACACTTGAGATCCTATTCATGAGATAGCTGTTGATTCTTAGATGCCTCTGGAAGAGAAGATGACTGTTAGAAAGTTAGCAGTCTAAAACAGTTGAGAATAGAGCTTTAAGAAACAGAAGGATAACAAGAGGAGTTTCTGGCTCTTTTGGAGACTAGTCATTCTACTTTTGGGTATTCATTCTTCTCACAAGCCATAAGACAATATTCCGAGGAAGTCTGTATCCATTATGTCAAAGTGACTGTGAAGTGCATCACTGAGGGTCCATGGCAGCGAGATGAGGATAAGGTGCTTGTCAGGAAGGTCATCCTTGGCAGCAGCTCCAACCTGTGTTGCAGAACACACTATCACTGGAACGGCAGTTTCCTTTCATGTAGTAATTCAGTGCATATTCGTGAAACTGAGAGTGACTGAATGCTGTATTCCAACTTCCAAGTGCCTGACAGCTCTCCCCTTGGATGCATATATTTCTGTAGTCTCTTTATACTGCCACAAGCTGCTTGACACACAGCTTTCTCCTCTGAACTCTCATCAGCTCTCTGACAAAGCTTATTGATTATTCCTTTGTGGAACTTACAGAATAAATATTTGAGTACCATCACTGCAGATGGTGTGCTAAGACTTGCTGCTCTCAATCATATTTTTAATACAGAGGTCTTTCTGCTTATTCACACTTCCAGTAAAATAGTTTATGAGCCTTAGCAATTTGAGAAGTGACTAGGGTTACGGTGATTGCCAGGTGTAAGAAATGCAGGAAAGTTTTTGCTGCTGGCTGACACAGGGATCTCTTTATGTAGAATCCCCTCACCCTTACCATGGGCTCTATAATACTGTAGTAAATTAGGCTTACGATGCCTAATGCACGTATCTAGGTATGGGAATACAAAAAAGTACTCTTAGGTCTGCCGGGTCAGATGTTGCTAAAGAGATTAAGTTACTACAGTTACCTAACATTTGTATGCCTCTGGGTAGTGAAAGGGAGGACAGGAGTTGTTGGAACTTGCTGTTTGTTGTAAATTTGGCAGGAGATTCTACCCATCTTATTATTCCTCTGTTCTGTTTCATGTACTGCAGATTAAACACAAGTATTATTCAAGCAGGATCTGCTGGTGAAGTAGATTCTGTAGCAGACAAGGAGTGAGCGAGATTTCTAGCAGAAGTGGGAAAAGGTATTATGACCCCATTCCTTTACCACCAATTCCATGGCAGCAATCATAAAAAGTTTAATAGATAAGTGTATAATTCCACTATTCCAAATAGGTCCCATTTTTTGTCATGCCTGCTATGTAAATTTGAGGCCGGATTTAAGAGGTGTTGAGCTGACTTCTACGAATCAGTAAAATCGCTGTGTTTTTTCACTGGACAAGGTGAAACCATTAATAATCTCTGGAAAGTATATTTGGCCTTGATGAGACGTCTCACATAAAAATGAGAAGCTGTATGCAAAAGCTAAAACATGTACTACAGTCAGGTCCTGAGGTTTTCCTAGAATTTGCAGCATGCCTTTTTTTATACCTTGCTTTTAGCAGCTACAAATTTTCTCCTTCAATGAATTAAATAACTTCTGTTAATCTGTAACTGAAGTAGACTGTTTGCAAATGAAATGCTACAGTTCTAATCAGATTGCTGTCTGCTGTCGCATTTTGCAGTGTGTGATACTCGCTGGTATCTGGTGCAACCTGGAGAGATCTCTGGAAAGGCAGATTTGCTGGATAAACACAAGGAGTAAGCTGTATTGCATGGAAGGATTTAAGAAAAATGATTTCACTTTCTTCTTCCGAGCGTCAGGTTAAAGTTGTCATGACTTAAGCATATTACAGATTCCTGGTGTTCTCTGTCATATCATACTGAACTTGGAACCTTTACTTTGCTGTACTCTTTTTTTTTACCTGCATGGTATTTGACTTGCACAGTCATCAGAGAAAGCTGCCCAATTTTAGTCATTTTTTTAAGGAACTATATACAGCTTAGATTCCTGTTTGTAACAGTTAGCTACACATAATTGCTACAGCTCTTAAGAGAAGATTCTCTTCGCAGTAGCTGCAATAATGAATTCAGAATGCTGCCCTCACTATCTCCCCCATTTTCTATTTTGCTGAATATTGCAAAGTGCTTTTTTCTTATCATAGCCCCCAGATGTCTAGGAATCTTTCACAGAAGTAGCTTTCAGAATATTATCTCATGATTTAATTTGGAGTTAAGAGAGAGACTCAGTTAAAACTAGAAGAATGGACATATATAAGGATAGAACGTCAATATATTACAAAATTCTTGCTCTGCCTCCTGGCATTTTTCTCCTTCAGCACTCTGGTTCAAATCTTCCTCTGAACGTAGAGGAAACTGTGGAATGTGTTCAAAAATTACATTGAAAGACACATCAGTTAGGGATGATCTTTGCAAGGATCAGTAATTGTTAGTGGTACCCTTCCAGGCACGCATATAGCACAGATGGAAATCCTGATACAAATTCACTAAGAAGATAGGACAGCATTTTCCAGCTGTCTGCCTCGTGCAGGTGAACAGGCTTCTAATTAAAGTCTAAGTCATAAACTATGCATGAAATAAAATGCTGTAAGTAGCATCAGGGCTAGAAGTCGTAATAAAAGTATAAAGCAAGGTACATGTTGTCCACAATAATAAAATTTATTAGGAAAAAGAAAACAATGAAAAAGCTTCTACATACATTGAAAATAGCTTAAGATAATTCCCCCTTTCTCCTTATTCCCTAAGTGATCCCTATGTAAGTCCTGTCTTTCACCTGCTTTTGTGAACTAATCTAAACAGAAATGGGGACTTAAATGTATGACCTTTGAAAAATTAGACTTCTTAGCCTGAATAGTAGGAAGAAGGAAAACCTTGAAGACACCTTGGCTTGAACCTTGAAACATCAGGTAAATTTGCACCCCTAAGAATCACAAAGGATCTTGCCCTTGAAGCCTGTAGACCGGATTTCATCCGTGGTGTCTGACTTCTGCATTTGTGAATCAGTAGAATAGGTTCTCTTCTTTGTAGAGAGTAATTTCTGTTATTTTTTACTGGAGAAGCAATACATGTTACTGTGACTCCTTGGCTCTTAGAATACAACAGGTTCACTTTTATTGTTTGCTTTGCTTTCAACAGAACATATATTTAGTCTAATTTGCAATTCATAAGCATCATATTAACTGAATAAAGATGTACCCAGGATACCTATCAGTGGTTTAAATCTTTATGAACTAGAGGGGTTTTTTTGTCAGCTACAAATTTATTCTGTAACATAATTTTTATCAAAAGAAGGATTAAAAGTCTGTTGTTTTACTGAAAAACATGGGCAAAAATAATTTCATTTTCTATTCAGTAATTCCAACCAAAGATTGCAGTAGTCTAGGTAATTAGGAATTTAGTTGTCTCTGCCATTTCATTTTGAAAGACCTAAATTCAGATTCACATTCACTACCTTTCAGGTTTACATAGGAATGATAGCTGCTTGATGAAGCTGCATCAATTTGCTTCTGTTCTTTTCCTTGATTTTCTGACTCAGACAGTTGATCAAAGTTATCAGAGTGCAGACCTTGAAGAGCAGCAGCATGAAAATCTCACTCTTGACTAAGGATGAAGTTGTGGCAAAATTCGTACTGCACTTTTCTTTATACACTCTGCATTTTTTTTATCAGTGGCACGTGAAGTGGAAAAAAGGTGGCTCAAAAAATTAAAAAAAAAAAAGAATATTTGCTAGGAATGATGGCAAATAGTTATACAGTCTAGCCTGATAGTCACTCTGATCTAGAGAGTACACAGTGACATGGAGATTTAAGCCTCAGTATGCAAAGTTAACCATCTGTCCAGCCCAAGAACATTATTTTTATTTGTGCCATGAATCTGTTCCTGTGCCTTCGTGTTTCTTAACCTGTAGCCTGGCCTTGCTGGACATTTTTACTTCTTTGTTCCCTTCCTCTCATGTCAGTCTTCATATTTTGTGCTGAAAAATGTGTTTCCTTTTAATGTTGATAATCACAGTCTATGTTTTAAAAGAACTTCCTTCAGCCCTCACAGGAATCTATCTCTTGAGCCACTGTGCAGCTTTATCTCCCTGTTCTTTTTCATTCACTTCAAATGTTTCAAAAATTTTCTGCCCTTGGGCCAAGAATTTTCTAAGGTGCATCTTGAATTCCTTAAAACGGGTTATGCAGCAGGGTTCTGTCTGTACAATCAAGCAACAAGAGTTAGTTCACTTGAAAAATGGTTGTGTGACTCGACCCAATTTGATATCATGTTGACCAGAGTCTACAGTGGCTTATTTCTCAAATGCAGTTTCATAAGTAGTGAAATAAAAAAGAGTACAAACCATTTAGGGTGACTCTTTATTCCCCTTATTTTCTCCTGCTTCTGCATTTGGGCAGCTCAACACTGTTTCAATCTTTTCTCTGTAACTGTTTGGCCTAAATAGACTCTGGTGCATTTAATTAGCATATACGTGTTTATCTTTGTGAATCTTAGCCTGGAATAAAGCCCAAGAACTTGCATCTGACTATAATGGGATGACTTTTAAGGTTCAACCAGGTCAATAAGCATTTCATACACTTCTCGGGAGAGATAAAACATCTCCTTGTCCTAGTGCTGTCACTTTCACACATGCTGGCCTCAGAGTTGTTAATGAGGCCATTCAGCATCACCACTTTACATAGAGCTTCGAAAGTCAATACCCAAGCAAGCCATTCAGCACAGCTGTGATTTACCTTCTAACACCACCAAACTGCCTTTACCAGCTCTTTGAATGCCTAATACTTGAAAGATGTGGTGCATTACAACATAAAAAAGAAGACTGAAGGCAAAGTGTTGAAATAATAATTACAGTAAGTTCAAAGAAACCACAGACATCTATAGAATTCCTTTACCTTTATTAAAAAATTAGGCCTTTCTGTTTTAAAGTCAGACCTCCAAATATATCTAAAGAACCTCAGAACATAAGAATGGCCTCTCCATGTCAGACCAAATGTCTTATCTAGCCTGATATCCTGTCTCAGACAATGTCCAAATACGGATGTTGAGGGAACACTGTAAACGAAGGGAAAGCATATATACTTCCACAAATACTCCTATCATCAAGCAATCTGTGGTTCAGAAACTTCCTGAGCCAGAGATGGTGCTTTGTATTTAATACCTCTTGATGGATTTCTTTTCCATTAACTTGCCCAGTCTTCTCCAGGAAGAGATAGGGGAGATAAAAGCGGGGCCTTTTTCATTTTCTAACCTTTATTTCTGGGAAGAACATTGGCCCCATTCCACAAAGCCAGAAATAGCTGTAGTGCTGGTATAGCAGCTGTGTGGCCTATGGTTCCAGTATAGAAGGATGATGGTAGTTTCACATCTCCTGGCATAAATGTGTGACACTGGAGCTACACGTTGGTCATAGAGTGGGACTGACTGATGCATTCAAATTTTTTTTGCTGTATTTAGTTGGGTTCTTCTTTTCGAAGTAAAAGGTTAAAAAATACCTTTAATGAGTTACTTAAAAGTTGAATCTTAAAATCTTTTAATTGTGCAGTTGTGCTGCTATGCATAAAACATTGCACAGTCTTCTAAATCCGGTCCAATGCCCAAGTCAAATTGGTTGAGCTAAGGGCATTTCTGTTTGCTGGTTCCGTATGAAGCATTTAAAGCTCTAGCCTAGCTTGTTTATTTTTTACTTTATTTTTAATGAAAATACCTGGACAATTTCATGCAACCTTTGTCTCTGATTTGTACACAGTACTCAACTACAGTGAATTAATAGGTATTAATGTATAGTCAAAAGCAATGTAAACTGCTGCATGTATACATAGTAATTAGCATGTGAGAATTCTAAGCATCATTATATTTGTTTTTATGCTGTAGTAAACAGAACAAAACCAAACTAGATTGTTAAACCTATTTTATTCCCTTCTGAGTGTGTCAAGATGCGAATGAAACTTTCCAAGGCATGCCATGCTCCATGGATAGTAAGCAGCGACTTTAGCATAGCAGTTTGGAGGGAAGAAAGAATGGGGTAACAGCAGCTCTGATGCCAGGAAGAGTGCTTCCATGGTCTATGGACACAATCCTTCCATTAAAAAAATGGGAAAACTGGTGCTAGAAAATGCTCCATACATTTCTTAAATAACATTAAACTTTGCTAAAACTTAACTGCTTAAATTAGAAGTGTTTCAAGGTGCAGAGTATATACACTGCGGTTTGGTAAATGAACAGCAAATAGGTGTGCGTACAAGTTATGTTTTTATACAACACACACAAAGGCTAGACAGTTCTCAGTCCGTCTTGCTATGGCCTTACTGTTATGTGTGAGTCTACTTTTCTGCTTAATTACCATTTTTTGCTTACAGGTCAGATACAGTGATATACATACTGGTGCATACATACCAGAGAATATACTTGTACTACCCTTGAGCTGTCCTGTCCTGTGTACTGCTGCTAAGCATAGCCAAAGACATAAAGAATTAAGCTTCTATATTCTCCAGGAAACTTGGCTCTGAAAATGAGTTGTTAGTCCATGCTGAGCTTCATGCAGCTGCTGGTTTCAAACGGTCTTTGACACGTCTGCACAAGCTGTGTTGACTACACATAGATGCTCACTACCAAGGTAATTCTGTAAGGAGACACTGTAAGGTCTGAGTGTAGAAAAGAAACAGAGTCAAAGCTGGGCTTTGAAATGACTTGAAATTATTTATGCAAACTATCAAACTCAGATCAGTAATAATTTTCAGCCGAAGACCGCAAAGAATTTCTGCAGCTGATGTTTCTTCTCCCTCTGATGAGGCAAATACTAGACATAAAGCCACATTCAGCTGTAATACACAGCCTTGAGCTCTCGTCCATGTTCATTCTTGCTTCTTAGAATCATAGTGATAAGTGATCATAGTGATAAGTGATGATTCCTTGGAAAATGTGTTTGAAAAGGTTGTGGGAATTGTCACAGTTGATAAACTCAGCTAGGTACTCTGACTAAAACCTTTATATAAGCATCTGTTCATTACTTTTATTCAGAATTTTAATGGAAAAAAAATCTGGCTTTCTAAAAGCTTAGAGCACTAATAATTTCTGGATCTATGAAGCGGCACATGTGCCTACAGTGTGACTTAAATGGAACTTGGTGCAGTATGGTGTTCTTGAAACTGCCACCAATTGAAGGTGGGATGAGCCTTTTTCCTGATGAATATATTTCCAGGTCCCTAAAATTCACTGTATGCACATATGTGACCAGAATTATCTTGGATCTGTCTGTGCTGAACATCTCAGTACCATCTTGTGTTTAAAAGAGACAAGAGACGTACTTCCCTTTGGAGCTCTGTTGAGGGGTCCCTTCCAGTAGCAGGTCCCTGAAGCACACCTGATAAGCACACTGCACACAGAGCAGCATCTCTTCTCTTGCTAGAGTTTCAGAGGAGGAGTGCCTCTTCCCTCTCTCTTCCCCATTTATTCAGTTCTCTAATCAGAGCACGCATTTCATAACATCCGAGTTAAGTATTTTAACTCCCTCGCCATGCTTCAAAAGCATCTGAATGTATGGCACTAGATTCCACCTAAATGTATGTCGTGCCTCAGAGGATGTCCAGAAAGCATGAGCTCTGTAAATTTACCCAGGCTAATTCAGAATGCCAAAGTACCAAGAGGTACAAATTCATGCAACATAAAGCTTCTCCTGGGGTAATATATCTTGTTTTCATGATAGAGTACAACCGTAGCAATATAGCTTTTGGGACCTAAGATAACTCCTCTACTGATAGCTTAGCTATTGCTTCATTTTCTGTATCTCTGTTGAAGAAATTGCCAAATCTCTTCTGGGTCAAAGTGTATTTTTCTAATAGAACAAGGAGATTATGTTTCTTGTAGTGTTATTTTATGATACAATGACATATGCTAATGTGTTACGAATCACTTGAACAAATACTATATGAATGTATTTTTCCAAAGGTGTTTTTCTTCATAAATATTTTTCAGTGCTTAGACTTTACAGGCTTCAGTGTTGAGGATTTTTGAACAGCATACTTTTCTACTTATATATGGACATTCATAATTTGTAAATTTAGTGCATCATAGCCATTTAGTGAACTTGCAGTTTTTTCTAAACCCTAGGTGAGATTAACATTTAAATTCACTCTTATCTATCCTTCATTGCAACTATTGTGGTTAATATGATTTCAAAGCATTAGACAAAGCTGTTTTAAAAAATAATTAACATTGCAATAGGATACTTCAGGGCATAGAAGATTTTATATCTTAAATCACTCACTACTCCGCATCATCTGAAGCCTTCTAATACTACTGAAGTGCAAAGTTATTCCACATGAATACCTCACTAATTGTTATTTAATGCATTCCCCAAAATACTGCTCAACAAACAAAATAACTTACAAATCATGACATGTAATGTGGTAAAACATTCACCTTGATGAACAAAAGGCAAAAATAAAGCACTAGCAGAGTAAGAACATAATGGTAGCAATGGGAATGCATCACAGTATTATGCTAATCTTAAATATGACCCAAAGGAACAATGTATCTCTAAGAAAGTAAATGCCTGTAATGTATGCATTAGGAGCAAAATGTATTTGGGACAGTATTAATGGAAGAAAAAAATACTTTTGAATCTGACCCTGCACTTACTATTATATGTAGTAGAAACTATTGGGAAAACTTGTCTATAAAAGGCAAAAATTAGTCCTCTATCTGACAGTACATGGGGTTCCTTTCGGTAGTCTTACTTGTAGTTCATCTTTCAGGCCAAAGAGTTAACCAGACAACTGCATTGCTTAAAATTCAGAATAACGTGATCCGTCTCCTTCTCAGATTGAAACTGTGTAGGTGGCCAGCATAGATATGACCTACATATAAATTATTAAAATGACAAAGACTAAATGGTCCTATTTGTGTAATCCTGTTTAGGTTAGTGGAGTCCGTGATGCTTTACTTACTGTAATTGGTCTCCACTGCAAAGCAGTACACCAGTACAAACCCAGCTGTAGGGTAATTTTAATATTACTTTGGGTCGCATAGATGGGACAGTATTAACTTGAACTATTTTTTACTTTTTCCTGGTGTAAGAGGAGTGTCCTGGGTTTGGTCAGGACAGGGTTAATTTTCACCGGACTCCAGGAAGGGGCACAGCCGGGGGGTGGGGGCTGACCCCACCTGGCCAAACAGAGCCCGGTATTCCATACCATGTGACGTCACGCTGGGTTC
>Ga0181612_123302_pt1 | contig 15078 bp, 12 predicted proteins | sample HoacroProtozoa21_FD_119630 | JGI IMG/M metagenome (GOLD analysis project Ga0181612, IMG submission 119630) | Hoatzin crop microbial communities from Cojedes, Venezuel. Combined Assembly of Gp0051906, Gp0051904, Gp0051908 | reverse complement strand
TCTCGTTGGTGGAATTATCAATCTTTCCGGAATATTTTGCGAAGTCCGCTTTCCATGCCGGATCTTCCATGTCAACCCATGTGACTACGAAATCTATCTTCATAAACTCTTGAACAATTTATCCCATTTTTCCATTATCACGTCCATTCGAAAATCGCGAGCTTTAGCCTTCGATGCCGCCCCGAACGATGCACGATGCGGATTTTCAATCATTTTGCATATTGCTTCGGCCAATGCCGAGATGTCTCCTACGGGCGTCAGGTAGCCATTCAAACCATCATCGATTAACTCGGAAGGGCCCATCGGACAGTTGTAACTTACCATGGGAAGGCCACACTCGGCAGCCTCCAAAAGCACCATGGGAAAACCCTCGTAGAGAGAGCTCATGACCAGAAAAGCATGATTCAGCATTTCATGGCGAATGTCGTCGGAGTTGCCGCGAAGAAGCACTTTTTCGCTTAAGCCGTTATGGTCGATTTGTGCTTGCAGATCGGTGTGCAACTTACCCTCGCCGAATATTTCCAAGGTCCAATCGGGATGCTTCTCCGCCACAATTTTCCATGCCTCGGTTAGATCTTTGTAATTTTTCTGTGGCACGAGTCTGCCGGCTGCGATGGCCTTTTTTACGCTGGTGTCCGCTGTCTCGCTGCTCTCAAAAGTGAGGGGGTTGTATATCTGGTGGACGTTGCCAAGAACCTTTTTCCACTCCGCCTCGTCTTGCTTTGTGAGCACCACAAATGCCTTCATTTTGGCCGCAGCTTTTTCCAATTTTCTGGTGCGGTAGCGAGCGTAAATGTTGCCAATCGCATTGCCTCCATACTTGGCGAAGAACTTTTCGTGCGAGAAATGGTACTCCGCCATTTTTATGCTGCCGTCCTTGCTGTCCGGCAGTATAAATAGCTCATTTTTACAGAGTGAAACGGTTATGTTAGGCCGCAATTCTTTGAGATATGCGAAGAGGCGTTTCTTGTAAATGGGCATAAATGGAGGGAAATTGTCCGATATTCCCATGTCCGCATGATGCACTTTTTCGCTGAGGGCGTAGAAAGGTTTTTTGCCCTTCATGTCGGCCGTGATTATCGTGACGTCGTAGTCAAGGCGATCCGCAAGGTAGTTGGCCTTGAGCGTCAGGACCCGTTCCATTCCGCCAGGTCCCGCGAGAGAGTGTATGCAGTATGCGATTTTCATTTGCCTTGCTTGTCGTTTGCCGTCCGCAATTTTGCCATGCTGTCAGCATCCACAAATATATGAATTTATTGCTTGCACGACAAAAAAAAGAATGACCTTTCGGCCACTCTTTTTTTCGTTTAGTTCAGCTATTGCCACTGGACTCGTTCCATTCCGGCTTCGCTAATCTAGACTTTATTTGACTTCAATCATTCTGTTGGTGTTTTCCTCTTTTACCTTAGCGATCTTAGGAATCTCGACGGTAAGAACACCATGCTCAACTTTGGCGTTGATGTTGTCGCGATCGGCATCATCAGGAAGCAACATGGTCTGCTGGAATTTGCTATAAGAGAATTCGCGACGCAGATAATGTCCATGCTTTTTCTCCTCATTGTTGTTCTCAGTCTTCTTCTCCATGTTGATTACAAGATCTCCTTCATTGTCAAGAGTAACCTTGAAATCATCTTTGGTCATACCAGGGGCCGCAACCTCAAGTTCATAACCATTGTCCTTTTCCATCACATTGATGGCCGGAGCTGTAGCGTTGGATCTTTCCATCCAATCATTATCAAAGAAATCATTGAAAATGTCGGGCAACCAAGCCTGATTGTGTCTTCTTGTAGGTACCATAATTTATATCTCCTATTTTTTTAATTATCTATTATTTCTCGTCGAACTTCCAGACCTCTTAGCCTTTCCGTTTCGGCGTTTGACTAGATAATAGGCAATCCGTGGACCAAAGGCCAAAAACTGCTATTTTGTCTGAAAATTATTCAAAAGGATGAAATTTTGGCATATTTTCCGTGCCAAATTGGCAATTTTACTGTCATTTTGGCGCATTGCACCTCCGTGGGCTAGCATCTGCCATGAGATGCCCGAATAGGTGTCGCATGACGGGTTTGCAAAAGTTCTCAGATTGGGTTATATTTGTTCCCTTAATCGAATCACCATGCCGCAGGAAGGAAATATCATCATAAAAGGGGCGAAAGAGAACAATCTGAAGGACATTTCTCTGGAGATTCCAAGAAATAAATTCATAGTCATCACCGGCATATCCGGATCCGGCAAATCATCGCTCGCATTCGATACACTATATGCCGAAGGCCAAAGACGTTTCGCTGAGAGCCTCTCGTCATATGCGAGACAGTTCCTGGGAAGGATGACCAAGCCCGATGTCGAACTGATCGACGGCCTTCCACCTGCAATCGCCATAGAGCAAAAAGTCAACATCCGTAACCCCCGTTCGACCGTAGCGACCAACACGGAAATATATGACTATCTGAGACTTGTCTTCGCGAGAATCGGCAAAACATATTCACCGATAAGCGGCAGACTGGTCAAAAGGCACACGGCAAACGACGTGATGGAATACATATTCGAAGGGGAGGCGAAAGCGGTTTTCCTTTTGGCGGACATCGGATGGAGCGACAGAGAAGACAAAGTCGAACTCATGCTATCGCTCAAGGAACAAGGCTATTCGCGCTTTTGGGATCCGTCCGGAGTCGGCATGATTCGAATCGAAGACATAATGCAGCAGTCCGAAAAGGGAACATGGCCGAACGAACTTTTCCTTCTTGTGGACAGGGCGATTTTGCCTGAAACAGATGCGGAGGAAGGCGTACTGAAGGACATGGACACTCGACTTCGCGCATCCATCGAAAATAGCTTCAGCATAGGTCACGGCACGATTTACGTCATCAAGGATGGGGGAGAACCCATGCAATTCGTCAATCGTTTCGAAGCAGACGGCATGACATTCCGCGATCCGGACGAATATATGTTCAGCTTCAATAGCCCGCTGGGCGCATGTCCGGTTTGCGGCGGCCTCGGCAAAATCATCGGCATCAGCGAGGATCTGGTGGTGCCGGACAAGACCAAGAGCATCTACGATGGCGCCATAGCATGCTGGAGAGGTGAAAAAATGGGATGGTTCAAGGACCATCTCGTGCAGGTAGCGGATAGATATAAGATTCCAATTTTTACCCCATATATCGAACTTTCCGAAGACATCAAAGACCTGTTGTGGAATGGCCATAGCGTGGAAGGGGATGACAATTCGATTGTCGGCATCAACGAATTTTTCAAATGGGTCGAGGCGAATCGCTATAAAATCCAATACAAGTATATGCTGAGTCGCTTTTCGGGGCGAACGGTTTGCCATGAATGCAAGGGGAGCAGGCTTCGCAAGGATGCGCTCTATGTCAAAGTCGGGGGCAAAAATATCAGCCAAGTGCTCAATATGAACATAGACGAGGCACTTGATTTCTTCGAAAATATCGAACTCAGCGACACGGAAAGGGGCATAGCGGGCAAGGCCATAGAGGAGATAATCGAGAGGCTGAAATATCTCAAAGATGTCGGCCTATCGTACCTCACGCTAAGCCGAAATTGCAATACTTTGTCGGGAGGCGAGAGCCAGAGAATTAATCTTGTGACCGCCCTCGGCAGCTCTCTGGTTGGTTCCATGTACATCCTCGATGAGCCCAGCATCGGCCTGCATCCAAGAGATACCGACAGGCTGATTTCGGTGCTTAGACGCCTCAGAGATATCGGCAACACGGTCATCGTGGTTGAGCATGACGAGGAAATCATTCGGGCCGCGGACATGCTAATCGACCTTGGACCGGAGGCAGGCGTCAATGGCGGGCAGATTATGTTCCAAGGTAGCATGGGAGATAAATTGTCCGACGAGACCATTGACAAGTCGCTGACGCTTCAATATCTCACCGGCAAGCGCAAACTCTTCCCGAGGCGCAAGCGTTCGTGGAATTATTCGATTACGGTCGAAGGTGCGATGGAGCATAATCTCAAGGACATCGACGTGAAATTCCCTCTGGGCGTGCTGACGGCAGTAACTGGTGTCAGCGGTAGCGGCAAATCTTCGCTCGTGGGCGACATACTGTATCCGGCGCTATACCGTAAAATCAATGATACTGGTGACCTCCCAGGGGCCTTCCGCAATTTGTCCGGCAATCTGGACAGAATCTCGCGTGTCGAATTCGTGGACCAGAATCCAATCGGGCGATCATCTCGATCAAATGCCGTGACTTATCTCAAGGTCTATGACGATATCCGCAAGATAATGGCTGCTCAGCAGTATGCCAAAATCAATGGATATACTCCGTCCTATTTCTCTTTCAATCAGGAGGGCGGACGTTGCTCTGAATGCCAAGGCGAGGGCTTCGTGAAGATTGGCATGCAGTTCATGGCGGATGTGACCATGGTGTGCGAGTCTTGCGGTGGCAAGCGCTTCAAGCCGGACATCCTTGAGGTGCGATATAAGGGCAAAAATATAGATGATATCCTCAATATGAGTGTGTCGGAGGCTATTGAGTTTTTCGGGGCGCAGAAGGAACCTGAAGCTTTGGAAATCGCGAAGAAACTTCAGCCTCTGGTCGATGTCGGACTATCCTACATCAAGCTCGGACAAAGCAGCAGCACACTTTCTGGAGGCGAGAGCCAGCGTATCAAGCTTGCGTCTTTCTTGTCGGCCAATATCAATTCTGACGACCGTCATAAGATTATGTTCATCTTCGATGAGCCGACTACCGGACTTCATTTCCATGATGTCGAAAAGCTCATCAAGTCTTTTGATGCTCTTCTCGATAATGGCCATTCGGTCGTAGTCGTGGAGCATAATCCAGACGTCATCCGTTCGGCCGATTGGGTTGTCGACCTCGGCCCCGATGCTGGCGATGCCGGCGGCCAAGTTGTCTTCCAAGGCACCCCCGAGGACCTAATCGCTAACGCCGACACCTATACCGCACAATATCTTCGAAAATAATTATATCGGCATGCGGAAGCGTTCGGAGAGCCAGTCGGTGATGGTGCGCTGCTGGTACCAGCCGAGGGAACTGAGAGGCGGCACGTCGCAAAACTTAACGCTATTATCGCCACGATATTGCTGCAACTGCGACACAAGATCATCATCATTATCGTAATTGAAAGCCACCTCCTCGCCATGAGCCTTGCGAATCACCCCACGCCCCTCCTTGAGAAGCCAACTCCAGCACAAAGAAGGAATATCCATCTGATTCGGCGAACCCAGCGGAGCGGTAATGTTTAGCTCCAGCAAATCCGGCCTCTCCCTGAAAAAATCCTCAAAAAACGTCTTCGACAGCACCATCGGCGACTCGGGACAAATCACATACTTATCCGCACCGCAAGCAAGAGCAGCATTGATTCTCAGCCTATCCTTGCTCCGAAGAATCCTACGAGGCACCTTCTTCACAGTAGCCCCACGCAGAATAAACTTATCCCCGTCAACAAAATCCGAAATCTCCATCGGTGAAACAATCATCCAGCCGGCATCAAGAAGCAAAAACTCATCATCCAAGCACGGAATCTTCCAAATCATGGACTCCAGCGCAACCGGATCCACGACCGGCAGCGGCACATTGAAACCATCAAAAAGCATCTTGTGGCTCACGAAATTAATCGGAGTCCGATCGAGCGGAAACTTCCTCTTCAGAAACAGCTTCAGCCCCTTATCCTCGCTATTGGTGACAATGAAAATCCTACGAATAAAAGGCGCGCAAGAAATCAGCGAAGCCACATTATAGTGGATATCTTTTGTCCCTTTCATCTTGGGCGGTTGCACCAGCAAATCGCTCTGCCTCCGCTTCTCCGGCAAAGTCAGCAACCTTCTCACCCTATAAACGGGATCATCCACATCAGACCATATTATAACAGCATCCATACACACACAAATTTTCAATATTCATAAATCGAAGACTTATCCACCCTCCAACTACTCTCATTGAGCCCATCATCCTCCGGACGCATGGCAAAATGGTAATGGCATCCCCGCTCAATATCAAAGTTCTCAACACTTTCGCCAAGATAGAACCTATAAATCAGATATTCCTCCGGTCTGGAGGCCCTGGAAGGCGAAGAATACTCGATTCGCATCTCAATATAGGAGCATACGGCGGATAGATAACTGGAATCATAAAGCACCTTTTCAGCATCCTCGGAAATGCCACTCAGAAGGTCTCCCTGCATGTTTTCGAACATATAGACATCCACCTCGCTCTGCGAATTATTGTTGAGGGCATTCAACTCCGAACCAGTCCTCAGAAAACCCGTGCTAAACACATCGGCACCGCTTTCAACCTTACTGGGACCAAGAATGGAAGCCGATTTCGGACAATTCCCAATCCTAAGACTCCGGACGATCATCGACACATCATTATCCAGAGCGGACCTATCCAAACTAATCGAAATCTTAGCCATCATCCTCTCCATCGGAACCTCAATTTCCTTTTGGTCCAAGCCCCACGGACCTTCCACGACTCCAACCATAGGAATGCCCTCGGAATAGCCATCCGGATAGGCCAGCGAAACCCGTTTCTCCCGCAATTCATCCAACTTAGTCACCCCGCTAAGGTCCTTGCCCATATTGGCGCAGCAAACAATCGTATATGGCGCCCCAAGAGCTATGGAAGCATTCATTTTAACCTTGCCATAGATATTCACCAGCCTAGTCGCCTTGAGATATTTATGGCTCTCCCTGTCGCCATTGCCATCGAAAATAAACAAATTGATATCCTTGATTAAATCCTCATCGGGGTCCTTGGCTTTGGTTGCAGCAGGCGCAACACTCACCACTATGTCCATTTGCCGCGGGGCTGGTTCATCCAGCCCACGGCATGAGGATAGCAAAATCAAAACAATCGTTATACAGGTTATGAGTCTTTCCATATTCAATAGCTAATAATTTCTTTGTCCTTTTCCCGCCAATCAGCCACTTCCGCCACAACCACAACCGATCCTTCCATTACCGGCGTTTCAGGGTCCTCGGAACCTAGACGGGTAATCTTCAAATCGATTAGGTACGACTTATTGCGGGAAATGCCTCCTTTACCCTCTATGTCGCGTCCCACGCACACCGGATAGTAGGTCACTTTTCCGTTTACGGTGCCTTCCACAACCAGTTTGGTGAAAGGACTCCCCAGGGATTCTTCTGCAGCCTCATTGGGGTAGCAGTAGAATCTGAGATAGGGCCTGATTGAACCCATTCCCACCGGCTCCTCTATTTCACGGAAAATCATCTCCGGATGCGTGAGAGTCGCGACATCCGATTCATTCAGCCCTCCGACATTCAGAATTCCCTCCGGAAGATAGAGCGAATCGGTATATAGTTTACATCTCGAATTGACATTGGTGAGGTACACTTTGATATTCTCCAACTTGGCGTTGCTATAGGGACGCCCGCTGAAATCGCATTTAATGGACCTCAAGACAACCTCCGCCATGAGTGGCTCCAACTTAACCGAACACGATTTATCAGCACCTGCGCTAAGAAGAGTTTCACCGCTCATGACAGGGGAGTCTGGGCTCTCTTTGTCTAGAGAATATGTCGCCTTGGTCAGAGTCTCATAGCAACTTATATCGGACCAAGTGTATTTGTCTTTGGAAGTATTGGCTAGCACTACAAGCCTCTTCTTGCCCTCTCTGGACGATGCCTGAATGACGTTTCCGTCGAGACTGTCGACTCTTTGATAGGAGTCCAATCTTCCCAGTTCATCGTCATTAAAGAAAAACAAATCAACACTCCCAGCATTACTTTTCTCGGGAGCCCTACAGGAGATGGAAACTTCGGCAATAGGGAATTTGCAATCCATCTCCCGCGGACTCGCGCAAGAAACTGAAAGAAGAGAGGATGCCAGAGTGGCTGAGATAAGCAAAGTAGAGGTTTTAGAGAACTGAGTGACCAGAACGGCCGAAAAAGATTCCCCATCCTTCAGTTTGCGACTATGTTTTCTTTTCGTCATCGTCCAAAATTTTCTGTGGCAAATCTAAAAAACGATAATCAGCATCGGAATAGGGTAAAGATTTATTTTGGTGTTTTTTAACCGCGATTTCAGTTAAAAAACATAAAAAGCGGCCTCGCACCGAGGTCGCTTTTTATTTGAGTATTAAGGCTTTAGCTATTGCCTCGGCCAGGAAAGATTCTACTAACCGAAATTATCATAGAATACGCTCTCCACAGGAACACCGAGAGAGTCAAGTACGTCGTTCACGGTCTTAACCATCATGGCAGGTCCGCACATGAAGTACTTGATGTCCTCAGGATTCTCGTGGTCCTTGAGGTAAGTCTCGTACATTACGGGGGCTACGAAGCCAGCGGTGTACTTAACTCCGGCTGCGTCAGCGACGGGATCCGGACGGTCAAGGGCGAGATGGAATTTGAAGTTAGGGAATTCTTCCTCAATGCTTGCGTAATCATCAAGATAGAAGGCCTCTTTGAGGCTACGGGCACCATAGAAGAAGTGTACGGTCCTCTTGGTCTTCAAAGTCTTGAACAGGTGCATTACATGGCTTCTGAGAGGAGCCATACCGGCACCACCACCGACAAAGATGTACTCGATGTCGTCAGGATCATTCTCAGGCAACAGGAAGTCTCCGTAAGGGCCGGAAATGGTCACCTTGTCGCCCACATGACGTGTGTGAACATAGGATGAACCGATACCAGGGTTAACGGGGAGAAGCTGGTTGCTGCCCTTAGGCGCACTCTTGTCGAAAGGAGGAGTGGCTATGCGGACATTGAGCTTGATGATCTGTCCCTCAGCGGGATAGGAGGCCATAGAGTAGGCCCTGATGGTAGGCTCGGGATTGACGCACTTGAGATCGAAGAACTTGTAGCGCTCCCAGTCGGCTTTGTACTCTTCATCAACAATGATGTCTTTGAAGTCGAATGTGCCGGCAGGAATGTCAATCTGGATGTACTCACCTGATTTGAAATCGAGATGCTCACCATCAGGAATCTTAACGGTGAATTCCTTGATGAAGGTAGAAACATTGCTGTTGCTGATTACCTCGCACTCAAGTTTCTTCACGCTGAGAGCTGACTCGGGAACTTCGATTTTGAGATTATCTTTGATCTTAACCTGGCAACCAAGACGCATATTGTTCTTGATCTGCTTACGGGTAAAGAATCCAACTTCGGTAGGGAGAATGTCTCCGCCACCCTCAGTGACCTTAACTTTGCACTGACCGCAGTTTGCTTTACCACCGCAAGCTGAAGGCAGGAAAATCTTCTGGTCGGCGAGAGTGTGAAGAAGGTCACCACCCTGGGGTACTTCTAGGACTTTCTTTCCGTTGTTGATATCAATCTGAACACTACCTGAAGGGGTAAGTTTAGCCTTGATGATCAAAAGGAGAGCCACTAGCACGAGAGTTACAACAAGTATCGTAACAACCGCTGCAAGAATTGTATTCATCATATCGCAGTCCTCCTATTAAAGTGAAATACCCATGAATGTCATAAACGCGATGGCCATGAGACCTACGGTTATGAACGTGATACCGATACCCTTAAGCGCCTTCGGAACCTTGGAATAGGCGAGTTTCTCACGAATTGCCGCAAGGCAAACGATAGCGAGGAACCAACCGATACCTGAACCGAGCGCATAGACGCAAGCCTCGCCACAGTTGGCGAAATCTCTCTGCTGCATGAAGAGAGAACCACCGAGGATGGCGCAGTTTACGGCGATAAGGGGAAGATAAATACCCAAGGCTCCGTAGAGCGACGGGGCGAACTTCTCTACTACCATTTCCACAATCTGTGTGAACGCAGCGATAACCGCGATGAAGATGATGAAGCTGAGGAAGCTTAAGTCAACACCTTTGATGAGGGCATCGGGAGCGAGTACATATTTATTAAGAAGGTAGTTGATAGGAAGGGTGCAGAATAGCACGAAGATAACAGCAACACCAAGACCGGCAGCCGTCTTCACGTTTTTGGATACCGCCAGGTATGAGCACATACCGAGGAAGTATGCAAAAATCATATTGTCAACGAAAATTGACTTTACGAATAAACTGATATATTCCATAATCGTCGGTGTTTGATGTTATTTTTCCTGAAGATCTTTCTGTATGCTTCTCTGGATCCATACGATGCATCCGAGGAGAATCAGAGCCATAGGCGGGAGAATCACGAGACCGTTGTTCATGTAACCGGCGGCATAGCATGACTCAGGGATAATCCTGAAGCCCATGAGTGTGCCGGAACCGAGCAACTCACGAACGATGGAAACAACAACGAGGATGAGACCATAGCCCAAACCGTTGGCGAGACCATCAACGAGAGAAGGGATAGGTTTGTTACCGAGAGCGAAGGCCTCGATACGACCCATTACGATACAGTTCGTGATGATAAGACCGATGTAAACTGAGAGCTGCTTCTCGATAGGATAGGAGAATGCTTTCAAAATCTGGTCTACAAGAATTACAAGAAGGGCGACTACAACAAGCTGAACGATGATTCGAACTCGGTTAGGAATGGTGTTCCTGAGGAGTGAAAGCACGAAGCTTGAGAGTCCCGTCACGATGGTTACGGACAGAGCCATAACAATCGCTCCTTTCATCTCTACCGTAACAGCGAGAGAGGAGCAGATACCGAGAACAAGGACGGTAATAGGATTACCCTTGAATATCGGATCAACGAAAATATCTTTCAATTTTGCCATAAACTATTCCTCCACTGTTTTGGTTTCTTTCTTCATTTCGTCGCAGCAATCTTCCTCGGTGCCGCAAACGCTCTTGTCTTCGCATGAGCATTCTGCTCCTTTGTCGGAAGTCTCAACTGCGCCTTTGCTGAAGAATGGTTTGTAGTAGGAGAGCCAAGTAGCGATAGCGGCGCTAAGACCTTTAGAGGTCATGGTCGCACCGGTGATGGCGTCCACTTCATTGTCTCCGCTAGCGTTTTTCTTGATAGCGAAAACGGGATCAGAGTTGATATCTACGGTCTTGCCTACGAATTCAGCCCTGAATGAAGGGTCGTCCTTAATCTTGGCACCCAATCCAGGAGTCTCGCTATCATGGTCGAAATATGCACCTACGATGGTCTTAAGGTCCTCGTCAAGGGCGATGTAGCCCCAAACAGGTCCCCAAAGTCCTGCGCCATAAACAGGCACTACGGTCACGTTCTTGCCGTCTTTGTTGAATACATAAACGGGAAGTTCGAGGGCGTCGGTGTCACCTTTCTTCATGAGGGTGTTCTGAGCTTTCAGACCATCCGCGAGCTCAATATTCTTGACATCTGTGTTGAGGTCGCGAACCTTTTCGCCTTTGGCGTTGATAAGGTATGCTTCCTTGATGTCGTTGGAGTAATTCTCAAGCACTTTGTTGTTGCCAATCTTGGCAAGTTCCTCCTTGGTGGAGATTTGTGCCGCTGTAAGCATCTGGCTGATGGTTTCAGCCTTGATGTTGGCATCCTGCCTGTCTTTCAAACCCATGGCAGCCAAAGCGAGAATCGCGGCAACCACCGCTACGATGATGGCCGAGTAAACGATTGTATATAAATTACTATTTGTATTCATATCTTATCTGTTTAAGCGACTTCAACTTTTTTGTTTCTCTTGGAAACTGCACGGGATGTAACACACCAGTCGATCAGAGGAGCGAAGGTGTTCATAAGAAGGATGGACAACATCATGCCCTCGGGATAACCAGGGTTGAAGAGTCTTACAACTACGCACATGGCACCGATGAGGAAACCATATATCCATTTGCCACACTCAGTCTGAGCGGAGGTAACAGGGTCGGTAGCCATAAATACGGTACCGAATGCGAAACCGCCGAGGAAGAGATGATAGTAAGCAGGGATATCGGTAGCGCCGCAAACATTTGCGAGAGCACCTACACCGAGAGCGCCGAGAACGGATGAAAGCATAATCTTCCAGCTTGCAACGCCTGTGCAAATGAGGAGAAGCGCACCGAGAAGAATAGCAATCAAAGAAGTTTCACCTACAGAACCAGGAATGGTACCTACGAAGAGGCTGCAAAGGTCAGTGCTATACTGAGCGCCTGCATTGGTAAGTCCCTCGATCTGGCCACCGTCAAGGAAGGAGAGGGGAGTAGCACCGGTGGCGCCATCCATAAGGGTTTCACCTTTCTTGAGAGCAATCCAAGTCTCGCTACCGGACATCTTGCTAGGGTAGGAGAAGAAGAGGAATGCGCGGGTAAGCAGGGCGGGGTTGAGGAAGTTCATTCCGGTACCACCGAATACTTCTTTACCGAAAATAACGGCGAACGCTACCGCGAGAGCGAGAGTCCAAAGAGGAGTCTCAACAGGAACGATAAGAGGAATGAGGAAACCTGTTACCAAGTAACCTTCATTTACTTCTTCGCCCTTAATCTGTGCGCCAGCGAACTCGATGAAAAGACCTACAGCGTAAGATACGATGTAGAGAGGGAGAACCTGAAGGAATCCGAACCAGAACTGTTTCCAGAATCCCCAGCTTTGGGCGTCAGCTACTGCCAAACTGTGCTGATAGCCGACATTCCACATTCCGAATAGAGCGGCGGGGATAAGAGCGATGACCACGGTGATCATGACTCTCTTAAGGTCTACCGCATCTCTAATGTGGGCACCTTTAGAGGTGACTGTCGCAGGAACGCGGAGGAAAGTGTCGAATGCGTCCACGGTTGAGTGGAGCCATCCGAATTTACCGCCCTTTTCAAAAGGCTTTTTTACATTGTTTTCTTCCATATCCGTCATTCTTTAAGACATTTCCTTAATCATGAGGTTGATACCGCTTTCAACGATTGACTGGATGTCATTCTTGGAAGGGTCAACATATTCGCAGAGTGCGAGATCTTCGGGAAGAACCTCGTAGATGCCATATTTCTCCATGTTGTCGATGTCACCGGCCAAGCAAGCCTTGACAAGATAGATGGGGAAAATATCCATGGGAAGAACCTTGCCGTAGACGTCTGATACAACGAAAGCTCTTGGACCACCATGGGTATTGGTATCGATAGCGTATTTCTTCTTGGGGGTGAGCCATGAAAGATATGCTTTGGAGAAGCTGAACTGCTTTGATCTGATAGGATTTGCCCATCCGAGCAGCTCTCTTTCGGTGCCCTCGTGAAGAAGAGTAACCTGGTTGTCGAAGAATCCGAGATAACCGTCTTTGCCTACGTTGGTGCCGGTGAGGCAGTCGCCGCTGACAAATCTTACGTCATCTTTGGAATTATCGCAGAAGCTTGCGATTTCTTTCATGCTCATTCCAGGGAATGCGTCCACATAAGCGGGATCCTTTGCTACAGGACCGGTAACGGCAACTTTGCGGGAAAGATTGAGTTTGCCTTCCTTCAAAAGCTTACCGATGGCAGCGGTCATGAGAAGAGACACTGTCCATACGATTTCGCCTTTGCGAATCGGGGAAATGTGGCTAATCTGCACGCCTACGTTACCAGCGGGGTGTTTGCCGGTTACGACGTGAGTCTTCACGTTGCTGATCTTAGCGAAAGGAGAGTTCTCCGGAACGGAGAGATGTACGCCACCGTCAGTGAGTTTTGACAGGGCATCAACTCCAGCTTGAACATATCCGACCTCATCGCCGAGCACATAGGCTGTGTCTGCGGCCAATGGCGCCGTGTTGAATGCTGAGATGAAAATGGCTTTTGGCTTAGCTTCCGGATCAGCGAGTACTCCGTAAGGCCTCTGAACGATGGCGGCCCAAAGTCCGCTCTTCTTCAAAAGGTCTTTTAGATCCTCGGCTTTCAAAGAAGCGATGTCCTTCTTGCCGAAATCGAGGAATTCCTGAGTCTCGTCAGCTTTTACGCAAACCTCAAGCAACTTTCGTTTCTCACCTCTGACTATTCCGGACACGGTACCGCTCACCGGTGACGTGAATAGAATGTCAGGATGCTGCTTGTCGGCCATCAACGGCGAACCGGCCAAAACTTTGTCGCCTTCCCTGACGAGAAGCCTCGGAAGAAGCCCCTTGAAATCGGTAGGTTTAAGCGCAACAACGTCTGGCTTAATCGTCTTGACGGTCTTCAGGGCTGCTTCTCCTTGAAGGGGAATATTGAGCCCTTTCTTCAATACGATGTTGTTTGACATTACTGATTATTAATAGTTATAACTAAATTTTACAAGGTTTTAGGAAAACGGGTACAAAGTTACTTAAATTTTTCGTATTTTCGTCGCGTTATGGATAATTATATTGAAGGGATATTAAGAGGACTTGACGAGCAGCAGGAAGCGGCGGTCAAATGTGTGGACGGACCTGTTCTAATTGTGGCGGGTGCCGGATCGGGAAAAACTAGGGTGCTGACCAGCAGAATAGCATATATTCTTGCCGGTGGATGCGCTCCGCATGAGATTATGGCTCTCACTTTCACCAAGAAAGCGGCGGGGGAGATGAAGGAAAGAATAGCGGCCATGGTAGGAGGGGGCAAGGCTCGCTTCCTCAAAATGGGCACATTCCATTCGGTTTTTATTCGCTTTTTGAGGGAATATGCCGAGGTCATCGGCTATCCGAAAGAATTTACAATATACGATACATCTGATTCCGTCAGCGCAATCAAGCATTGCATCAAGGAACTCGGCTTGGACGAGAAAACATACAAGCCCAAGGAAATCCACAACAGGATTTCGCTTGCGAAAAACAATCTCATAACGGCGGAGCAGTATAAGCAGAACGGAGAAAATTTACGTCAGGATTCTTATTCGAAGCGTCCTAGACTTTGCGATGTCTATTTGGCATACCAGAGGAGCCTAAAGAATGCCGGAGTCATGGACTTCGACGACATTCTCATGAATATGTATCTCCTTTTGAGGGACAATAAGGAGGCTAGAAATGAGATTTCTTCTAGGTTCCGCTATATTTTGGTGGATGAGTTTCAGGATACCAACCAAGTGCAGTATGACATACTTAGGCTGCTTTGTGTAAACCATCATAATATTTGCGTGGTGGGCGATGATTCGCAGTCTATTTATGCCTTCAGGGGCGCTAAAATCAAGAATATTCTGAATTTCAAGAAGGATTTTCCTGAGACTAAAACCTTCCGTCTGGAGAGGAATTATCGCTCTACAGGCAATATAGTCGGAGCGGCAAATTCACTCATAGAGAAAAATACGGAGCGTATTCCCAAGAATTGCTTTTCGAAAGC
>Ga0181612_173774_pt1 | contig 15079 bp, 6 predicted proteins | sample HoacroProtozoa21_FD_119630 | JGI IMG/M metagenome (GOLD analysis project Ga0181612, IMG submission 119630) | Hoatzin crop microbial communities from Cojedes, Venezuel. Combined Assembly of Gp0051906, Gp0051904, Gp0051908 | reverse complement strand
TCGCCCTCTTGTTTGTTCCCCCCCCCCCCCCCCACCCCCCCCCCCCCCGATCGCAATTATTTCTGCTTCCCCCCAAACAGAGGGGGGGGCACGGGGAAAAATTTTTTTGTTTTTTTTTTTTTTTTTTTTTTTGCATATTCACTGTTCCACAAACTTCCGTAAAAATACCATAAACAAATCAATAGCAGGTTTCAGTGATACAAAAAGGATCCCAGTACCTGTTTGGAGCTCTTTCTGCAAAGATAGACTACAGTACTTGAGATCAACACCAGGAACAAAGTACTGTTGTAATCAGAAGTGCCAACTTAAAACAGGATGATAAGATGAATCTTCATAAGCTTGAAAACTTGTATTTATTGAAGTTAAGCATATGTTTTGGCTGTGAAGTGGCCTCTCTCGTATATTTTCATAATAACTCTTTAGAGAAATAATGCTCTCATTTTAATCTGATGTTTCCACTTTCTGCATCTGGGTAGTCTGAACATATTCCCTCTCACCATAATCACTTCACACACGAGAATCAAGAGATTCAGTTTTCTGACAGAGCACTTTAGCTTCTGCTAACTATTGCACTAAATATATTTGGATCTGTGCTTCGTGTCACGAATTTTAAGAGCCTGATTTCATGAAATATGGCAAAAACAGAAGTTATAGTCTTCACCGACAACAGCAGATAATAATTTTCTTTTTTGCCAGAAATCAGAAATGTGTTATATATTTAGCAAAATCTTGCCTTCTTCAAACAGAAATCTTAGCATCTCTATGCCATAAACCTTGCAAGTTCTCAGTCAAATCCCATTTTTCAAGCAAATCAATAATAAGAAATGCATATGTTGTAAATATATTCCTCAAAATTCACTATTTTCATTTGTTGGCCACATCTCCTTACTTGTCATTACATCACAATTTCAGAAAATACAAAAAAAAAAAAAGATGTATTTTAAATAACAGTTTGAATATTTCTCTGTGAAAACCAATTGCGCTCAGAGACTGCCTCATTACAACCTCTTTGTGAGCATTCCCACTTACATCTCCAAAACAACTCCAACATTTTTAAGACTAAACGACTGACACATTTTGGAGCTTGGATGTTTTTGTACCTAGCTAAGTACTTTACTTCCATTATCCCAGAAAAGAGAATGCTGGTGGGGAGGCATGTTTGAAGACAGAAAATATCATACTAGCAAGCAACAGGTGACCCAGCTGTCACAGTTTGTCACCTGAGCCTGACCTCTGAATTGCCGTGAAGTATGAACACTAAAGGGAATCAGGATTTTTTACAGTCAAAAGAGGGAGAGGGAGCGATGCAGAGAGGACTGAACCAATATATTGTGAGTTTTCTGTTCCAGTAGTGTACTGTCCTTCCAATCTTGCACAAGTCACAAGGCTGTAAATCAGTTATATTGCCTGCTATTTACCTACCAGACCCTTGTAGTGGTAAAAATTGTGTTGAAATATGAGAATAGGTATATTTTTAAAAAAAAGTAAATACCTTGGGAAGGATTCAAGAAAACAGCTTTGATTAAATTGTTCTTCAAAAGCAGGAGTTTAGTAGCTGTATACAATTATAGAGAAATATTCCAGAAGCTGTATATTTTTTAAAATACATTTAACATCTATTAATGGAGTAAGAAGAATGATACATAACGTTGCTTTATGTTATCTCTCTTGGCTGAACTTCCCAGTCTGTAGCACTGCAATTTTCAATGCTAATTTTAAAACTGACCAAAAAAAAAGACCCAAAACAGAATTGTAACAATTCACCAGGAGTAAATGAAAATACAGTTGTGGTGGAGAAAACTCAGATGATAACACATTATTGCAAGGATCAGTCATCAATATTTCCGTATGACAACCAATTGGTATAGATAGGTATAGACAGCAAACTCACATAACCTGAGTTTCTGAACATGAATTCCGAGCGCATCACTGCCTCTCTGACAAACTCTAAATTATAATAGGTTAGAAAATCTTCTAATTAAGAAGACTTATATTACATATTTCAAAAATACTCCCTATCACATGGTATTTTAAAAATGTCCTTCTCAAAACCATCCTTTTTCTTAGCCATAATCATCATTTCAGTTTGTTTCCGTTACCTAGCAAGAAAATAAAAATGTCCAAGCAATAACATCTGCATGCTAAAAAGAAAAATTAATAAATTCGGAAACAGCTCTTCATAAACTCATCAAAAGTGCCTTGAGGTACAAGACAGCAGAAGACTTCTTACGTAGGAATCAGGCTGCGACAGAAAAAAAAACCCCACAGAGCAGAGTGCTTTAACATATTGGCAGGTGGGTCACACACTGGGAGAGCACACCTCCCACAACACATACGACCGAGCTCTGAATGCACACACAGAATAAATTTCTGCTTCGTGATGCACAGCTGCTTGACTGGCAGAAAGCCTGGGCTCCAGGTCTTACCTGGAGATGCCACCATCACTGCTATGGCTTCCCAATGTCCATGCTGCAAGGTGAGTTTAGGATCAGTCACGCCACGTGCTTAAAATCTGAGCTGTATCTTGTATTCAACAAGAACTTTTTTAGTGAATCCCCTAATAAATATACTTGTCATCTATTTTCTATAGAAAATGCCTAAACATAATGGAAGCTACATCAGTGAAAAACAAAGGCAGGACATGAGGGAGAGAAAAAGAGGTGACTCTCTTGCAGAGTCTCACAAAACCAACAAGCAGAGGAACCTTCCACAGCATCTCATCCTGCTCCAGACCCTCCAATCCTACCTCGTCACCTGCATAAACAGAGCCTGCAGCAGCAGCAGATCACCTGAGGCAACAGAGCTTTTATCCACCACTGTTTATCCAGCTGGAAGAAGCTGGGCCCACAACGAAGAGCAAAAGCTAAGAGCAAAAACTCCCCAGAATTTGTAGGCCAGGGAAGCTTATGCAAATGAATCCCAGAGTTTCTATTATTCAGCCCTTATTATGCTGTCACCGGTAAGGCAACCGCTGTGGCAATTAGCCCCCATGGAATGCCTCCAGGTCTGGCTGCAGATCTGCTCCTGCTGACATCAAGTGACTGTTCCGGGGGTCAGAATTTGACTGTTTCTACCTACTAGCTGATGTCTGGCAATGTTGCTCCATGGCTCCATCCTCTCCTACCATTTTTGTTCAATATTGAATCCTTTTCTCTTCACACCATGATCTCAACTTTCTTACACCTTTCTGTGCAAAGGGGCGTACAACTGATAAGAAGCTGGAGAAGAATTAAAAGGCCAGCTTAGCAAGCTGGGAAATCAGTGGCGTAAGGAGAGAAAAGGAAAAACTAATTTGTTTAGGGGAAAAAAAAGTGCCTTGCCTTGCCTTGAGCAAGATTCAAACTCAAATTCTTCTAGCTCTAAACCACAGTTATAGGCTGCAGACATATCTCCTCCAAAGAACATCCCAGATGCCTGGGAGCAGCCAAATACGCAGGGATGCTTTGAGACTTCTGTGAATTATAACAGTAATACTTCAGGTTAAAATGTCTTTTGCTAGCCTGGTTTTGATAGCTGTAATCCAAGCACTTCAGTTCTCACTGTGCTGCCAAAGTCGGGATTTATAAACAGAAAGATGCTGTAGCTGGCTGTGGGCTTTTTCAGATGGAGTTTGGGGTTTTATATGCAAGCCCATGCACCATCTTCCTAGGTAGCACTGAAAAAGTTCATGTAAACAAACTAGAGTTTATTTCTCTTCACACAGTCTTCCAGCTTCCTCACCTTTATGACAGAGCATAAGGTTATAGCAGAACCAAAAGCTGAGTGGTAGCTGCTGAAGTTGGCATAGCGTGCCTAGAAAATGGTGGAAACGAACATCACTCAGACTACAGCAGTGAAGATAATGATTCTTCATTATTCCCAATAAACATCTTAAAAAGCACTTTAGCAACACTATTCTTAAAACGAAAGAGAGGACTGCCTGAAAAGATATTGGGAACTTGAAGTCTTTTGGTTGAAAAGCCATTGCAGACTGAGTATTGTTTTGCAGTTGGAAATATGCAACTGACGGTAGAAATGCGTATGTGCCTGTGTATGTCTGCTGTGTGTGAAGTCTAGAGGGATTATTCCATGTTAATGAGAGCCAAGGAATTCCTCTAGCAGCATCTTGCATAAGTGAGAATCACATAATTTAAAGCTGGCCAGGGGCAGCTTTAACTTACATGCCATTTTCAAAATTGCTTTTTTTTTTTCTTTTTGAGGAAAGAAAAGCTATAACTACACTCATTTTTGCTAACTCCCTTCCATTTTGCATGTCCACTAACCCTCCTACAGAATGGATTTGCACCCTTGTAAAACCCTGTGAGTTGAATACATGTTATTTCCTTAATGGACGAATTCTGATTTTGCAGAACGAAAGTGATAATGCTACACAATGCTTCCCTCAAGCCCATTAAATGAAACTCCAGGCTATACGGTCTGTAAATCACAGCAGATTATGCTACTAGGATCCATATTCTTCCTCTTCTATGACTCCTCTCTTTTTTCCCTATAAAACAGCATGGGAAGAGATGTCTTTCAGTAACAGAGTAATTGTTCTTTTCGTTAATTTATTTGTAGTAGTGTCCCCAGCAGTGGGAAAATATGATAGCGCTCCTAGTATATTTTCTAAAATCTGTAAACAAAGATACACTGAAATACAGGGCCTTTCTATCTGTAGCCGCTCAAACCTGTGATAATGTCTTTCTCTCACCATGTAGTAAGTGAAAGTCTACAGTTCACAATACTGTATAATAATTTAATACAATTTCTGCAATTAACAAATCAGTTGCTTAACAGTAACTCATTGTTTCTCCAAAACTGAAGCATGTAGCATTACAGGAGCTAGGTTCGATTTGCTGTGGACAGAGGTCTTGTTTTAAGTGAATTTTCTCAGCTTTAGCATTGCTTTAGAAATCTCCATCTGGACTAGACATGGATGTAATATGAGTTTGCGGTCTTTACACAGTAAAACGTGTCACTAACAACATCTGTATAAGATCATGCAAACTGCGGGACAAAAATCTAGACCTCATTTACTACATTTTTTGTTGGATATTATACATTTTTCATGACACCGGTACAAGAAAATCCAGCCCATCGTCTTGCTGTTTGGAGTTGAAATGTGATATCAATAATACAGATTGAATAGTCATGACCTTTCCATCCCTATCCTTCCTTCTTTACCAAGCGAAGACAACTGATGCAAATCAGCTGGAGAAAGAAGCTATGGAAAACTGCTTAACTCTGTGTCTCTGTTCAGTAGGTAATTAACAGCGAGCTGCAGCCACCGTACAATTCCAGTACAGCAACCAAATAATGAAAAATATGATATTATGCATGTAGAGAGAATTCTTTCTTTTAATTGACCTTTGTTGAACACAAGCACGAAGTCCATAACTTCCTTGAATTCCTAAAGCACTGAGAACAGGTAAAACATATTTCCTGCAAAGATTATAAAATGAAAAAGAGGCAAGACTCTTTTTAAAATAGTACCATTAAAGTTTGGATGGAGCTTGCAGTAGCAGAGACCAAAAAAAGTCAACATATAAGACAGTATTTTGTTTAAAATTACAAAATGTCTATAGAATGATTCAGAAATAGTGTGGGTTTTTGGCTCCTGTATGTTAATTTAAATATGAAGAAGCACCTCTACATTTCATGCTAACTACCATTTCTTTTATTCTCAAAGTAATCTTAGTAGGTGGAAGGAAGGAGAGGAAAACCTTTTCAGCATTTTGAGCCTGATGTGGGGGTGGAAAAAGAAGCTTGTAGGTTCCGATAGTGACTGCCCCTTGAAAACAATAATTAGCTCGAGAAAAGCACAGCAGTTTCAGCTGTCAAAAGGCACGAAATCCCAGTGTCACCAGTTTGATCAGCTCATTGATAGGATATGCAAAGGCCTGTTCTGAAACGCAGGAGCGGCAGTGATAGGGATCGGCGTGTTTGTACTGTGTCAGTTTCAGCCAGTGAGAAAATAGGATGATTGTCAAATTTGAAAAAGTAGAAATCAATCCCAGAACTTAAAGAGAGTGAGTTATAGTTTTAAAGGTGGTGTTTTAGCTCAGCTTTGTCATTCATTTTTTTGAAAGAATAAATAAAATACAGGCTAAAAGTAATGCAACAGCAAATATAAGGAGAAAAAAGGCAGGACAAAAACCTTTCTAAACTGATCTCACTTGCCCTTTGGAAGTACAAAAAATTAGAAACTATGCAATACAACTTTTGCTTTGAGTTCACAATACATCGAGTAAAACAAATATTTAAATATTCCGAGACTTTTAAAAATTATTTGAATTCACTGGCAGACATATTTGGAGTTCTATAAATCAAGAAAGTCACAATTTCTGCCACTGCAAGTTTGTCACCTTTTCTAAAATATAGCCTGTGGAGACAATGCATATTCACTCAGGTTGAAGGTCAAAACTTCAGGTTTTGTTTGTGTCTTTTGCAGAAAAGCACGTTTTTCCTAGTCAGCCACTTTCCACTGGAAGCTGTGCATTTGTAAAAAGATTGGCTAAAGACTGGAAGCTGTTTGTGCAGGGTTCATCATTTGCTGTATTTTTACAGCATTCTCAGCACGCTGGAGACATGGCCTCCTGGGTTGTGACTGGCCATAGCTGGTGCAAGACAAGAAATATTTGGAAAATAAAACCAGGGTGGGAACAGGGTAAGGCGACTACAGAAAGCAACTCTCCTGCCATCCTGCTGCATACTCGGTGCACTCACAAACACACAGACTACACAAATAAAAGCTGATGCACAAGCCAGTCTCTGGGAAAGCATCACCATCACTATTTCCACTTTGGGAAACGGATCCTCGCACAGTATCCTCTACCAGCAGCACCCATCAGTCTGTCTTCTCTGCCTTTCATGGGGAAGAAGAAAAACCTTATCATAATTTTGGAGGAAGGACAGGGGTTTATCAGGATTTTTTTTTTTCCCGTGGGTATGAATGAAGAGGAGCAAACATAACAGTAATTACCCTCCAATTGCAGCTGATTGTCCTACCCTAATCTGCCTCACCTTTTGATTTTGTTACAGCACTCAGAACGAAGTGTAAAATCCAAAAGCCCATGGTCCCCCTTAGGCACAGACACCCATGCATGCAGGGCGTTACTCTGATCATACCCAGCCAGCACTTTACGAACACTTAAAAACTTTACTCTGTTTCTACCTAGCTAAAACTAGAGGAACGCATTCCTGAGATCTAAAACCATTTGTCATTTCTGTTTTCAGCTAAAAGAGAAACTCGCATGCAGTTGTGATATGAAAAAGTTGCTCAAGCTGTAATTTTTGATCAAAAGCAAACATAAGCTAATTGCAGAAGCACACACTTTTTAGGAGATGAAGGGTTTTAGCATCAAGTCAGGTTAATCAGCTAAACTACCAAGGACTTTTATGTACACAAACAAAATTTTAAAATCTTAAGAAAGCATGCTGGCTAATTTCTAGTGTTTTTTTTCCACGCACATCAGGGAAACACATCACGCATATACTTTTCTTACCACGATTTAAAAATAAGTTTAAAACTTTTTCTTCCAAATATAAAGATTACGAATATTGACAGAATTTAAGAGGAAAACTTCCTTTGACAGAGATCTAATTATATTTCAATTTCTGTGTGAAAAAATATCCACAATCCTGATCTGTTCTCAGTCAGTTCGACTTCTGCATAAATATAAGATTAAAATATAAGATCAAATGACGTTTCAAGATACTTCTACAATAAGTGGCCTAAAGGTGAATTCTCATTTCTGTTTAGTACCTACACACACGATCTATGAACAATTAAAGAGGAAAGAAAATTTTTCATTGTTTATTCCCTTAAAAGAAAAAAAAGGAATACTGTTAATTCTGATGTAGACTATTTCAATTATAGCACTTTGTGCCTTCCAACTCCAGTGCATTAAGTGAAACAGAAAGGTTATACAGTTAAATTACAGAATCTCTGGAAATGTATGAAATCTTTCAAATGAAAATCTTAATTATTAAGGAACTCCAGATTGTAATTATTTTTAGCTAATTGGAGAAGAAAATATTTTTAAGCCTCAATTTTTGAGCAGGTACAGTTGTAATATTCCTACAATGTCTCTTGGTTTTGAAATGTGGCATATTATTCAGCCCGGGTCCTTTGATGTGTGTTTTTCCCTCGATCCATGCTCCAACAATTCTGTCATACAGAGAACTGAAAATTAAGTTATTCTCACCAGCAATACTCCCCCACAAAGAATCTATCAAACCATAGATATAAACCTCAGAACAATCCCTGCCAGGTTTCTCATGCAAATGCCGCAGAAAAACTTACAAGAGCACTTTAAGATATTGAGAACCCTTCAATACAACCCAGTATAATAACTTTTACTTGCTAATTTCTATGGGTCAGTTGCAAAGGAATAGACCTGTCAATCTTTTTCAGATGTAGCAGAATTTGTCTGTCTACAAACAGGGATGCTTTGTTGTTGCCATAGAGACTAATCCTCCACTTTCCTTCTGTTGACACAGCTAGTCACACTCTAAACTACCTGATCACACTTTTAATAGGCAGCTGACTCCAGCACCATAAAATGCTCAAATCAAGTTCGCAACACTTGACGCATCTACTGTTGCTTTTTAAAATAATAATAATAATAATAATAACCAGTAATGATAATAAAGTGTTGCGTAAGGAGAATTCTACAACTCTTGTCTCAAAAAGTAGATTGTATAGAAATAGTGACTGTCTAACAATTACTTTGCTCAAGTTCCAATTTAATTATATTATTCTAAGTGAATAAATTGTTATAATAGAGGAAATGTTATTTTAAACACGATTTTTTATATTCTGCATGTGAGTTTCCTTTAAGAATCAATTGATTGAACCTACAAAGTAGTGTAACATTTACCTAGAAAATAATTTCTGCTTATTTTCACAGATTTCGGTATACCATTTTTTCTTTTTCTAAATTTAAAACCTGACAAGAAAGCAAATGTGGAGGCAACTCACGGACTGCATTAAAGCAATATTCTGAAAAAGGCCATTTTCATTTGGGTGACTTGAAACTTTGTGATGTTTTAATAAATATTCTATACTTAAAGCTGAGTCAAAGTCTATTCATACCTTCTTGGTTTGCAAATCAAACAGAAGTAAGCCTTTTTTCTTTAAAAAAGAGAAAAAAGAAAGGAAAGAAAAGTGAAAAGGTTCAAATACTTTTTCTTTTGTCCTGGTTAGAATAATTTTACAAGCATTTTCTTTTATTATTCATTGTTTAAATACAAGGTGAAAGGGACAAAAACAACAAAATGGAAGGACATTAATATATTACATGAATTTTTTACTTCTAAAATGACAGAAACCCTTCATTAAATTTTTCATGATGGCATTATTTTGGTGATTATTTTATCTAAATTCTTTTGCGCATTGGTAGTAAAATATCTTTACTTCCATTCTTCAAATTGTCTTTAGCTCCCTTCAGTGTTAAATTGCTACTTCTCGTCCTGGTTCCTCCTAACACAAAATGAAAATTCTAAAGGTAATTTTCCAAAGCTATTTTGCCCTCCTTTAACATATATTATACAAAGTTTGTTGTGACTCCTTCAATTAACAAGAAAAATTGATGTGTATCATTAATTACGTCAGTAGAAATCATAAATCATCACTGAGTGCTGCAATTAATTATTTTAAAGTCATGTGAAGACAAATGACAGGCAGAAGATAAATCCACAGACCCTTCAGATCAGAGTGAAATAAGAGAGAAAAAATGCACAAGAAGAAAAGATGCAACAAAATCGGCAACAGTTTATGAATTAAAACACATGAATCATTTTCCTCCCTTTTAACAGTGGTAATAAAGAGGTTATAGCAAAACTAAAACACTAGAAGTCAATGGTGTTTCCATTACAAGCCTTAAATTTCAAGGGTTGTGTTTTTTTATTTTCTCTATAAATAAATTGGAAAAGATTCTTTTACTAGCTTACCCTTTTTGCTATTTGTCTTGGTTTTGGAGAAGGGTGGCTAAAATGCCAGAAGGATCAAGCACCCTTTTTTAATGTATTTCACTGTCTTCGCTGCTGTAATGTCAGTAAACAATATAATGTTTTAACTGACTTTTTTTTCGGGTGGAAAAATGGCTACTCTGAATACAAAATAGCAATTTTCTGTGTATATATATTAGCCATATTTGAACGATACAGCCTACTAATTTAGCCCTATTCATCCTTTTTTCTAACATTTACACTAAGAAAGGTGGCTCAAAATATCCAGGAGCATGCAGAGGAACGATGCTAGCACTGCACATCCTAAAACAGGCGCTTCTCCCGAAAACTCTGACAAATAGATAGGCTTACAAAGCTCAACACTTTTAATAAAAGTTGCCATTCTTAAGATCCAAGTATAGGTATTAGCATAGTATTGCTACCTGCACAGATGCACAGCAGAGCACAAATACGGGCTAATACAATGTCACAGATTCTTGCAGGAAGACAGCGTCTTCATGAAAAGAGTGAACTCAGAATTTTTCTTACACGGTAAGAAATTTCTGGAAAAACATGAGGATTTAGAATCTGTACCAACCATCCTCACATGGATATTTGCAAATACAGCTATATATGCCAGTTCTGTAGGTACCTGTTCATACATGTCACTAGCATGCTCACACAGTTCTACATCCCTCTCTTGGCTTCAAGCTGAGGGCTTAGGACAAAGTACAAACACCCATAGTATCAGAAAGTTTTCAAGTTCAGAATTCAAACACAGTTTTTCCAGTTAATTAAGCAGAGACATGGTGTAATGGTTTTCAAATCATTTACAAAATACCAAGGCACTTGTGATTCTCATGTGCACTGAATGACACCTAACCCTTTCCCAAAACTTTTTCCCACCATAGGGAGTATACAAGGAACGCCAGCCTGAATTCCAGTGTGCAGTGATAACGTGACTTAGTCTCCTCATTGAATCACCAGCTATGAAACTAGGAAAAGCTCTAACAGCATATGATCAGTTGTACTTTCTAGAGAAGAGGGGTGCTGTGCAGACTCAGAATTTGCTGTGCCTTTCACCTTAACAGTTTCAGGGCACAAGAGCTTTCAGTTTGTAGAATTCATTTACAACAGTGAAGAAGCAATGTATTTTTTAAAGCATTACGTAGGATGCCATGGGAAAGATCTGCAACGAGGGAGGGTGACTTCTGGGACCTTAAGTCACCCTCACGTCACAGGCACTTGAATTTTGCTGTCTTCTGCTTTAGGTAGGCTAGCTGCTGAAACAAAATTATAGCTGTTACCACTGCCCATCTGGTACCTGCACAATCAGAGCTGGTGCTTTTAAATCCCTTATTTGTTCTAAAACTCTGTTGTGCAAGGTGATGTGTAAAATGTCAGCAGCCACTTAAATTTTTTTCGGAAAAATGCTTCTACTTCAGCTACCGGTAACAGACCTAAGCACGAGATAAGAAAGTGAACCTTTGTCAACAGGACCTGTGTAGAAAGCAGAGTTTTCTTTTTGAGTCTCATGCCACTGAGACCATTTGGTAATTATTCTTGTCAGCATGAACAATATTATGATTTTTTTGGACAGCATCGTAAAAATGCTCCTTTCTCATCTCATCATTGTGCATAAAGGCATGAAAATGGTACATTTAGATTAAGGTGAAGACACAACAGCTTGTCATTACTTTCTCCAAAGACACAGGCAGTCGTGGCATTTCTCCTCACCTGCAAGAGAGCTCTGCATTTAGAGTCCTTCTCTTCTTTTTTTTGATAAGTCACCCAACTATAATATCCATGTGATAGCAAGCACACACTACACCAAATCATAAACAGGCCCAATAGGATCACTCATCAGTTTTGTGTGTCAGCAACAAATGTCCCTTTTTGACATTCAACTCATCTTGACTACTCCATTCCTTGAATAATTCCGAGAAAATCAATAGGAATACCCACTGTGTAAACTATATGTTAAACACGAGGTTAAACGGTGGGAAATTTGGTTCATATTTCTATTGGAAAGCATGACTTTTTTATCTTCTTATCCCATAGAACTTGCTTTGTTGTAGTCATATTTCATTTCACTGAAGCTGTTCAGGAAGACGCAGATGCAAGCTTCCTGGTAGAGTCAGGCTTGCAAATGAGGGACAAGTGCAACTCCAAAAAGTCTAGCATAACCCTCAGCAGTCTAGTGTGTAAACCTGTGTTAAGATATTAACTCCAAAACTATTGAACCAGCAGACTAGTCCAAATGAATTTTTATACTACGCTTTAACAGCACCTAACTGTAGGATGTTGTTGTACACCGTTACCCTGGGAACCACTGTTGCTTAAAGCAGTGAAGGTAGCATTTTACACACACACTAAAACATACACGTAAACTGTCCTTTCACTCAATCCTTTGTACAAAGTGAAAAAAGTGTCTTTTTCTGCTACAGGGGACTTAGAAGTAACTACAAGTGAAAATAATGCAACGATTTTATTTTTATAAGAAAATGTAGTCAATTAGGAAGGCCTAATTAAAATTTCTGAAAAAGATACAAATACATTAAATGATCAGAATCTTTCCACAATGCACATTGGAAACAGTTCCTCAAACGTTATAATTTACTGAAACGTATCCTGTTTTCTTTTTCTTAACTTTTGCTTACATTGGTAAAGATAACCTATCGCAGATCAATCTTCTACTGTTTCCAGTCCTTTGTCTTCCTGGTTGCACATTACACGCTCTCCTTCTGCAACTTTCCACTTGCAACAAGAGAAAAGATTTAAAGATCAAAGAATATTGATCTTCATTCCAAAGTCAATGTCACGTAGCCTAATGTGCGCATCAGGCAGCGCAAGTTAATTTACAGTCACGCATATGAGGCAGTGCAGGACAAATCTTTCTCTGTTAGAGCTGCTGCCCAGAAACAAAAAAACTCCAACGGGCCAAAACCAGTTTAACGAGACTGCCAGAATAACCATTGATGCACAATGGAAAAACTGAGTTACCAAGGAAGAAGATAAACGCAGAAGTTACATTCCCTCACTGTATTTCAATTCCAGTTTTCCCCCTGCCAATTTTTTTATAGACTCTGCACTGCAGCACATGACCTATTTTTCTAAGTACTGCATGCCTTCTTTGGTCTTAAAACTACTGTGAACAATTCTAATTGTTGTGGAAATTCTAAAGTCTCTATCAATTCAAGCTATTGCTAAAAGGACTTGTGAGACAATCTTCTAAAACCAATTTCACTGTACTCTTCACATTTCTTCAGTCACACTTTGTGTATCACAGCGGCCCTCGATCGTGTTACAGATTCTCAACTATACAAAGTACCTTTATCTTTACTTATTTCTGTCACATTGTAAAGAAGAATTGTCATCAATTAAAATATTTTGCTTCTGTAAAAAATGCAGTAGTAGCCAGTGATTTTTTTTAAATGCGTTTCTTTTCCTCACAAAAGTGGAGATACTATTAAAGACAGCTCTTTCCCTCCAGAATTCTGGGTAGGGAAAGGGAGACTGAAGGGAGAAAGAGTGCATGAAGAGTTTTTTGTTGTTGTTCCTTTGGTTCTTCATACTTTCAAAAGACAGAGATTTTGTTCACAAAAAGGTTGCAGAACTATACCCTGCTGCTTATAAATCTTAAGATGTGTTTTGTCTATTCTTCCGAAAAGCCTGCTTTTGTCACTCTTACTCCTCCTGAGCAATATTTTATATCAGTATTAGAGCAGTATTTTCTCTGTGTTAATAAATGGTAGAACAGAATAGATTTCTTTTTATTAAGAACCTTTAGAAGTCTGCGCTCCTCTAAAATGTATTTTTAAATGTAGAATTATTCAGCTTTTGTCACAATCCTTTCCCTTTCAAAAATAAATCAAAATGGTTGATATATAAAAGTTCAGGGTTGGTGAGATTTCAAAGGCTAATCCCTGAGAAAAATAAAACAGAATATCAAGAAACCAGTTACCCAGTTCTATTACTTCTTGAACTGGGAAGATTCATACAAAGGATGTGTGTGATGGTGAAGTCTGGAAAGTTACTTAAATGCTTTTCAAGCCTACTTTAGACCTGGCTATGAATATGCTATGAATCCATTGTTCAAGAAAGATATTCTTTCTGACAAAATAAATGAAAGATTGACAGCTATCATAGAAAGTTCTCCTTGGCATCTGTGGGACCAGGATTTTCCTTTAGGGATCTACCCTGCTCCTTATTTGCTGTCAGTTCAAGAAACTATTGCCCTTATAGCTAGTTACTTTGCTTTGAAATGGAGTGGTATTTACCACTTGTGAAGATCCACAGTACTCGTATTTGGCTGGATGTGAAGAAGATCCTCACCTACACTACATACACTTATATGTGAGATAATGAGGTACCTTTTTTTAGTCTGGAACCCACTCAGATTATTGTATCATCTCCCTGGTCATGAGAAAATTTCCCAAAATAATTTGATTGTAATATCATGAGTTAATGACATTTCGTTAATGTGGTAAAATGTATTTTTTCCCTATTACATAGGCTAGAGTCAGGCTGAAGTTTAAGCTAGTAAACTAACTGCAGATGAAGAATAAAGCAGGATAATATTGACTAGTTAAAGAAATACTTCAGAAATAAGAGGTGTTCTTTCACACTGTAAAATATTTTACACAGATTACAGGGTAATGTCAAATTATTAAAACTGCGTAGGCACATCACTTACTGAAGTTGCCTATTTATGTGGCAGAAGTCACACCTGCAGCACAACTGACTTACTAAGGTGGACATTTTTAGAAGAAATGTGTCCTTTCCGTGAAAAACATGGGTTGCTGAAGGATGCCTGGACCACAACAGTGTGTGGCTACTAATAATTAACAGATTAATGTGCAGCATGTAAGCGTCTGAGAAGGTAAATGCCCTTAAGGCCCTTACTGTAAAGGGAACTACTCCCTTTCTTTGCATCCACTCATTGCAGTTGGCTGATAGTCTCAAAATCTTAGTCTTCTTTCTGTGTGACTAGACAGCATTCCTGATTAACAGTTTAGCATCTGAGGAAATACCGTCACCATCACCCCTCCAGCTGACAAAAATAATGTTTGGGAAAAGAGAACACAACTTAATTTTCCAGGAAAAAAGACTGAGTCAGAATTTTCTACAGTGTTATTTTTAAATTCTT
>Ga0181612_157043_pt1 | contig 15079 bp, 10 predicted proteins | sample HoacroProtozoa21_FD_119630 | JGI IMG/M metagenome (GOLD analysis project Ga0181612, IMG submission 119630) | Hoatzin crop microbial communities from Cojedes, Venezuel. Combined Assembly of Gp0051906, Gp0051904, Gp0051908 | reverse complement strand
CTTCAGTTTGTGCCCGTTGCCCCTTGTCCTGTCACTGGGCACCACTGGAAAGAGTCTGGCCCCGTCCTCCTGACACCCACCCTGCAGATATTTATAGGCATTTCTAAGGTCCCCTCTCAGCCTTCTCTTCTCCAGGCTGAACAAGCCCAGCTCCCTCAGCCTCTCCTCGTAGGGGAGATGCTCCAGTCCCCTCACCATCCTCGTAGCCCTCCGCTGGACTCTCTCCAGTAGCCTAAAGGACACCAGCTGTCCCTGTGGTGGACGCGCTGAAAGCACCTCGCATCAGCGGGGAGCTGGGGCTTTCAACTCTCTGCGGCTTGCGACAGTCGATGAGACGCAGTAAAACTGCCGGGATATCAATGTTGCGTCTGCCCGCTGTTGTAACGCAGTCCTGGGAAGCAGCGGGAAAAAATTTCAGGGTGGTTACAGTGAGGAGTCTTTGTGCATCCCAAGCTGTCTAGAGGTAACTGCGTCAGCACGGCGTGGATACCTCTTTGAACTTTTCGGGTGCTTTTGCTCAGTGTGCGTAAAGACGAGGCAAACGCTTGTCGAGGGTGGTGTTGCGCGAAGCTGGGCGCGGTTCGTGGATCGGGTTGTTTCGGTGGCTCCTTGCGTTTGGCCCACGCGAGAGGAGAGCTTTCAACCGTCGGTACTCAGGACGAAGAATCTTTCAGTGTGTCCTTGGTACCACCCAGGTGAAACAGCTGTGCAGATCAAAAGGAGAATTGTGGGGGCTAACTGTCAGCACGGCGGATGGGGGACTCGGGAGCAGAACTATCTGAGCTGTTGCATCGCCAATATGTGATGGAGCAGGCTGAGAACCTCTGCTATAGGGGGGGAAAATTTATGCTACGGATGTCGAAGGTGAGAAGTGTGTTTCCAGTCTGAAGTAACAGCTGGGTAAATCTGTTGTTTTCCTGCATGCAGGGTAACCAGGAGAAGCAGAGCAGGCTCGTTCGGCAGTTCCATTTCCACGGGTGGCCAGAAATCGGGATTCCTGCCGAAGGAAAAGGGATGATCGACCTGATTGCAGCTGTCCAGAAGCAGCAGCAGCAAACGGGCAACCACCCGATCACGGTGCACTGCAGGTAGGGATCGCCTCCCCTTCCCACCGTTGGCTAGGGAGCCGGCTTGCTGGTTCTCCAGTCTGGTTGCTTTTGCGGCAGGTTTTCTTCGTGAGGGGGTAGTCTGCATCCTTTAAAAAATAAATAAAAAATTAAGAAACACAAGAAAAAGATAGGAAAAGAAAAAAAACTAGGGTGACGTAGAGGATTTGTGACTTGTCTTTTGCTAAATTAGCATACACGGAGTGGCTGGGAGTAAATAAGTGCATTATTCACGTGTGGTGTTTTAATTTTGCACCTGAGTTTTGCTAAGCGCCGTGATGGGGAAAGTAGAGCCGTAGGTTTATGTAGTGATGTGTAGCACGCCCCGCCAATGCAGTGCTCAAACGTTCTGTCAAGACCAAAACGCTGTTGGTTTTTACAAACCGTCAGGAGAATAAAATCTATCCCTCATCTAAGCTGAAGGCAAAGCGTACTCCTGTCCTTGAAGGCAGATGTGAGAGCTGGGAGGACAGAGAAAACAATGTTTGCATGAATGCAGAGAGGTAGCTCGCGTGTGACTCGGTACATGAGAACTAGAATATAGATTTGTCCTGTGCCAGGTTTCCACTTTGGGGAAGCAGCCAGCTTGGCATCTCCCACCTCCGTCCAGAAGCTGTCGGCAGCGAGCCTTTAGCGGTTCCAGCCCGGCTCCGAGCTAATTTCCACTAATTCTGTCTCCCTGCTAGCATAGCTGAGCTGACGAACTAAGCACAAAAAATGAGCAGAAGTTGGCTAATAGTAGTATTTGGAGATTCTGTGTCACTATTATTTCTAACATTTGAATCCTCCTGTATGTCAAGCAAGCGTGTTTGCGTTGCAGTGCCGGCGCTGGAAGAACAGGTACATTCATCGCACTCAGCAATATTCTGGAGCGAGTGAAGGCTGAAGGGCTCTTGGATGTGTTTCAAGCTGTGAAGAGCTTAAGACTGCAAAGGCCACATATGGTGCAAACACTGGTATGATATTTAACCATCCGGATCTTTGTCAAAGGAGGTGTGTTTGTAAATACTCTTGTGGGAGGAGAACAAAGGATTTCTTTGCAGGTTGAAATAAATTATGTATGAAAGCTGTGTATGTACAAGGTATTATCAGAAATCTGTATTTTTACAGGGGTTTTTTTTCGTAGCATTTCTAAAAATGCGACTTGGCTAAACATTCTGTGCCTTTAGGAACTGGATACAGTTAAACCAAGATCTGTTGAGTGTTGCAGGTGACCAAATATGTGAAGTAAATGCGTTTTCAGCTGTGTATCAGTTGTTCTTTCTTAAATTGGCTTGCAGTTGATCACTGAGGGAGAATGTCTTTGACTTCTTTGAAGTCATCTACAAGTAATGTATGAAGCTCGGTCCAGACACTTTTCCCTGTGGCATAAACAATAAAAAGGTTTTTGTGAGACTTATTATCGGAAAATACATTAGAATGCTGATGTTTTGTATTTTGCTAGCAGCTTCCATACAGTAATTTGAAACTTCTTTAGAAACAATTATCCCAAAACACCTTTTTCAGGCAGATGTTTTCTCTGTGCTACAGATAGGAAGAAAGGGGTTGACAAAGTAGAATCGGATTATCTGCCATCATGCCGAGACAGGGATGAACGATTTCTTTTGGGGTTCTGGCTCTGTGATTTCGTGACGTTAGTTAAGGGTGTCATTGCCACGGATAGTCCCAGCCGAGCCTGCGGAAAGGCTGCTGCTAAACTCTGCTTTCCGGCAGGAGTGAGTTCAGATGCCAGTTGCGTTTGTTACCAGCGTTGTCGCAGATTCTGTAGTCCAGCACACTGTGTAGCGGACCAGGATGTGTCCCGCCTTTGGGCTGCAGAGGACGAGCCAGCGGGCTGACGTAGGCAGTGGCTGAACACGTTGTGGACGGCCTTTGCGAGGGGAACTCCATTTCAGACAATTAAATGTAGAGGTTTCTTAGTGCTCTGTACGTTTACAGTTACATTTCAAGCTCAGAAGATGGAGCCCAAAGTCGCAGAGCCAGGCTCCCCGGGAGCAGGAGCTGCCTGCTTCAGCGTCAGCCGGGTGGCAGCCAGGCACAGCAAGCTGCAAAATTGAGATGAGAAGACAGGTCTGAGAACTGATTCCGTTTGAGAACCATCACCTAGGAAGCCTTAAGGAAGTCATTTTAACTGAAAAAGCCTGTATTTGACAAAAGAGTGAGGTGCCATTGCTTTTATTTAAAAAAATAAATACATAAATACAAATCAGAACAAACCGGTCCTCAGCTACCGGTCCAAGTAAGGGTCCACGTCAGAACGTGCTGCATTTACTGCTAAGATTTGCATACATATGGTTTTCTCCAATGTAATCGTACGATGCAACCAAAGCAGCTTTTGATCTCTTTTTATTGTTTTTCAGGAACAGTATGAATTCTGCTACAGAGTGGTACAAGATTTCATCGACATATTTTCTGATTACGCTAATTTCAAATGAAAATTCCTGCCTTATTTTTTAGTTTGTCTGTATAAATAGTTGTACATTCTGTTAATTTATTCCATGTCATTTTGATTGTTGACTTTACTGTAAATATGACCTTGTGTTTGCTCTAAAAGTTGCATTTGCTGTATAAAGTTATTTCTTAAATATAAATATCTTCTAAAGCGAAGTATAATGTTCATATACAGTATATCACTATAAGATGGCACAGAAATCTTTATTCTAAATAACAGTAAATTAATTCTTTAGGGTCTATTTCTTTGAATTTTCCACTTATAAATATTTATTAATAATATTAGCTCCCAAATCTTGAAACTTTACACGTGATTTACATTTCATACTAAAAAAAAAAGTGTATTGTGGTACATACGTTTAAACTCCATGTGTTTTGGCCACAAACTGTCCTTCACTATGAAGAGAGATGTTGATCTGGGGACACGTTCTGAGAAGCTGCTCGCGCTTACTTGTAATTTATTTCACAGATGGTCTCACTGAAGGCAACTGCGAGTGAAGTGCTGTTAGTGGTGAAGGTAGCAGAGTGTGGCCCTTCATGTGTAATCATGTACAGTCCAACGGAAAAATAGAACTGCTTTTAAAGTCTGTTTTTAAGAGCCTCCAGGCTGATGGCAGTTCTATTTTGAGTCTTACTGTCAATAAGATATAATCAGTGTAAGTACAGATGTGAATGTTTGATTTAATGCAGCTTTCAAAGTCCATTTATTTTGTTCTTTCCTAACTATTACACCAGCTTAAATCAATTTAGAAAGACAATAATGTGAGTTTACCACTATTTTGAGAATATTTTGCATATCAGAAGAGTATATTTTGCAGAACCTGAACTTGTCGACTTGAAGAGGCTTTATAGCCCTTGTCAGAAATGGATATAAAGCTTCTCTATACACACGTTCATAATTTAGCACTTATTTGAGAAAAGGTGAATGAGATGAAGATGAACTCTTAATCTTTGATGAGATTCTACAGAATAATTAACAGTATTTGCTAAAATTTTGAAAAAACATTTTACTAACAGTGTAACGCTAGCAACATTAAGCGTTGTAGCAAAATCTCCTCTATGTTCTTATCCTCCCATATATGTTATCAAAAAAGGAATTCTTCCTTTATTTAAAAGGGGTGTAAGATTGTGTATATAGATATATTTTTAATGAAAGTACTACTGATAATGTCATTGGTGAAATGAAGTTTAGAAGTCTTTATCGTAGCCCTGAACAGGATAAGCTTGGGGATTAGAAAATCCAAAAACCAGAGGGCATTCGAATGTTGAACAATTAAAAAGTATATCTTTTCCACTCCTTAAAATGCATATATGAATTAATGAGCACAAAGTATGCAAGTATGTACTTTAATTACATAACTAATATGCAATAGGTCTCTCTTGTCCGGTTGGTTGGGGTTTTTCAATGCAAACATAAAGGCCTTATTTAAAATAAGCGGCTTACACTGACCATTTCGCTATTGCTCTTGCACTATGTTATCCCATGACCATTTTTCATTCCCAGTGACAAATGGCATTATACTTGGTACCGCGGCAAGGGAACGGGAAGGTGTTCAGGCCTCTCCTTTCATTTTGTGCTGACCGGGAAAGGCGCAGTTTAGAAATTTCTAAGCACACTGTTCTGAGCGCCGCCATTTACTGCTTCTTGTCTTCCCATCGATGCACTTGTGTATTTATTTGTACAGTAAATTATGCACTTAAAAAAGATTGTTTAAAGAATAAACCTTTGTTGTGCGTTGCTATGAGAAGATACACTCAAGCTGCAGAAGGCGTTGAGTAATGAAAATGAATGCTAAGTAAGTTTACATTACAACTGCGTGTTGAAATTCGATCAAACTTTAAGAAGCCATCAAATAAATTCCGTAGGGAAGCCAATACAGTGGGGTTTTCGGTATGATCCTTTGTAGCGCAGGGAGACTCAGAGAGGTTAGGTGAGCATAGGAAACAATGCAAAGCAGTTCCCCCCGTTTTCCGAAGAAGCGTGCTTTGTGGCCCCGCTGGATCCCAGCGTCAGGACCTTTAGCCTGCGTGTGAAACGGAGTTGCTGTCTGTTGGGCAGCCGCGTGGGTCCCTCAGACAAAAGCGCGGATTCAGAGCTGCCAGGCAGCAGGCAGTGGGATGGAGCTCAGCTGAAGCATCAGATGCTGAGGGGGTACTCAAGATTTTACTTGCTAACTATAGTAAGGTATCTAGGAGGAAACAGAAATACCTGTAATATATTTCAGAAGTCACAAATATGGCTGCATCATGACTTCTTTTATAGTTTGAAAAGCTTGCTTTCCAGTTCTCATGTTCAGTCACTGGACTGCTGGTTGCGGCAGCCTGGGAGCTGGGGAGCTGTATCTCGATCTAGATAAATACGAATTTTCTTTCAGATTTTCCTCTGTTGCATGGAATTACTTTAAGATGCCAAATGGTTGATTGGAAGTCGTACATTCTGATCGGTGTGTGGTTTTGGTCACTGTGTGACTTGACTGTTTTCATGTGCTAAGATAGGTTCCAGTTCACCTGAGCATTTAAGCATTCGCTTTACAACATCACCTCCACAAAACATTTAAGCACCCGTAGGTTCTTTGTTCCTGCAGCAATCCCTTAAGTGCTTTGCTGAATTGGGCCTTAATGAAGAATGCATACTGTAATTACCAGTGGTTTTTAGGGTATTTTTACGTATCAGTTTTTTAAACTTTTAAAATGAGCCTGACCACCTGTGTTCAGTATTTGGAAATGTTTTCATTTCCCTCGTACCATTGTAATGTAAAGTTATTGCAACTTTTCTGTATAACCAAATTGTATTTAATTTGTCAAATCTTTATAATATATGTATGTATTATACAGTTTCAGCTATTATTATTTTCTTTTATTACATTTATAATTTGATCTCGCTGTGTTTTTAATGCCGGTGAACGTTGCTGAATTATTTGTATATGCAAATTGCAAGATCTAATACATTCTGATGCAAGAATGAAGTTTTGCTTTTATTCTCAAACTGCATTACTTTCTTTAAATCTTTTAATTTCATTCCTGCACTGTGTGTTCATTTAAATCAAGTATTCTAAAGGAGTTGAAATCCATTATTCAGGGAAATAATTTTGCAGTGCTTATCTGAAGCTGTTTGGAAGTAATGTTCTGATTCCTGTCGGAGCGGAAGCGTCGTGCATATAAAATGCAGATAAACTGACGGTGGTGACGGAAAGGCCACGTCTTCCCAAACAAATTAACAAGTAAGACCTGGGAAGGCAGAGCTTTGGCACACTCGTCCCATTGCAGCCTTCCCTTTTGAGTAGAAATGGGGTGATTCCAAGTCCTGGCAGCTGTTTCTCCTCCGGCGAGGGGAGCCGGGGGCCCAGCGCCGTGCTGCCTTGCGTCCGTGGGGTGCACGAGCGGGGTTTGGTCTCCGGGGGGGGACGGGGTTTCACGAAACGGGCAGCTTGGCGAGAGGGGAGAGGGCTGGCCCACAGCACGCGGAACCTTGCTGTTCTTTTCTCAGTAAGCTTTAAGAGTACACTCCGGTCTCGTACCAAGATAAAAGTATTCGCTTCACTTTCAACTGTGTCACCCCTCGTTAATCAAAAGCCCACTCTAGTTGACAGCACCTTCTTCATCAGTCTCAACGGGCTTTATATTGGACCTCACGTGCCAAACATAGTCAAGACGGCCCTCTGCTGTACGGGGCGTCGGGGGAGATTTGTGTAAACCAGGAGTAACTGCCAAAGGATTGCAGTCCTAATGTCAGGCTAATAGTGCTGAGATTTGGAGGGACTGAGCGTTATTTTGTCACGTATGATGTAGGGAAGCAATATTCACGCGTTTGACCCCTTCAGCCCCATTTCATCTCGTGCACCTGACACCTAACGCTTGGAGGTACCTTGTCAGTGTAGGTAATTTCCTGAGGATTTTTTCCAAACTTGGTTGGAAAAACTTGTAGTTTGCGTGTCCTTCTCGTGCGCTGCTCTGACATCCAAGCGTTTGCGCTTGGGAATCGCGCTGCTTTCGACAGAAGTGGCACCATCCAGGGGGAACTGTAGCGAGATGTTTGCCAGCGGTAACTTGACTGGAGTGTGGCTCTGCGGAAACAGCCCAGGCGCGTCCTGAAGAGAAGCCTCGGCTGCGTCGGAAGACGGGTCTGCGAGTCAGGAGTTTGCCTGCGGAGTGTGAAACACAGGGGCACACCGCACAGAGCCTGCAGGAACTCAGGGTGCAGGAAAACGTTGCTGTTTCTGACTGTGACACTAAATAGTATCAAGGTAAGAGTAATCTTTTCCATTATATGTAAAAGCTATTAGTATTTTTTTTAAGAGTTCCCGATGAGCTGATGGAATATAATATAATTCAGATTCAGATCAGATTGCCTGCTGTAGGTGACCCTGCTTCGGCAGGAGGGTTGGACTAGATGACCCACAGAGGTCCCTTCCAACCCCTACCATTCTGTGATTCTGTGATTCTGTGTGGATCGCATGCTTTTAGCAGATACCGAGATTCACAGCTTGTAAGCCCACTGGAGGTTAACTTTGGTAGACAGATGCCTTTATGTGGTTTCAGAAAACAGAAGAATCTCAGCTATTAATCAGTTATTAATGAATCATTAGTTAATTTAAATAATTATATTCCTAATTATTGATTACTACAGCTCTGCACATTTTCTAGTATAATAAGATTCTGGCTACAGTATAGTAAAATCACCGTTTTTTGTATCATTCACGCTGTATACCGGGGATTACAAACAGCGAGGCGAAGAAGAACTTTCTTCCTGTGTTCATCTTAGTGCACTTCTGTTGGTCGGCTGCGATATTAAAGATCAGCAATAGAAAGCATCGTTGTTAACGTGCCGCCAGTCACAGTGCGTTTATACACAGCAAATCTAAAGTTGTAGAAGGGACTTGGGATCACTGGATCCTCCGTCAAGCAGCTAAGATATGGCTGTTTCGGTACTGTGTTTATAATAAATGTTTTGTATTTGGCTCTAACATCCTGTAAAAAGAGATTTCAGCGAGAAGGTGACAGTGTCCTTAATGAGCAGAAGTGTTTTTCTCAAGGCAGAAACCCTCCGTTCTCTATTATGTCCCATTTTAATGATGAATCTGTAACAAACAGAAGAATCATAAGACTCCACCAGAATACAGAAATAATAAAACCATACAGAAAGTATGAAACCTGTAGCTTTTTCAGTCATGTTTGTATATACAGATTCTACTTAATTACATGTAAGAACTGAATTTTACCGTAGTGCATTTCTCTAGTGATTAATTTTTCTTGGCTCATCTGATGAGAATGTGCACGTTTTTTTCCTACTTCAAAGCACTGCAAAGAAATACCATAAAGACCATTTTACGTCTTGTGATGCTGAAGATGGTTATGCTTTTATAAACTCAGCTCTTAGAAAAAACACACTGTCATTGCAGACTGTTCAGGAAATGTATCTATTTTAATAGGTTATTTAAACAATGTAAATTAAGCAAGATCAAAGACATGTTTGTTCTGTGTAGGGCATATATGTCAAGTCTGAGCTACGCTTTGCTTAGTACAGAAATTGTTCAATGCGTCTCAGAATTTTTCAAGCAATTGAACTTCACCATGAACGTTCTTCGTCTTAGGTATTAAAGGATTATGTTGTAATTTAGATATTTTAATAAGAGCTTTCTTCTAATGACTTTTACACGTTTTCTGTGCTACTTTGCACAGAGTAGGAGAATTACTAAATTATTAATCAGGTTGAGACTTTGCCAAGGAAGTTCTTTTCATAAATAATTTTTTTCTTTCACCTGTTTCCATTGTGTTAGAAATTGCTCTAGTGTTTTCCTGAACGTCACATGCAAATGATTTATAAACGTTGAACAAAAGATCTAAGCTGTGACTCCCTGCCAGCTGGGCAGACACACAGAAAGCAAAACCGTACCAGCCTGGCAGCGCTTGCGAAGGAGTGATTTGGCACAGCTGCGACGCTACCAGATCCTGAAAGCAGGCTGGTGCTGGGGCGGCAGTGACCTGGCACCAGCAGGCAGGGTGTAGCGGGGCGGCTGCCGGCCGCACCCCGTGGGCTTCGAGGGTGAGGGAGCAGCGAGGGCTCCCTGTCCTGCTCACCGCCTCTGTGAGAGAAGATTGTGTTCGTCTCTGCTTGGAGACACCACTACTGTCTTAGTCCTTGTGAAATACATAATTTCTTATTGCTTCTACGTTACTTTGCTTCAAAATTTTATACAAGTATTTTCCAGCTGAGATATTTTATGGTAACCATGTGGTAGCCTGCGAATGGAGTAGAAGCCATGTCCGAGGAAGCAGCACATGGAATCGCTTTCCTCCCTTCTCAGAGTACTGCACACTGCAATGCGATTGATGTGTTTTGCTCAGTACAGTGGAGTCTTGCCCTGGTGGTAATGAGCAAGTGTCGGAGCCACCAACTCTGACACAAGTAGCAGATGCACAGAAGGACTGACTGGGCGATGCAAATCCCTCTTACGGTCACCTTTAGGATTACGAGTGAGCTGGTGAAGTTACTGGCAGAATTGCCTGGAGTTTGTTCCCAGATGAGAGGGGTTTCGCTGTTTTAGCGTGCAGTTGTCAACGACACGTTCGCTGGCGAGCAGTTGTTCTGTAACTTGGCAATTGGCAAGTCCGTCGCACAGACACAGAGCAAAGACGTGCCCAGGCCCAGACACAGACTACAAAGTATTCGTTTACCTTTAAAAATACCGTTTATTTCACCATGATGCTGTGTAGTTTGCTTTCCAGTCATCTTTCATGGCTTTGAAGGCTTTATGTGAAAACAGCCTATTGGAAAGCTAGTTTTTGAGGTTAACTTTGATTTCGTGAAATACAGAAGTTTTTGCTTTAAAATAACTGTTCCAGCTTCACATCATATACAGAAGTTTGATCTTTCACAATTTCTTTCCCTTAGTATTTTGTTACGCTGTGTTCTTTCACCATTTAAAAGAAAATGTGTTATTTCAAAGCATTTATTAAAGGTGAATGGAAACCATTTTGGCAAACATTGCATAAGCATAAAGAAATTTGTCAAAATTCAGCTCTGTGTATGAATTCAATCATTCAAAAAGATCTTGGGTGCAATAATGTGTCAGTGTAATAAACTATCATTTGAAGAGAGGAAGTTATTGCAAAAGATTAAATTTTCTGAGATTGATCATGCAATAACTTACTAATCTCTAGACTTTGCTTTACACAGTGTGAATAGCCTGAAGTATATATTTTTCAGTACCCAATAAAAGTTCATAAATTAAATCAGACTGAGAACTCATCTATGTTGTCAGTGCAACTGAATTTCTCCTAATCCCATCCAGATTAACACTTTTTTGTTAGAAGTTAGCGGTTTAATCATCACTTACCAGGTGTAACTCTGTCTAAACTTTTTTAGTTTGGGCCGTTCTAGAAGCAAGGCTTGCAGTGGTTTTATTCGTGCTGTGTCTGCTGGATCCACTGGCCAAACTGCAGCTGCACGGAGAGGGCGCCGGTGTGTGGAAAGGTAACTCTGGTTTCTGAAAATGGGGGCTGACCAGTGGTGGTGGCGTTTCACCAGGGCTAAGGTTGCTGCGTGACTTCAGTGCCTTGTTTCCCTAACACCTATGTACCTTATAAAAGCCTTAATCTAGCAAAAGCTTAAACTAGAACTTATGCTTTCTTAGACTTTCAGTTAAAAAACAACAGTAGTACAAATCTGTGAGAAATAAGCCTCGAGGGCTTCCAAACCACCTGCTCAGAAACTAGAACATCTGACCTTGTATAAAGATCTTCATGTGAGGAATGAAGATGCTGATTTTTCTAATTCTCTTTATTTTGTTGTTCTTCTGGTGTTCTTGGCTCAAGACCTCAGCCCCAGTATGCTCTGGTGATTAGGGGCCTTTGTGTATTATTGGGCGCCCGTCTTCCGCTGAGAAGCCTGGTCGTGAAGCCCTGGAAAGGCTCACAGATCCATACTGAAGGATCTCGGTGAAGTAGCTTTATCCTCATTTGTTTGGTCACATAAGTTAAAAATGTCTAAACAACTAACAAGGAAATTCAAGGACTGATTTAAAAGAAACTATTTTTCAACACAGTTTTGAAAGCTGACAGTTTTACTTCAACATGTATGCAGATGTAGTTGTCAGCTTCTACTCCTAGTAAATTGAATGTTCACAGATACAAATGGACCTAACGGAAAATTTAAACCTTGAAGAAAATGTCATTTTTTCCCCTCCTATAGATCTGCTTTTGCAAATATTTGTAGATACACTATTTAAGAGAGCACTGCTGCTCTTGAAGACAGATTTAAAGGCACGCTTACAATCTTTATTATAATTTGTGTTTTGCTGCAAGTGTTGCTGTGTTTGCAGAGACATTTATCACAAAGGATGTGACAGGATTCTGTGCAGTAAGTGCACTAATAAACCACTGTATGTCATGCCAGAATGTACAATCATTGGCATACTGCAGTATTTTTTTTTTCCTAAAATCACCCAAGCCCTTGTCAACATGACAATGCCCATGTAACGATAGCAGCAAAATTCCTCTTTTGCTGTCCAGCTCAGTCTGTATCAGGTGTGGGCTTGAAGAGACTGTAATGACTTAGGCTTTCCAAGAGTTTTACAGGTATAAACTGTTTTGGATACATTCTTCAGGTATGACTGCACTTGTAAAGACCTCCAGGAAGGATCTGACTTTAACATGTGTTTGTTGGCAATGATACCCAGTGTTAGAATTCTGATTTTCTTTGAATGCTTTACATCTAAATACAAGATTGTCCAGTAGCATAAAGCTATCGTGACAAGCTGAAGGTATGCTAATAAGGCCATGACTTAATATGCTGAACTAAATTAAAACCCCACCAAAGCTTATAAAACAGACTTCAGAGTAATTTAATTCAAAGGAAAAAAAATATTTTAAAAGCTGCTTACATCTGACTGTGTCACATCTAAAGTACCCTAAAGTCATCATACCACATAAAATAGTACTTGAGGCAAACTAGATAATTAAATAAAATAGTAGTTATATCAAAAGGACTTCTGCTTTGTGAAAGATCTGAATAGTAGAATTTTACCCCCCGAAGCACAAAAGACTGGATGACCTTGTAAAAGTCCTTTCCCGCTTCGTATCTCTTTCCCCCACCAATGCATGCATAGAATTTTGGCTTGGAATCAAGGTCACCAGATTCCATATCTCAATAATGCATTTTTATTATAAAAATAAAAAAATAATCAGGCATCACTCAACAACCTGTCTATTTTCCCTTGGAGTTTCCCCAGCCATTTTGGGGGGCAAAACTGTAAAAGCGTGTTGGGGTAGAAAGAAAGGGAATGAGCGACACTGTCTTTGCTGTAAATTAGTTATGGTAAAAATAAGGTTTACTTTTGGAAGGAGTCTGGTAATGGAAATGTTTTAGCTTTATATGTCTTTGATAATATGGTGTGTATCAAAAATACTGTGCAAGCTGGAACCCACATCGCTCCTTCAGGTTGTTTCTCCTGTGATCGTCTTACAAGACAACAACCAGGCTTAAGTGTTAGTTACCAGTTTATGTTTGGTGGCTAGGACACAGAGGGGAAAAAACGCCAGAAATTCAAACTTGTGTATGTTATCCTGGGTGTATTTTAAATATAATCTGTAAGAGTAAATTGTTCTCCCTTTTATTCTAAATTATTCATAATTTCTGGAAGTACTTTGGGTTTGTGCTTGTTTTAAATTTCTATTTACTTCTCCAGCAAAAGAGGTTAATTTGGCTTAGATTTTTGTGGAACCACAGCCTGAAATTGAGGTTTCAGGCAGTCTGAGCAAACTGATGCCAAAAGAACAGCCTTGTTCCCTGTCCCCCGCGTACTGGCCTAGCAGGGAGGGGAAGAGTGTGAAGTCCGCTGTATCTTCCTGTGCTGCCTGGCAAATCTCCGTTCCCTCGGTTTTTAAGCACTTTCCCATACTGCTTCATGGAGGCAAAACCAGCACCTTCCAAGCTCTTTTCTAGAAGTCCAAAAGCTTTCATGACTCCCTTGGACATCAAAAAAGAATGAGAAAGCAAGCAGGTAGCTTGCTTGTAAAGCTTAATATTGTGCATCACATAGAGGAGACTCTGGAGCATAAGATGAGGTGGCTGGGGGTCTGTATTTTGTGATTTCAGACCACTGGTGCAAATGTTCAAAGTGCAGGAAGAACTGAACTTCATGATGGACGTTGCATAGTCTCAGCATAATCTGCATTTTTCTGCAGAAATTTGAAAAAGCATTTTAAAAAAAGATATCTGGTGTATTCTGGAGACGGCCATGGTTAAAAGCTTGTCCAGTCTGAAAAATGTTTCTCATCTGAGATTGTATTCAAAGGGCTCAAAGGTACCTTCCTCTCCTTGGCTATTTTCAAACTAGGGCTTCTTCTCTTTTTTAATACCTGGAGATTATCACATTAATTAGTGATCAATTTTTAGGTTTATACAAACATCAGGTAGCAATATCAAAAATATAAGCTTGATCAATGCGGAGGAGGGCGGTGATATTGGATTTGTCTAGGAACAGCGCTCGCCTCCGTTCTGTGACTGAACTAAATTCTGATTAGTTGCTAGTTGTTTGGTCTTTTTTTTCTTCTGTCTTGAAACACAGAGCAGCACAAAGTGTTTGTCTTGATTCTGGATTGTTTGTCTTGCAGATTCTCGAATTCAAGCATTCGTCATGAATTCCTGTCAGGGAGCAGAGATGGGAATCAGTTTCTGTAGGTAAATGAAGGTAACTAAATGGCTGATTAAAATGGACTTAAAATGCCAGTTTAGTTTTTACTGCTGCTCCTATCCTTGCTCCTCCTTTTTTCTCCTCATCATCCTTTAATGCCTTGTTTTTTAATTGTTGATAATATTATCTAATTACTGAAAGACCAGCACAGAGGGCAATACAGATGCTTCAACTAGTATAGAAAACCTAAGTTCAACTGAAGCGATGCAACCTATTCTGCACCTTTCTTACTGACCCGAGGAGTCCTGACGAGGCTCAGGCAATATTATCAGCTAAAGAGCCGCACGCCTGGCACCCGGCTGAGCCCCGCTGTGCCTGCCTCTCCTCACAGAGGGGCTGAGGTAACCCGCCCAGGAGACCTGTTGCTCCGAGGGAGGAGCGGACGGCTGAGGGGGCGGCGGGGCTCAGGGAAGAGCCGAAGGCTGAGGGAGGAGCGGAGGGGCTCAGGGAGGAGCGGAGGAGCCCAAGGCTGAGGGAGGAGCGGAGAGGCTCAGGGAGGAGCGGAGGCGCTCAGGGAGGAGCCCAAAGCTGAGGGAGGAGCGCGGGCGTGAGGAGCCGCCCTCAGGCGGGGAATGGCCGCGCCAGGGGCGGTGCCGCCGTTTGAAATCAAACAGCCTGCGCCCACCCCATTGGCTCCGCCGCGGGTTCACGTGGCCGCCCTTCCACCAATCGTCGGCTGTCGCGCGCCTTTTCGAAAAAAATCCTCCCGCGCGTCCCGTTGGAGTGTTTTTTTCTCCCTCCGCCGAGGCGGTGGCCGTTAAAGCTAAAAGAGTCCGACCGCCGAGGCCCGCTTGTCCCCCTCGGCCGGGCTCGGTGCGTCCCGCCGGG
>Ga0181612_107146_pt1 | contig 15079 bp, 14 predicted proteins | sample HoacroProtozoa21_FD_119630 | JGI IMG/M metagenome (GOLD analysis project Ga0181612, IMG submission 119630) | Hoatzin crop microbial communities from Cojedes, Venezuel. Combined Assembly of Gp0051906, Gp0051904, Gp0051908 | reverse complement strand
GATGTCGCCATCCGGACCGAAAAATCCATCAAAATCAAAATCGAGGTGGATACGCAGCCACCGTTAAAGTTCAACACGGAACAGAAACTGCTGTTGCAGCCGTCTTCGTTTATGACGCGTTGCTTCGTCTTGCCCGACCTGTTTGCCGGCAAGATGCACGCGCTGGTGTTCCGCTCATGGAAGAACAGAGTCAAGGGACGAGACTGGTACGACTTTGAGTGGTATGCGCGCCATCAGGTTCCGTTGGATTTCCGGCATCTGCAAGAGCGCATTCGAGACTTCAATGGTCAAGACATAGATTTGGATACCTTCAAGAAACTGCTGAAGGAACGTCTCGCCACGTGCGACATCAATCAGGTGAAAGCAGACGTGCTGCCATTTGTCAAAAATGTTGGTGACCTGAAGATTTGGTCGAATGACTATTTCCTGCAACTGGCTGATATGGTAGAATACGAATAAAACAGATAAGAAAATGAAGATTTTAGTATTAAAGACGAGCGGAAACAAGCATGGCTCTTCCAACATGCTTGCCGACGAGTTCATTCGCGGCGCACGAGAAAACGGACACGAGATAACAGTGTTTGACGTCGCGCGCGCCAAGATTCATCATTGCATGGGGTGCAACCATTGCGGCATGGCGGGTCCCTGCGTATTCAACGACGACATGGCTACGTTAAGACCCTTGCTGCTCGCCACCGACATGATTGTGTTCGTGACGCCAATCTATTACTTCGGCATGAGCGCGCAGATGAAACTTGTCATCGACCGTTTCTATGCCTTCACCGTCGAGCTTTCGGAGGCGCACAAAAAAGCCGCACTCATTACCGTCGCATGGGATTCCAATCTCGAAGCGTTCCAGTATCTCGAAGAGCACTACAAGAAGATTTGCCGATATATGCACTTCGACAATCAGGGCATCATCCTCGGTCGCGGCTGCGGAACGCCAAGCATGACCAAGAACTCGGAATACCCAAAGAAAGCCTACGAATTCGGAAAAAGCATCTAACAGTGCGCCACCAACGTAATATAAAACGCTGCATATTGTTACTACTTGTTTTGGTAGTAGCAATGAGCGCTGCGGCGCAGACAACGGAGGCGTTCGTGCGCAACCAGTTGAACGCCTATCCCGACCTGCGCCTGCTCGACCTCTACAAGTCGTGCTTCCAAGACTATATGGGGGTGGAGCATCTGATTTCCGACTACGACCGCATGAAAAATTACCTAGACGAGGAGCTCCAAACCGCCGAAGAATTTCCTTCGTGGGATTACGAGCCCTGCGGCATCGAGGGCAAATACGTCCGCGTGAATATCCGTGTGGTCAAAGACGGGCGCATTTCTGCAGACAAACTCCTCGACGCCTTTGTGCGCAGCGCCAACGCCAAACACCCGCCGCTAAAGAAATGGAAACGGCAGTGGCACAAACTCATCCGCAAGATTGACCAAATGCAACTTGAGCTGCCCTATTACGACCAAGACAAGCAATTTATCGACAGCCTCCTGAACAACGGCGAATACGCTATCAGCCACTCGCCGGAATATCGCGCCGCCTACCACCCGCATTACCGTGTCGTCGAACGGCATATCTTCGAGAAGGAACTGAAGCCGCTACTCTCCACCCGTCCGGCGGAAACGGAAGACCGGCAGCGACAAAACAACCAACGATGAAAACAAAGCAAATCACACAAGCAAACGCCGACGAACAAATCAAAGCGCTCTATCAGACCGCCTTTCCCGAGGAGGAACAAATCCCTTGGGATGACCTCCTGCGGCTGATTGACCGGATGCCACTGGACTTCACGGCTTATTACGACGGCGACAACTTCATCGGCTTCACCATCGTCTATCAGCGCCAACCGTTCAACTGGTTCTGGTACTTCGCCGTACGCGAGCAGCTGCGGGGCAAAGGCTACGGACAAGAGATCCTCTCCGCGCTGATTGACCGATACAAAGACAGCCCGAACATCCTCGACATGGAGTCACCCGACCAGCCCTGCGACAACATCGAGCAGCGACAACGCCGCCACAGGTTCTACCTCCGCAACGGATTTCGCGACACACACGTTTACCGCACATACGACGGCATCACCTACACCATCATGATGATGGGCGAAGGCACTTTCACCCAACAAGACTACGACGACATCATCCGCGAGCTCCAACATTTCTGGTGGAAATAACACCCTCCCCAACTCACATATCACCAAAAATCAGGTTCAAGTGGCAAAATAGCAATTTAAACACTATCAATTCTGTTTTTTTTCTATAAATCATTTGGCGCTTTAAAGAATTCGCTGTACATTTGCAGTCGGAAAAATATAAAATTATTCCGACCTAAAATATGGCAAAAGTTGTATTAGAAAACGCAGTAATCCAGAAAATTAAAAACAAGATAACTCGCAGCAAATATGGCGAGGTGTTTTTCGTGTCTTCTTTTCCTAAATATGACGAAGAATATGTAACCAAGTTGCTCGCAAAATTTGAAAAAGAAGGGCTGATTCATCGTATTGCCAAAGGGGTGTATATAAAGGCAAAAAGCACTCGTTTCGGCATCGTCTATCCTGCTGCATACGAAATAGTTAGCAAAATTGCGAAAAGAGACAGGGCGAAGATAATTCCTACAGGGACTACGGCTGAAAACCGATTGGGATTTTCAACGCAAGTGCCAATGAACACCACGTTCTTAACCAGTGGCTCCACCCGTAAATTAGTACTGGGGAATAGAACGGTCACATTGAAGCATGGCGCGCCAAAAAACTTCGCATACAAAGGCAAACTTATGCCTGAGCTCGTCCAGGCTTTGCGCAGCATTGGCGAGAAGAACATCTCTGCCGGCGACGAGAAAATCATTCATCAGCTATTAACAGCGTCACCGGAACAGGGAACGATGGCGCACGACTTACTTCTTGCGCCGGTTTGGATAAGAAACCTCATAAAGAAGCACATAAACTGATAGCGTTATGGCCAAATGGATAGATTTTTCACTCGATGAGCGGAGGGCGATGATTCAAGGTGTCGCAACGAGCCTAAATATAGATGAAGCTGCCGTAGAAAAGGATTGGTGGGTCACCGCAGTGCTGTACGCATTGTTTCACACAAGTGTTGCGAAATACCTGCTGTTTAAGGGAGGAACGAGCCTAAGCAAAGGTTGGGGCATCATTGAGAGATTCAGTGAAGACGTTGACCTTGCGTTAGACAGGGAGTTCTTCCTAAATGAAATGAAGCTGCCTTGCGCAGAATGCCGCTCCAACACGCAGATTCACAATCTTCGCGAGGAAGCGCAAGACTACATTTTTTCAGAGCTAAAGGAAGAATTAAAATCGCAATTATCCATCCTTGGCATTGATGCGATCGTCAAAGCCGAAAACGAGGTTACGTCAAACGTCCCGCATGACAAAGATCCATCGGTGATATTTGTCCAATACCCATCAATTTATAATAGCCAGGCGACCTATGCCATTCCGACCATAAAGGTGGAGGTTAGCGTCCTCTCAATGAACGAGCCGTATGAAATGAGGCGTATTTCGTCACTCATTGAGCAACATTTCCCCGGCGAAGACATCGATTCGGATATTGCGTATGCTATTCGCACTGTCAATCCAACACGAACCTTTCTGGAAAAAGCTTTCCTATTATGTGAGGAATACCAAAAAGCAGTACCTCGCACTCATCGAATGTCACGCCACTTTTACGATTTGGAAAAGCTAATGAACACCCCTTTTGCGAAAAAGGCGCTGGCTGATACGGGGCTCTATCATAAAATCGTGGAGCATCGCAAAAGGTTCTATCATGTCGGATATGTTAACTATGACAAAGAACTTCCGGCAAACATCACAATAGTTCCTTCTGACGAGCTCATGCCCGGTTACCAGGCAGATTACAATGAGATGAAGGACAGCTTTATATATGGTGACACCCTAGAATTCTCTGATTTGATGGAAAGGATTAGCGTGCTGCAAAAGAATTTCCGCTCAATGACAGAAATATAATATTGCCTCGGATTTTAAAGGATTATTTTTTCGCGGATAAGGGCCTTATATTTTAATCCAATCGGGAGACTGTATCGCAGAACTGTCTCCTGATTTAGTCCAGGTCTTCGGACATATCACATTGCCGGCATTTTCGTTAAGGAATGCAGCCCACCAACTAAACGTGCTATTCGAAATGATTAGACTTCTGCAGTTCGCCATAAGATACATATCAAAATAGCTCATTCTGCCCTGATTATTATCGACAAACGACACATCTTCGCCCGGCAATACAGACGAGAAAAATTGCTCGCACCATTGTTTATCGTTTGAGAAAACGAAGTAGGTGTATTTCTCGCCTTTCTCCCGAAGCAATGCAAGAGCCCGCTTAAAATAGTCCTCGTCGCAAACGTTCAGCAAAGGGTTATTCAGATAATCGCCCCTTCGCACATGAATGCCAACGGAGTTTGTTCGAGCCATTCTCTCCGCCAGTTCCGCGTTTACGCCCGACGGCTCAGGGAATTCATACAACTTTCGCAAAAAATCTTTATGGTCCTTATAGTATTCGTACTTTTGCCAGTAGCCCCTATAGTAAGCATTTCCGGGATAATTTAACAAATCTACTCCGGCTTCTTCTAGCAGAATCGTCTTTCTTTTGGGTAAAAGATGCCTATTCCTCAAGTTGCAATAGATATTGTAATTGGGGATATAGTAATACACTTTCAGTATATCCGGGATAGAAGCCCTTTTTATTCGCGCGTTTTTAAAGATGTCGTATATCTCAAAACCATTATGGCTCTTGTACCCATGGAAATGCTGGGTATCTATATAAATGTTTTCTTGGGGAAACTTCAGTTTCAAAATCTCGGCAAACGCATATTGAAACATTTGATTGCCCAAACCGCCAATAATGTTTACTATCTTCATTGTTTATTCTGTTTTCGGCGCTTGAAGTCTAAAATAAAATTCACGCACTCGCGCAATATAGCCGCATGCAACAAACGCAATATAACATAGTAGATAACAGCAGCGATAACGACCCGTGCTATCAAAAGAACATATACATTGCCTATCGATTTTGTGATAAAATACGTGAGAAGCATCGTCACCGCGGCAATAATAGCGAAGGGGCAGATATCCTTCATCACATCCAGCCATTTCAGCCCAATATATTTATTCGCCATAAACTGCCACGCGATCAGCACGATAGCATAGATGCACGAAAATGCGATAACCACCGCAATAAGTCCTAATTTATAGCACAAATAAACAAGCGCCAAATTAAGCACCATCTGGAAGATGTTAATCCACATATACACGTTGGATTTTCCCATACTTATGAGCAGATTCTGGTACAGCGAATGGAAGCAGAAAAAAGCGCCGCCAATACATAATATCCGCAGCAAGCCGGCGCTTTCAATCCATTTGTCCGAAATAGTGATGATGATAAACTCCTTGCTCACCAAAGCCAGACCAAACATCAGGGGGAAAGCGAAAAACGCGGTAAAACGCAGCATCTTTCTAAACACCCGTATTCTGCGCTCTGTGTCATCGTTGACAGACACGAAAACAGGCTGCGACACCTGCGACGTCATCGAGATAATCGTATTGCTTGCCATCGTATTCCATTTGTTCGCTTGCGTGTATGTTCCTACGGTGGTAGCATTAAACAACCGTCCGAAAATTACCGATAATATATTTACGTTAAGTATATTTATCAATGATGTTATCAGGATCTTGCTACTAAATCCAAACATCTCTTTTATCGGCTTCATCGAGAATTTCATCGACGGAAGCCAACGCGCGAAATAATACACGCCCACCATAAGAATCGCGCCATGAATAAAATTCTGCCAAGCAAGACTCCAATAAGAATAACCCTTAAGCGCCAGTATGATTCCGACAACGCCCGTAACGACAAGCGAGACCAGCTCTAGAATAGCCCTCTCCTTGACCATCAATTTCTTTTTCATAATGGCATTGGGCACGATGCCTAGCGAGAAGAATATCGTCAGGAACATGAACCGGGAAAGTTTGGTCAACTCCGGCTCATGGAAGAACTTTGCTATCAGGGGGGCGCAAACAAATAGCGTCGCGTATAGAATAATAGCAACAACCAGGTTGAACGCAAAAATAGAGTTATTCTCAAGCTCCGTCGCATTTTTCTTATTAATTAATGCCACGCCCAGTCCGCTGTCGTTCAATGCTTGAGCAACGGCGTAGAATACGGCAATCATGGCGACCATTCCGTAATCTGCCGGCGTCAACAGACGGGCAAGGAATATGCCTATCACAAGATTTAACAACTGTGTGGCGCCACTGTTCATTAAACCCCAGAATAATCCGTTTGCCGTTTTTTCTTTGAGATTATCCATGCCTGCCTAATGAATAATTTTTCTATATGATTTCACAATTATCTTCCCCAGCCACCCGGGCAACATTAATATGACGCGGTCTTTAATTGGGATGCCTTTGCTGCCCTTCAAAGTACGCAATGGCGCATAATGCTCGTCTAGCGACTTATTCCGCTCGAAGTAATTGATATAATCTTCGTAGTGCTTCGCCTTGAAAATCCGAAAAAGAGTCTCATATTTAGGACCTTTTTCCTTCAACGACGCCTGCAATGTCGCGTGAAGCGTTATGATACTTCGGGCATAATTCGGGCGGACCGAAGATGTCCCTATGCTATAGCTATATACCAACTCAGAGAGCATAAACACACTAGGCGCTTTCAACAAGACATTTATTTGAGTTAAGATATCCTCACCGCCCGAGACCTCACGAGGAATATCCAAGCACCCTTGCAGGATCTCCCGCCGGAACAATATGCCCCATAACACACAAAAGGAATTTCTCCCTTTCAATAAATCCTCCAAGAGTACTTCTGAATCAACTTTCCCTTGCCATGGCGCCCGACGAATCTCTCCTTTGTTGGTGATGTAAGACCCGATGACCTCATCAACATTTTCTTTGGTGATGGCATCATACATCTTAGTTAAAGCGCCCAGCAACAATTCATCATCCGCATCAACAAATGTTATATAGTCCCCTGAAGAATGTTCCACCCCATATTTCCTTGCCGCAGTATGGCCGCTATTGGTGATGTGAAAAACCTTGAGCCTGCCATCCTTTGCCGCCATTTCCTCACAAATCTCGCCACATTTATCCGGGCTGCCATCATCTACGGCAATCACCTCAAAATCATCGAAGTCCTGATGCAGGCAACTCTCAACACATTGCTGTATCAAGGATTCTTTGTTATATATTGGAATGATTATAGATATCTTCATTTGCCGCAACACATTATTCCACGCAAATATACAAAATAGTTTTGAGAGTTGATGTTTTCACACGTGGATTACGCAGATTAGGGCTGCCGCACGGCCTGTCTTTTGATCACTTGTGTCATACAGTGCGCCGCGCCATAGCCCTTTGTGAGTTGACCGAGCGGTATCCATTCCACCTTGACGCCGTTCTCAGCGAGCGCCCTTTGGTACGCATCCGACTGTCCCGCCACGCACGCTATATGCCTGCCTTCGATGCTGAGGTAGTTGTTGGCATACCTGTCGGCATCCTCTTTGCTGACCCGGATGAGCGTCACCCCTCGGTCGACGAGGAACTTTTTGAACGATATGCCCTCGTAGGCTTCCACCTTGTGATATTCCGCCGTCGGAAATTCCAAATCGCTACCTGCCAAACAATAGGCTGTCGCCCCAAAGAGCAACACCGCTGTCATTGCAGCATTTTTCATCAACCCTTTCATAAAAACTATTTAGAATGCAACATTAGGTGGTTTTCGATTTAACCAATGTCGTCGCAAAGATACATAATAGTTTTGAGAGTGAAGAGTTGAGAGTTGAGTTTTTTGCCTCGCACAAAAGAGTGACCTCCAAGAGGTCAAAAGAGGACGTCGGAGACGTCCCGCGGTCCTCGAAGAGGCGCGCTTGTTTAGCCCCAGGCCGAGCGAGCCTGCGAGCGAGTCCTGGGGTAACGCGACCGCCCCACCCCATTATTCCGGTCCTCGGAGAGGCCCAGACCATCATATTTCCTGGGCTTCTTCGAAGACCCATCCCTTTATCGTCTCCTACCCCAGGTTCTCCTCGCTCGCAAGCTCGCTGCGGGGAACCTGGGGCTAAACAAGCAAACCTCTTCGAGGGTTGCGGAACATCTTCGATGTTCTCCCTCCCCTATAGCGAAGGTGGACGCCTCCGGCGTATCCTTCCAAATCCGCGTGATCTGCGTGAGGAAAAACAAAACTAGTAGAAAAGGTCGCGGATGACGGCGTCGGCGAGCATGATGCCGTCGGCGGTGAGGGTATAGCGGGCGCCATCGCGGCGCAGCAACCCATCGGCAAGGTGGGGTTTGGCGCCATGCGCAAAATGGTCGTACGCCTCCTGCCCGAAGTCGCGCCGGATGCGGTCGGCATCGACGCCGCGGGCGGTGCGCAGCCCCAACATCACGTATTCATCATATTTTTCCCATCGGTTGACGCGTTCTTCGGTGAACGCGGTGTGTCCCGCCTCGACGGCATCGAAATAGCGCCGCAGCGAGGTGGGGTTGGCGCGCCGCACATTGCCGTCGAAGCTGTGTGCCGCCGCACCTAAGCCCAGGTAGGGCGTGCCGTCCCAGTAGGCGGAGTTATGGCGGGAGTAGAAATTGGGCAGGGCGAAGTTGGAAATCTCGTAATGCTCGTAGTTGGCGGCGCGCAGCGTGGCGATAAGCGTGCGGAACATCTCCACGCACAGCTCTTCGGGCAGCTCGGTAATCTCGCCCTTCTCGCGCATGTGCCACAGGTGGGTGCGCACCTCGTAGGTCAGCGAATAGGCGGAGATGTGTTGCGGGTGCAGCGCCAACGCCTCGCGCAGCGAATACTGCCACGACGCCATCGTCTGCCCGGGGATGCCATAGATAAGGTCGATGCTTATGTTGGCGATACCGGCTTGGCGCAGCAGGCTCACCGCGCGGCGTGCGCCCTCGGCGTCGTGGCGACGCTGCATAAACCGCAGCTCGGCGTCAACAAAGCTCTGCACGCCCATGCTGACGCGGTTCACGCCCATCTGCCGCAGCGTGGCTGCCAGCTCGGCGGTGACATCGTCGGGGTTGACCTCCACGGTGAATTCCTGCACGTCGGCGGGCGAAAACACCTCGGCGAGCGACGCGCGCAGCGTCGTTAACCGGTTGAGCGACAGCTGCGAAGGCGTGCCGCCACCCCAATAGAGCGTGCGCACGGGCTCATCGCCCAACTCGCCACGCCGCAACCGCGCCTCGGCGGCTACCGCCCGGATGTAGCGGTCGGCGTACGCGAGGTCGGTGGTCGAAAAGAAGTCGCAATAAATGCAACGACTCTTGCAAAATGGTATGTGCACATAGATGCCCGCCATAGCAGCGCAAAATTAGCCAAAAAAATTCTATATTTTTTTTGAAATTACAGAAAATTTCGCAGGATTTTTGTACCTTTGCGGTTCGGAAGTAATAACATCCTCTTAAAACCCCTGAAAAGTAAGAACTTAATACATAAACATTTAAAATCAACAACCAAGTTACATGAAGGTTTATAAAACAAATGAAATCAGGAACATCAGCCTGATAGGTAGCAAGGGCGCGGGGAAAACCACACTCGCCGAGTCGATGCTCTTCGAGTGTGGTGTAATCAGTCGTCGCGGTAGCGTAGATGCGGGCAACACCGTATGTGGCAACTCCGCAGTGGAAAAAGAATACGGCTATTCCGTTACCTCCGGCGTGTTCTATTGCGAGAACAACGGCAAGAAGCTGAACGTGTTCGACTGCCCGGGCAGTGATGACTTCGTGGGCAGCGCCGTGACCGCTCTGGGCGTAACCGATGCAGGCGCCATCGTTATCGACGGCCGCAACGGCGTCGAGGTGGGCACGCAGAACATCTATCGCACCGCCGAAGGCATGAAGAAGCCGCTTATGTTCGTCATCAACAAGTTGGACGACGACAAGACCGACTACGACAACGTGCTCAACGCGCTGAAGGATTCGTTTGGCAACAAAGTGGTAGCCGTGCAGTTCCCCGTGCAGTGCGGCCCCGGCTTCAACGCCATTGTTGACCTCATTTCGATGAAGCAATACACCTACGGCAAGGACGGCGGCAAAGCCACTGTTGGTGACATCGACGCCTCCGTAGCCGACAAAGCCGAAGAGCTCCACGCGGCGCTCCTGGAAATGGCTGCCGAAAACGATGAGGAACTCATGATGAAGTTCTTAGACGAAATGAGCCTCACCGAAGAAGAGACCATCGCCGGTATCGTCAAAGGTATGGTTGACCGCAGCATCTATCCGGTGATGTGCGTCAGCGCCGAGAAGGACATGGGCGTGGATCGCATGATGCAACTGTTCGGCATGATCGTGCCGCAAGTAACCGATATGCCCGCCGTTAAGAACAACGCCGGCGAAGAGGTGAAGCTCGATGCCAACGGCCCCACCAGCGTCTATTTCTTCAAAACCACCGTTGAGCCCCACATCGGCGAAGTTTCGTTCTTCAAGGTGATGTCCGGCACGCTCAAAGCCGGCGCCGACCTGAACAACATGAACCGCGGCAGCAAAGAGCGTCTGGCACAGATCAACGTGGTTTGCGGACAGCTCAAGACCGCTGTTGACACCCTCGAAGCCGGTGACATCGGCGCAGCCGTTAAGCTGAAAGACGTGCGTCGCGGCAACACCCTCAACGACAAGGGTTGCGAAAGCGTCTTCGACTTTATCGAATATCCTGCTCCCAAGTACCAGCGTGCCATCAAGGCTGTCAACGAGAGCGAAACCGAGAAACTCGGCGCCGTCCTCAACCGCCTGCACGAAGAAGATCCCACCTGGCTCATCGAACAGAGCAAGGAGTTGAAGCAAACCATCGTTTCCGGTCAGGGCGAATTCCACCTGCGCACCCTCAAGTGGCGTATCGAAAACGAGGACAAGATCCAGATTGAATATCAAGAGCCGAAGATTCCTTATCGCGAGACCATCACCAAGGCTGCCCGCGCCGACTATCGTCACAAGAAACAGTCCGGTGGTAGCGGCCAGTTCGGCGAGGTTCACCTGATCATCGAGCCTTATCGCGAAGGCGCTCCCGACCCCGACGTTTACCGCTTCGGCAACCAGGAGTTCAAGATGAGCATCCGCGACAAGCAAGAAATCCCCTTGGAATGGGGTGGCATGCTCGTTGTCTATAACTGCATCGTGGGTGGCGCCATCGACGCGCGCTTTATCCCCGCCATCGTCAAGGGTATCATGGACCGCATGGAGCAAGGCCCGCTGACCGGTAGCTACGCTCGCGACGTGCGCGTCTGCATCTACGACGGTAAGATGCACCCGGTTGACAGTAACGAAATCTCGTTCCGCCTGGCAGCCCGTAACGCCTTCAGCATGGCATTCAAGGATGCCAATCCTAAGGTGCTCGAGCCCGTTTACGACGTGGAAATCATGCTCCCGAGCGACGCCATGGGTGGCGTGCAGAGCGACCTGCAGGGACGCCGCGGCATCATGATGGATATGTCCAGCGCCAACGGCTTGGAGCGCGTGAAAGCTCGCGTGCCTCTGAAAGAGATGTCGTCTTACTCCACCGCGCTGAGCTCCATCACCGGTGGTCGCGCTTCGTTCAACATGAAGTTCTCGAGCTACGAGCTCGTGCCCGCCGACGTGCAGGCGCAACTGCTCAAGGAATACGAGGAGAGCAAACAAGACGAAGATTAAAATTAACACACCTTTTTATATTACGCTCGCGATTCTTTGCGAATCGCGAGCGTTTTTTTGTCCCCGCGCGGGCTAACAACCTCCGGCACCGACAAATAAATCGGCGACGTGTCCGGGCGATTCGTCGATGTTTTTCGCGGGAAAACGAAAAAATATAGCCGAAAAGTTAAAAAAAGGGGGCAAAAAATTTGATTTTTTACATTTGAGTGTTAATTTTGCGGTTGATTGTTAAAATAAATCGAGCTTTGGCTCGTTAATATATCGAGATGAAGAAATCCACGATTTGGATATTGACAATAGTGATGGCGTGCACGTTCATCGGACTGCTGCTGGTGCAAATCATGTACCTGGAGCGGATGGTGAAGATGCGCAACGCGCAGTTTAGCGAAATCGTTAAACGCAGCATGTACAGTGTCGCCACCATGCTGGAGCAGAACGAAACGAAATATTTCTTGGACCAGGACTTGGAAGAAGCCGAGCTGATGTACGGCGGCAGCCGCAGCAGCAGCAAAAAGTCGTTTATGGCTGACACCGCGCAAAACGCCATGCCGGAGTTCAAAATCCTGCGTCCCGCCAATTTCGGCACGATCAACGACACCTACGAGCGCAAGCGCGAAATCCTCAAGGGGCAGTACCTCTACCAGAAAAGCCTGCTCAACGAGGTGGTACTCACCATCTTAAGCCAGGCAAGCACGCGCCCCATCAGCGACCGCGCCGACTCGCTCACCGTCTCCAACTACCTCGCCAGCGAGCTGGAATTCAACGGGCTCACCCTACCCTTCGAGTTCGCCATCGTCAACCGCTCGACGGGCGTGGTCTATAAAACCAAAGACTTCAACCCGGAGAAGCCGGAGAACATCTACTCGCAAGTGCTGTTCCCCAACGACCCGCTGACCAACCGCAACACGCTGCAGGTCACCTTCCCCACCAAGAGCCGCTACATCTTCTCGTCGGTCAAGTTCCTGATTCCCTCGCTGATCTTCACCTTCATCCTGCTGGGCGTGTTCCTCTACACCATCACCATGGCGTTCAGGCAGAAAAAGCTCTCGGAAATCAAGAACGACTTCATCAACAACATGACCCACGAGCTGAAAACGCCGATTTCGTCCATCTCCATCGCCGCGCAGATGCTCAAGGACGACTCCGTCCGCAAGAGCCCCGCGATGCTCAAGCAGATTGCCGGCGTGATTAACGACGAGACCAACCGCCTGCGCTTCCAAGTGGAGAAAGTGCTCTCGATGTCGCTCTTCGACAACAAAAACGCCACGATGCGCCTGCAGGACGAGGACGCCAACGCCATCATCGACAGCGTCGTGAACACCTTCCACCTGAAAGTGGAGAAATACGGCGGCGCCATCGACGCGCGGCTCGACGCCGAAGACCCCATCGTCAACGTGGACAAGATGCACCTAACCAACGTCGTGTTCAACCTGCTGGACAACGCCGTGAAATACCGACGCGAAGACGTGCCGCTCCACCTGGCGGTCAGCACGCGCAACCCCGACGAGGACACCCTCGAAATCACCGTCAGCGACAACGGCATCGGCATGAAAAAAGACGACCTCAAGCGCATCTTCGAGAAGTTCTACCGCGTCTCCACCGGCAACCGCCACGACGTCAAAGGCTTCGGACTCGGACTGGCTTACGTCCACAAAATGGTCACCCTCTTTGGCGGAACCATCAAAGCCGAAAGCGAAATCAACAAAGGTTCGAAATTTATTATAACATTACCACTTTATAAATGACACTACTATGGAAGAAAAATTGAGAATTCTCCTCTGTGAGGACGACGAAAACTTAGGCACCCTGACCCGCGAATACCTCGAGGACAAGGGATTTAAAGCAGAACTCTACGCCGACGGCGAAAGCGGCTACAAGGCGTTCCTCAAAGGCAAATACGACATCTGCCTGCTCGACGTGATGATGCCCAAAAAAGACGGATTCCAACTGGCACAGGAAATCCACACCATCAACAGCGACATGCCCATCATCTTCCTCACCGCCAAATCGCTCAAAGAGGACATCCTCGAGGGATTTAAAATCGGCGCCGACGACTACATCACCAAGCCGTTCAGCATGGAAGAACTCGTGCTCCGCATCGAAGCCATCCTGCGCCGCGTCAAAGGCAAAAAGGGCAAAGAAGTCACCGTTTACAAAATGGGCAAGTTCACCTTCGACACCCAGCGACAAGTGCTCTTCACCGACGAAAAGAGCGACAACCTCACCACCAAAGAGAGCGAGCTGCTCAGCCTGCTCTGCGCACACATGAACGAAATCCTCGAACGCAACTTCGCGCTGAAGACCATCTGGATCGACGACAACTACTTCAACGCACGCTCGATGGACGTGTACATCACCAAGCTGCGCAAGAAACTCAAAGACGACCCCAACATCGAAATCATCAACATCCACGGCAAGGGCTACAAACTCATCGTGCCCGAAACCGACGCCGACAAACAAGCGTAACCCAACGCAATTCCCTTTTCCGTGGGTGAGGAGTGCTTTTGCGCGACTCCTCACTCGCGATTTTTCGCCCGCACAGCATGATTTATCTCTATCGCATTTACCAATGGTGCATCGCCGCCCCCATTATGCTGGTCGCATCGCTCATCACCGCGATCACAACGATGATCGGCAGCCAGTTTAACGCCAACTATTGGGGCTACTTCCCGCCGAAGTGGTGGGGACGCCTGTGGTGCGCCATCCATTTCGTCAAGGTCAAGGTGGAAGGACGTGAGAACATCGACCACGAAACCAGCTACGTCTTCACCGCCAACCACCAAGGCGCTTACGACATCTTCGCCATCTACGGCTACCTCGGCCACAACTTCAAGTGGATGATGCGCAAGGGCCTGACCAACATCCCCATCATCGGCACCGCCTGCCGAGCCGCCGGACACATCATGGTGGACACCCACTCCGTGCAAGGGCTGCGCAAAACCATCGGCGAAGCGGAGAAAAAACTCACCCGCGGCATGTCGATCGTCGTCTTCCCCGAAGGACGACGCACCGACACGGGCAAAATGGGACCCTTCAAAAACGGCGCCTTCAAACTCGCCCTGGAGTTCGGGCTGCCCGTCGTGCCCATCACCATCAACGGCAGCTACCGCGTCATGCCGCGTAGCACCTTCAACGTCACCCCCGGCACCATCACGCTCACCTTCCACAAACCCATCGAGCACACCGGAACGGGCAACGACGTCGTCGAAGTCAGCCGCAAATGCCGCGAAGCCATCCAATCCGCCCTCGACCCCGCCCTCCGCGACAACCCCTAATTTTCTTTTCCCCGCGCAGAACTCGCAGAACCCGCAGAAAAAAACCTCACGCAGATTGAGCGGATCTAAAGAATCCCCGCCTGTAGTTTATCCTACGGTCGGGGATTTTTAAGGATCTCCCCCCCGAAAAAATTC
>Ga0181612_142423_pt1 | contig 15080 bp, 8 predicted proteins | sample HoacroProtozoa21_FD_119630 | JGI IMG/M metagenome (GOLD analysis project Ga0181612, IMG submission 119630) | Hoatzin crop microbial communities from Cojedes, Venezuel. Combined Assembly of Gp0051906, Gp0051904, Gp0051908 | reverse complement strand
TGGCCCACACCTGCGCGGCTGCTGCGCGGGGTGGGACGTGGCCTCCGTCCTCGGGTGCGGAGAGGGGCCCCGCCAGCCATGCCGCCCGCCCTGTGAGTGGCTGAACAGCTCTGGGAGCGGGGAAACCAGCGTTTGGTGCCTTCCTCAAACAACCCCGCGCCCTCGTCGGTCTGTCTCCCGAGGCAGATGTTGAACCACCTAAGAAATTGTTGGTTAGGCTGGGGGTAGGACATCTGAAACCGCACTGAAATACGGAGAAGAATGTGTGATTCCCTGTTTTCTTGATGTGTTTTTTTCTCTTATTTTCCCCACAAAATCAAGCTTACTTATGTGTCCAGCTAATTAAGGCTCCTTGCTAAGACTGCTCCAGCTTTCCGGAGGTCCTGTGCAGCCTGCTCTGGGTGACCCTGCTTCGGCAGGGGGTTGGACTGGGTGACCCACAGAGGTCCCTTCCGACCCCCACCATTCTGTGAGTCTGCGATTTCCAGACAGCGATGCGAGATCTCCTGCGGTGCGCCTTGACTGCGTACTGCTGCGAAGCTCTTTGCAGGCAGCGGCACGCAGCGGTGCTCACCGCGGTGGCCGTGCACCCGCTGCGTTAGCCGGGCTGCGGGGAGCAGAAGCGGCGGCCGCACCTGCGAGCAGGCTGACGATGGCAGCATTGGTGGTTTGGTTTGGTTGAAAATGGTTAAATTGGAAACTCCGATGTAAAAGTGCTTGGGTATGAATAAGAATCACAAATGACGTAAATTCGTAGAATTTCCTCTTCCTATCAAAAATAGCTTAAAAATACACAGTTTAAGAAAAGTAAGCATTTGGTGTGTTAAGTATACTTCCTAAGCAAGTTCCTAAGTAGAATAGTGAAGCAGGCATCATCATACCGATAGGTTAAAGACCTGTGATTTTTTAGGGAGAAGCCGCTACCCGAGCATTCACACGCCACTCAAGGAGTCACACATCCACCACCCGAGACTTCAGCTGCAGGGACTGGAGTCCCTTCACAGCAGGCGACTCCGATAAACAGATGGGTGCCCCTTTTCAACTCCCCCCACACACGCACTCACTCTTGGGCGCTTCCTCATCACTCAGGCTCTACCCGAGGTTTCCCAAAGCAGAGCTTCTGACACAATGTATGCCAGATGAATTTATTGAGGGGTGCAGTGGTGTAAAACAGCTCAAGCCTTCGGAGAGGGATGCCGAACACAGAAATCCCTGGGCAATTATACCCTTACAGAGTAAATTCCTGCCCTGCACGAGTTCTCCACATGGTGTCCAAGCAGCAGGTGATCCAGTGGTGTTATTTGGGTCTGGGGTCTTCCATCCCTCATTGGGGCCCTGCATTGTCTCTGGGCAGGCTGAAGACTCTTTCCTTGTCTTCAGGGAGGCCCTGCTGCTGTCAGTGAATGACTTAAGTTCATTATCTTCTAGCTGCAACTGAGTCCTTAGGGCCCTGCTTCACAGAGCTTGGCAAGGGTTCAATGAAGGTTCATGGTATTCAGGTGGCAGATTCACTACGTGCGGCCTAAAGCTTCAGTGAAGTTAGCCGCTGATGCCAAGGAAGTTAGTTATATGAACATAAATATGAATAGTATGCCAGAACACAAAACAGCAACTCTTCTTAACATTTTGACTAGTTTTTTCTATAACCAGGATACTCTGATTGTTAACAACATGCAAATGCCATTGTTATAATGCACACTTTCATAAGTGGAATGCTTTTACTCAAGTATTCAAGTATCTCCATTAGGAATGAGTGCATCTTGGCCAGAAAACTGTAGTCATTTATGCATTAAATTGTAATATTTTTTCTCCCAAGCTTTGTGAGAAATTATTTGAACTACGTACACGAACATCTTAAGACACAGGGCGAAACAAAGACAGTGTGAATTGTGTGATCAACTTGACTTCTGCCTTCATTTAAAAAAAATAACTAGGCAAGCTTTCAACAAATAAGTAATATTAATTTAATATAGGTAAATTGTTAAAATGAAAGGGAGGGAAAGCAATTCCAAATTGGGAAACACATAGAAGACTGGCCTGCTGGACATCATTAGGCTAGTGGAATCACATGTATTTGAAACAGCAAGATTCTGTATGTGAAATAAGGTCAGAAATCAATATTAGTAACGGGTTAATGTTTTTAGTATATAATCAGATATAATACAGGAAAATGGTGCAATTTTTCCAGTGACAGGTGGGCTGTATTTTTCTGTATCAGCAGCCTTGTTGCTCCAGTGAATTTGGGAAGTTTTTTTTTCAGTCTAAACTCAAGAAAAAGAGGCATATCTTTGGAGCACTGGGAGAGGGACTCATACAAATATAAGGACAAAATGCAAGAATTCATCTTAATTTGTTGTTTTGGTTTGGTTTTGTTATTCCTAATCCTTTCAGGCATGGAGTTGTGAGTTCCGTGGGCTCTTCTCCTACATGCCCACTTCTTGTCCTGCCCTGGCACAATATGTGATTTTTCCCAGTTTGAATTTGTCCGAGGAGGGGGAACGCCAACACACCACAAATGCACATGCAGAAGAGTCTTACTGGGGCGAATGGAGTTGACATAGACTTAAAAGACTTGCTCCAATAGCACTCTCCTGGTCCAAACTAAGACAGTAACACAGTCACACCCTAACTTCATAGTTGGTACAGTTATCTCAGCAACTTTAATGGAGGTCAGATCTTATCAAAGACTAATCCTTCCAGGAGTTACTCTTTTATTTCTCAGCAGCTCCAAAGAGCCATTTTCAGAGAAGTGCTATTAAATGCTGGTCTTTAAATAAAGTGGATTGAAAAATGGTTAATTTTCTCTTAAGCTGTTGGCTTGTCCTTGCTTTTGTGGCTTTGTTGGTCTTCGCCCGTGCCTGGAATACTTCCTGCTTACAGTAGATCTGTCTTTACTACAGTGTCTGCTTTTCAGTTTGGGAGGCAGCAGTCTTAAGAGTTTGAGTTCACTTCATGGCTCCTGAGCAGTGTCCCTGATCTCTTTTTGGCTTCCCTGCATCATCTCATCACAAGACATCTGCATGTTTACAGCCCACCCTGACGGCAGGAACTCAGGTGCTATGAAGTCCCAGCACAATATGCAACAGTCCTTGTTCAGTCTCTGCAGCCCTTTTCCATTTCTGTCTGGGAATTAATTGAAACTGCTCCCTGAATTGCTTAATCTTTAGGTGGTAGTACAGCTGCATTCTCTGATCATTATATCAAGGCCCCTTTGATACATTTACAGCCAAGCAGGACATTATAACCCTTGCATCTCCTCCTTTTCCTGTCTCTGACTCCAGACCTTATAGCTCTTTTTTGCCTTCCCTCCCACAAAGCCAGTCAGATGCAAGGTCCTGGGAAAAGGCCCCGGGGATTTGTCTTTTCCCTGTGCAGGTTAGGAGGAAACTCTTCGTTGAGGGTGGAGGAAGACCTGATCTCTTGCAGCTGGGAGGCTGTTTCTGGCCTCATCGAATGGGTGTGCTCTGGGGCCCTTCTCAGTGAGAAGAGGCTCAGTATTCCAAGTCATTCCCTGAAAATACTTCTTCATTGCTATTAATGGTCTTATCAACTGCACCGTGGGGTTTTGTTTCCTTGTTTTTAATATGTGAGGAGGATGGAAACACAGTCTTCCACTGCTACTCTTTTTCTGTAAGAGTTGGGATTCTGAAGCATAGCCATTAGAGTAAACTCATACACTGTCTTTTGAATGCTGAGCCTATCTCATAAATGGAAAATAAACAATTAAATCTCCTAATGGGAGGCTTCTTCTGCAAATGCTAATATTAATTGCATGAGTTACTACATCTTGTTTGCATATGCTGGTTTACCAATACGACTTAAAAGACAAAAGGTAGCGGTGAAATGGTTGAATGGTTGTCCAGAAAAGCAGCTTGACAAACTTATTTAAGCACCCTCTGAAACTGTTTTGAATAGAAATACACACAGCAGTTAAAATCCACAAAATGAAATCCGGAGCAGCAAGTTCACTGACTGTATGTAGTTGAGCTGGATTTGACGGTTCGCAGCTAATATCCAGCCAAGGTGTCTGGAAGTCTTGAAGATGGATTGGCTTGGAACACAGCTTTCTGTTGTAGTTAATTTGCTTTGAAGCAGCTGTTAATTGAAGTCAGTGTGACCTTGTCAGCTTTGTCTGCTTAAGTCAGTGATCACTAGGTGGTTCTATAGCAGCTTTGCTGCCGAGTTCAAAAGAATCTGATAATGTGAATGCAAATAAGGCAGTGATTAACTACACTTTTTTGTCGTTGAATTTTGCCAGGCTGAACAGCCATCCTCTCCAAAGTGTGCTCTCAAGTAGCTCCCACTTCACATGAGGAACCAGTTTCTTTCTGCTCTTGCTTTTTGAGATTTCTCTCCCCATCAGAAGTTAGTTACAAGTTTCTTAAGGAGAATGTAAATACATTTTCAAATGTTTTGGGTTTTTTTGTTTAATTTGATATGATGCTAGGAATTAATTTTGAGCTTTTGCTAGGGTAGAAGATACTGTCTTTGAATAGTACCGTTCCAAGAAGCTACCTATTTCTTCCCTTGTACTTCTCCCCCTGTGCAATTTATGTTCTGTCTGCAGCTGGGATCTAGTGAAGAGAGCAAGCAAGCTACACTTCATTCTTGCCTAGCAGTCCTCGTTAGGGTGGAAATTGCTTATTTATTTCTAGCAAAACTTTTGGAACATTGCACATACGAAGAAACACTTGAATGTCAGGAATTCAGAATTCGTAGTGCAAAACATGACATTCTACTTGGGCTTGATATGCAGACTTAATTCACTGTAATGAACCTTGTTTACAAGTAACCTCCATTTATAGTAATGCCAAAGTAGACCCCAGAGGTTTCGCTGGTAGTTATCTTTGTTAGAGTGAGCAGATACAGGAGATTGAACCAGTTTTGTCAGTCTGTTCTTTTTTCTACTTTATTGTTATATTCAGCATAAGAATACTTGGGATTTTTTCCTATTTCCTGACTGTTCTATTTTAAAAGAATAATTTAAATGTTGATCAGTGTGAAATAATCTGCCTAAAACTACTAAATATGGATATTCAGTTAAGATTGGATGTTTCTTCATTATTCTGATCTAGTAAATGGTCGATCCTTTCTATTGTAATGAGCCCACTGATTACAGTGAACATTTTTCAGTTTCCCTTGAAGTTCATTATAATAAAATTTAGACTGTAATCAGCAAATTCCAGCAAAAACTGTGAGCTAAGATTTTAAAGGTCTTGTTAAACCATCCTTTATTTCACAGAGAAACAGAAGCCATTGCCTAGATGCTCCACCAGAAAAGAGGAAGAAAAACTGTCTTGGAATGGGTTCTGCTTAAGGCTTCCTTCTTCCATCGAAGCTTGGGCTTGAAGTCACTGAAAAAGTGATGCTATTTGTTTGGCTTTGGAGAGGTCTGGCCATGATTAACAGGTAGCAATTTGATAATTGGCCAACATCCTGTTTTTTAAATCATCCTGGCAGTAGTCTTTTATCACTGAAAGCAATGGTATTAAAGAAAAAATTACAATTTTTGGATTAGTATTTTATCAGCTAGTGCTTTTAATATGAGCAGTGTTAGGTAATGCGGGTTGGCCAGCCATGGAAAGGAGACCATGAGCATTATCAGTGAGCTGATAACTTCACTGTTTTGTTCCTAAGCTCCTGACTTTTCATGTTGACCTAAATACATGCAGAAAGGATAACAGCCCCAGAAAGCAGTAAATTCAGTAGGTGGACAGATTTCATTTGTGCTGAAGTTCAGAGAGAACTTGTGTAGTGTTTCGTTATGTTGTTTAGCCGTGTGTATGAAAGCTGCCTTTTTTCTGATGACATGGAGTACTCCAAGTGGAAACGTCTGTGATCCACTCAATGAATGAAGTCTATTTTAGCTGAAGATTAAATGGAAATTATCACTGTGTTGGTTTAGAAACAAGTAAACACAACTTTGCCCTCAGTGCTATCTGACCACATAGTTCACAGTAGCTTTTTGACCGTGGTCAAAGCCATGTTTAAGAACAAACAAATTTAAAAAACCCACCCCCAAACCCAAAAACTGCCTCCTATCTGAATATAGTAGAGTCCTTTTAACCTGCTCTCAAAAGTATCGTCTTCTATTGGCATCTGACTGCCCAGAGGGAAGGGTTTTTTTCTCTCCTTTCCCCCGGCCTTTCTTTTTCCCCAGTAATCTTACTGCTTTGCTAAAAATAAGGTTAAGTTGGAGAAGGAAGCAACACAAAAGTTGTCGCTTGTAGGTCCTGATGTCATTCTGGATATTTCACATATTTTGTCTGTAGCTGGGGTAGATTCCAGATGAACATCTCTCCTTGTGGCAGAGGGAAAGAAAGTAAGCTTCGGACAGAACGTTTGTCTTCATTCACTGGTTCAGCTGAACTAGCAGGAGTGTCGGTGGGTTTTCTGGTGAGGGTGACAGCTCCAGCACCGGGTTGTGTCCTTGTCGGAAACCCACCTACCTTGGCTGAAAGCAATTCACATCAAAGTGTGTGCTTTCTTGCTCTCCGTACAGTCAGCAGGACTTGGCCCCAGAAGCCAAAAAAAAATGGCTTTTTCCATTCTCCATTAGCAGCAAAATTATTTTGAGTATTTGTTCGTAACTGTTCTGTTCAAGTCGCCTTGGATAAGAATGTGTAAAGAACCTATGTGAGTTTGTAGCTCTCCAAACACTACAATAATCTTTGAGTGATTCTCAGCAAACATCACGTGTGAGTATCACAGCTCTATATTTTTCTGCTAACATTCATGTTTATAACTTTAAAATGTGTTTCAGAGGATATAATGTCTGTAAATCTTCCTGCTTGCAGAGTTGTCTTACATGGACTGAGGATGTACAGGAAATTCTCTTGTGCTTTAGTCATTCACTATGTCCGGTTAACTTAAGTCTGCTGGAAAGAGAGAGCACTTGCAGAGATTTCAGGAGATGATCTGATTTTCCCTCCCAGCAGCTGTGATGAGAGAATATTAACTGTGCCTGTATAGAGCACAAAGAGCAGGCCATTTCAGATCTCAGTGAATGGTAATCTAGATCTTTGATTCTTAGCTATTTAATATTGAAAAAAAAATTACCAAGCACAGCTGAGCTACTTACACTAAACAACAGTGATTCAGCACTTCAGTTTGCCGACAGACACATCATTATCTGCTAGTTTTTATATGTCAAAACAGTGTAGGAGTGTAAAATAGTAAAGCTGATAAGGATTTGTACAGCAAACTTGTGTTTAGAACAACTATTGAACTGATGTAAAGGAGGAAATAATTTGACTTTGATTTCTTTCTGTTTATTAAAGCAGCAGTAAGTGAATTGGTTATAGAGTATTTCCACTGATCTTTTCTGCTAGCTGGATGTATTGGAAATACCAGAACACTAGAAGCATTCCTGTTACCTGAGAGCAGTATGTTTTAGTACTCCATACTAGCTACAGTATAATGGAGTACTGCCAGGGACTGTGTTGGTAGAACAGGGAGGGATGGTTATTTTCTTCTACTTTTTAGGAAGATGGCATTTCTGTCTCCTGACTCATCAACACCTCCATGTCATCACCATGATTAATAAAACTTTGTATTTCCCCAAGTGAACCAAATGCATTGATTTCTAGAGAATAACCTTGGTGCTGATAAGACTTTATTGGTCTACTGGTTTTTGGTCTGAGAGGTGATGCTCTTGTTACGATAGGTCTTTGCAGGAGCCTGGTGATCAGTAGCAGATCTGACCTGTGCTTTAGTTCTTGCCGCACGAAGAAATAAAACAGCTCTGGCTGCTAAGCTGGTGTTAACCTACTGCTAACCTGATGTGACCTACTAACTTGGATTACTTCTAACGTACTGCCATAGTGCATGTTAGCAGGTCACACCAATATGGGACTCAACGGAGTGAGCCTGTGAACTTACGTGGTGAAAGTACAGACTACTTTGCCTGTAGTAGTTACTGCAAATTAGTTGACTTAGCAATTGCAAGGTGTAAAAGTCGCTGCCATGAAAGTGTGGGGTTTGGGGTTTAACTCGAAGGAGCAACTCAATTAGTTAACTGTGTTTGCTTCTTTTGTAGTCGCTAGATATTAGAATATACACCAGTTACTGAAATTTGGACAGAAATTGTTAGAGGCAGTCTCTTCTCCATCTTCTGAATGCAGACTGAATTTCATCTGCCCATGTTCTTCATTGTTTGTGTTTTAACTAATGGCAGAGGATCTTGAAAGAAGTGCATACAAATGAGAGGAAGCGGAAGGTTTTGCACGGGATGGTTGTGGAACCAGGTGCAGGCTTTTTTGAGATGACGGAGGTTGCAAGAGAAGATGTTCATGTGTCAAATACGGTTACTCTGCATTTCCCAGTATAAGAGAAGAAACTTGAAAGGACAGGACTAGTAATTAACAGCTGAAGTAATTTGACTTTGTCAGCGTAAAAACTGTCAAGCTGAGTTTTCATTAGTATGACACTGTCACTGCCTTCTACGCAACTCCTCTTTGTAAGAAAGTCTGTCTGTACAACTTACAGGGATGCTCCTTTCCACCTAAAAGTCTGACAGGATATTGTAACAGACATCATTTTCATTTGATAGACACTCATGAGAAACAGTTCTGCAGGGGGGGTGAAGAAAAAAGAAGAAACAACCTGAAAAGAGTATATGCCAAGAAATAGTGTGTGTAGTCAGATATCTGAAGTTCTTTGGGAAAAGCCTGTAACAGGATGACATGAACAAAGAGAGCTTTGCTTTGCTTCTACAGCCAAAAGAACGCCCAGAATTTCTGTATTAATTAACTATCCACCCCCCACATACTATTTTTTTTTTCTTCCAGCAGCAAAGGAGGAGTGATTGCTCCAGACATGCCACAGGCTGCTCCATTTGTTTTAGCACAGTCAGGTACCCCTTCCCAGATCAGCTCTAGGTAGCTTGTAGGGAGAGAATAGCTTTAGGACTGAGAGGTATGACAGAAATTTGACATTAGCCCTGTCCACCTTCAGCTGTACGGGGAAAGCTCTTATATTGCTCTGTAAGTGCTCTGGCTACGTGAAAATTTATTAATCCTAAATGTTACATTATTGCATAGATAGGTATCTGTTTGGATTCAGTAATACATAACCAATGGTTAATGAATGGTGATTTGGGCTACCTGCAGATTAATATTTGTAATGATTTCTGTGTTAATAGCATAGACAGTAGCTTCTTCTCGCTCAGCAAAATAAAGTGAAGTACAACTTCAGATTTGTTGTATGCAGAAAATACTGCAAGTGAATATGGGAAACTGTAACATGATTTTCCTAGTTACAGAGAAAGCTATGAAATACTGGCACTGCTAATGCTTTGCATGTTGTCGTTATGTGGGTATCAACTTTTCTTTTCCTTTTTTTAATCTTCTTTTTAGAGATTATGATATGAAGTCTTGGGGGCAAAAAGAAGAGAAATTGGTGTCTCGTGTTGAATGTCTTTCTCCAGACAGTCCAGTTCTTTTTCTCACAGTTACAGTTTAAACACTGGTTTCTACTCCCCTCACATGCCTCACTTCCTAACAGTTGCTGCAATTGCTAGCAGTGGCAACCTTTCCCACCAGCTCTGCTCCTGCGTTGCTTGATGTAGCTGAACTAATGATCAAAGGTTGCTGTTTCTTCTCCAGATCCCTTTCTTTTTCCTCCATCGAGAAAAATCAGGGTAATCTTGAGGGGGGATCAAAATTAGAGAAGTGCTACTGAAAGAGGGAAGCTGAACTTTCGGACTCCTGAAGCTTGTGGAACAGTCGAGGCTCTGGCTGGTGCCTCAGAAACGGTGGTGGGCTGGGCAGGGCGATGTGTGCTGTCTCCTCTTTGGAGGGACTCTGGAGGGACGGGGAATCACAAGCTTGTTTTAGATTATAACCAAAGACTTTGTGCCTGGAGGTTTGTGGGAATTGATTGCTTTGTATCCTAACTGAAAAAAGCAACCCATACAGCTTTTTCTACAGTAGCAGCAGCAAAACACTATTTTGTTCAATTTTCTCTTAAGATGAAAAGAACATGAGCAGCAATATCACCGCTTTAAGATGCTGTAGTACCAGATCTGTGTGAAGTGGCAAGGGGCAGTGACCGTGCAGCTCACTGTTCTGCACGAGGAATGTGTGGAAAGAGCAGCGCAAAAGATGACAGCAGCTTGAGGTAGTGATCATGGCAAAGAAGAGAGATCGTATGTGTTGTCTGAAGTATTACACATGATGTACAAAAGATATCCACATTTTCTATTAAACATATGTTCTAGGATTCATCTGACTGACAGTTTAATGCACTGCTCCTTTCTGTCTGGTGAGACTTCCTATGCTTTTTTCTTCCTTGTCTCTTTAAAGCTAGTTACAGTAATGTGAAATGAGCATTTTCCAGTTCTGTCAGGAGTTTTAAACGCACATGTTTCTAGCACCACCTGCTGCTTTTAATCCTAATAGGATTTTTAACTGCTTTTGTCTGTGCTTTATTTCCCCAGGATCTACTAACATTTAAAAGAAAACCTTTATTAAGTAAATGGAAGATGGAGTTCAGGTATATCCATCCCTTTCTTTTGCTGAGCATGTCTGATGTTTCCTATACAAAGAGATCTTTTGGCTTCTGTTTAGTCTCATTGAGGAAACTGCTAAACTGCTCTAAAAGTTAGAAAGTGAGCAGCCAGCTTTTTACAAATAGTTGGCATTTTAAACTCTATAAAAAGTCCTTATGCAAGTGACAGCGCTACGCTATAGTGAGGTGCCCTGTCTTTAACAGGCTTTGCTAAACAGTGAGAAACTACTTTTAGTGTAATTGACTTTAAAAATCTTAATGAAGAGCCTTATGTTTGAATGTTGAACAGGAAAAGAGGCATTTATGTGAACAAGTAGGATGAATGGGATGGGTTTGCAAGATACCCAGAACGACTGAATGGGAACAAAGAGATGTCCAAGGCAAGGAAATAAATGTGAAATGATTGTCAGCCTGGATGTTTCAGGTTCAGGCAGTGATGCCCACAATTTATGTCTTTTTTCAGAATGTACACCTTGCGAAGTACCAAGTGAATCATCTTGCAGGAGGGCGCAGGCATTTGTCCTGGACTTTGTGGCTGCTCTGCCAAGTTGTGACTCCTCTTGCTTTTCTATCTCTGGTGGGAGCTGGATTTTTTTTTACCCAACTGGGAGAGATAGCTTGACCCTCACCACTCTTCCATGAGTGCCAGTACAACAAAGGTAATTTGTGGCAGTGGGAGCTAGTTGCCTGCAAGATGCAGGGCAAGAAAGTCTTTGGGGTTGTGGCACAGCGTCACTGTGTGGTCCCAGAGACAGCAGTGCTGTTGTGTGTGCTGACAGGTGGCAGGTCATCTGCTCCTCACTCTTTGTGATCTGCTTAGGGTCAAGGAGCTCTGCTGCTGCTATTCGTGTATCTCTCTGAAGAGTGAAGTCCTGTCCAAGATGAATAAATTGTGAAATAACTTAATTTTTCCTTTGCGTTTTCATCCTTTGTTATTTTAATAGAGAAATAGTAGCAGTCAGCTTAGCCTTAGCGTGTTGAGAACTGGTTATCATAACTAAGATGTAATAAATGTCCTCTGAGACCAGAAGGCAGAGAGGAAGGAGTGAATCATAGATACCCTGCAGAGAACAGAGCTACAAGCAGCAAGGAAGAACTAAAGAAAAGAAGCCTTTTCTTATAAACTTTAGACTTTAATAAACAGCTAAGTTGCTCAATCTCCTGTTACAAAGCAGTAGGTAAGGAGGAAAAGAAGAATGAAAGATGGAGCATTTGAAGTGGATAGGTGACGTATTTTACCCAAACTTTTTTATAGCTAAGAAGTAAAACTGAATATAACTAAACAGCAAAGGAAAGTAGCTCTGAGTCTGGACTTACTGAAAGATCATTCCACTTCTTCCCAGGCAAATGTTTTTATTCACCTAATTGTTTTCTCATCCTCTTCTAACTTGTCCACTTTGCATCCTTAATAAGGAAGAGAACTTGTGACCTGCTAAATGCCAAAAACCCTTAACCTTGAATATATGTGCGTACATACCTTCAGGCTGGCTGCTGTGCTGTTCCCTTCTGCCCCCTGCCCATCCTCAACTCTTGTTAATTTATGGTAGGCATTTTTCACACTTCGCTCCTGCAACTTGTAGGGTTGCAACAGAAAATAAATTTTTATTTAAGAAATAAGGGCAATGAGGATGTTTTCAAGGTAGGCAGTGGAATTTCTCTGAAATTCTCATTAGGTGTGTATAAAAAAGCAGAATTTTCATGTTAGGTATGATTTTTAAATGATGGTTCTGTAGCTGAAATGTTAACAGATTAAATTAGTGATTGAACATTCTATCAGCCTGCATTTGAGATAATCATTAATTTTTCAAATGTGACTGGTTATGATATCTATCATATAGATGTTCTAATGTGACAGCTGTGTCTGTAACTTAGAATGGGGACAATTGGGGGGGGTTGTTCTTTTTTAATTAAAATAGAGAAGGAATGTTTATACATAAACTGCTACATTTTAAAAATAGTAAAAATACTTAATGTATATTGCAGTTTAACCAAAGAAAGCTGAGACAGCATTCTTTTACCCTTTTGAAACAAGCCAAAGTGAGTATACTTCTTGGATTTTGATTCCAAACTCTGTTGAAGTAAAGCTGCTTTTACAAAGCACTATGGGGTTGAGTTAGGTTGGTTTGTCTGAAGTGGGGTTGAGGTTTTTTTTTAATGGAAATACCTTTTTTTTTTTTTTTCTGTTGGAGGATGCTTCTCCCAGAATATTTGGAGCACCTCTTTTTTTCAAGTGTCTACAGGCTGTTTTACAGCCTGTCCTTTTCCAAAGGACATTTTGAAATTAGCCTTCACTTAGGCTGCCCTGATTGGAGAACCAGGCTTTGGGATTCAAGTGTTTCTAGACAGAAGCACACGAAGAGATCACAAAAAACAGACACGCTGCATACTTTTTTTAATTCATAGACATATAAAGCTGTTAATGTTGCATACAGAGATTTAAACCATTAATAAAAATGTTTGGTGTTTCTTAGTTGTTTGTCATGGACAGAACCTGTAGGGCTCTGATTTATTCAAGAAACAGCAAAACACTGATTTACCACTCTGCCATTTAGTGGTCTATATATGATCATCTGGTATATTTTCTGCGTAGTGGCTTTGTCGTCTCGCAGCATTAAATCTACCAGTTTACATACTAGAGAGAGAGAGAACGTCATATTCTCCAAAGATTAGTTATGTTGCAGCTAAAGCAAACTTCTAAAGCAACTTTCTGGTAGTTTTTAGTATCTTGCTTTTTGTTGCTGTTGTTTTGATCAGTGCAGGTACAAATATTTAATGTTGTACGTTTACTTTAAATGTCTTTAAAAAGCAGCATATTTGTTTCTCCTCTAGTCTTACATAAAAACCAAGCAATGGGCTATTTTTTCACCTTACTAATAGGCGAGCGCAAGCTGTTTGCATTCCTGCAATTCACCTGCACATGACTGCAGCCACCATGCAAGTCAGCCAGAAAGATTTTGAAAAGGCTCAAGAACAACTGAAGCTTTTGAGAAAGGATCCTGGGAATGAAACAAAGTTGAAGCTCTACGCTCTGTTTAAACAGGTAGGCTTGACTTGTGTTGTTTTGTAAGGTGCATTTATAATCTGAGGGAATGGACCTGTAAAATATTTACTTAAAATAGGCGTTTAAATCTATTGTGTCTTAACAAGCTCTTCGTTTCAAGTGCTCAAATTCAGTTCTTGAAATGCCAGCCCCTCAAACCCTGCCTGAATTCTGAGGGAAGCCAAACCTGTTTAATCTTACAAATCATGCTTTGAATAGAAACCTTTATTCAAATAAATAGAGCGAATTTACATCAGCTGTGTGATGCCTTCCATATATAGGATATAGTGCTGCAGCTCTGGAAAATGGCTTATGCCTAGGGAAACAGAGTGTGCCATGTGCTTCCTCTTAAATTTGTTGTACCTACAGTCAGTCAGCTGGGCCTGTAATATAATGGTGTTGACATTTGAAGGTTCATTCCTGGGGTTTTTCTCTTTCTTTCTTTTGTATAGTCATTGTAGTCTTTTTTTCGTCTCTCTCTTTTTTTTTTTTTTTTTTAAAGTGGGAGAATGAAAGGCATAGAAAGGCAATTTGTAGTAGACTTGCAAATCTCTGCTTAGATTGCTTTGTTCTTGATTTGATGTTTGGCTGCTGGACAATCATTACGGTTTGATAAATTAACTTTTTGCTATTTTTGGTTTTTAAATCATACACTTTTTATTCAAATTTTCTCATGTTTTGTAACTACTGTGAAACTTACTAGGAATTTATTCTAACAAAATATTGACAACAGCTGAGGGAAGATACGGCATAATCTGGACCATATTACAGCCTGGATTTTTTTAAAATTTTTTTTTTTAAAAGAGCATCTCTAGGAAGAAGGGAGGGGGGGAACCCTAATAGGCTATTTTAGATGAGGGAGGTTTTGCTACTTTTCCTTGGAAACACTTTTCCTCTCAAGGCTTTTGGTATAAAGTATCCTGTGGGTACCTATCTTACTTTTCCTCCTGCCTTTCCTCTAGAATGGTGAGTTTTCTGAACTATACAAAATTAACAAATGGTTGATATGGAAGTCCTAGGTCATTACTATTCTTTGTTTGGGCCATAAGTAGAAGAAAACATCTCAGATATGCAGTGGAGTAGACAATGATTTGTGTGAGAGCTTGCAAGGTAGTAAACTAGTTAAAAAGCTGCAAATGTGTAATGGAAGTGTCTCATCCCAGGGACCATGTGAGGAAAATGCATTACATCTGTTTCCACTACATCAATGTTACCTCTAACAGAGGGTAGAAGACAATTTCTTTTTTTTTTTTTTTTGGTTTCTTATTACAAAAAAAAGCCACAAACTCACCAAAAACCACAACAACAGCAAACCACCCTCTCCTAAAGTAAAATGTAGGTTATTTCCAAGAGCAATTTATTTCTATTTAGCTAAACCTTTTTTTAATTGTTTTTGCTTTGCTTTTTTTTTTTTGCCAGTCCTTCCAATGGCTGAGCCCACTGCCTCCATGGGGCTTCCAGCCTCGGAAGTAATGGATAGGTACAGGAATTCACAATTCTTGAGAAGCAGGGTTTTAGGTGGGTTTTGGGG
>Ga0181612_129137_pt1 | contig 15080 bp, 7 predicted proteins | sample HoacroProtozoa21_FD_119630 | JGI IMG/M metagenome (GOLD analysis project Ga0181612, IMG submission 119630) | Hoatzin crop microbial communities from Cojedes, Venezuel. Combined Assembly of Gp0051906, Gp0051904, Gp0051908 | reverse complement strand
TTTTTGTGGCATACTGTGTAGAAGATGCTGTGTGTACAGTACGTGGAGTGGTAGCAGAAGATAAACTGGCCTGGGGGGAAAAAAGAAGCAAACTTGGGAGACCTAGAAATACTGACATTTTGAGCTAAATTACTAATGCATACTTTGTAGTAGACAAAAATTGTACCGGAGTAATTTCCTGGCATTCAAACATATATCTGAGAACACCTGCTATTACAATTCCAACTTTGTGTTCCAAGTGAATAGAACCCAAGGAATGTTACTTTTTGTTTTCGTTGTCCATCTACAGACTTCAGTTTCAATTTACATAAACCATACGCTGTGCAGTGCTTTTCTGCTTCTTCTGTTTATCATTCTGTATATTTTCTTGTACATGGCAACACTTCAAAAAAATTTTCTGTCTTTCTGAGGCATACTGAATGAGGAGACGTATTCCCCAGATTTATTCTCCCAGTGTTAATTGTCTTAGTCTGTAAATAAATCCAGCAAGCTGAAGCCAGAATACTACATTTTATGTTGAAGACTATGATAGTCAAGTGAATTGGCAAGCCTACAGAGCCTGTTTGCTCCATGCTTGGTGGTACTTGTGCTTCCACGGTGTTATAGTTTATCTGTCATTGGTCAACAAATCAAAATATCGTAAAAGTTTGTTTAGCCCATATTGTGCTTCTGAATGCTTTGATTTAGCAATGTATGTAGTACTTGGCAGGCTGGGACCCTGGAGTTCGAGAATGCCTTGATTTACAGGGCAGATGGGTAAAATGATTTGAAAGCTGGTACTGCTGCATTTTCCCACTTTCCGGCTACTTGTGATTGTTTGTGAACTGTGCTCTTCTACTGTTTCTACTAATCCTTGGTAATGCAAGTATTATTAACAGGTTTAATAACAACTAAGATAATGAGTTTTGATTTGAATTTTAGTTCCTACGTTCACATCATAATTTTGCAATTGGAACATGGAGCAGTAAAATATTGCTTTGTTAGCTACAGCTTTGTTAGCTATACAAAAAAGAGAACTTCTGATCATCTTGTGCTTTAAAAGCAGGCATGATTAAATCATTGCTAACCAAGAAAACAAATTAAAAGTTCTTTCACTAAAATACTTAATTTGCAGTGTTAATTTGCAAAACCATGGAGGATAATGGGGACTGATCCTGTGATGAGTGCCTGATTTGATGCTTCTGGTGCATGCAGCACTCTAATCCTAATGACTTTCAAATGATGGAACAAATGAGTTGTGATCATCTGCCATCGCCTGAGAATCTTGCTTGTATATATCAAATGCTGCAATTGGTTGAGAGAACTGATGGAAAATGACAGCACATAATCTCATTCCAGTGAATCTGTGTGCTCCCAGCAGGTTATTACTGGGTTCCTCTCGATACCTGTAGATTTTGCACTTTTATTTTTCTGTTTCATAGTCTTTTGAACTGTTCTTCCCAGACCTGTATCACCTATGCAGATGCAGACGGGGCTCTGATTCATTTCTTGTTGTTGGAGGGTTGCAGAATGGTGCTCTCAGATGGAGAAAATATCCAAAAGGGAGAGACTTGCTCACAGAGCTACTGTACATGCCACAGGAGTGGCCATGCTTTGATTAATGGGGAGGAGAGCTGGGGAGAAAGGGGCAAAAAGCTTTGTGTTCTCCCCCCGTTTTTCACATGCCCTGTGGAGCAAATACTTAACCTGTGGCCATAAAACTTCATATGGTGGTGCATTATCCTGCAAGACACCATGAGAAAGAGATTTGTTGATAATATTTTCCAGTGTTACCCCTTTCATTTCATTATTCATCCCTGATTTGTCATTAGAATGATCCCCCAAATAGAAAATTAGTAATGAATAAATTTCATGTGGTTGACCAGAAGTGTTCTGATGACAACTATGTATTAAATATGCTGGTTCATGCTGAAGTTTGAAACTCTTTCCTTTGGCCCTCATGGCAAACTGAAGGAGAGATGGCTTGCATTTGCGCTCCAGCCCAAGCCTGCTGTCAGTAAGGACCGGGCGATGGGGATGCCTTTGTAAGCACTGCCCTTTCTGAAGGCTGAAGTGGTTCTGCTTTTCTTATCGGGCAGCAGCATCTGAGGCAAACAAAGAAGGGCTTGTGAGCCAGCAGATATCTTGCACGATGTGCATTCATACAGAAATTGCCATGGCCTCTGTGTTACCTTTGCTGATGCAAGGGAAGGGGTGGTGGAGCGGGAGGAGGCAGGCATGCTGCCAGCCTGGTGTGGCATGGGCAGAGCAAGCTCTGCCTGCCTCCGGCGCCGGGCACCCACGTGAAGCCGGCGTGGCGGCTGGGGCTTGGCTTTGCGGGGAGCCAGAGGTCCCTCTCAGTCTGGCAGTGGAGCTTTTCCTCGCCACGTCCCTTGCCTTTGGTCTGGGAGCGCAGCCAGCCTCGCTGGTGGACTCTGGCAGGAGAGCAGATGCTGCTGTGGAGATCTTGCCCACGGCAAAAGAACTTCAAGTTTTACTGAAAACAGTAAATAAAAAACACTCTGAGGCAGTGCAGGGTGGCCTTAGCTTCCTACAGGGACTGGCATTGAAATGATGACAGTTTATGCTATCTTGTTGGAGATAAATTTATCTTCTCGAGACATTTCCATAACATTCCCTCAGCCAGAGGAGCTGAGATTCCTGAGCCAACACTCTTACTTGTCTCCTCTTAAGGTATAATGTTTCCCAAGCATTTAGTGAGCTGAGAACATGGGTATCTGCAGCATCACACAGTAGGACAATGTCAAGGCTGTTTGATGAAACTCTGAAGTTTTTGATGTACTAGTGAAGTAGGCAAACAAGCCTGGACCCTGTGAATTTTCATGCCGCTTCCAAGACATCTGTTGCTTTTGATTTTTGTACGCTTGGTTGACAGATTAATTAACACAAAAAGAAAAGAGATGCTTTTATATTTCTTTTGGAGCTCTTTTTGATGCTAGAGTTGCCCATGAGTGCCTTTGGACTCTCTAGGACTGTCAGATGCAGGGAGTTCTTCAATTAGCAGCAACTCTCTCCTGCTGCTGGCTTTTTTGTTCTGCCTCTGTAAGTATGCCATTTCTGCTTCTCCTTTTCTTTTTTATCTGAATTTTTTTCTCCCTGTCACTTTACAGTAGAAACTGTAATGTTACCGAATGACTGCTGTGCCTCTCTGTCCTTTCTGTATCAATCAAGTCATCTGGGACAGAGGGAACAGCTTGAAGGTCACAGCCCCACCTTTGCTCTGGCTGTACGTTGAAATAAAGGGTGTAGGCAAGAAGGAAGTTAGCTGTGCTTTTAGTGGGGTGATCTGAACCCTGGGCCTCTGTTCTAGTTCTGATGCTGGCTGTTCTGTTTAAAACTTGCCGATGCATTTCCCTATGAGAACAGTGCTATGTGGTTGTTAAAGGAACTGGGGTTTCTGTGGAACAAAATTTCTCATGCTGCAGTATGGAAAATCTGATCTGACCAGTCTGTGTGATGCAGGATGAATAATGGGAATGGGAGTCATGTGGAACATGCAGTATGGTCAGGGATCCTGAGCAGTAGCAGAGATCAGAAGTAGAAGAATTCTGGCCTAAACACAACAACCCCAGTTACTTTTCCCATTAGATTTAATTATATAGGTTCTTCTTTGGCCACCCTGCGGCGGTCCGTGCTTTCTGAGAAGTGTGGTGCCCAGGCAATACTCTTGCTAAAGCATTAACATCTACAGATGAAAAAAATATTTATGGATTCCAAGGTGGAGTTTGTTCTAGGATCCTCATTTGTTTGTCTGTTCGTTTTCGCAACAGCATGACACGGCCATGTATTTGTGACCCTGTCTGATCTCCACATCCACCCATTCCCTGTGTTGCATTTGTGCAGCTGATAACTTCTTCATTTGTTCATGCTGTATTATCATCTTATTTTAAATCCATTCCAACCAATTTCTCAAATCCTTTTAATTTCTAATTCTGTCCTCCCCTGTGCTTGCAGCACCTTCCAGATGCTGCTGTTACTGTGTATAGAAAATGCATGTTCTCTATTTCATGGTCTCAGTTGAGACCTAAGCGAGTGTCCCACGGTACAGCCTTCCTGTTTGGCAGGGAACTGCGGAGAAGCACTTCTTGGTTTTGTATTATGAAAGAGCATAAAAAAAGCTGTATATTAACTGAAGATACAGAGCATCTCCTTCTTCTGTCTTGCCCAGAAAGGCCTTTATCCTGTCGTGGGAGGAAGACTGACATGAACTGTCTCTGATAAATCCTCATTAGCTTTTCTGTAACACTCTACAGCCTTCTGGGTGCTTGCAAAGCGAGAGCTCATTTCCTCTCCTGTTTCCGTGTTTCCCATGAACTGAAGTTCCACGGGGCCAGGAAGTTACTGATCAGTCAGAGTATTTGTTGCTCCCAGAAAGACAGCAAATTTTCTGTTGAATGGAAGTTCCCAAACACAGTCTCTTCTGTCTCTTATGCGGAGGTAATTATTAGCTATTTCGTCTCAATTTTCACTGCGTTTTTACAGAAACGTGTTTTCTGCCTATACTTTTGATGGAAAATTTCTGTCAAGCTTACTTTCCATAATCACTGCTGAATACAGTGTCCTTTATTTAGTGAATTACTGTGCCAGGGAATATTGTGGTAGTCTACTTTCAAAAACAGTGGGAGTCAGAAAGCAGAGTCCTATCTCTGACGCAAAAGCATTGATCTGTCTGTAGCTGTTACTACTGGGACATCCAGACACATCAGCCCAAATTCACTCCAAAGATTTTGAAGCTTTTAAATGACAACTCATTTCTCTTCGCACAGAATATAGAGAGTCCTTGGACAGCAATTTAGGTGCCACAGTTGAAGAAAACAGGTGGATGAACTCAGGCAACAGGGAGCAAGTAAATGCACTTTAAAGTCAATGATTTACTGCTTGAATTGATGCAGTCACTTAACCTCCTGAAAAACAGGGACCTCACCAAAAGTGGAATGGCCTGAGAGGGACTATTTGTAATCAGTGTTGGCCATGACTGTGACTACCCAAAATACTGAGACTAAAAAGACAGGCTGATCAGCCAACTAATTTAGGTCGTGATCCAAATTGCACTAAAATTAATGGATGGACTGTGACCTCATGAGAGCTGAATTGAGCTCTAATAGATAAAAGAATTCACTAAGCACAAAACACTTCAGAATATTTCTCTTGCTGTTTAAAAGTTATATTTAGTTTAAAAGTTTCAAGCCTCTTTCTTAAAATAGTATCTGCCTATGGCGAACCGCGAATGACTGGTCTGGATAACAGCAGAGCAGGAGTTAGTGAAACCCTTATCTGTTCTTGTCTTTCCTCAAAATTTTCGGTTTAAGATTTCTTCTGTATCTTAACCCTACCAAATATAACCTCCCTTAACTCTTAATTTCATTATTTTTCATGTTAACGTCTTGCACAGTTTCAGCTTGCTAGTTTCAGGGGAGAGATGAGTCACAGAATCAGGTAGGTTAGACGGGACCTCTGGATGCCTCCATTCCAACCACCTGCTCAAAGCAGGCCCAGTTAGAGCAGGTGGTTCCGTTATGTCGCTGTTGAGTTTTGAGTGTCTCCAAGGATGGAGACTCCGTGGCCTTTCTGGGCAGCCTGTCCCATGGTCTGGCCAAAACAGAGATCTGTTGAGCAGAAGGCATCCAAAACAGAGCTCTGAAATGCATTGCTGTGATCTCATTGGACGGACAAGTATACTGGGTTTCTTCTAGAAACAAGCAGGCATTCATAATTGTAGAGAGGCCTAGAGAGCCTGTATGTGTTATAAATACTCCATCCTCGTATTTTTTTTGTTGCCTCAGTTGGGGTTTAACTAGTGTGTATGCAGTCTCTAGTCTTGTTGGAGTTTTTCAAACAGGGAGAAAACGCAGTCTCAGCTTGACCACTGTATCTCCCATTGAGTTTTTCTGGTTGGATTTCTTTGTTGGCTGCTACAGAGCTTGCTATTTAGGGCTGATCCTTTGGATCAGCGGTGAAGATCTCCAGGAGGCTGTGGTGTCCATGGAGCTGAGCTGGCTGCTAGGTCTTTTACCTCAACACAGTTACAGTGGCACTTTCTCTGGGTGTGTTTGACAGGTTTGGTAGAAAGGCTGTCTGCATGCAGGCAAGAGGGAGAAAGTTAGCTCAAGTAGCCTTCCAGCAAACACTTGGGATCAAAGTCCACCATGGTGCTGGCCTTCTTCGCTGCCGAGCTGCAAAAAACACTTTGAGGGGACCAAAAAAGCCCAGAGGAACAGTAGGGCCTAGTTCTAGAATTAAAGGTGACTCTCTTTTGTGCCAACCCAAGCCAGCAGACTCTAGGTCTTGCCTCCTAGAAGATTTAGGCTCCTCCTTTCTTGAGGCTGGGCCCTGCTTTGCCAAGGTGGGACTGCAGGCAGCTGCCTCCTCCCCTCCCCGTTAAGGTCTGGCAGTAATGCTGCAGTTAGCGCTCAGAGGGATGGAGGCTGCTTTTCTCCTCTTACAGCCTCCTGGAGATGCATCAGCAAACCATGTGCGGGATGTCATGGGAAATATTAAATGCAATAACTTTCTTACAAGATTCAATTTTTTCCCCTCGGTAAGCATTGTATGAAGATTAAATATAATATTAGCTAAACAGGTTGCTTATATTAATAGCAGCATGAACTCACAGGGATGCTCGCTGCACTCTGCTGGTTTTAGAGTGACTTCTTTTGGGGATGATTACGCTCAGTTCTTGCCTTTAAATACCATTTCTAGTTTCTCACGCTCTGGGAAAACAAGAATTTAGAGACCTGTGAACCAGAAGACAAAAACTTCAAAAGTATACAAGTCTCCTGATTGTTTTCTTAAAACAGGGTCTTCAATATCAGTGACTCTCTTGGCATTTTAAAATACTGAAATTCTGCCTTGACTAGCCTTGCTCTGCAGCCTTATACTGTCTAGAGTCGTTGACACCAACCTCGGTTTGGGTCGCAGAACTCAAATGTTAATACCACTGATTAACTTCTGGCATGCTAAAATGGCAAGAGTATTAAAATAGTTTTTCATTTTGTGTCCCTGTTTCGACTTACTGGATGATTTGGATGTCATTAGGCTACTTATTTATAGCAAGAGTATGAGCACTGCACTACGAGCAGTGGAAGTAATTTCTGGCTGCTTAGCTAGAAGTCCAAATGTTAATTTTTGTTAGTGTTTAAATTAAATGAAAGCATCGTTTTGTTCAATTCTTCAGTATCCAAAATAAACTGATTACACAAGTGCAATTAAGACAACAAGCTTAATCTCTCCTTTTACCGTGCAAGTTGACTGTGCCAGTATAAGCCTGCAGTCTTCATGACTTGCTTATGAATCTTGTAGATTGCTTTGCAGTCACTTAATAAAATTGAACTTCCTGAACTGAAGAAAAATAGTTCAATTATTTTTAGAATAACAGCCCAGATATCCATAGCATGGAGATAACGGTTGTATTTTATAAAAATAAATTCTCAGTAGAAGACACTTTGCAAAATTGTCATAATGGAGATAGTGTTTAATCTCACTGTTGTCTTCGATTTTACATATATGATTGAGTTCGTGATTCAACCCAGTTTAAGCCAGTGGTTATGCATGATACAGGATCCTTAGATTGCAGAGCTCAACTCTTAATTAAAGCAATGCTTTAAGGAGCGAAACAGTCCTATCATGAACACACACACACCACTCCCCCCCCCAAGAAAAAAACCCAAACCAAAAAACCTCACACATCAAAACCCAATACTTCCTGACAGGAAAAAAAAATTAGAACAACCCTTGCCTCCTAGCAGAGATCCTTATTACAGACTCTGTATGTTCTTCTTGTGCCAGAATTCTGTTAATAAACCTTTTTTTGTAAATACTTAGACCTTGGACTTGGAGAACTCCTACGTGCCTCCTTCCCTCAACTCCATTTTTTGGCTCTTTTTTTCCCTTGTTTCCCTGCATCTGTAGAGGAAAAACACTGTAAGTTTCTTTTTTAACAATCTTTGGAGTCTAGCTCAAGAAGTTACCCATTTGTGTTGATTTTTGCCTTGAAATCTGTGTGCAAAACTTGGGATCAGCTAGTGATTTTGTTCCTTTGGGTCATCCTGTCATGCTTTGATAACTGTGGAGCCCTCCTAGCCTCTGTGAGTGGAGACTGCTCCACCTCCAGGGCCTCTATATGGTCCTCATGACCATGGTGTTTATGACAAATGGTATTTGGTTCCACAGCAGCCTGGGATTAAGGTAAGGAAGGAATGTCAGCCCCTGGAGTCTCATTTTGGTTTTGCATCTCCTATTTCCTCCCTAGCAGCCATGGCAATGTCCATGCCTGGAACTTTTATTTTCCCTGGAGTTTTCTACCCATCCAGGTCCAAAGTGTATTTTGGGTCTGGCTTCAAGTCCAAGGGGACTGAAACTGAGGAAATACTCCTGTGACTGAAGGAGGAGAGTTAATCTGATGGTTCTGATGTGCTAGACATATGGGAAAATACTGCATTTTAAAAGTAAAAAATAATTTCTGAGTTTGGATGGGGTTTTTTGTTACATTTATTAAGGTTGCCTGCTGGAAATAGATGGACATGCAGACACAATCTCTACATAAGTAAGCCAAATTAGACCATGATGCTGTCACCAATGGCCCACACTTTAGTATTAATTGGCAGTTATGTGTTAACTGTTCAAGTGGGAGAGTGCTCTGCAAGGTTAACCTGGTTTGCACTGAAGCAGGTAGCGTGATGGTCCCTAGGTGGAGGGTAAATGCTACACTAGACTTCTTATATCACTGTGGAGTTACAATCTGATTGAGATACCTGACAGAAAACAGTGCACAGAATGTATTTACAGGAAACACAGATAAAATTGTTTCTAAAAAGGGAAACTTAATTGAGTGGGAAATGGACTGAAAGTGCTAGTGAGCTAAGTGCTACTGGTATGTTTTAGTTGTCCCTCAGGTTTTCCTCAGTCGGGATTATGGTTTGGTGCTGGTTTGTGACTGGAATGCCAAGCAGTGCTATAGAAAGCAGATCAGGCCTTTCGTAACTCTGCTGGTTTTACAGCGTGCAGAGAAAGTCCCAAAAAGTACAAGGTGTGAGAGATGAAATCATCTTCCTTTGTTGTACCTGTAATAAATAATTAAGCTGGAATAGTGCAGGATGATGGAAGGACTAAATGAATGTGCTTAACGAATGCCTGTGTGTAGGCTTAAAAATAGTTCAGTGGAAACAGAAGAGTCCTGAGGTTTTCTATGGCTGGTGTTTTGCAGATCAGACTGGCTGGTAAGTACAATAGTCTTGCTGGCCTTAATATCTATTAATTAAAATAGTGTCAGTCATTAATTGTTCTCTTTTCTCTACTTTTTTTTTAGAAGAGGTACTCGCATATTTAATCAGCTCTTAATGAGGTGGCTCCATTTGATTTTTTTCACGTAATTGCAGTTTGTGCACATCTGTGAGTAGCAATTTTGGGTTTGGCTTTTCATTTTTTCTTGTTCCAGTAAATCAGTCACAGAAGAAAACATGGAGACATTTGAGGGAAAGATCTTAGGGCAGCCTGGCTGGCGACTTAGATCAGACATCTAGCAGACTGGCCTAGAAAGAACAATACCATTGGGACATGGAAAGAACCCTTAAGATGTTTTTGCATCACACAGGGTTATTTACATGGTAAAAGTGCAGCAGTAAAGCCTGCCAGAAATCTGAGAGCTGGTCCATGTGCTTTCCAGCAGCTGTGGGTGTTAAAACTCCCTGGACGAGCAGCCTGCAGCTGTACTTTCATTAGCTCCCTGTGAGTTTCAGCTGTCGCTGAAATTCAGTTCTTAGATGGTAGGACTACTTGAAGACATTAAAAAAAAATCACATTTGATTTATTATTTTTGGTTCCCTGATACGAATCTGTCCCAAAAACTTTTTCAGTGTCAACAGCTGAAATATACTGCTTTATCCAATTGAAGAGTGTGCTGATATTCAGGGTCTATTTTTCAGCCATCTACAAAATTCATCTATTGTAACTAAAATTGTTCTCGAAGCCTAAAGACTAAAAATTCTGTTCATGACTGTTACCCAGAGTTGTCCCTAGCAGATGTTCAAACCTCTTGTTATGAATAAACCTTGGATATTGTCAGTCAACCGTTTCCCTAGCTCAGAGGATCTCAGCTGGCCCCTTTGGTTAGCACGGCGAAGGCAGGCGAGTGTCACATTTAGCCAGGTTATTTATTCGGCGTGGACAGCCATCACTAGCAGTGAGAGTGCCTGGGACTGGGCTTTGGGATCCAACTGGAACAACGTGTCAGCTCTCAGCAGGAATGAGCTCCCTTATCCAGTCCACCACTGTGATCAGTGCTTGCTACTCATTTTAAATTTTAAATCAGTATTATAGCCCCTGTACAGATAGTGGGACCGGTTTTTCAGAAGCGCTCTCTCCAGGTCTGGAAGAAGTGATTTGATCTTACCCCCCTGATTTGAGGAAAGATCATATTGTATCCTGCCCTTCAGCTGCACTCGCTCGCAACCCTTCAGCAAACTGTCTTGGCTTTGGGGAAAAGTACGTGATGCCTTCAGTGTTCTGTTAAGCAGAACCCTTTCCAGGAGCTAGTCCAACCCAAATCAAAATGTGATGAAAATGAAGTGGGAAGGAAAAAGGCTTGAAAGCCAGTCCGTGCTGTAATAACCCTGTGAACCTTTCCCTCCTCATTTGGGTTCATTATCCCACGTGAGGAAGCTTAAAATTGGACCAAGTGCAGATGTTACCAAACAGGACTCTGTGTATTCTGTATGCAGAGCTCTGTGCTGCCTCCTAACTCTGCGCTGTTTTTAGCTTTGGAGTAATGTAGTGCTTTCATGATTTATTACACAAAACATTCTGGCAGCAGAAAGGTTCAAGAGTAGGTGGGGCCATTATGGCTGTTATCTAATTCCTTTAGAACATTAGAGACTATTTAAAAAAAAAAACAAGGCAGCCTTTTTTATGTGTGCTCCAGGGTTTATATTTTCTGTTGAAAAAGGAGTGGTCTATCTAACGGCTAGTTGACCCTCCCTAAACACGGTAAGATCCAAACACTGAAAATTGAGAGCGATAACTCCCAGTAACCTCAGGGTTGAAGAGCAGCATATTTTTTTCCCAGCAGAGAGGCACCACGTGTTGGATGATGTGATGGGCTGCTTGTTGGTTGTGTGATCAGGGAATGGCCGCAGCACTTAACCACATCTGGGGGTTTGTAGTGGGACTGAGGAGAAGGAACAGTGTCACTGTGAAACATCCTTTCCAAGAACATAGGGCTGTGGCCCCTTTCCTGCTCCATGTCCCCTAGTGTTGGGCTCTGCTCAGGGAGACCATAAATCACACTTATGAGCTGTGTACAGCACATGGGTGCCCAGCGTGGCAGAGGGACAGCTGTGCATGGTATAACTCAGGCTTGACCGAAGATGGGTGTGAGGCAGGAGCCAGAACGTGCCTTGTACTCGGTGCAGCAGGGAGTGAATGCTACGTCTGTGAGATACACCTAACACAACCTGCAGTGCCGAAACCGTTGCAACTGGGTGTAGTAAGGCTATGCATATTGTGCCCCTTGGATGCAGCTAATGCAGATAGCAGGTATGAACGCTGAATAAAAGACCTAGAATATTTGGGAAAAAATAACATTATAAAAAAGAAAAAAAGGCAAGCTGGTGGTTGCAGTCCTTCAGAGAAGCTTGCTATGCAGTGCAGAAGCAATGAAGATTGCGTTACTTTTTTGTTTGATCAAGAAGTGTGTTAGTCAAATTATTTGGTTTACTTTTTTGCTCTTATTTATAATAGCCTGAGAATGAGACATGGCCAGTCTCTCCCTGGGAGAGCTGAGGGCATCTGCAAGCTGTAAGGGCTCATGCCTGTTGAACTTTAAACTTGATTGTGTGTGACTGTGTATGGAGGAGCAGCAAAGGGTTTATCTATCCCTTGTTGGCCTTAGAAATTTTGTGATGAAAACTCCAGCTAGTTTACATCTTTTTATAGACTTAAATGAAGTTTATAAAGAAAAAAATGCATTAGTGGAAAAAGAGTAAACCCAGGTCCTCCTTGCAGTTTCTGCTTCCTGTGTATTCCTACAGGGTCTGCAGCCTTTTTGTGAATACTGGGCTATCAAAATTAAACCTGGGAAGGTTGCCCACACATCTTTGCTCTGAAAGAGCAGCCTCCAGAAAAAACTGTAGGCACAGTGTGCCCTCCTGCAGGGTCTGTCTATCCTGGAGAGCCAGGGCAGGTAGGCTGGTCGCTGACAGACCTGACGTCTGAGCACGACGTGCTCCCACAGCACAAGAGACTTTGCATTCACACAAGAAGAGGAGGAGGAGGAGTCTGGTTTTGAGGAAGGCTCTCAGGCTATCTTTAGCAGACAGACCACTGCTGGATTGCACTTCCAGAAACGGAAACAGTCCTGTAGTCTGACTTCAGTGCTGTTCAGGTCCTTGCTGCTCAGCTCATGCTTCTGTTCCTCTCCAAGGGGTAGCTCCTGCAGATGCTACATCCAGACAGAAATCTTCTGCCTCTCCAAGTAAACGGTACCTATCTAACCCTTCTCACCTTGCTGAGAGGACATTATCCTTCTGGACTGCTTAGGGAACACTGTTGGCTTCCTGAGTAGAACTTACCTCTATTTAGATACTGCTTTCATCTGCTTTTCCAGCCAGGGCTAGGTGGTCTGCTGTGGTTGTGATTTAGGAGTGAAGATGTCCAGATAGTCAAATGGTTTTGTGACAGCAAGCTGTATGTGTATGTGCTGAAGAAGCTGTAGTCAGCCTGCAGAGGTGACTGTTAACATAGGACGGATTGTATTTGTATCCTGACTGTCAAGAGTTTGGCAGTAATAACTACCAGTGATTAATTAGATGAGCTGTATGTGATAATACCAGTATTTGCTGGAGTTGTTTTACTTTTGAAGTTCATGCAAGATCAGAAAATAAGTCAATCGGCATTTCTGTAGTCCTTGTCTGCAGCATTTACTGGTAAACCCAGTCGTTTGGCTTCATGTACCTCGATTTTCCTTCAATTTGGAAAAACACAGAAAGACTTGCATTTACAATGTTCCAAATATATTTGTTGTGTTCCTCACTCATCTCTTGTTTTGCAAGGACTTGTTTTGAGCATTCATTGCTCAAGTTAGCAGTTGACTCAGTTTATGAATCTATTATCATATGTTTTTGAAAAATTGGCCAGGAGACCAGTTTCACTGGTGCTGACTTGAATGCCTCTATACAAAACAGTGTATAAATGAACAACAAATTTATCAAAGGTCCTAGCCTGTTTTCTCTAGTACTAATTTTTAAAGTGGATTAAAATTGCTGAGGTTTGTCACCTTCCTTCCTTTAAATGTAATATTGTTTTCCTTTCTGATATAATAGCCAAGATACTCCACACCATATGTGTATTCTTATTGTATTGACTATGAGAGAAGACAATGTGAAATTTCTTCAGAATAAGAACATATTTTTGGATTTAATGACTCTTTAGTTTCTGAATAGCAGTTGACAATACAATAACCTGGGATTTCAGGGGTGGAAGTGTTCTTGTGAGGGGCAGAAGATGCTAAGTGAAAATGGAATAAATTATTTCACTTGATTATCCCCTGACTGTGTGGTCACCCATAGTAGATGCGTTTTGTGGGTAGGGTAAGGCTGTTTTTTATAAGCAAACCTGAATAGGAATAGTTTGTGTGAGCAACACATGCATACAGAGGACAGAAAGCAGCTGATGTTATGTGAGTAAGAACTGGGAAAACTGAATTGAGAAAGAACACCAGAAGCAGAAAACAGAAAGACAAGCAAAATCAATTTTAAAAAATGTGGTTTTTTCTTTATATGCAAAGCAGCAAAATGTTGGGCGTTGGGCAGCCCAGTAGGAATTCCTGCTCTGTTGCAGTGTAGTTTGCGACCGACTGCCTGGCTCAGGGTACTCCTTGCCTAACTTTAGGTAGCTGAATTTTAGCCAGGGGCAGCCTGGGGTCAGCTAATTGCCAATGGTAATCAAACAGGTTTTAAATATACAAAAGCCACCATGCAGCGGTCTAAATAAGACAATTTATACTCTCTTTAAAAGAAGATGGTTTACAGCCTCTAAGTTGTGTAGATAAACATGTGCGAGATGGTTCAAATGGTGAGGTAAAGGGGATGTGTATGACTGGATTTCTCCTGGGACTGCTTGAACTTTTTCTTACTATTGGTACCTAAGCATCAGGCTACAGCCTGTTGGTGAGAACGTCCAGCTCCTCAGGGGAAATGCGAAAGAAGGCCTCTTGCCAATGCTTTAACAACTTCTTCTGTGCTCTGTGGTGGGAGCCCCCGGGAGCACTTCCTCCTAGTCAGATGTTGCTGTAATTAGTGTGTGTAAATATGCTGTCAAGATGGTAGATGTTACTCCTGACAGTCCGAGGCTGTATGGACATTGTGTAATGTCCGTACAGCTCGGCGCCTGGCGGGATCTGTCGTGTAGTACAGTGCAACGCTGTATTCGGAAGCAACGCACCTCTATTAGGAGCATCAAAGGTAGGAAGGCCCAAAGACAGCTCCTAGAACAAACTCATTTTTGTTGATTCGTCTATCCTCTTTGATAAACTGAACTTAGTATTTAATGACTGATATGTTTGAGTGTACTATGGTGGTATTTTGCACTTATTCCAACACTTTTGTTTCTTTGAATGCAGCTCTCTTACAGGGCCATACAGGACAGTGTCCTGCCAGAAGACTGCAGAAAGCTCAAGTGCCACAAAATCATGCCCTTGTTTTAAAGATGGCCACTCAGGGATTAAATGCATGTGCTTAGATATCTTAAGCCAGCTGCTGTTCGGGGAACTCTCACTCTTACTCTGTGTGTTGGGTGGCAATAACCAGGGAAGTCAGTTGTTCCAGAAGATGGCCGTGTGGGGTAGGTTAGTGGTTTTCTCCATGTGTGTGCCTGTGGGCCAGCAACCAGTGAGAATTGGGCTTGCCTTCTGTGTTAGACTCGGTGTCTGAAGGTTTCATCCACTGATGTGTATGTGTACGTAGCTCCCTGCCTGTATAAGGATCTCGGGATTTCTTGGGATAAAAGTAGAGGCACTGCACAGCACCTGTAGTAGGGACTCCTTATCCGGCGGTGCGGATGACGTGTGCCAGGGTGCTCCCACGTCTGCT
>Ga0181612_118207_pt1 | contig 15080 bp, 8 predicted proteins | sample HoacroProtozoa21_FD_119630 | JGI IMG/M metagenome (GOLD analysis project Ga0181612, IMG submission 119630) | Hoatzin crop microbial communities from Cojedes, Venezuel. Combined Assembly of Gp0051906, Gp0051904, Gp0051908 | reverse complement strand
CACGTTTATCTGTCTTTCCCTTAGCTGCCTAAGACAGCCATGGAAGTTGGCAGTCTGCTGGAAGTGATTTTGAAATTTAGTTTACTGTACTGTGCTTGAGAAGTATTTACATGTCCCTTTCTGTTCCTCTTCATTTATTTCTTGATCATTTATGCCTGTTAATGTGTTAGTTACCAAAGAGGAGAGGGAGGAGAAGAAATCCTGAGGTGAAATTAAATTAGGCACCAGCATTAATCATTCTGTTTGTGTCTGTGAATGTATGACATAATTCACCAAAGGATTTTCCTTTCATTGAAGAGACTAAAACATATGTCATAAATTGCCACTTACGTTCTATTTGAAAAATACACTTGATATATCTTTGCATGAAATGACTTGTGTCTGACAGTGTAACAATCGGGTCTTGTGAATTGGGTTCTTGCATCCCAGGATCTTTCAGCACTTCCAGACTTTACTTAACCTGTGGAGCACCCTTGACAGATAGAGAAATGGAAAATTATAATGTCAAATTAATGAAGTTTTTGCAGTAGGACCAAAGGCAACTGGGAATTGAGTCTGAGGAATTTGGCCCAACCCTGGACTGTTTTCCCAAGGAAACATTTAGCACGATGGAGGATTTGATGTGTCTGTGTGCGTATGGATGCTGTTTTCTCACCTATAGATGTTTCTGTGTGTGTGTGCATATGGACGCGGTAGTCTAGTGATGTATAGCATGTCGTGAGTTTAATTGGGGATTCCTGAAGTGAATTGAGGCGGTAAGAACATATGGCAAATGCCAGAAATAATGATCACATTACACGTTTCTGATGAATAATTCAATTCAGTTTAGTACCATTCCACCATTAAAATAAACCCCTCACAATATTTGACATAATGCAGCTGAAACACTTCAAGAAAAAAATTTTGGAAGGCAAAAGAAGCAGTTGTTTTACTTCTGTTTTAATCACCGCCAGTAGAGGAAATCTTAACGCTCAGTTAGGACAGAGACATATGTGAAGTCTTGGGCTGGAGCTGCTGGTGTTAAACAGCTCCTCAGTGTTGTGTAGCAGGGGAGCAGGCTTCAGGACGAAGGGCAGTGGTGATGAAGGGCTGCTGTGGAGCTGCAGAGAGAAACTATTTCTGAAACAGGCCAGGACAGCACAGCAGAGACCACGAGAAACAATAGATGGGAGAAATGGGCCAGAATTGTTCTTAAACCTGAGAAGAAAAAAAAAAATTCTCCTAATCCTAAAGCCCACCTTTCTGAATTACAGTACTGACAGTGGGAAATAGACACAAATATTATTGAGCTCTTTTGAGAAAAGTTCTGCTGTTCATCGCTGGAGGGATTGGAGGGATGTGTTTTGAGGAGTGGGAAGTGAACATTTCTGCAGCTGCTGGGTGCTGTTTAGGCTGGAGTTTTACTAAATGCTCAGAGCTCTCGTGTCTGGTATCCTGCGTAGCTTTATAAATGGAGAAAGTGAGGCACAGACTTAATTAGTTGTTAAAGGAGTGGGAGTGTTTGGAATGGAACTCAGTTGTCCTGCTTGGACAATAGGAGGAGGCAGTGGCACTGCAGGTACCTAACGTTGCCTGTGAAGATGAGCATACAAGAGCCTTAAGCAGGGCTACAGAAGTTAGGAGTAGAAAATTTCTCTTAACTTCTCGTGTCAGGTAGCTGATGGCATAGACCAAGGCTGCTTCTGCCTCGACTGAGCAAAACCGAGGTAACCAGCCCTCTCGGTCTTCTGTTGCATCTGAACTGAAGCCTAAGATAGTGCTGGTAATTCTGCATTTTACAATGTATTTTTTTAGGGTGTTCTTCCCGTTTATGTAGTGCATAGGAGAAGTACTAGCAAGCTGCAGAATGATGGGATGCAGAATGATCCTACATCTCCTGCTTCCTGGTGGTTTCAGGATGTAGTTCTGCCTGCTTGGTTTTTTTCCTTTATTTTTTCTGGCCTCCTTCAGTAAGGTATGGTCCTCCTGACTGCTTTCTGTGGAGCCCACTCATGGATGGTATCAAGAAATGAATGAAGCTGGTCCAAAGCAAAGAGGTGTCCTGCAGCCCTCGTCTTGCACGGCGCTGGGGCATTGCTGACCCATGGGACGAGAGCCCGTGTGCCCAGTGCTAGCAGAGCTCAGCCGGGCCAGCAGCGCCTTCACTCTGCTTTTGTCTCACGGACCTGTTCTGCTGTCTCTTCCTGATGGATTTCATTCTAGAATAAAGAGACATTTCTGTTGAAAGCAAGTGCCAGCCTCTCCCTTGAGAGAGGAATTTAGCTTCCTTTGTGCAGCATGAAACACTGCAGTACAGCATTCTTCATTCAAATCTCCTCCTGTTTTGAAATAAGGAGCCCTGAGTACCTGGCTCCCCTCCCTCCCTCTCTCCACACCCAGGCAGCTCATTGCTTGTAAATGAATTAACGTTGTTTCTGGAGGGTGTCTCGGTACGTTTCCCACACCTTCTGGTCAGTCAGATTAGTTCTCGCACTGCAATGCTCCATGGGGAAGCCCAGGATTGATCACTGTTCGTGAGCCTTTCCCGGACTTGATATTTCACTCCTTCATAACTTTTTCATGATGTTTAAAATGTTAAATGGCAGTGTCCGTAGTGTGCTGGACAGCACAGCCCATGCTGGAAACAGAGAGTGGTTGGGGAGAACAGGGCTGGTCCCAGAGATGGCGGGGGAGCAGGAGTTAAATTTCTCTTCCTCGGAGCGTGAGCGCCTTGTGCAATACCCGGTGGAAATCCCCGCTCCTGTCTTCTCTCCCAGAAAGGATCCAGAAACTTAAATTTTAGTGACAACCTTGGTTTCGTGAGAAATCGGGAGTAATTTGATTGAAAATACGTCCAGCAAGTGCTTAGCTTTATTCCTTACTGCATTTATTACCTTTGGTTGACTCCTGATACTTGGGAGCATATGTCCAGGCTCATTGCGCTGCTAACCACCTTTTTTTGTAATTAACACACTAGTGTTTGAGGAAGGAATCTTTTCTTTCTGGGGAAAAAGGTTTGAGGGGTCAGTAGTAGAGTGTGGTGAAAAATACCCGAGAGCCTGGCGCTTCAGAGAGACTTGGTTTGCCTTGAGCCAGAATGGGAAAGAGCTTTTAAAGCAGGAAAAAAGAAATCTGTTGCGTTAAAAACGTTCCCCAAATTTTTGGCCATCTACACAGTGTTGGCTTCGTCACCCCGCGTGAGGGGAAGCCATTCAAATAACTGTTAAACAGTCGTCTGGAGAAAATTTGATGTCAGGTTGCTTAATGGGCCCAAAGTGATTTCTGCCTTCCCAGAGCACACAGGCACTCGGGACGCTTGTTACTGGAGGCTACGGCGAGTTCGTCAGCAGGAGCGATTTTTCTGACTACTGAAAATATGACCCGGCTTGTGTGTGTGTTGCTTTTGTTTATGATAATGGTCTATGTGTCAAAACGACTTTTAAATTGTTTGTTATATAAATCCATGCTGCATACTAGTGATAAAATGTAGTTTTACAACTTCTGCGTGGTGTTTTATCCAGCATTCAGAAAGTCGGAAAGCATAAGCAAAGGTTTGTCTGATGCTTTTTTGGCTTGATGTCTTCTGGGGAAACCTTTAACTGAGTACAGACGATCCTAAAATAGCTGCGAAACTTCTGTGGGCAGGAGTAGTTGTAATGCTCCTGCTGCTTGCGTGTGGGTTTGGGGGTTTTGCTGGTTTGAAATGTATTGGTAAACTTCTATTTGTTTTGAATAAACAGTTGTAGAACCTAAAAATGGAACATTGCCCCCTATACTTATATTACATTTATCAGGGTTTTAATGGACGCTGTGGATTAGTTACAAAGATGAGGACTTTGTCTGCTTGTGTGCACAGGAGGAGTTGCCATGCTCTGCTGTTGGAATTAGGGCAGAGAATCGCTGCACAGGGGAATTTAATCTGGATTCTGTTTTTAAACATCCTCCCTGAAAAATCAGCAGCGCGGACTGTGCTTTGATAATAGCAGAGGAGACTTCCATGGCTATTTCATTAGACAAAAACCCCTCAATATTTCATTTGAATTCTGCCTGGATTAAATGCCTTGGCAACCTTCTCAGCATGTTTAATTGTATAATTTGGGGCATTTGCTTAAAAGCTTTGCAGATCTGAAGCCTTGTGTCAGTTTGCAGTCTGTGAATTGTGGGTGTGTGTTTTTTCATACGGGTACAGGAAACCAATGTATAGGCTTGCTGAGCTCAGTGGGATTCCAGCTGAAGGGTGCTTAAAGTTATAAAATTTTCAGGCTCCCAGTTGTGGTGAAGGCGTTGTACAGCTGGAATAAAGGCGGAAAGCACCGTCAGCCTCGCGCCTCTGAGGGAGACTTTTGTTGTGCCTAGAAAAGCTGGTAGACCTGAGTAATTAGTGATGCAAATATATTATGATGTAGGTATGAAAATAAAAGATGAGTGTCCCCAGTACTGCGCTGAGACTGAGACTAGCCTTAATTTTTGCTTTTAAGCATGTCTCGCATCCTGTTCTTTTACTTCACTAATGCAAAACTTACTGCACTCGTCTTATACCTCAAGACGATTTTATCAGTCCTTAGAAAGAATTTCAGCTACTAACTCCTACATTTCTGTTTGTATGTTTATAACTGTAAGAGGATTCTGGTTAATGTGTATTACCTAATACTAATATTTCTCAAATGGGTAAGGAATATCCTGTTTTTTCAAAGGAAAATTTACCTTTTCCAGGGCATGCAGTTTGACAGGATGACGAACCTGAACCTGAATCTCCCTCCTGGCTCTGGTCTTAAACCGAAGACTGTATTTCCTCCTCTCATATCATTTTCACTTCAAAGCCTAGTTTTTAGATTACCAGTGAGATTTTTTTAAGGCTGTGATGATCAACAGCTTTTGGCTAGCAACAGAGTCTGTTCCGTGAAATTCTCACTAAAGGCTTTTCTACGTCATTAAACCTCCCAGCTATAGTCAAGGTCGTTGGACTGTTGCCTGTCATTTGTCACAGCTCTATTTGTAATCATGTACCAAAAAAAAATATTGAGGCTGTTTTCACAAAGCTACAAAGTTTTTCACTTGTGGAGTACAGCCTTTCTTATATATGATGGTAAGGAAATACGAACAATTCTTAGCAATTAGTAATGTGCTGGGAATATGTCAAAATATGCAATCCAAAACATTTTCTAAAACTTATTGATGTATTTAAACTGTTTTAACTTTTACTCGAATCTGTAGTATTAGTTGGTTTTAGTTTGTTGAAAGAGTCTGGAGTGTTAACTTCAAACTAAACTACAATCTTAACCTAAACTTCCACCGGGTTCGCAGCGGGAGGCAGGTGGGTGCTGTGTTGCCATCGCCATAGTCTGATCTTCAGGCCCCGAGTGCATGGCAGGTTTCAGGAGACGAGGATTTAGGAAACTTGTGACAGACAAGGCACAGGATCTAAAATTACTGCTCCAGTCTTCTGTGTGAAGTGGAGATTTTGCTCATTTTGGGCTGCTTTGTCTTGCATATGCTGCCAAGTAGCCTGAAAGATAAGATTGTGTTAGAGCTGTGCGTGCAGTTTAGTGCTCGGCGACTTCCAATCCTTCTGCGTAATTGCTGCTTATGTGCTGGGAGGGGGTCCTGAAAGTCAGGGTAACGGAGCTATGCGTAAAGTTTTGAATCTGCTGACTTCCACCTTCCCATTCGTGGCTTGATTCTGTTTGGCTTTGATTTTGATGTGCCTCCTGCTTGTGTTGAGCTTGTATGGCATTACCACGGGAGGAGGACCGCTCCTTGCAGAGCAGCCGTGGGGACCACAAAGTCAAGGCGAGGGCGCAGAAGGTTTTGGAGTTCAGCTCTGCCAGTTGGAGCGGATTTGTGTGGGTGAGAGGATTGCTGTTTAATCTGGGCGGGAGCTGGGGGTTGGTGGTTCTGTATTGTTGTCATCCCACTCCTTTCCCAAGCTTGTCATCTTTTTATACAGCATGGCATTTGGGATGGGGTGGGAACGTCTTGAGAAAGCTACTGTGCACATACATGGAGATGCAGCTAGATACGGAAAAGCAGCTCAGGCTGCTTCTGCCTTCTCCTGGTGCTCGGTGCTGTGCAGGCCTGTGATTCACCGTATCACTATCCAGTTAGAGCAGTTAAAGCTTATCGCTGGGAAGAGCTGAAACCCTGCTTAGGGAGGTGATCCTGCTTGGAGCAGGAACATTGCTCAGAGAGCATGGGATGACTGGACAAGGAGGTCTCCTGGGTCTGTACGTTATCTACCGAAGAATGAACATGATGATACAGAAATGTCTTTGTTTCCATACTTCCAACTTTAGTTTATTCAATGCTTAAGCCTAAAAGAAAATAATTTTGGTAAATTCTTTTTCAGAAGCTGAATGTTGCATGCTGTGGAAGAGCAAGGAATAGTTCCAATCAAAAGCGTAAATATCTGCTTGCTCTGGGTGTCTTTGTTTTATGATAGTGCAAATTCTTGCCAGGAGCTTTGTAGAAAACCTTTCCTGTTTGGTGTAGTTTGAGAAGTCCCCAGTGTTCAGCAGAAGTCCATAATTGCACCACAATTCTTATATTCTGCTCAAGCATAAAAAAGTATCCGTTTTTAAAATTAGGTATAACCTACTATTAGTTTCATTTACTGGATCCTTCCCACAATTGTAGGGTTAGGAGTGTTTTGAGACCTCAGATTTGTCATGTAACTAGCCACGTAGACACTGATCTAGTTTAAATTAGTGGCCTTTTCCAAGCAGGAACAATCAATTCATGAAGATCATTCAGGTTTTTTAAAGAGATGACCAGGTATGGTGGTAGCTTAAAATGTAGTGTGTCTCTTAAGTAGCCTGTGATGGAAGCTACTGGTGATGACCTTTCCATGGAAGTGTTTGAGGCACCATTGCTTAAATACCAGCATTTTATTCGGGGACAATTACCTGCATGATAATGTGGTATCATTTGTGCCTATCAGTACTGTATAAGCTTCAAAGTTTAGATGGGGGGGGGAGTCAAATACATTATAAATGTTGAGAACGACAAATGTGACTAAAATACAGAACGTAGAAGATCTTTCCTTACCCTTTGAATTCATTAAAAACTAGACGTGCCTCCCGAGTGCTGCAGGGAATGTTGAAAAGGTAGTTGCAAAAAGGGTAAAAGTAAATTATGCAACTGCCTAGCATTATACAATACTCCGTCCCTCTGTGACCTGGGTGACTTTGTGATCTGGTGATGGAAGTGAACAAATGGTTTGCTTTAAACGGATGGAAAACTTTTCCATTGCTACTAGGGACGTTTTAATTATGTACTTGTCAGCCACGTGAGCTTGAAATACAGTAGAAAGGATTCTGCAATACAGGGCAAGGCTTAGTGTGAGAATAAGAATACCTGGTGTTTAATCCTAATTCTACTATAGGCATCTTGACCTTGAATTCAACGTGCTTATTCACCTGCAGGCACTTGAAGCATTGGCAGCGGGAGCGCAGTCTTGAAGAGGCTGTTCCTTGTGTTGAATGAGCAGTGGGTGGGATCGCTAAGGTCTACAAGTTTTAGAAAAGGAAAGGAGGTGGAAGGCTTTTTGGTGTTTAAAGTGGCTGTTAACCTAATAACCTGTTTAAATTAAAAGATGCGAAAGCGGTGAATTCAAAATTAAAGTGGTAGTTGTGACTGCAGAGGTAAAAAGGTCCCATGTCATACGGTGACCCGCGGGTTAGAGCACGCACAGCCCCTGACTCTGCCATGGTATGTTCTCAGAGTAAGTCCGAAAAAAAGTCTTTTGCTTGTGTAAGCAAATGGGAACCCAAGCAGACACTTTATAGTCTAGAAAGCCCAGTAAGCCTCAGGAAATTCCCGCATTCTTGATTTTATTTTGTGGCAAAGTACTGTGTGGTGTGTTTTTGAAAGATGAGCAAGGTTGCCCTTCTCCAGCCCAGCGCCACAGACTCGATAAGCTGGAGCTGAATAGCTTATTGTTCCCCTGCGGGCAGCCCCATCAGCTGTCACTGCTCCCCTCCAAAAACACTGAGTTTATTTATAAAGAAAAAGTGCTGATACCGCGTTTCTTACTGAAGGAAAAGTTTACTAGTTCTTGCTGCTGTTTAGCAGGAGAGCTGTGTGTGTAGTACCCCACCTTGAGAACCAAGAGCTTGAGCTTGCTTGTAATTTTATAATTAAAATACATGTGCTCTGCAGGTCTTATAGTCTTTGAGAACTAGTGTTTTTTTGGAAGTGATCCTTTGTATTTCTACTCTTTCTCCTGGAGCTAGTTTCTCAGTCAAGAATGTGACTGATGGAGAACACCAGAGTTTGCCGGGTTATCGGCCTCGTAGAAGATCCATCAGCTGTAGCACAGAGGAGAGCAGGTGGCCACACCATTAACTGCCTGCGCTGTACCTGGTATTTTTTATTCCTATCCCAGTCTTTTTTAAACATGGTGCCTACTGTTCATCCATGCTAACGATACAGTGGACTTTTCCTGAAAAATAATACTGTGCATATGGTCAAGCCCTGAATGGACAAATACATCCTGTACAAGGAAGGTATTCGCTGCGTTTGAATTCTGTGCCTGGTTCTCTATCTGCTCAGCAGAAGATGCCGGATCCGCTCAGGTATCGTCTTTGTGTGATACCTTTTCATGAGTCTAGGAACTAAGCCACAGCTTACTAAAATTAGTGTCTTTGCCCGATGACTTCTGAAAAGGTCATGGAGTTGTTTCTATGTTGGGACCATCCCTTTTGTTGAGGAAAGGGTGGAGGAGAAGATACAAAGGGAGGAAGAGCTTCCTACTACTCCTTGCCTTGAAGGATGTTCTTTCTTGAATGTGAGACCTTGCAGATGAGCATTAGCTTAAGGACTAGGCAGAGTGAGTCATGGCAGCAAGGAAACACTACGCTGCGGCGCATTTTGGTGCTGTTACCGTCTAGCTACCTCACCTTCTTTTCTTTATGAAAGTCTTAGTGACAAAGCCGCAGGTAGAATGGGGTTGTCATTGCACGGGGCTAAACCTGCCACTCGTACAGAGGTTTGCAAATCCATTAGTAGTTTTGTAATTGGGGATTGAGCTGAATGGAGAAGATACACGTACAGAGAGAGACAGCGTATGTTGAGCATCAGGCAGCAATTCTTTAAAGGAGTGCTAACAGATCTAATGTATGTAACTCTGTTCTTTCCCTGTGCCCCTCCCAGCCCCTGCTAATCCTGAAATACTTTTTGCCAGCTGGAACTGAGCAAACAACAAAGAAATCTCACAAACGGAGAAATTTCAGGAAATTTCAAGAAGTGCAGCGTGTGGGTATTGCTCATGCCTCCCCATGCCGCCTTCCCTGTGGAGCAAGGGTTGTGCCCTTGCGAGTGCTGTAGGGTAGAGCCTCCTCCTAGCTTCCTCTGGGTTTTCTGCAGCGGCCTTGCAGTCAGCCCTGGCCTGAGGACCTGACAGTGCTGGGCCCTGCCCGGGGTGAACCCGCACCCTTCCTGCTGCAGGTGCCTGGGCTGGAGAGCGAAGCGTAGCTGGGGCTTCCCTGGCCCCAGAGAAACGGCCGTGCTGACGTGGTTTTGGTTAAAGAAGTATGTGGTCAAGTCAGGCCTGTGCATTTACTTGTAGTTGTATTTCCTGATGAGACAGAAGTTTTCCGTTTTCTAAAGTTCTCTCCTGAGAAAAAAAAATAAACGTGAGTAGCTTTGGCCACACATCGCAGTTCCGACTACTCTGTTTCCTTCTGTGTTAGACCTTGCTGCCTGTATTTTCTCCTTGTGGTGAAAGGTACGGAAGCCCCTGGGTACAACAGTCTCAGACAAGTGGTTCTCCCAAATTAAAGTGCTAATCAAGGTCATCTTTAAGCTTGAAAACCCCAAGTTTTTGCAGATTTGGGGGGTTTTGGGGTTGGTGGTGTGTTTTTTTTTTTTTTTTTTTGGCAAGCCAAACTAGGAGCTGTACTTGTATAGACATGTTTTAGGTTTTGGAGTCCCTAAAAAAAAACCAAAAAGGATGCATGCTTTCTTCATTGCAAGTCCTGGACCCCCTGAAACAGTTCTTGCAGATGCGAGCACAGTTCAAGGCAACTGATACTTGTAGTGCATGGTAAGAGTAAAGCGCTTGGGAGGTCTGGATGGTATGCGTTTTCTGGGCAAAGGCACGAGCAGTCTGAGGAGGCTGAGCTGGCCTCCGTTATTGCATCTCTCAGGAAGTAACAATGAAGTAGTTGATTTGAAAATGGCATTTGGAAAGTGATACTTGCCCATCTTCAGTTGTGGTGACGGAGTTGTGGGTGCCTGCAGGTGCAATGCATAGACATAAGCAAAGCTGTGCATGCTGAAGACCTGAATGTTACTCATTTTTTTGCTGACTCTGAATTCAGCTTGGAACAACACATCTCTGAAAATCATTAGAAAGAGCAGCAATAACAGTCAGGCAATAGCAGACATCTCTAGAGTTTGAGGGCTCAAAGATCTTTAGATGAAAGTGCATATTTTATTGTGTTTGTGTTGAGTTTATTGCCTGTATAAAAGCCAAATAACCTCTACTAGCTGTATCACTGAACATTTCTGTGTTTTTAGACTAAAGGACTGATGCATTTCTGATGTGTTTTCTTGCTACGTTCATCATTTCACTATTCTGTCTTTCAAATTCGGAATCAGTAAGATAGGGAGATGAACAGCCTGGCTTAAAGGGCTGATGTGAGAAGTTTTTGTATTCGTAAAACGTTTGAAATCTGTTTGTAAAATATTGTGTTAATGCAAATAGATAAATTCAGTAGTAATTATGCATACTAATAATATTAACACCTATATTTGTCTGCTTTATGGGTCCTTCAGACATAGATATGTTACTTGCAGAGATTTTAAAAAGAAAAATAATCTTCCTGGAAATAATTCCGTAATGGGAAGCACTGTCATGTTGGCTCTCCAAAGGGGTGTCTTTATCTGTTTCGATGGCTTGGTTTATAATGAGAACTGCACAGCTGGAGACTCAGTAACTAACTGAATAATCTGAAATTGGTGCCTTTGGGGAGTGCCCCAGTATGCGCAATGTCTTGTTTCTGCATCAAGTGTAGTCTGCGAAGGAATGTGATAGAAATTCCCTGAAGTGATTTTCTGAGCTGATGTGGGGTATTGCAGCATTCAGTCCTTTTTCCAGGCTGAGATTCAGTACATTTTTAGGCAGTGACCACTTCATTTTGATGCCAGAAATGCACTTGACGCTTGTAATTGATGCACTGTTCAGCAGTAAAGCTCTGCTTGCAGATCTGTGCACCGGAGTGCAGGTTATTGGTTATTGCAATCGCGATCATTTTCTGTATCATAATGGAGCTTGGCTGATGTATTGCTAATGAGGGAGCTTATTTTTAACTATATTTTACTGGAGATTTTTATGGTGTTTTCTCTAACAGGATTTTGTTTAATCTTTAGTGCTTTTATTTGTTACAGAGATCCGTGCCCAATTGGTAGAGCAGCTGAAATGCCTTGACCAACAGTGTGAGCTTCGGGTCCAGTTACTGCAGGACTTGCAGGATTTCTTCCGCAAGAAGGCAGAGATTGAGATGGATTACTCAAGGAATTTGGAGAAGTTGGCTGAGAGATTCCTGGCTAAAACTAGGAGCACCAAAGACCAACAATTCAAGTAGAGTATTTGCCTTTTGTTTTTGCCCTTTTTTACCTGTAGATGTGGTCACAAGGATAGGAATGCAAAAAAAGAGCTGATATAGTGAATGTAGGTACCAGCACTGTTGTGCATGTCAGAATAAAATGTTTCCCAAGTTTGTATTAAACACAGAACCTATTTCATGTTTCTGCATAGCCTGGCTGCTGGCTTCCTTTCAGTAGTTCCTGGTAGGTCGTATGTTGTCAGCAGTGAATAGAATGGTAAAAATTGGCATGTCTAAAAGGAGTCATTTTCTTGGGAAGGTGGGCAGAGCTGTGCACCAGATTTGATAGACAAAGCCAGGATTTCCTTCAGTGTCAGTGGCTTTGGTCTGGTTTTTTTTAAGAGTAACTGTTTCTAATCTGTTATATGCTGTGATGTACTGCTGCAGTGCTCTGTTTTCAATATCCTACATGCACTCAATGTCGGATTGAAGAGTCTGCATCTCTGCTACTGTCAGTTCAAAACAGTGGAGAAATAAGGCCAACAGTACTTCCAAATAGAGCTGTGCCATTTGGGGGAGGGAATCCATAGATATTAAGCTCATGGAACTCAATTAAAATGTAAAGTGTCCTTATTGACAATCATTTGTCTCACCTGCTTGAAACATTATGTACAGGTAGGTCTGACCATGCTGCTTTGGTTGTTCCGTGCTTAGCTGTTTGCGTTGGGATGATTGCCACATATCGAGTGTGGTCTCATGGATTCAAAGCCCTCTGATTTTCTGCTGCCTCCTGTGTGGTGGCGGGGACACAGGTGCTTGTCCCAGGGAGAGGGATGCGGGCGAGGACCTGTGGGTGAAGAAGGGGCTGGGTGGGTGGCGTGGCACCGAGACGACAGCCCAGTGAGTAGGTGGCTGGCACAGAGTCGCAGGATGGAGCTCCTGTAGCTGACAGCTGGGCAGGGCGCAAGCTTGTCGGGTTTTGTTGTCAGGGTAGCAGCTGGGGAAAACACCGAGCGAAAGCAGCCTTGGGATCTGAATCACTTCTGCTTTGGACAGATTGGTCTGAGAGGATCCATCTGGGCCTGTCTCCGCCCAAAGTGCAGCGTTGCTTTTAGCGTTGTTTGGGTCGGGCCATTATTTGTGGTTTTGTGTTTTTGTTGTTGCTGTATTTGGAGGGATGTGGGGATAGATCGGCTTTCTCTTCCCACTAGAAGCTCTTTCTGTGAAAGCCATGAAGTCTGCACCATTTTAGTTTCCTTTCTGTACAGCTTTGATGTCATTTACGTTAGTTCTCATTTAAAACACACATGCATGCTGCGTTGTCAGGAAAGCAAGGCTCTCAAGCTTAGCTGCTTGACAGGTTGGAGAAGAGTTATTCTGTGTAGCTATAGAGCTCTAATTGTCTTAGGAGGTTTTTTTTTCTTTTCCAGTGAAAGGATTCTTATAACTATAAGCTGTGCATATTCTGCACATGCCTTCAGGGTGGCACTAAGGAAATGATGTCTTGAACTATAATTTTCCTCAGCATTATGACTGGTCTTTTTCAGTTTATTTTGTTGTTATTCCTGGTGAAAATTGAGGTGATTTCCTTTATATTACATGATATGAAAAATCCCATCAGAAACACTTTCATGCATAGCTTTCAGTGTTGGGAAAGTTGTATATGGCTTACTTCCTATTTTGAGATTTAGAATGTATTTTTATTGTGGAAGTTTTTACCATAGTTGGACAAATTCCTATATGGTGTCAAGCTTCATGTGAATTAAATGCTTTTGCTGTGATACTGCAGGGTTTTTTTGTTTGTTTGTACTAATGCATTTTCTTTACCAAGTCCTGCCCCTGTTTTTTGAGTTGTTTGTACTTTAGATAGGCTTTATAAAGTTGTACCTGGACAGAACTGACATTGAATATCCTAACTATTGAGTGTACCCTGAATTGGACAGGTGATTTTATCACCACATAAAACTTTTTTTTTTTTTTGAATTTCTGAATTAAATGTCCATGCTTTTGCGGTCAAGTCCAGGGCGTTGCCTGAAATACTCTGGAGCCTGTGACTGAGCATCAGGTTCACTTCTCTTTGCAGAGCATGGGCTAATGCTGCTCAGGCTCCTGATTTCGCTTACGTTGGCAGCAGATAGCTCCTGGCAGAAAAGCGTCTTGCTCTTGGAATATGTTACCGCTGCAAGGTCTGAGTCCCAAATGCACAAGTTGTTAACTTAGTCAAGAGCTGGAATGAGGGGAAAAAAATAACGATGAGGCTGCTGTCTGTGGGCAGTATTTGTCGCAGCAGTGGCCCACGGTTGTAAAGCTGTCTGTCCTGGGTAGCTCCGTCTATTACTTGTTCGGTCATTTGTGTCTGCTGGCTGTAGCATTCAGAAATGTGTCAGAATACCACAGGGATCAGTAAGGAAGCAATTCCGATTATAATTACCTATCCTTAACGCCGCTCTGTCTGAATAGCGAAGAGTAACTTGGTTGGTATCTTTTCTGTAGATATGGAGCCTGTAATCTCATTTGGAAGTCCCCAGAAGACCATTTGATCAAAGCCAACCATCAGATCTCTCCTCCTAAGGAGTCTGGTATTACATGACTTTGAGATGTGCACAGGCGGGTGGCTACTCCGTAATTGCCCGGCTGTGACCCCATAAATATACAGTAATAGCATGTTCTTTCGATAAGATGATAATTATGTCGGAAGGTACCGTATCATTCAGTGAGTGCTTACCACGTCCCTTGCCGTTTTTAGATCTCATAACGCGCTGTCAAGGAGGAAATCTGTCAGGCAGGAACCCTGTAATTTGCATGCGCTTTCATACGCAGTGGCTATTATGTAATTGCCAAGTTGCTCCGAACGTGTTCATTTAAGGGAATGCTGTCAAGGGCAGGAGGCTTCAGTCTGACCCTCGAAATTGGATTGTGTGGCTTCTGCACCATCCACCTCCAAGCTGGTAAAAGCACACACTTAAAGGAAAGAGCGATGTGAGGTGCAGGCTTGTGTTGGGTTTCTGACAAATGCATTGCACGGGGTTTGTTTTTCTTAGATGTGGCCGCAGCAGAGGGTAAGCTGATCAGTCAGCTACATTTTCCATACGGGTTTTGAAATGTAGGTGCTTGAGTCTTGACAGCAAACTGTGTATAGCCAGGGATGGACTTAAAGGGTGCTTGCACATAGCATGGTTTGAAGCTAGCTGCATCGGAGCATCTTAAATGATTTACAGAGGTAGGTGTATGTTATTCTCATTTTATATTTGCGAAGAAGGGGAACAGATTGGCTTAGCCAAGGTGACGCATGAGTTGATGACAGTTGGACATATCCCAGGTTTTACTTGCTTTTAACTACTCTACCATAGCTGTTAGACCTCACTTTGCCTACTCTCTTTTAAAAATGTTTTTTGAGTTAGAACAGATCATTAAAGAGAGTAGTCATAAATAGTGTTTTGGTAAGGCTTCTTCAGTACCCATTGGTAAATACCCTTTCACAAGATGTAAGGACTGGAGGAAAAAGAATGCATTTCACAGCCCAAGTCTAATAACTCATGTTGTTCGGTCACAAGT
>Ga0181612_171891_pt1 | contig 15081 bp, 8 predicted proteins | sample HoacroProtozoa21_FD_119630 | JGI IMG/M metagenome (GOLD analysis project Ga0181612, IMG submission 119630) | Hoatzin crop microbial communities from Cojedes, Venezuel. Combined Assembly of Gp0051906, Gp0051904, Gp0051908 | reverse complement strand
GATCTCTTCATGACTTGTTCTATGTTTTCTCCATTGCTCTTTATCCATGTGGACACACCTGAGTGACACAGCCAAGAAGGCTTTTCATGACAAATTGTCCCTTCTTTTCCAGCTGACCAGTGTATTGCTGTGGTTTTGTCTCTGCTATGGTGCTGCAATGGCTCTGTCATGTCTTCAGGAGATGGTCAGCTCTGAAAGCGCTGGTTCCTGACATAGCCAAGCACCCCTTGGGTGCTGAGCCCGTCCCACTCACTGTATTTGCCATTGCTTCACTGAAAGAAGTAATCATAGCAGGTAAGCAGTCCCTTAACCAGCTTTGAGAGTTCAGGATGCACTTGAGAGATGTCTTCAGTGTTGATAGCAGTTATGCAAGTGTTTAGATACTCAGGTTCTAGAGGCATTGAGCAGCTGAAGTTCTCACCAATTTTCTCTGGAGTAAAAGCACTCAGTGCTTCTGAAAATCTGGAATAATTAGCCTGTTTGACATTTTAGACAGCCTTTGCCTTGACCGGAGAGCACAGCTACACCAGTACATACAGCAGGAGAGCGCTGCCTGCTAGCCCTGAGGGCGAGCAGCGTGACCCAGCCTTTGTCTCTACAGCTGGGGCTTCTTCAGCCTTCAGCCAGGGTGGGGCCTTACCCACATCTGACCATAGTCCGAAAGTAAGTTGGCACAAGCCAAATCCATGCTAAGGGAGTGTGTTCAGCACAAAACCAGCATTGGACAGTCCCAGACAATGCTCAGGCTCTGGGTATGTTCAGCACAGACATGGTCTCAGAGATAAGGACAGGCCATGGGCAATCTGTATGCTGCAAATCCCTCTATCCATATGCAGCATGAGAAGGGCAGGTTGGTCATAGCCAAGTTTCAATGACAAACCACAGTAAAAGTTTCACTGCCTTGTTGCTTTCTGAATTTATGGGAAAGAAGAAATTGATCTCCCAGCTGTAGGAGTAAGGACTTGGCATGGGAGCTCCTCCTGGGGCAACTCAGAGAGCTACTACAATGGCACCAGCCCAGAGCACCCAGGGTTGATCCCAGCTTGCCAATTGTGGACTACTTCATGGGCACAGTGGGGGGATGAAATGCTCAAGAAATAGCAAGTGACTTAGCTACATCTCTTTGGCGCAGACTTGCTCCTTGCTGCTCCTTCCTTCAGGCCCTTAGGAGGAAGGGACAACTGATCTTGCTGGATGGCTCACATGCACGTGCATCAGGAGCAATGGCTGGTGTTACACAGGAGAAGAAGTCACGTAGATAAAAAAGGAAAAATTAATCCCTCGTCTCTCAGGGCTCCCAAAGCCAGCCTGCAGTAAGGGCTGCATCATTGCAACACTGCTGGCTTTCGTATAGCCAAATGCCAGCATCCGAGTTATCTTCATTTTCAACTGTGTGATTGGCTTTTCTGTGATTGTATTGTTTTGATTGAATATTCCTTGGGTCTGGTTCAATTTTCTACCAACATCTGTCCCAAGCCGGGCCTTGGAGTCTTCTAATGAGGTCAAGAAGCTACTGCAAAATTTATAGCAAATGGGAAAAAAGAAACATTGGTGACATGTTGCTTACAATTTTCAAGAGCAAGAGTCATCCTCCCTGACAGGCTGTGCTTTTCTATCTGTAATCTGTCCTACAAAGCGGATGTGAGATAATTCACTGGCAGATCCCTCCCCTGTACTAACAAAAGGGGGTTTAATTTACCAGTGTGCTAGCTTGGCACTGCAGAGCAACAGAATGATGACTGCCCTCACACTTAATGTACTTCCAAACCCTAATTGTAGACTTTAAAAAGAGGAGCTGAGGATTCATTGTCCTTTGTATGAAGAAGAAGAAGAAAAATGGTACATATGTCTTGAAGTTTCTCTCATTTAATAGCCACAAATATTTTGTTCGGATGTGCTAACCCCATCAAAAAACCTCCTGTGTAGTTTTCCTGAGCCAACCTCTTGTTTTTGTAAGAGAAAAGAAAAGGAAAATTATCATCTCTGTAGATAGCAAAGCAGAGCCACAAAGCGGGCAAGACACCGGCTATGCAGAGCTGGAAAAAGATCACATCACTAATGATTAGAGTAGTAATTTGATCACAAGTCCTTTAACTTTGAGGGCAGATTAGCTAATGATGCAATTAGCAATGAAAATACCCATATTGCCACTTGCAACGTGCTGGGCTAACCTGTCAGTTATTTTGTTATACATCTGTCTCCCCACAGAAGGAATCAACACAGTTTAGAAAATCCTTTTTGTCCACCCCTGTCCTTTGAAGTTAAAAAAGAAAAGTCATTGACTCTTTCCCGAGCCCCAGCATCCAGGGCAGGGCAGGATGGACTTTGTTCTCATCAGCATGGTAGTGTTTAATGCATACATTAGAAAAATAGACATTTTTTTAGCCTTATTTCCTGAAGAAAACAATTGGCTTTTTATATAAGGTTGTCCTGCCTTTCTGCTTGTCAGATCCTCCTTAAAAACTTCTGCATCCCTTGGCCAGTGCTGACCACACTTGCTGGGAAGCTTGAGCTCTGGGAAGTAATTACATTCATGTGACTTTTGTGTAGTTTAGCTACAAAGAGAGGAGAGGCAGAAGACAGCGCCTCCTGGAAGGAGACATAAGCAAAACTTTGCAAAAAGCCTTTTTGAAATCTGGAAAAGTTGGGAGGGACTGGGGGAAAAAAAAAATCAAACTTCAAAAACAGAAGACCCCAGAGTAGTGTCCATGGCTGGTTGTTGCCCTTGCATTTGGCTGAGAAGGGCCCACCAGCAACTCCTGACGATGGACTGGTCTACTGGTGGGACATATCCATCTACCTTTCCAACCATACTAAATTTAAGAACCCATCAACGTCAGAAATGAGTAAAACTAAGGAAAAGACAAAAAAAAGTAAACCTTTAGTGTGATTCTGATAGCTCCAGTTTCAGAGTTAGAAAAGGAGGGGGTTTTTGTAGGTGTACAAACCTTCTCCAAAACTTCTGAGGCCAGATGGTTCCACCTCTCAGTCTCGGTCTGTCTCCTGCAGGACAGACGACAGAAGCAAGGAGTGATTTTATTCTTCATGTTTTGTATTTAAGCATAATGGGAGGTGGTACAAAGTGAGACCGGGAGGGTGCAGGCGCTTTGGTTTTGACTGAAGCTCTCTGAAGGCTGCTAAAAACCCCATAATTGGGGTTTCTAATTTGGCCAGGGAAACAAATGCCTGTGTGCTAATCTTATTAGAGTGAGGCTTAAGCGTTGGTATCTGTCAGCATGAACCTGTTCCCCCAGGCCTTGGTAGTGCTGACTTCTTAGCCAAAGTTTCCTGCTGTGTATAAGGTATTGTATCATTAAGCCTATGAGCAGAGCAAGGCTGTATCAGCTTTTCCCATGGTGCTGCCTAGACTGGCTCTGCGCTGCAGATGACATGATGGCAAACGCAGCACCAGCTCACTGAGCACACCGTCTCATTGCTGCCAGCCCAGGTATTAGTACAAGGAGGAGAGAGCTGCACCATGTCTTCACCACAACCCTGCCTTGGGACTGGCAGCCAAAATGGACCCGTACCATGCATGCCATCACCTGCACATCCTCACAGACAGGACATGAGGAAACTGCTATCTCCTGCCTAAACTTTTACCTGGCAGCAGGTGCACCGGCAGCCACTTTGGGAAGACTACATCTGATGTCTGTCAGCTGCACTTTATCTTCTGGGAATTTAAATACACTGGATTTGGGTTGATCTTGAGCAGATCACAGTAAAGGGAAAGGCAGAAGCCCGTGTTTCAGGCCAGATGGATCCAGGCAAAGCTGATTTTGAGAGCAGACATGTCTAACAACATTTTGTATTCAACTACTAGAACTGGTTGTCAACAGATTTCAAATATCTTTCTAAGTCCCAGTAGCCTGATTGAAAGTAGAATGTCTTTATCAGACTGGTTATGGCTCTTCTGAAATGTGAGTCTCACTAGCTGCATCCAAATCTTGTACTTTGAGTACACTCCTAATTAAAGCAGACTGGGCCTTTGGGGAAGCAGAGACTGCAAAGCATTTCCTAAAGCACTTTCTACCTCAATTTCATTTTGAGAAAATATACCTGAAGGATGAGGTAGCAACTAGGATTGAGACAAATCTGAGTTTGGTGGGTCAATTATACTTTCACAGCATGCTTCTGAGGGACAATGAGAAATGCAAGAAGCCCAAATGATATGCCCAAGGTAGCCTTAAGGGTTTGACACAAAGGTTTCACCCTTCAGAAACATAAGGCATGAACTTAGAGCTGCTGTTAAGTTGCTGACATATTCTTTTTGCTGACATACTCTTTATTTTAGAAATGCCTTAGAGTGGTTTTCTTCAACAATTTTGGAATGTGAGCTGAAAAAAAGCTGTTCAGACTAAACCTGACGTATAAACTGCCCATCTTCACAGTGTAACAAATACCAGTTCAAACACAAATTAAATCATCTCTCATCAGACAGGCCCTACAATGTCATGCCATAGACCTTCTGCTGCCACCTGCACAAGAAACCATCAGGCAAGAAACAAGGACATGAAAAACAGGTTTCTGCAGCAGTAAAGCAGAGCCAGTTTGATGGCTGACACAGGATGTCGCAAGCACGAAGTCTGAGGAGGGAAGCGTATGGTACATCTGAGTCACCTTCCTCCCAGCACCATCAGCCTTAGTTTAAACATAAAATAGTCATTTGTAGTTTCTAAGGATAAAATTCTTTGTCTGTGGAGATCTGGACATATCTCGTGTAAATGATATCAGCTGGGCTTGTGCTGCTGCTGGGTAAAGCACAGTCCTCACCTGCCTCCAGGTGGGGACTTTGGCTTGCCCAGGTGATGCTGCTGATGAATGTGGGGAGAGGGAATATAAAGAGGGGATAAAAATGCTTTCCTAGTAGCTGAGCTGGATAATATGGGTCATCTCATGTTTTCCTTACTGCCAAGAAAACTGCAGATAAGCTTCTTGATTTTCTTTTCCCCATCATATCCAGCCACCCTTCACAATGTTTCATGGTTTCTGAATGTAGCCCTAGAACTAAGGGTCCAGCCTTGTCTCTGGGAGGATGGTGAAGTTCAAAGTGATGGCCTGTCCTAGCGAAGGCTGTGGGAGAACTCAGGCTCCACAGCCCACCAGCAGCATGGTCCTAGAGGAGCATCGCTTGCTGCCCCAGAGGGGAATTTCCCAAAGGATCCTCAGGCTCAGAAATCAAGAGTTGGTTGCTTATTTCATTGCCAGCTTCTTATGTGACTTTTTCTACCTCATTGTCACCTTGGGGACATGACAGATTTGGAGAAGTGTGATGTGCTGGAGGAAAGGCTGTGGTATGCAGTAAATGGCTGGCTCAGTGCTTGCTTTCCCCTCTCTTCACCCTAAGCACACTTGACTTGGTCACTGTGACTTAAAATAAACGTGCAGTGCCAGTTCCAACCCTGAGCACCTCCTCCTGTGTAACAGCAGTCTCAAGAAACTGGCTCTACAATTACATTGGGCAAAAGCACGCCAGGAGGGTGGTTGCAGAGAGGAGGGTAAGGATGCAGATGGGCCATCGAGCACTCCTGTGTCTCTGTGCCACTATACCTGAGAAATGAGGGGGGCTTATACGGATTAGCTGCCCTGAGCAGTGATAAATTCTAGATCATCCTGAATGCAGAAGGCACTCCAGCAAGGGAAGCTGGAAGCCCTCTTGAATGGTCATTAGGATAAAACCTTAATTTGTTTGACTGTTTAAATGTGGAGAATTCACATTGTCAACATAAAATAACATGTTCATTAAGATTTTGGCTGAATTGAGTGACTAAAGTGCAAAGCAGGTGGTGTAACAAGGTGGAGGATCTCATGCATCTTTGCACCTGCTGTGGATTTGGCCCACTGCAGTAATAATGGAGAAGAGGAAATGTAGTTTACTACCCCCCTGGCTTCTGAATTCTTTAGCAGATGTACAGCAAACAGCTGCAAAGCATGTTTCTACCTGCCAGCAGCAAATTTGTGAAGTTAGTGTTTTATGAATGCCAAATTACCTTGAACTGGGAGAATCTGCGGCAGATACAGAGCAGCATAGAGCAGAAAGAAAAGACCATGAAGCTTGGGAGTGAACAAACAAGTCTAATAACTTTTGAAGGCAGCCTGAATCATTCTCCAGCTCGCTTCTTAAATCTTGGCTTTCCTGGTACTGCCTGTGCCGCTAGTGGCAGTGTAATAGGATGTACGCGGTGGGAAGGCTTGGCTTTATCCATCTGATCGAAAATAAAAAATTAATCTTAACCAGGGGCAAGCAAAAGTTAATTGGAACAAGACAGTTTGAGTGTGCTATTCTGCTTGCAGACTATAATTCACATCAAGGGCTATCTCCCGTGGTCACTTTAAGGCATATGCTGTGCTAAGCAGATTGGGTTATAGTACTTGCTCTGCAAGGGAAAGAGCTTGACAAAGGATTTTCATCATGAAATGAATTTTTCATCTCTGCTGAACATATCTGGTGGCAAGAGAAATATAATCATCTGAGGTATCCACTGTCCCTCTACTGCTGGCAATGTGACTCATACCTCTTGCATGTTATGTCTTCTCCATGCTTTTTCTATCAGGATGAAGAAAAATGTATGTAATGTTTTATTTTGGACATTATAGTTTCTCTTTAGGTTTGCAATGGCTATTCCTAGAACATGTCTTGTTGACTTCTCATTTAGATAGAAATGAGATAGAAATCTCATTAGAGATAGAAAGCTAAAAATATCACTGATACATCTGTGTTGCCTTGGGATCCCTAGTGCTTCTTGTATGGATGGAAGCATAGGCAGGTGGGGCATATTTCTACCACAGTACCTTGGAATTGCTCTTGCCACTCAAGCTTGCAGGGAATGGGGGAGCTTTGCAGTGCTTAACTAACTATAAAGCCTAGTGTTCCCCAAAATAGCACCTCTCTCTCTTTGGGCAGACTTGGGATGCCATAAAGTTGGCAGTGCCAACTCTAGCTCTCAGAAGTAGGTAACAGCAGAGTCCATAAATGACCTTTCCCTGCTGGGTCAGGAAGGTGAGCTACCATCTGATTGAAAAGCAGGGAATGGTCCAGAAACAAAAGGCTGCCAGCCTGCCAACATCCCTCCTTGGCCAGCTGTTTTCCAGAAATCAGTTGCTGGTATCTCTCATGTATGTGCTTTGGCTGATAACAAGGGTATATCTTTCCTTATGTTTTCTTTCTGGTGTCTTTTCAGACCCTTCTACTCCCTCTTCTGATTTCACTGTTTGTAGGTGAATTTCTAGCCCAGGGGTGATGGGGAAGCAGATTCGGACCCCCCAGGATGGTACCTAATGATGCAGCCTCGCTCTAGCCAGGTCAAGCATACAAGTACCACAACTTCCTTCCGTCACCCAACCCTAAAATAACAGCCAGTATTCACCAGACCTAGAAAAAGCTTGTCTTGTATCAGCTCCCACTAGACGCCTAACTGAATTGACCTTTTTGGCAGTGTTATGCTCTGGGGATGCACTTCGGTCCAATTTCTTGAGCTCTGTTCCTCTCAGGCAGGCTGTTTGGTCTGGCAAATATTAAGCTAATCCTAAAAACCCTTGCCTCTTAACAAGCAAAGTATGTGGCATGTAGATGGAAATTTAATGAGGAGGCTGAGGAGCAAAGCTGACAAAGCAGTGGCCTTTCCTCTGTGGTGAGCCAGACTGAGTCCATCCTGAGGTGCTGAGATTAATGAATGTTGGGTCCAGCCAAAAGCAAATGGGCATTATTTATATCATAGGGCTGTTTTATTGGGATGCAAATTTCATAGCGCTGAACTCTTTGCTCAAGAGAAGACTTAAGCTGAACCAGCACAAAGAATTATTGAATTATCCACAATCCCCAATGCAAGCACGCTCCAGGGTCAGGGCTGGAGCAATCTATCTGAGTGTGGGGTCAGCCATCTGATATGATTTAGAAAAGAATTCATTTAAGAGGAGTACAGGTTTTCTGTATTTATTTCTGTTTGCAACATGAAGTAATCTGCATGCATTTTAGTCAAAAGAAAGACACAGCTATACTAATAAAGAAGCTGTTATTGCCAGGAATTCTGAGCCATCCATGCCCTGAACGCTAATGTCTTCCCATTGTAAGACCTCTTTGTCATTGTTTATAAAGTGTTAAAGTTTAGCCCTTTGGCCTGTTCTGTGTTTTAAAAAATGTATTTTCGTCTGCTAAACCTGATCTAGTTGAAGATGTCCCTGCTTACTGCAGGAGGGCTGGACGAGATGACCTTTAAAGGTCCCTTCCAACCCAAGCTATTCTATGATTCTAAATTATCTAACCAAAAATTATATAACCTAGTAAGTAAAAGATCTCGGTAAAGTTCATTCAATGCTCATGTTTATTGCAAAGTACTTCTGAGCTTGACACTGCGAAATGAGAATGGGGAATATCTCTGGTGCTTTCCCCCTGCAAGAGGAAGCAATGTGACTGGGAAACAACAGTTGGGTGGAGAGGGGCATTACACAACAAAAAATAATTAAAAAAAAATTATAAAATAATTTTAAAAAATCTCAGCCTGGGCCATGAATAGGGGTTGAAGGAGTAACACTGAAAACAAGAGGCAGCCTTGAGGTTAGAGGCAAGGAGACAAGCTGTGGTGGCAAAAATGGAATTGTGAAGAGGAAAAGCGATGTAGGAGCTGGTCTTCATGCACTGAGTTAGTATGGGAAACTAGTAAAGGGACAAAACTACCAGAGTGGCCAGGACATAAAGGTATGTGACAGATGGACTCAGCTATTATAAGTACAATCTGGTCTCAACTACAACTGCTCCATCAACAGTCTGGTCTTGGCCCCTGTTGTTCCTGCCTTCCTGTAGCCATTCAATGGTAGCTGGGATTAACTTTTAAAAAAATAAAAAATAATTGAAGCTATGAAGCTGAATTTGATGCATATCAAATGTTGGCCTTTCAAGCATACTAATATTTAAAAAAAATAAATAATGTAGAGACTGCTTGTCTGGCATTGACTCCCTTCCCTGGGACCTCCATACAAGAAAGGAGGTGACCTCTTGTTAAGGTCCTGTCTTTTTAGGGTCAGACGTTGTTAGGAGTTTGATTAGCTTTTATTTACTGCAGACTGCTCAGACCCTATTGGGAGATGGCAAGAGATCAGACAAGAGGATCAGAACAGTCCCCTTTAGCCTATTCATCTTCCTGTATGAGTAGAGATTAATTATCTTCTCCATAAGTCCTTCTTGGCTTTAGACTGGGTTTTAAAAAAACATAAATCCCCCAAACATCAAAGTTAATGAAATTACTAATGCATTTAAGAAATAAAATTGCTCTACATATAGGGTCAAGTGAGTCAGTAGTCCATGTCCTGGCAGATGGGGAAGGAGGGCATGGGGAGGCGATGCTGTGGCACACTCTCGTCTGGGCAATGCCCAGCCACAAAAATTGCTTCAGTATTTCTAAAAGGTACCAAAGTGTGTCATGTACATGGCTTCATGTTCTCAATGCCTAATTAAGCACAAGGTCCACGGTTTTGTGGAGATGATCTACGGGTCCATGTCTAAGATGTACAGCATGTCCATTTGCTTTAACAGGTTTTAGTTCCATAAATTAAGTCACTTTAGTTTTATACGTGGTAAAGGAAGTCACTTAGGTGCAGCAGGTCATTTCCAGAAACAGCGAATTCTGTGGCAGGAGTCAGGGGAGGTTTTCGGGTCTCACAAAGATTAATCTGCTCTTTTAAAGTGCTAATCCTTCCATCTAAGCTGACGTGAGAATCCTAACCACCTTTCTATTACACCCCATTACCCAGATACATAAATCTGGTCAGGAGAAATCGGCTTCCAGCAGCTAGAAGTGATTCATTTTTGATGCAAGCAGAGTCCATGCAGGTTTGACATGAGGTTTCAGCAAGGTAACATGAATTAAAGGGCACATCTTAAGCTGATGAGACATTTGGATGTCAGGATTCTTAATGTTACAGTGTAAATAATCTCTTACCACTCCATTAAATGAGAGGCTTTCAGGGCATGCAGCTACTTTAATGACTGCCTCCTAATCCTGCCTTTCACTGTGTGCTAATTCAAGGTCTCCTGGTGCTTTTTGCAGAACACCAGTATTTGCAATTTAGGACTGCACAGGAAAAGGGATGCTTTGAAATACGAAATGAGAGGCCAGCATGTACAATGAATCCTTGCTGCCATTGCTCAGTGATGCTTATTTACCCCCCTTGAAGATAACGCTGCTGTGGAGGGGGAAGAGGAAAAAATCATTTCCCGGCTTTAACCAGAAGGGAAGAGGAAAGTGTGTTGCTAACAGCTAGAAATGTCGCTGTTATAGACACAAAGCTAATTCCAGAAGACTTGGGTTTTGGAAAGATGTTGACCTGCTCCTTTAAAAGCCTAATTTTGGACACTATCAGCACTCCCAGTAAGGTTTTTTCTGTGAAGAAATTAAATAATTATGTAAAAACTAGTTAAACCCAGCAAATATTTGCACTGCTGTAATTCCTTGGGAAGTGCCATGACTGAAAGCAGTGCAACACTGGAAGAAATCTGATAAATGGTATTCATTTAAAATTGCAATTAAAGAAAAAAAAAAATCTCTTCATCTGATGCTTGGAATGGTTTCACACAGATGGTCAAAACTGTCAGCGTATCTTGAGGGTTTTCTTTACCATACAGTGACAATTGCTGGCCCATTTCTGCTGAAGGAAGATGAGATAACTTTATCCCCTCATCATGCTAAGCTGTGGCACCACTTTTCACCTTTCAACAAATCCAGCTTTTGCTGATGAACGGTATTAGGGCTGCAAAGGTGACCTCCCTGGTGACAGCGGTGCCGGGTGGGATGCTTCTGGGCACTGGGCTTTGCAGGTTCATGTAAGAAACTGCTTGCTCCTGAGCCCGATGCATTACAGTTACTGGCTGAGAGGTTTTATCTGGATGTTTGTTAGTTAGTTTCTGCGCTTCATGTATTTTAATTACTCAGATCATAAAGCAAAGCTTTTATGATGTCTTAATAGGAAAGCTAAAAGCACTCTTAATGTGGAGGTAGTAGCAATTTACCAGTTCAGTTGCTGCGGTCCATCTCGGGGCTTGCATTAACGTGCCTGTGAGGTGTTTTGTTTGTTACTGCTGCGATGGTCTCACTGGCAGAGAGACCTTGTCCTTTGCTGGGGCATTTAAAGGTAGCAGAGGGAAAAGAGCTTAGAGTCTTTTTAGGATGAAGGTGCTCTTTCATGGATGCCAAATGAAAGGGAATCTCCTGGCTACGTCTGCAAAACCCCAGATTGCCAAGGATGAAAATGGATGATGATGAATGAATGATGACTATGCAAAACCCGTCTGTGTGCTCTGGACAACAAGGAGTATCCTGGTTGTACATGAAAAATGCTAGCTGATCAAGTACAGAAATTAAGCTTATTCAGGCAGTTGTCTTTCAAGTGCATCAGTCTGTGAGAGAAAGCTGTACCAAAGCTGACCACTCCCATTCAGTTATGCAATTTTGGGGGCAATTATAATCAGTGTTTCCATTAAAACATCAGCTCAGCCCAGCTTGCTGGAGCCTGCAATTCCTGATGGATATACAGCCTCCTCTTCAGCTATTCACTGGTTCCACCACTCTGACCAGGTCTTGCTTATTCCTCTTTAGTCATTCTGGGGAGACACAAAATCTACCTTTGTCTGTAGTGCAACACAGTGAGGATGGGTAGAGACTGCATTTGTGGCTTTTTACAGCATAAGATGCAGAAACATCCTCTCATGAATTCCATAAACAGCAAATAGTTGGAGGCTGGAAGAGTATTTAGAAGAAGCATAGCTGTATGTTTGCTATGGATCAGACCAGAGGCACAGAAGTTGTGTGCAATGCAGTCTTACGTTTCTATCCTGTGATTACAGTATATTTAGTCAAAACTGCAAAAAAATATCGCAGGGATAAACCACTGCTGACCAATTTCTCTGCCTTAGTGATGCTCATCTGGAGTGAACAGAAAGTCCAGAATCAATAAAAAGCTTTATTTAGAAAGCTGAGGCCAGAGGAGGAAGACCAAATGCTCTGCAAAAAGCAGAAAGGTTTAGAGAGCGCTATTACGAAATGCAGAAAATTACACACAACGTTTAGAAACGTAAATGGGGTGCTATGTCAGCGTTTTAATCATCCATCCTATTTTCAGCACTGTGTTTGGGTTAAAAATGCCATCAACAGGTTGTCCTGGACAAATAAGGCTGGGTCAGGGGCATGTTTTCCGCTCAGTGAGTGAGTTAAATGTAGAAACATGTTTTTCAGCTTTTGAGGAGAGCTTTTCCGGAGGAGGAGGAGTTGGAGCTCCAACCCCACTCGCAGGTAGCACCTGTTGTGCACATCATTCCCTCTGCTTCTTTCTCTTTTTCTTCCAAAGGATTTTTGAGCTTTTCTGTGCCACGTACTCAGATGTGAGGTCTCCTTTCATTAGAGGCCGAGGCAGGGCCGTGCCGCAGCCTCCAGCTCTTGTGACAGACTGGATAACTCATGGCAGCGTACAGGAGGCAAAGGTCAGGCAAGGCCTGTGGGCTTCTAAAACCAGTGGTGAAGCACTTCTCCCCTCACCTTTGAAAGCACCCTCAGTGCTTCACTTTGATAAAAGAAGGCAAAAATGTTTTCCCGTAACAGGGTGCTGTACGTTGTAGTCAGAAAAAAACATGTAGTCTGGGAGAGGAGCTAGGCGTGAGGTACTGCAGGGTGAGGTACTTCAGGGTTTAATTGTGCTCTGTGATGTCACAGTACTAACGAACCGTTCAGCAGTCCCTGTGGAGGGCGAGCAGCACACCTCATTGCTGACTCAGGGAGAGCATCAGCAACGTCACCTCTTGAAAACCGCTTATTTCTTTCATCTTCCTTAAAGCTTGAGTATATCAGCTCTGCTTACGTGCAACACAGCTGATGCATGGGAATGCACTGAATAGAAAAACACAGCTTGCAGCTCACTGTGGAGGACTGTCCTTTTGTAGCCCTCATTAGGGCTCCATCCCTGGTTTATGCTCTGTTAAGGCCTAGTCTGGCACCCTTTGAATAGCAGAAGGTTTTATGTGAGCATTTATTGACTGGAGTGTAAATCCTTGCCAACTGCCATAGACATTTCTGAGATAAACAAAATGGAAGTAGTGGATTTTGTTTAAATCTCCCATGTGACTTAAGCTGTCAGTCAAATTGGGATCTGCTTTAATTGATTTAAAATAGCCGTGAAAAGTTTCAGGAAATGAGAGTGTAAGAAATGAAAAGCAGTTTGTTTTGAATACCTTGAACCCTGAGTTTCGAAATGAATGTCTTCCAGTTCTTGATAAGCAGCTGCTCAGTGCAATAAAACCACTGGGAGTCTGGACACACGCAGCTAGTCACTTCCTCAACATCATTCTCGCTGTACGTGACAGAAGAGCCTGGTACAGCCTCTCCCATTTCACAGAGGCACAAGTAGAGGTGCAGAGCTGGGAGGGTCCCCCAGCAGGGTGGCAGAGTCAGGGGCAGCGTTTGCCTTGTTATCCACGGTGCTGCTAAGCACAACATGATTCCCACAGGTGCACATAGTGCCAAAAAATGGAAAGGAAATATCTGAAAAAAAGTGTAGGGTTTTTTTTAAGCTAATCCATGTCAGGTTACGCTGCTCATCCTTTTTAAATACCATAGGATCTGACACCATATGAAGGCTGGCAAATTGTCCATGGACTTGATTGCTATTTTCTAGTCATCCTTACCTTCTCTCTGCTTTGTGTCACTCCAGATAAGACCCTCTAAGGGTTGTGGTATGTCCAAAGTGCATTTCAGGTGCTGTCAGTATTGGACAGTTGTGGAAAACAGTAGCTGAGTACGGAACTGCGGAGCGGTGCCAGTGAGCTCCAGCCTCTTGTCATTTCTGCTGCAGATTCCATGTAATATAGAAAAGCCTCGAATAGTTCCGAAGGAGGCAAGTTTGGCAGAAAATAGATAAGAATGAGTATACATAAAAAAATGAACATAAAATCCTTAATTTGAATAGATACAAGCTGGGCCAAGAGTGAGGCTGTGGACTCTCCAACAAAGTAATTTAGACTGTGTGGTGTTTGATGTTCCCAGCTTTTCCCATCTCATCCATGACATCTATTTGGCCTGCACCATTTTGGCTGCTGTTTTGCCTTGGATAAATACAAAAGAAAACTTTTAATGCATATGCATAGCCATTGTAGTCTAAGGATACAGGGTGCATGCGAAGGCTGAGCACCTGGGGAAATGCTTCCAGCCCCCTCCATGTGCCTGAGCAGCAACTGGGTAGCTCCGGGCTATTGTGTCTTGTTTGGTTTTTGTTGTAGCCTTGACAGCATATCCAGTAAGGAAATGATTGTATTATTTTATATTTTTTCCACTCTATTAATTATAATATCATTACAATTAAAGGAAATGTCAAAGAATCTTATAAATTCAAATCAAGCTTTTCTACTTTATTGTTGCAACTTAGTATTTTATACATTGAGCCCAAATTAGTTTGAGTATTAGAACTATTAGAACTTTGAGTATTAGAACCCAAATATCTCTCGTATACATTTCTACTACAATAATAATTTTTAAAAATCTAAGTCATTGTCTATAATTAACAGACCTTGTGTTTTGACCACGTTTTTTTGAGTCCTGATTTATAAGCTGTATAAGAGTTCAGTATATAGATGTCCTCCCTGTGCAAGTTCTGGCTGACTGCTCTCCTCCAACGGAGTCAGCACATTTTGTAGGTGCAACCACAGTTTGTTGGATGGTGGTTGTTTTTGGTTACAGACCTGGAGAACAGCAGGAACATGAACAAACATCAATACTCTCTTATCAAGAGCCTTTCAGACCAACCTTCTTGTCCAGCTCCTGAGGGTGAGTTGCATTGGCAGCTTAAGAGGTCTGGGACATCTAGCTGGGACAAGGAACCTCATATTTAGGCAGCAAAGGTTAGGCTGAGGGTGGTGGCTTGTTAGTTGTGAGACCTGTTTGCCACAGATGTAGTATAACTCTTAGAAAAGTATCTTCTTGTAACTAATTATAATTACAATGGAACAAGCTTGAAGTTCAACAAAACCAAGTGCAAGGTCCTGCATGTGGGTTGGGGCAATCCCAAACACAAGTACAGGCTGGGCAGAGAGCGGCTTGAGAGCAG
>Ga0181612_167891_pt1 | contig 15081 bp, 6 predicted proteins | sample HoacroProtozoa21_FD_119630 | JGI IMG/M metagenome (GOLD analysis project Ga0181612, IMG submission 119630) | Hoatzin crop microbial communities from Cojedes, Venezuel. Combined Assembly of Gp0051906, Gp0051904, Gp0051908 | reverse complement strand
CTTCTCCCTCTCCCACCCCCTATAACCTCATTTCTTTTTCCTGCACTAAACCCGTCCTTAGGAAGGTCTAAAGGCCACGCGAGGCGCGTTAATCCGCGCCAGCGCTGCGCCGGCTGCCCGAGCGCGGCGGGCGCTGGAGCCGTTGGGTGCCTCACAGATGAACCCGGGTTTGGGGGGAGAGAGGGGTTTGCGCTGGAGTCACTGCTGGAAATGCACCCAAAGCGCCTGGTTTAACAGCAGCAGCAACACCACAAACACGTTGGATACATCCAAAGTGGCATGCAGGACCTGAAATCAGAAAGATCTCCAGTTTCTCCTTGAGAAATAAGGGTGGGAGGTTGCTTGTTTAAGTAACGAGTTGAATCAAACCCATACAGCAACAATGCTATCTATCATATGTCAAGATGCTCCAGATAGCTACTGTAATTGAAAAGTATGCGCACTAATAAGAGGTCTCTCCTTCTAGGTCAAAATCCCTTCCCTATTTGCACAGGATATACTCCGGTGCAAAACTACAGAAGGACAATTCAAACAGCCAACCGAAGGAAATATGACACTAAAGCAACAAACTTTCACTAAGGGTCTAATCCTGGAAGTTGCTTAATATCCTCTGACTGGATTACAACCAGCGTTCTCGAAACAAAATGCTTTGTTTGGATCTGCAAACATTGCCATTAGGATGGCAAAAGATAAATATCATTACTGAAGTAGGATCTTGCTCCGCAAAGTGAAATGAACTGGTGTAAATTGTTCTTTATGGCATGCAACAAAAGGTATTCTGTATTTTTAACCTACTTCAAAAAAATCTAATTTGAGATTATGTAGAAGACAAAATGTTATCTGCTCTCACACACAAAAAATATGCTGTCATCCGATTAAGATGTCAGAAAGTTACCTTTTTCCAAACGAGTATAACTCGCTTTGTTTCCGATACAAATTACAAAACCAGCTCAAAATCGCAAGTACTGGGAAGGGCTGCTAACTTTTTCAAGAGTTACTGACTCCTTGCGCTCCCCGCTTCTGTTTGCAGAGTTCTGGGGTGTGCAGACATCATCACTGCTTTTTGGCACACAGGCATACTTTTCATTAACAATCAAATGTAATACCACCCCGTAGCTGTCAGTGACCCAGATGCAGTACGTGCTGAAATTCAGTCACATGTTTACGTTGCACCCAAATTGCTAAAATCTTAGTAATGAGCCATGCTTGGTATTTCTGCTAAACTAGAATTTACCATTATTTTATTCCAAATAAATCAAAGCTTTTGCCTCTGCAAAAAGAGAAGGCTTTTCCTAACAGCCTGATTTGCCGATGAAAACTTAGTTATCTCCGTAGCAATCACTTCCACATTCAGGAGACAATGATATAAACACCGGATTGTGACACCGCTGACTAATCTGCCGGTCACAATCTAGACTCTGTAACACCACTCGTAGGTGTATTTCTGTGACGTCACTAACTGGGTTGCATCACCACTGAATAAAACCCGGCAAGAAGCACCGAGGGATTTAGCAGAGCTTTGGCTCGGGCGTAAAGCCATGCCAGCCTGATGCGGCAGCGCTCTGGCAGGACTTCCCTTGCCCTGCGCTGACTGGCATTCCCTCCGACTCCTTCCCTCCCTCAGCCCTTTCACCTCGATCTCGCTGCTCTCCTCCACCTCTCATGCCCTTCCCTTTACCTTTCTCTCCGCCTCGGTCCTGCCTTCAGCGTTCTCCTTACCTTGCTCACGTATTCATTTCCTTTTAAACGCATCCCACTCGAAACACGCAAGGAACCCCACCAAACTCACACGCCACTTGCAGCCATCTGGTTGAGCACTGTCTCAACGTGCTTGCACCTCTTCCTAGTCTGTCTGTCGACCTCGCTATCTAGAGAAACTGGGAATTGTTCTGGACAAGGATCAGCTACTGTTATGACTTACCTAAGTTTTTAAAATCTCCTACCTGATAATTATCATCTGCACGCACTGGCCATTCACACCTGTGTAATATGCAAACAAGTTGCATCAGGTTGGTAAGAGTACGTGTGATTTCACAAAACACATCAGGGAGTCAAAAAAAGATACTTCCTACTCAATCTGAACCCCTAAGATGGGAGGGCCACGCTGCAGAGCTGGCTGTAGAGAGCAGTGAATCTTCTATACTTCATCCACAGCACAGCAGGCAAGCTTTGCTTTTCTGCTGCAGGGCTGTGGTCACTGACCATACAGCCAGAAAAGTAAAGGCCAAAGCTGATCACTGACCCCCACAGAATAAGCCTGAAGGCATCAAAGGGCTGGAAAAAAGAGAGAAAAGCCCAGGCAGAGGTTCATGAACTCACTAGGAAGTGAGGTGCAAGCAGGCATAGTGGAAAGAAACAGAAACCCAAGTGACAGTGGAAGAGGAAGCTGGAAATGCCTTGTAGGAAAGAGAAGACGGAAAAAGCTGGGAGGGAAAAAGGGTAAAGAAATAAATGAAAGCACAGTGTGTGAAGCACAGAACAGGACAATAAAAGAAACAGTTTGCTTTTCACTTCAGTCATATCCCTATGTGCAATCTTATAGGCATTCCTTAAAAATTTCCCTTTTGATTCTGTATTTAACCCTATGCTGTTGAGAGCGTTGAGAGTCTTCAGGGGCAGGAGATGCAGCTCCATCAGCCTGACTGAGACCACTCTGAAATCACTACAATGTAAATGAATCAATTTTACAGTAGCCTAAATACTAAAAAAGAAAAAATAAGGTCAGCCTGAAGCCTAGAATCTTACTGACAATAAAATCCTTAGCATGCTCTCCACTCCCGCTGAACATTCCTCGCCTCTGCTCAACATTGCGCTTCCTCTGGGTTGGACTCCTGCGTACAGGTCCTGCCGCGCAGGCCGACAGTGGTGAGGCAAGAGAACAGCGCGTTCAGCTCTCTCGCTGTGTGCTGTTCTCTGCCTAATCCGCTTTGGTCCGCGGCACGGAAACCACCCAGCTGCCCAGTCAGGAGTTACGAACACCACAGACCTCAGTGCAGCAAACAAAAATGTTTTGTCACAATCTTCTGTCAACACAGCGCAACTCATTGCGCGGGTGAGATCCAGGGCCAGGTGGATTCCTTCACATCCCACCGTCAGAGCAAGGTGCACACGGCGCTCGTGGGGAGCCCTGCTGCACCGCGTTGAGGGACCACGGCCGCAGTCCTGCGCAGAGGCACAGGACCCAGCCTGCCCGCAGCCGGGAAACCCGCCTGGCTTGCGAGGAGCTGACGGCTCACCAGGAATTCACTAGCTCTACAGTCTGATATCCTGGTCTTGAGAGCTGGGGTGCTTGGATATAGTTTTAGGACACTCTTCTCTTCCCTAGGCCTGTAAAGAGGTGGCATCTTCTCTCTCTCGCAGCAGCCTCTACTCCGCACCCCTCGGGCAGCCCTGTCAGAGGCACATGATGCTCCACCAGACAGCCGTCGCAGCTGTCCTCCATGAAAAGGCAGCACAGAAGCATCCCAGGATCCAAACCAAGCTATGAGATTGCAACATAGACGCTAAACACACTTGGTGGCATTTTCATGAGGCAATGGCAGGGTCTTCAGCTGATGAGCAAAGCCACTGCTCGGACAACAGGGCAGTCTATGAGCAGGCAAAGAATACTTTCACGATACAGAGCAGCCATGTGAACCAGAGGAATGTGCTTGTATTTTCTTTTAAAACTACCTGATGTACTGCCGGAGGCAGAGAGTAGATGCTGCGGATTGGGGAAGAGTGTTCTGGCTCTGGAAGTGCTGCCATTAGCAGTTGTACAAGGGCAGCTATAACCTCACGTGAGGACACAAGCATTCATCATCTCTTGTTCTGCCAATCCTCACTCTCTCATTCACCCTTTCAGCAGCATCCTAGCACAAGCAGCAGTGAGGAAAGCTCTTTCACATTCACCTGTTTCCACATCTTGGCATCCCCTTTGTGCTCTCCCTCATCTAGTCTGGCCAGAAACAACGGAGCTTCACATGTGAGGAGTAACAAGACCAGTCACAGCAGAAGACATACTGGAAAGCAAGGACTCTGCATTTCATGTGAGGATAAATGTGGCGAGAGACACTGCTTTGACCAATCCACATACTAACATGCTCCGCCAGGAAATACGTGTGACCATTTAATTTTGAATTAAAATAGAAGATTAGTTCAGCGGAGTTGTCCTGACTCTTCTCTGCCTATGAAGCAGCATAAAACTTACTCAACCTGACACAGGGAAAGGACAGATGAACAAGGGAGCAGACACACTATCCAGGGACTTAACATTTTCAGACTTCTCCCAAGAGCCCTGTGAGTGCTCTTTCTTTTGCGCCCACCCCTGCAAAAGCATCCTCATGACAACTTAGCATAAATACCCTGAAATAATTTTTCAGGACTGTCAGCAAAAGTCTTCTTCGTCCATAAAGGGAGAAACATCATTTTGAGGAATGGACTTCTGAGCTTCCCAAGAAGTCATCAAAAAGTGACTTATTCCTTGCGTTGCCTGCAACACTGCACGAAGCTTTCTCAAATCTTCCAAACACGATTGTTTCAGGGGTCATGCTAAAAATGGGTTAGGAAAGATGCAATTGCAGCAAAGCCCATACAACACACTATGGCCAATAAATTAGACTAACATTGCTTGCAGGTATTGGGCTTTGCTGATTCTCATTCTCTGGTTAAATCAGGTTCAGGGCCCTCACTCTGCATAAGCAGTTAAGGAGAAAGTCAAACACTTCTCCTTCATGTCTGGAAAATAGTAAAAACTTTAAAAAGAAAAACATATTTGACTGAGACTAAGCTGATTTGGGAATGCAGACACAGAGGTAGCAAAAAACTAGTAAGGTAAAACACCAATTCTGCTGAAGGCTGTAACTTAAAAAAAAAGAGACATCTGTCATATTTCTCCACTGAAACAATGGAAAGGTTGCATTATTTAGAAGAATTCATAAAGCAAGGTTACTTTTGCACTCTTAGAGATAGAGAAAAAACAGTATGTTCAAATATAACACACAAACTAGGAGAAAGCCTAAATTCACTTTAGAAGGCATATAAAGGTCTTGGAATAACTGATTTGCTGTTGTCTACGTTAATAATTATTTAACTGTTCCAAGTGTTCTCAATATATACTGTTTTAAAAGTTTAATCTAAAAAAAACCCCACTCGCCTTTATCTATATACTTAAGGACTCTCAACTTTTAGAGTAAGAAACAAAACAAACTGAGTCTCTTTACTTAAAATTTCCATGGGAAGAGGTACAAAAAAGTAGATATCAGAAAGCTGAGCTTTCCCCAGACATTTTCAGCAAATAGTTACAGAAAGCAGCTGTAACTTAAAAGTAGAAGAGGTGGCTGGAACTGCTGGGTTGTGGCAGACACCTTACCCTTCAGCTATCCGCCAGCAGCTGGCTGTTCAACCAGCACGGCTCCACCTCAGGGTTATATTAACTGGACTCAAACTAGTTGTACCAAGAGAGCTCAACTACACTCAACTACACTTCACTAAAGATAAGGCACTCTCGTGGCTCGTCAGCTTCTTCAACATCATTACTCCAACATAAGTGGTGATTGATTAAACTGGATAGAACTAACATTAAGTATTTTAGGGGCACACCCTTTATTTTTAAATCTGACTCTTAACCTATGTGTCCAGAAGGCACATGGCTCTTGATGATTAACTGCAAGCTTTATTCCAGTTTATTAAAGTACAGCTTTAATTTATTCTAACATCTGAGAGCTTTGTTACGTGTGTAACAATGTAACAATGAGCACAGTATTTTAATTTACGAAGCTCAGATTTTACTACTACAGTAGTTTTAAAAGAAAGGTGTACCTATAATTAAGTGCATAAGTCTTTCAAATAAGGACTTCTGAATTAAATGAATCCTTTATGTATAATAAAGTGTCTTTTAGATAGTTAATTCAGAACCTTAACAGATATTATAGTAAAAAGAGTAAGACAGTCGCTTGAGCATGCACTGTTGAAAACACTGACAACGTGTATTACACTTCTGTAGATTTTAAACTGATACAAATACTCATCTAAAACAAAGAGTGTCAGTAATTTTACCAAATATTTACAAACTTCAGTAATTCACTCAGGTGAGGTCAAACATAATAGATAACGGCTAATTTTAAAACACAAACACCAGACACAAGATGAGATTCAAATTGGTATATTCTGAGTCCATTAATGTAAACATCAGTTCAAGATGCATCTTGTTAGAAGCCTGAGGTATCTCGCACAATGGGGCAACAGATTTAGACACACTACACTGTACTCACTTATGAAATCTCTAACACATACAACAAGTGACAGCTCAGTCTGCTCTTTCCTCTTGCCCCATCAAGCACAGTTGAGCTCTGTGTGACTAAAATTATGCCTTCTCACCTGCATCTTACAATCACTTTATAGGACCATTGCTCTAAATCCCTGTTCTAAAATAACTACTTAAATTAGCTGAAAAAGTAAAAACTTTCACCCAAACCGTGTCTTTTCTGTCACCTTAACTCAGGACACCACAGTCAATCACCTCCTGCCTTTGCGGAGCCAGTGAAGCCTCCTGGTTTGCCAGAATTTCAGTCCTGTCTGCTCCACCCGTGCTTGAAATACTGCTTTATCACTTTGCTCCAGACAGGTAGGGCAGCACATCTCCCCTCTCCAGTCATTCGCCTGCTCTCAATTTGTAGACAATGGCTTCACAGACTGAACTGCAACAGATTTTAAACCCTTCCATCATACTCAGAGTCTGCTTGCTGAACTGATTACCTTCCCTCCTAGCTTATATCTCACTGAAGCCCTTGCTCAGGAAGGGAGCTATTACTATTTTTGAAGTGTGCAGACACCATTTTTCTTGTCTATAATAACGCTTAGAAACAGCTGTTGATTTTGGTTTTGATTAAAGATTTGGCAACTTCTCTACTCGGTACTGATGGTCGGAGTTGCTGAATTTTATTTCATTCAACTGAAAGCAGTGTTCTTCATCTGGGTATCTACTCTACATCTCTGTTCAACATATGTATATGTTATGGCGTCTTTAACGTAGTGGGAGCACCCAACTTCATTTACACATTGTCTGGGAGAGTTTAAAAACACAGTGCATAAGTAAGACTGAGCATGTGAAACTGGCAGAATGGCTGAGGCGCAAGCCGCGGAAGAAGCTGGATTATAAAGCGGTCAAGAGTAACCTCACAAAAGGAGAATGACAGGAGGACCTGGCAGTTACTGTTGCACAAGAAATAGGATGAACAGTTCCAGGTGTAAAAGTAGCTGCAAAATTTGTGAAGCCTGGTGTGGAACACAGACCTGAAAGGTGTTAACTTGAATGAGAGGCTCAGGCATAGCAAGAGACTGGGAGATACACAGGATGTAAGGAAATGGAGAAAACGGTGCCAGAGTTGCTCTGGAACAGCCTGTTTAGAAACAATGACTGCAGTAAAAACATCAACCAACTGCTCCTTTTATTTGTTAACACTATTTCAAAACAAAGTAAACATTACTTTCTAGAAATATATTTGCTGTCATACAACACTCGGTAAAAAAATAGATAATCTTTTAATTGCAAAATCTCACAATGTAGTTAGATGCTAATATGCTGTCCAGTACACTCAAAATATGTACAATTATGCCAAAAAATGGTGATTTCACAGCTTCCTATTGGCTCTGATGCAAAGTGAGGAAATAAATTGTGATAAACAGCTTTCCTTGTTAACTTTCCCAGCAGGAAACCAGTGACTTAAATTATAGATAAAATGATGACACTACAACTGAAGTACAGTAGTAGATCGATCTCAGCACTAGCATCTTAACAAAATGCAGTCAAAAGGATCAGTATAAGTTTAGATGTAATACCGTGGTCTGGGATCCAACCACCTAATTTACATGTGTTTAATACTGTTATTTTTAGGCATTTTTACTTCCTTAGGCACGTGTTGTATTTTGGCTTTTTACAGAGTTTTTTATTAAAAAGTTTGAGTTCTATCACACACACCTCATCATGGATGCAAGAGGGCTGTATCCTCAGAAGAAAGGAGAATAATCTTAGTACAAAATGGTAACTCTGGGGAAAGTCCACTTCTCTGTAATGAGCCAGATGACCACACAATCTGAAAAGAAAGGTGAAGGAAAAAACCAAAGCCCTAAATTACAAGTGTATTTAGTTAGTGTTTAGCTAGCATTTATATATTTAATTGTAATTAGAGGAAAACTATACATTTTGTCAAGAGCACAAATCACAATTCTGGTATACAATGTCGATGCTGTGAAGGGATCCGCTGCTGCAAAACCCTGAAGTACAGGACCGGACTAAGACGTGTTCAGAGGTGGTGCAGACTCTGTGCGAAGGAAAAGCCTGTCTAGCTTCTTACTCTGTGAATCAGATCGTACTCACCCAGGCAAGGAATACGTTCTTTGCCTTTCAGGACTGAACTGAACCCGTGTTCACTCTGCCAGCTTTTAGCAAATGTAGCAGAGTGTAAACATGGCGACCTTAACCTAGTTTTAAAATTTCTAAGAGTACCCAGTGCAGACACCCCAGGCTCTTTTCTCTGTTCTTTGCCCATCCCTCCATAGGGTGCTCTCTCCTCTTCCTGACACTATGCCATGGGATTATAACCCATCCATTTCTCATCCATTGTGTTTGTGGGCTAAACATAAATTACCTGTCTAGAACCAAGAGAGAAAAGCTAAGTTCAAGTCAATGGAGTAACATAAGTAACACTGGGGCAAACACTGACCAGGTCAACAGAAAGCAGTTAGTGCTGTAGCAGCCTCCTGCTTAATTATTTTGTGGCTTTCATCACAGCAAAAATGTTAATGAAAATGATGAGGTGATTTTATTGATGCAGTATGTAATGAAAATAGCAGACCGGACTTGCTGGTACCAAGTGTCAGACTGAACAAAAGATGACACAGACTGGACAGATAGCTCCGGAAACATGAAGTTTCAGGTTGGAAAAATACCCTGTTCTGGGTTAGTCCCACATTTGTTTTTATTAAAAGTGGTAAGTTTAAAATAATATAAAATCCAGCTGTTTCAATTTTTAAAAGAATCTTTTACATTGATATGGGGATTTACGTGCTATTCACCATATAAGCCCTATGCATCTTCTGGCTTACTAGGTATTGCCCTGGGATGTGGAGAAGCAGAGTTCAAAATTTCCCCTCTCTCTGATTCAGAGCAGCGGTCTTAAATATTCACCAGAACAAGGACTGGAACCTGTCTGTCCCAGTTTAAGGGCAACTGTACTAATTACGAGACTATAGAGTCATTTGCTCGCTCCCTCTGGCCCAACAAACATTTACATTTTACCTCAAACCGGAGGAACAGACGGACCCGTCCCGGAGCGCCACACAAGCCACACTCTGGAGAGCGAAGTCTTTGTCTAAAGCCCCCCAAAGTCTGGCAGATTGGAAATCTGAAACTGGGTCTCTTGTACTGCACACCCCATCCTCTGCCCTACCTCATGTTGCCTGAAAGCTGCCAGCGACTTCTTACACATCCTAAATTCAATCAGACATTTTGGCAGTGTCAGAACAAATTCGCTCACCCCACAACCCAGCGCGTTTGCTAAATTTGAGCTTCGCTGAGAAATGCTGTTGGCTGAACCAAACCTGCGTTTTTGGGATAATACAAATGAAGATATTTTGTCACGTCCTAGTCCTAACCCTGCGATTCAGCAATTACAGCTCTTACGGCAACTCAGGTGTCAAATCTCAGCTTTCACTGGGGGGGCAGGGGAGTGAGATTGTATATTCTGAGGCAAATGCATAATCACATCAATACTGTAAAGCACCTATTTGATTAACTGGAGTTACACTTTTCACAAGAGTGCCCAAACGCACATACATTTTTGCCCTGTTTTGTGCTATTTTTCTGCTACTTACTCAAAGAGCATCTCTGAAGAGCCAAAAAAATCCCAAGTCATTTTAAATTTCAATGTAATAAGTGAAATCTATTTTTCTCAACATTTTCCACACATTATAATACCTCATCGTATATCACCTAAAGACTTCTATACCAAATCAGTTTAGAATTCAGTTTAAAACAGAAAGTTTTAAAATAAAATTTAAAGCATTTTACCAGCCATTTGACTGATCTTAGCTTTGGCCACATTGAAATCATACCTTAGTCCTGGGATTAAAGCATGTCAGTAGTCCCAGTTAGACCATGCTGATTTTTAGAGAAAGAGAATTTGTAAGTTTGTTTTTAGTTCTACTGTACATACACACACTTGCATAGGATAAAACCTCATATCTGAGAGAGTAGATGATGTTTTCCAAAGTTAACTAAGTGTCAGATGTATAATTAACTACTTGCATTGCAAATGATATAATGGGAAATTTAACCGGTAAGAATTGAAATTCAAATCTTGTTTCATGAAGGCTATGACAGTTTGCCATTAACATTTTAATATATCAGATATGAAAATGTAGGCTTAAAAACAGACTTTGCATGAAAGATTATTCACACAAACATACACCGAAATAGCCACTCATTCAGTGTGTACATAAGATTTACGCAAATTTGTGGTAAAAGGATTATTACCTCTCCTCCCTTCAAAAAAAAAAAAAAATAAAAAGTTCTTATTCATACAAAAGAATGAATCCATACAACCAAAGCTCTTGTAATAGAACACTGTGTTTACATTATTCCAACCCATTTCTGTCACGGTGGATATGTGAAAGGTAATGTGAAAAGGAAAATAAAGATAAGCAAATAAATCCACTGAAAGACAGAAAAGGCTGCATACATGTAAAAGCCAGCTATTTTCAAGGGGAAGATTTAATGTTTTAACAATCAGGAATGTATCACTAAGATTTCGTAGGGGCTGTTGCTCTCTCAAGTGTGACATTTAGAAGTATACACCAGGCAGAGATTTAAGATGTTATTCAATGCGCTAATGAAATCTCATTTCACATTAACGAACCCCGACCTCTTTTCCAAAAAACCCCCTCCGATTGCACACACTGGAAATTCAGGAGAATCCGAGCCATCTGCAAAGTTCGCCTTTTTCAGTGATACCCACCGGTACATGCATTTTCTGGACTAGGATTTCATGATACAACCAACGGCAGAACCAACACCTGGTCTATGATCCGGAAGCCTTATCTACACCACCAAGCGAGTTTGCCAGAAACACTATTTCAGATATTTTCAATTCCTTGCAGTAAATGCTGCCGAACATCTACGGTCCCTCAGCAGGTCTTTTGCTCTCTGTCTCTGGCCATGGTTCCCTGCCAGCGCCCACTAAATAGAAAACTCACCAATTTTTGCAGAATTTTACTCCAGAGGAGAACCTGGTATTAAAGGAAGAGTGAGAAGTCTGACACAAACCGGGCGGATACCGAAACACCCCTATAACTCTGTATAAGGCTGGATTAGCTGGGCTATCATGCTCCTTGCTACTTAGCTCCTTTAAAGAAAATAATTTTGCTAACAAACAGCAAGACTGTTTTGATATACCCTTAACTGAAAAAAAAAACTCCTTTTCACTTGTGAAAGTCAGAATTTGGGAACAGTTCTCCAGTAAAGACAGGCACTAAACTTCCTTAATAGCACAAAATATTTTCTTTTCCCTTATTTCTTCATTTACATTTTCAATAAAAAAAATTTCTTCTTTTACTTTTCTGCTTGCAAAAAATACAACTGTTGATTGCCAATATACTTAGACGAAATAGTGATAGAACCCTTTTCACTCAAAATTATTTCTTTTTAAAAATATGTTCTGTAGGCATTAATTGCCTGCTTATTTGAACTCCGATGGCTAATTTTAACTTTAATGTTGATTAAGACCACCACAAAAGAAGGACAGTGATTTAAAAGATTAATTGTGTATGCTTTTTTGGGGGCCAGGGAAGAAAGGAATGTATCTGTTTTCCCATTCTCTGGAGAGCTGTGGTGCAAGTTTTTTCTAAAATACTGTGAAGAAGGATGCAAAGTGAGTATTTGTATCTAGCTGCTACTCTTGCCATGTGACTCAAATTGTTGATTTTGTCTCATCTCCTCAAAAGTTCACTTTTATCACTCTTCTTATTACCGTTTGTCTACTCCCAATCCAAGACTAACCATTCCACACACACCCCTTTCTACAAATTATTTTAACTGTATGTGAATACATAGCTGTGTACACACCCCACAGCTGTCATTTGTAAAAATATATATATGGCACTCTACTTTCAGGAGAACTTTCCGAAATGTATTTAACAAAAATTTGAATACTTACTTCTCAGTACATAGTTTAATTGTACACAGCCAGTAGTCAGGGTTCATGGCTGTAAGTAAACCACATTTTTCTTGCAAAATTCCCTTCAGGCTATGCCCATGAAAACAACTCCCATCTGTGTTTTCTTCAGACCAGCTTAACTGAAAACTTGAAGGATTTGGCTTTTCAGCAGGTCGCACTGAGCCAGACAGCTTGCCAAACTGATTTTGTAAGTTCACAACCATTTCTGTACAAATAGAAACACAAAACCAAGGCAAAAGTATTAAGTATTAGAATACTGTTTAGAGGTGATTAATACAGGAAGAAAATTGGGTATCTGTGCTTTTTTTTTTTAACCTCTGTATGGAATACTGAGAAACCTTGAAGGTCTGTATGTTTTCTCCTCCATTCCATTTAAAACTCAACTCTGTCATATGTTTCAGGGAAAAGCTTTTGAAAGACAATTTAAAATGCCACGTCTTTCATACTTAATGATACTAATACTGGGGTACTCTAAAAGGATTCTCCAAGTAACAGCAGTAAAATCCATTTGATGCTACTGACATTTTTATTCTGGTAGAAGACACCTGCCAAGATGCCTTTCGCTACATTTACCTGGTCGCATGCTATCACTCAGAGTGGCTGAGATTTTTTGCATGGTTTCCTGTGTACCAGAATTAAGTACGCCTGGTTTCATATGCATACAGATCTAAGGCTAAACTTTTCATAGTTCAAATTTCAACTGAAAAAAAAAAAACCCCAAGAAAAAAACCCACTCCACCTTTCCCCACAAACTTTCCTAAGTTACTGAGACTGAGAAAGGAATCAAGGTAGCATGACAGATCTGCACACACAATATGACTGCCTAAGCCTTGTTTTTCTAGGGTAAAAAGCAAGTTAAAAACCACTGTTGTTGGAGCTTCAGCTTCTTTGTATGACCCATATCTGAATAAACTAATTCATAAACTAGAAAAAAAAAATCTGAAGAGACATCCTGAAGTAATCCAAGGATTGGGAAGCTTAGTTTTAAAAGGACGCTACAATCTACCATCAAAAACAAAGGCTGAGGAAGGTTTCTGAAAACCCGTATCTGGCACTTAAGTGGTCTAGAGCACTCTTTGCATAGGTATTCTTTGCCTCTACTATTTTAAATTTGTTTTAAGATGAATCTTGCCCAGTTGTAACAGCATTATATGATATTCCTCTGTGCAACAGCCAGTGGTACAGCTCTGTAATCTAAGTGGTCCTCTTCTGGCTCAAAGAGAAGCAGAGCCAGAAGAGGAATCTAGAGTGCCACAGAAATTATGAATAATGAATCATTATTCACTTTTTCTTATAAACGCAGAAACCACAGGACATCTGAGCAAACAATCACCTTGAAATAAACAAACCTAAACATCTTTTTCCACAGAACATGACTTGACTGAAGCATCACCCCTACTGCATCTCAGAAAACCCCAACTGCATTCTCGGAAGAGAAATCCAACGTGCGTTATTAAAGCCAAATAGCATCATACAACCTGTTTAGAAGTCCGTGAACCAGGCACTTCCAGAAACTGGAAGAGTATATAAAGGGAAAAATATCACTCGCCACACTTATCACCTCTCTCCAAATATCTGCTGCTTACTAGATACTATTAACTGCAGACTGAAGAACTTCAGATCTAATTAGGTTGGATAAAATTCCGGGTTTCTGTATTTCCACAGATAAGTGGGGGTTTTGTTGGGTTTTTTTTGTTTGTTTGTTTGCTTTTATGTTGGCTAAATATGGGCAATCTGCTGAGTTTTGGGTAAGAACTGAAAGCAAAACACAATCCCTGTTCCAGGCAGCTTACAGTAAGGAGTACAAGAAAGTGGGCATAATATTTTGTTCCTGTAGTGTTATGATTACCCTGCTACAAAAAGAGTATTTTTTACTAATAATTTGAATAAAAGCAATGACCTGTAAGTGGGAGTAATGGGTAGAGGAAAATATGCCACTAAGGAGAGAGAAATGGAAATGTAGAGCCCTAAACTTTAAAACACACTCCATGCCAAGAAATATTTTAAGAAGATCTTCTTTTAATGAAGTGTGATAAGCCTTTGAAGGGTTAGTCAAAAAGACTTTTACCTATGAAGGAGAATCTTCTTAGGCATCCCCAGTGGAGGAGGACACCTTCAATGATGGCTAAAAGCCTCTTATTATGAAATATTTCCTTTGTGGAACCTGCTCCTCTCCTTTGATTAAAGAAGATACCTGAGGAGACTAGCTTTACTATTGTAAATTCCTGTCTTGGCAAATACCTCTCTTTAGCTTCCCTCAAACAGCCAAAGGACATCCTACACAGAAGTCCTGGAGTGGTCCAAAATAGCATTAAACTGCATTCCAAGACAATGCACAGCTTTCTTCCCTAAACTGCTTAAAGCCCAGCCAAACTAAATAAATAAAAAATTTCAAACACTGACCAAAAACTCAGTTCTGATTGTGTACTGAAAAGATAATAAGAATACTGTGTAATTTATACCATTGATTTCACTGGTACAAATGTATTAAGCAACTGTGATAATGCTCCTGCAAAGTGTAATCTGTTTCTTGTATTCATAGGACATGAAACCATCACAGGAATTTACATTCTGTATAAGGTAAAGTTAATAGTTGTACCCAAATTGCAAAGATTTATATTTATATTGTATCCTTGTATTATCATAGAATCATAGAATCATAGAATGGTTTGAGTCGGAAGGGACCTTATGGATCATCTACATCCATCTATCCTGCCATGATCAGGGACACCTTCTACTAGACCAGGTTGCTCAAAGCCCCATCCAGCCTGGCCTTGAACACTTCCAGGGAGGGAGCATTCAAAACTTCTCTGGGCAACCTGTGCCAGTGCCTCACCACCCTCACAGTGAAGAATTTCTTTCCCATATT
>Ga0181612_163153_pt1 | contig 15081 bp, 6 predicted proteins | sample HoacroProtozoa21_FD_119630 | JGI IMG/M metagenome (GOLD analysis project Ga0181612, IMG submission 119630) | Hoatzin crop microbial communities from Cojedes, Venezuel. Combined Assembly of Gp0051906, Gp0051904, Gp0051908 | reverse complement strand
TGGATTTAGATTAGGTATTAGGAAGAAATTCTTTACTGTGAGGGTGGTGAGGCCCTGGCCCAGGTTGGCCAGAGAAGCTGTGGCTGCCCCCTCCCTGGCAGTGTTCAAGGCCAGGCTGGATGGGGCTTTGAGCACCCTGGGCTGGTGGAAGGGGTCCCTGCCCATAGCAGGCGGGTTGGAATGAGATGATCTATAAGGCCCTTCCAACCCAAACCATTCTGTGATCCTATGATTCTGTGATTCCACCATTCTATGATTCTATTCTATCACATGAGCATTCCAAATCAACTTCATACAAAGTCAGTCAGATAGTTTAAATCACCTTCTGAGGTGGTAAATCCATAAAAGTTTATCTTTCCATGTCTCTGAGTGTAAATGGATTTATGGTTCTAATTATCTGCAACTCTGGACACAAGAAATCATAAATATTACCCTGTTGTCTGTAATCAGAAACGTCTGGAGACAAGAGATCTCTGGCAGACTGATGGCAAGAGCTATGTGAACACAAAGTTGTATTCACTTCATCTTTTCATATTTGTTTTACATAGCATAAGGACTTTCACTGTAGCGGGACTGAATTTTACGGCCTTCTTTTGTTATCTGATAGAAATAATAGATAAAATATATCACAGCTGATTATGAACATATTGCAAATATTTTCCTATGCATTTCTGATTGAATTTGTGCATAGATTATTTGAATAAGTTCAAGTTTAAAAATTAATAAAAACCCATGCATGAATTCAATAAAGATCGAGGGTTTTCCTGATCGGATAATCTTCATTTACAAAAAAAATATTCTTTTCTCATTTTAGGAAGAGTCTGTAGTATCATGACTGTGGCTATATGCTGCTTACAGTTTGTCAAGAAAGAATAGGGCAAATTCAGTAAAGTTAAGGAAGTGTTTTAGACAGTTATTTTTCACATCTCTTCAGAAAAGCACCAAAACATATAAGGAATGAAAAACAGTATAACAGAAACAAGTAATAATACAGGTTCAATTCTATACAAAAAAAAATGAAATGTAGCTTTCCTTGTCTTTAGCTTAAACTAGAAATTTCCAGCTAAATCACAAAATTGCCAACTATTATTTGAGCTCAGACTGAATCAACCTGAGAACCGTATGACAGAGAATTTTAAACAGGCAAGTTTACTTCAACTCTGAAAGGAGTAAAGTAGTCTTAATAACTATGACACGAAATTCCCAGACTTCTGCGTACTATGCCCTTTTGTATCAACTAATAGCTGCTCATGTGCAAAAGCTGAAAGCCAAGTGGAACTATCTCATTTAAATATTTAAGGCCATTTCTTTTAGCCCTGATAACCTACCACAAGCTACTACTACTGTCAAACATCCACACTGCTACTTGAAATGTAAATACATACTCAATCTTCAATTTTTTTTATAAAAAAGCACAAGTTAGCCACCTTGATAGAGGTTTTATCTCACACATCTGAATGAGCTGAAATTTAAAAGGTCTTGGCCATTAATGTCTTACCGATGCAATAACAGTAATTTGAAACTAGCACTTATTAAAAAGGTTACAGCATTTTGATTGAAAACAAACAAATGTAAATATTTTCTCATTTTAGAGGTAGGCACATACTATAAGCAATAGTATTGCTTCAGTGGGTTTCATCACAAGGCATTAAGCACATGCTTAAATCTCTGCAGGAACAGAACTCTTTCATGCCATATTGATAGCTATTTTATTGAATTGAGTTGTCAACAAGTTTCAAAGGAAGAGGAAATTTTGGGAAAAAAAGGTTAAAATTTAGGTGTTGCTGTTTTAGGAAGTTTTAATGAATCTTAATCTGAATTATTTCTATTCAAGGACACATCCACACCATAATAAAACCTGTAAAAATCATTCCTTACTTAATCAGTTCCTGCTGAGCTGTCCTCATGAATAAGTTCATACGAAGACAAACTCTTCACAGATAAGCAAGAGGAGGTACAGATGAAAGAACCAACAGGGAAGCAAGTAAAAGGACAACAAAACTAGGTATTAAGCAAACAGCTACTATTAACGAGCAGAATAACAATGTGAGGAATGAGACCAGTGCTGAGTCCAGATCAGAAATCTGCAGCATAGTAGATGTGAACATGAATTTGATGTGAAAGGTTCATAGAGGCTAGTGATGAGAAAATGACACAAATGATGATGCATTAATTTATGCTTTGGAAATGGTATAGGAAATGAAACGGAACTAAGGGAGATAAATCTGCCCCATGGACATGCCTAACATATAGTGGACAACAAAAAAGAAACAATGAAAGGGTAACAAAATATACAGTGTTTATCACAACAATGATGAGAACAGACATCCACTTTAATACATTCCTAATGTAGAGACATCTGTTGAATATGTTTTTAGAATACGTATTTTCAGCAATAGTGAACTTTTCTCTGTTAATTTGTTAGACATACAGTGTGTCCTAAACATCTCACATTCTTCTTCACACAATTTACAATTTTATAAAGCCGTATTATAACTGTTTAACACATCTCTTCAACGCAGTGAAATAAGATGTTTAAAATTTGTATTTGTCACAGTTCATTAGCTCTACATTTTCATCATCTTTAGTCTGTCAATAGCATATACAATATACGAATACCCAGTACGTATGCTGGGTACTGACTTCATTGTTTGAGATTCCATTTATACAAAACAAATAATTCATAACAGCGATCTAGTTAATCTGCAGTGCTATATGATGTTCAGAAAGTATTCTCGTCTATGTGAGTTAGGTCAAGATATCCCTGGCTACATAACATCAGGTAACTGTGGAAAGCTACAAAGCCATTTTTTTCTTACAGATGTTACAGATACCTCAACAAGCAATGAGGTCATACTTGTGGGCAATGATTCTTCCTGCCATTCACACGTACTTTTTATACCACACCTCTGTGTTTTTCACGGCAAAATCTGCCCCCAGATTTTCACATTAAAAGACCCTGCATCATTTCAACATAACCTTTCTTAAATTAAAAATGCACTTAACTATATGCCAACTTTTAACTGAAATTACAAATAAAAATTCAGACTTGGTAAGACAAAAATATTTGAAGAAATTGTTCAGTCTCTGAGCCTCCAAGTAGAACAGTCACAGTGTCTGACTTCCAGAAATGAAAACATCAAACACACATTGATTTTTACATTGTCATTTCCATTTGTTTTGTCACTTGCCAGAGAGCTCTGCAATATTTGGGTAAAAGGAGGAAGGCTGACAACTAATGGACAGAGAACAAGCCATCCATTAATTGGGACATGGGCTCAGAAATCACCTTCAGAGTAGACAGAGAAAATTCATCAACGCTGTTTGTGGCACTGAACAAAACTTTCTGACAAACAACAAGAATCACTTTTAAAGACAGATGTTCCTCCTTGCAGCTTAAAGATTAAAGTGGAACAAGTCCTGGAACTTCTAGCACACCACCTTTGCAGCTAGGAAAAGCTTATTCTGCCTGAAACAGAGTATTACAAGATGTCTTGGCTGTATTACCTACTTACCTTCGAAAAAGTTTCCATCTTTAAGAAGAGAGGTAGCTGTTTAACTGAAGGAGGAGGAGCAATTTGGTTTTGTCCTATATGTCAGTCTACCAATATCTGAAGCTTACAACAGCACTTATGTCCTCTAGGGTCCATAATAACGTGAATTGTCTTTATCCAAGTGCCCAGCAAATCATTGTCACATAGCAGCAGTCGACCTTTCTTTTCAATCTATGCATTTTTCAGGAGTTATAAATCAGTTGACTTTCAAGCTCGATGAGATGGCATATGCCCTGGTTTGAAGAACAGATGGAGGCTTGGGGGAAAATTGTTTCTGCAGGCTTGCTACAAGCAGCCCTGCTCCATAAAAGTGAACCATTTGCACTAATTTCTCACATAAATTCTACAGGCAGGGAGCACAAGCCCATTCAGCAGAAAATCTTTCATCTAGATTTCAGAGGTCATTTAGCAAATTTAAATTAAAGTTATTTCTGATACATGGCTGGGTTTTCATTCCATACGCTTTCAAGAGATGGCAATTTACGTCAAATAAAGAAATGGCTTTAATTGTATATGCAGGGAAAAAAGGAACAGTAAATTAACTGCCACAATATTACTGTCCTTTAGAAACCTGGGATAAGTTGCTGCTTTTAATTTGCCACAGAGGAATTAATAATTGAAATATGGCAGCTCTGTACTACAGGAATCAGGTAAACTGCCACTACTTTTTGCAAGGCCTGTTTTAGACTCCAGATGAACACTAGTCCCCAGATTCAGCATTGATGCTGCGAGAAGAAAGAAGATCTCCGTCATTTCCAGGAAAACATTCTTTACTTTTTAAGGGAAACATATTATTCAGCTGCTAAACATAAATGTCATGTTTTTAATAAATATGGTACTTTATCTGAGCATGGAGAAAAGAAACCGTTCGCTAGATTTTTAAATTATAAATATGAAAGAAATGGAAAAGACCAAAGGACTGTAAAAACCTAACCCTAGAAAGAATTACATTTTTCTGAGCCACAAGTGGTAAAAAGGAAGAGATTGCATTGTGTAACCTCTACTACATAATGGGACATAATCCAGTGTTTCATCAGAAATGCTAGTTTAAATGTACAAAATAAAACCGTTGAGAATGTTGACAAGTTTTGAAATAGTTACTTTGAATTCTATGGGATTTCCTAAAATCACAGTGTTTTGCAACAGTGTTTTGAAACAGCATTTTGCTGAGATTCTGTTTTAATCTAACTTCACAGATTTCTTTTGAGACCTGCAAAGGCATCTCCTTTTCAGAACTGAAAAAGAAATTAACAGAAAAGAGTAGAGTCATGAATGATTTGTCAATTAGCATTAAGAAGTAGTGAGCCAACAGAAAAATGCATATTACAGAGCCATCAGCTATCTAAATTTTTAATGACTGTTTTAAACATGCAATTAATTGATGCACTATTATGAAGAAGTTTTTTTCAAATGAAAATTAATTCTAATATAGTGCTTTTGAAAAGCAAGATTTGAACAGACTAAATTTATTTGGAATTAATGTTACTTAGTGGTGGGATCAAATCACTGTAGAAATTTCAGACTTGAGAAACCTACTGTTCCAACACTTTCTGTGACTATATGTATCATGGAATGGAAACTGGAAGCACCCTGAGTTACTCAACAACTTTAAAAATGTTGCCTTAATTGAAGGACATCAGCTTGGTACCCTGTTTCAGTCTGTAAATGAAAGACAGCTATTCTTAGCTAACTCACATGAAACGCTAGTGACTTGTGAAAAACAAAACTACATACCTATTGAATATAAATATAAAATTAACACAATATTAAATATATATGTAATTATATAGAAACTAACACTTGTTAGGTCTAAGAGAGAAATTTAAGTCTGCTGTTATCTAAAGGATGATCATAACTTCTATAACTTTGATCACTCAGGATGTTATAATTTACAGCTGGTCAGATATTGATTCCTGTGAGCATTAACAAGGACTAAAAAACTAATAGATCAGTAGGAAAATTTATAATATCATAACGAGAAAAAGGGACAAGATCATGGATAAAATTTATCTATGGCAATAAGGATTCCGTTCTAAAGCAGTCAACAGGAATTTTGCTGCTTTATTTGCTAGAAAAGATAATGCATTTATTCTGTAGCTCTTTTGTATGCTTTTAGGTCATAGAGTAGGTATAAGTGTAGTACATACACAATATTACTTAAGAGATTTAAACGAGTTTTTATTTAAACGAAAATCAGGTCACAGTCATTAAGATGTGGTTGGTTTTTAGTATTATACATTTAAAAATGGAAACTAGAACAGACTTGTGATTGCAATTTTTAACAATCTCCAAGAAAAAGTCACATGCACATCAGCGAAGATAGCACTTTTGATAGTCATTTTTAGTTCTTATTACTAATAATTTCTGATTTAAGATAATGCAACAGAGGCATTTCTACATTTTTAGTTTAATATTGACTAATTTTTTCTTGCTACCATGCCACATATCAAGTTTCTGTAATACTGTCTCCACAGAAAACTGAGGTTTTTACTGTCTTTTAAAAAATAAAATTATTATTTTTCCAAACTATTACTTTACACTAAATCTATTAATATAATTGTTTGGGGTTTTTTTCCTCAAAGATAGCTTTTAAAATTTATTTCTCCAGGACTTTATTCCTTTACCTCAAGTCATATTTCTGTTCTATCTAAACTATTATGTATTATTTCTGGCTTAAGAAATTCTTGCTTTCAGCTGCCTTCCCTCGAATCCACATTGCAATTTTCTGTTATACCAACACAATTGTATTTGAGACAGGCTTAAAAAGGATCACTGAAATGATTAAAAAAAGGCGCCCTCTGGGGAAGATAAACAGAAGTCTATTGCAGAGGAAAACTCTGAACTCTTTCAAACATTAATGAAGACATTGTACAAAACAGAAACTAACACCACTCTGTGTTGTACCTGCTGTGCCTCAGCATGATACATGGCCACTCCTCTTTGTATATAATCTTGCAAAAAGCTTTCATTTTGCATGACAACACTGGTGGGGGATTTACAACTTTTCTTTAAGATGACAGTGTCCTCTCAATGCCTTTTCTTAAGAAGATATTAAACATCGCTTAGCAAAGAACAGAAGCAGAAATAAAAAATCCTATATACGAAAACAAATCCAAAAGAAAAATATTCTTTTTCATAGGCAGTTTGTTCTCTTAGCTTTCAGATATCTGAGGCTGCAATTCCATGAGCAGCTAAACTAATCTAGCAGTTCATTGCTGTAGAAAGAAAAAAAGTTTTGAGATCCTTCCACTCTCTCCCATTCTTCACTGTACTTCACTACTGCTTCTCTCCCCTCCACCAACACACAGCTTTAGCACCCATGGGTCCTCTTGTAAGCAAAGTTCACAGGACTGCGAACATGTTGCTAATAGAGAAAAAACACATCCACCTTTTTTCCCTGAGTTAATGAGATAAATTTACTCACAGAGAGCTCTGAAAAGCATCAGTGCCAGTGCCAAGTGTGCCTTAGAAATAGAGGGCAGCAGAGGTGAAGTAAAGCTGGACCTTCCCCTTCTGATGGGGACAAGCTGTTAGCACTCCTCAACTTCTACAGTTACATCTCACCTCTATAAATTGCAAGACATTAGTATAATAATGGGGTCATTCTTCCGGGTAAACAAGGTTCCTCCAACTATTTTTAATTTGTTTTGGGATTTGAACTTTGGAAAGTGTTACCTAGTTTTATTTAATACTACATAAGGATTAACATACAGTGTTAATTCATGTGATTTAATGGCAAGACAATGCCACAAAAATGAAAAATACTGAGAGACACTACTTGAGAGCTCTGCAGTTGAAAACATGTCTCCCAACTATACTGATTGATACAAAAAAAAAAATATTTTTCTCAATTAAACCTTATCCCTCAAACAAGCAAAAAAGATTGCACTTCCAGGAAAAGAACGCAAAATTTAAACCCCAGTTATTTTATGTAGAAATTCCCCGAACAAAGTCCAACACGAAAACAAAATGAACCAAATCAAACCAAAAAACAAAGATTTTTCTTGGTGCTGGGTATAGGTACCAGCTTAATCATAGTAGCTCAGAATTTTATATAAACTGATCTACAACACACTGATAAAACCAAACGAAGAATGAGACATGCTAATAAAAATAGCAGTTCTGTGTCATGTTCAAATTATTTGAAGTCCCTTTTACCAAAAGCAACCGTCAACAGTCTGCAGGCGGAAAAAGTATACGCACAATCCAAACCCACAATGTTAAGGGCAGAACACTTTCTTTTACCACTGCATATAATTTCTGTCACCACAAAGTAATTTTGCTACCTCAGCTTATACTAGCCCCTGAAAAAAACAAGCTTTGTAGGAAAGAGAGGATGAAGAGAAATTAAAATGGTAAAAGTCACATCCTTCGTGAACATAGCTCTTCTGGAAAAAAAATCAACCCCACAAGATGGAAATCATGTTCATTTTGACATTTTGCTTGAGAAGTTTGTATTTCTGAATTTGGTTTTCATTTCTTTGAAATTGCTAAAATTCTTTTAAAGAATAGAACCGTTTTTTTCCCCTGCATAATGACTTTCATAATTAACCCCACTCCCTAAAAAAAAAAAGTTTCAAACATTCTGATGACTTTCTGTACAATACAGAGAGACTGCATTTCAAACACATTCTTAATAATTCAGAAATACTTTCTTGCTTTTATCAACTTCCTTAGTCAAAGGTTTAATTGCATTCTGACCTTTTTAAATTCAGTAATGTATTTTTAAAAATGGAAGTCCTTTTCAGACTTTCAGAACTATGAGCCTTTATTATTCATAGTTTGGTATGAGACTGTGCAAAAGAATATATTACTACATTTTGAAATAAAATTGTGATATACATAGGCTAAAAGAGAACTGCAGGATCCCACATAAGTAGTCAAATGGCTTATAAGCATTTTAACACATTCTTTTTCTAAAAAGATCACTTTCTACTACTATCTAACTCTAAATTACCAACAATTTATGTTCCAAACTTTTCTGTTTGATACAGATCAGAAGCACATTTTCAAACCACACCATTATTATTCATTCGCTGTTAGTGGACAAAACCAAATGCTTCAAACCTTTGAACATTTGTTGAAAAATGCAACCAAAGACATTGCATATTTCCAGATCTCAAAAGCTACTGCTTTATCAAAAAATATGAGTATTATACATTTGCAGCAATTTTAAGGCACTAATACCCATGCAGTTCTATTTAATCACCACCAAGGGATGATGAAAACAAACAAAGGATTTAAATTAGATATTAAAATATTACACTGAGTGTACACCATTTAGCAAAGAATTCACTAACTGCTAGTATATCCCTGAATGGGAATGAAAAGTCTTAAATTGATTTTGCATGGATTCTTTCACTTTAATTCTAATCAAACCCAGAAATTTGTGTAGTGAGTTGCAAAGATGGTGGGTTTCTTTTCACAGGCATAATTAATAAGTCATTCTCTATATTCATCTTTTGAAAATTACAAAAGGACAACTGTCCTCCAGTTTTGAAAACAAAGATTAGGAACACCAAGACAGTCATATCTTCTTCTTTTAGAAATAAATGTAATTACTACCTCTAACACCAGATAATTTTAGTTTGGGTTTATCAGAGCTGTTTAAATATTTTTTTTCCCTCTGGATGGTATTCTTTAAAACCAGTTTCAATCTCCCGTTCCTTGTATATAATGATTTGTATGTTGTAAACCTAGTTTATCTTTTCATGTGTTTTCTTCCATTACATCAAAACAGGTTTATTTGAACTTGCAATAACAGGAAAAGTTACCAGCCAGGATCTAATACTACAGGTGTATTCAAAGAGATGCCTTTCTAAACTTAAGGACATGGTCTGAGAATTCATGCAGAAGACACAGCTTGGTGTAATGATCTTGTAGTGAGATCTAATTTGCTTTGGTCCCTTTTTTAAGAAAAGGTACCAAGGTAAACACCATGGTTTATCTGCACTGTTAAATCTTGTCTATGCTTAGGATTAATTTGGAGTAAGAATGCCTCTTGAAAATGTAGTGCATTTTGGAAATAATTAAGCTAAACAACAACAACAAAATACTGTTATTTTGGAATTAAAGATTCAACACATGCAGTTATTGCAAAATAGTTCTGAATAGTTCCCGAACTTTAAATTTATATCTTATCTATGTCTACAACCATAGTTATATGTAGCCATCCCTTACAGGAAATTAATCATGGGCTTAAACTTTGAGATATGCAGAACTGTTACAAAATCAAGGGTCACCTGTGCATATTTTTTGGTACATATTAACACAATTAATGGATATTAAAACATTTCAGATGCTTCTGTTCTAGCTCAAAATGACTGTATTCTGTCCACAGAATTACAATATAGTGAACAAGAGTTCAAAATGTTTTCCAAAAAATATTTAATGTCTGACAACTATGGTTATTTTGTTTTGTTTCAGTAATTATAAAAAACAAACAAAGAAACAAACAAAAACAAAGCGTGTGTTTTGCAGGAAATCCTGTAGTATTTGCCTTTGTCAGAACAAATCATGTTTCTGAGGCCCTCCTCCGTTTTCTCTCATGCACCACTTGGTACACAAACTAACAAGAGTGAGATGAACTATGATAAATATTACATGTAAACAGCAAAAAAATTCCTCTCACAATAAAACATTGATATTGTCCAATTATAGCAGGATTAAAATATCACTGTTACATTTATTTCTTCTTTTCATCCTACCACTAGAATCATGACTCATGCAAATAAATATAGTTCAGCCAAGATTTTATAGAACATTTTTCCTAGACATGTTTCATTATTAAAATATTTTTTCATTTTAATGAATTTAAGTGGTATTGAGTAAATTATATTTCTAAAAAATTACTTATTTAATCAGATTTACAAATAAATATGATGAACTGATGAAAATTATGCATTAGATGTATGTTGGGTATTTTGACTACTCACATGTCCTTAAAACAAGTGAAAAATATAGACCTTACTTTATCTGCACCTTTAAATATTAGCTAATGACGAACAACATTCTCACCCTTTTGCAGTGCTGGGCAGCCTCTAACACTTCAGAAGCTATCTAACGTAAAGTTGGAGCTAGTAAACCCCTATTTGCCTGCTTCATCTACTTAAACTGCACAATAATCAATGATGGTTGCGCGCCAGATTAAACAACAGCCTCAGGTAATTCTGCTACCTCAGTACCGTTTTGTTGAGTGCCTGCCACAGAACTCGGTCTGGGCTGAACTGTGACTAAAACAAGTGACATGGAATAAGGGAAATAAGGTTGGACCCTGCCATGCGCTAATTTAAGAATGGAACAGTCTGTTACTATGCTGCCTTCTTGCATGCATGCTGAAGTAGTGATAATGTGTTTCAAAAGAAAAGACTGACAGCAACAGCAAAAGCACCGGCCGCATGGCATCTCAGTCCTACATTGCACTAGCTACATGCCAATGTTTTACTGTGGTAGGTGGACGCCAGTGAGACATTCGGTCTATAAGATTGTAAATTGTGTTAAGACAAAATATGTCCTGGATCTTCGAGTAGAGACTCTGCTGTTGTGACTGTCTTAAGGTAGCATGTTTTCAAACAACTAAGTGTCAGACACAGGAGCAAACACTTCTCTAGACATTCAGCTGTGGTTGGAAGGTTTGTAGATAGCAAGTCAGCAAGATGTCATAGAATCATGGAATATCTCAAGCTGGAAGAGACCCATGAGGATCATTGAGTCCAACTCCCTGCTCCCCACAGAACTATCTAAAACTAAACCATATGACTAAGAGCTTCATCCAGATGCTTCTTGAACTCTGACAGGCTTGGTGCTGTGACTACTTCCCGCGGAGCCTGTTCCAGTGACCGACCACCCTCTCAGGGAAAAACCTTTTCCTAATGTCCCATCTGAACTTCCCCTGATGCAGTTTCATTCCATTTCCTTGTGTCCTAAGTCAACTAAGCAGCCACTAGCATCATCTAGTGGAATGCTAGTCCTTATGATGGAAGTATATGCACCAAACAGCAATTAAAATGAGGTAAATTATCTGTACCTCTCAGTCTGGTTTTGAGAAATTAGAAGCTCTAACGCCTCAAGACAAAAACTACATTCTACAGATTTTTGCTGTTGCTTGCAAATCACCTTTGTGTCTTACCTGGTGATGAAAGATTAGAGTGCAGACTTGTGTTGTAAGCCCCTGAGTTTTGGTCCAGAAAGGGCATTTATAGGGTCGCCTAAAGACCAGGTGCACTGGAATCTCATTCTGAATGTGGGTAAAGTCTTGCTGGATAGAAATTCCCTTTGCTGCAAGAACTATTAAATGTTCCTTGTGCTGATTCAACACTCCCAGGGGCAACACAATAGTAGCACAGATCTTTCTTCTATACTTTAAGAAGCAAAAAAACTACCTTAAAATCTAGTTGCTAACAAATTACATAGTACCACTTACCACATTGTAGGTCTAATCCTGTTGGCTTCATTAGGAGAACCAGCTATACGATTGCAAAATCTCTCCTTTTTGTGTTGAATTAACATAGCTATATGCTTAAAATTAGTATCATGTTCTTGACATCAACAATTTAAAACATTCTACACAACTTTTTTTTTTGCTTATGCGTATGATGTTCATTTTCTATAACTATCACTGCTTCCAGCAATATGTTATTTTAGTCCAATAAATAACACAAAACAATAAAGTTATTAATGATAACCAAAATAATGAAATAGTAGGAGTAGGTTAAAGATTGGTATTCATTTTTCAAATTAAATGCAAAAGTCTGCGGTAGTTACTTCTGAGATTGGCAAGTTTTACAAATAACATCACCAAGCCTTTTAGAGAGAAACCCAGCCGCATTAGAATGGAGTCATTAGGCAATACATTTATTTTGAAGCCAATTAACCTTTTGTCGGAGAAATGTCGGAGCTGTAATGGTTTTAGCAGTGGAGGTCAGCCTCTAACAGGGCACGTATGACAGTGATTATGCTGCCTGACATATGCTGTAGACTGAGAGTACAGCTGTGGAATGAGAATCTGCCTTCGTTTGTATTCTACTCTGCATTTTCAGGGAGCAGGCAATCTTGACCTATCCATTTAGGTAATTAAAGCTTCTATTTGGAAGTGTCCTGCAGGAAGGTGAAATCTGGGGGAGATAAATGGCTGCTGCTCACTGTATCCATCCACTTCCATCATTTGATGGACTGCCTGAAATAGGCTGCATTGCCAGGTCCTCATAAAAATAGAGATGAATTGGGCAGGGGACAATTCTCTAAGGCAAAGCAACTCTGTCACCTTCATTTTTGCAGCATATAATTTAATTGTGAGCCAAGGCAGACAGCTGACTCAGGGGCCTTTCTCTAATGTCTTCGCCACCATCTTCCATTTGCTAAGAAATTATTTCATTTTATTTACTTATAAGCCAACTCTGACAACAAGAGATGTCACTTCAATAAGCTCAGCTGGCTGTCACAGCTGTGCCATGACTTACCTTCCAGGCGATTTTGTTTCCTTTAGTATCATGCTCAAGGGCAATTAGGAAGTCTCCTCGCTCATAAAACTTGCGAAATGCTGTAGGCTTTGTTGGTCTTTCTTTAAATGCTCCTGCAAGTGGGGGCCCTCTTACCTGAAAGAAACAAATCCAAACAAAATGAAGTAAACCATAGTTCACTATAGTACTCTATTTTTAGAAAAAGCCTAATTAATATGGCTGAAAACAGAAATAGATAACAAAGAATAATATTGGTCTCCCAAATTATAATTTGCTTTCTTCTTTACATGCTATACTTCACTTTGAAAGTACACTTTGGCAAAGATCTACAGGTTTTGCCAACTGCTTTTTTTTGTTAGCACTTTCATATTGTCCCATAAAAACTGTTTGTATTTCAAAGTAGAGATCTCCATTACCACAGCATTTTTACGCAAAAATAAAACAACAGGAACTTATTCATATTATGTAGCAGAATTTCTTGGAAAATTAAAGATTTCTCATTGAGAAATATTTTTCTATTTGTTTCTTTATAGAAGCCATCTGACTTGTTTACCATCTAATATAACTGTCCTCACTTTCCATGGTCTTTCCCTGACCACTATCTAATCTTCTTCACCACATTCCTTTCTCAAATGCTATGGATTTGGCTTTCATATGAATTCGAGCACTTCAGGGTTGATAGCTCAAGTACTGAAAAAAACAAAGGGAAGTCTTCTGTCAGACCTCTCCTCTCTGCCTGTGTCGCCTTGGAGGAAGACATTTTATTCAGCTCTGCTGAATGGTCAGCACATTGCGTAGCCTGAGTGCCTGAATGACAGTCCAGTTCCAAAATGCTCACACCGGCACCTTTTTCTCAGCCAAACATAGCGGTAACAGCAACTAGCAATTGGCGCTAAGATAAGAGAATTTCAAGTACTTATAAGAAATCTATTGTTTAAGCTAATTAACAAAGCTAATCTCAAATGCTAAAAGAGACTGAGAGCGCTAAACTAATCTCAAATGTCCTTGACAACCAATTCTTCCCTGAGATACTCTGGCCTTTTTTTTTGTTTTTATAGCCATATATCTGGGATAAGAACTTCCTACAGTACGTATTGGTTTTGTCAAAAATGCCTTTATGACTTGCTACCTTTTATAACATAGACAATGTAATTTTCAAAAAAAGGCAAGAGCTTCAAGGATCATAAATCATACCTGGCATTTTGTATTGCTCTATTTGCCTCTATGTCTTCAGTGACCCTTATGTTTCTAGCAGTACTGCCATTCAGCTTTCCAGTGAGCAGAACGCAAACGTGTAACATCCTTTGCTTCATTTGTGTTGTTCTCTAATTTCACTGTGCCAACTAACTACAGATCTAAATCTGACTTGGCACTTTTTTCCTTCAAAATATTTTGACATCATTTTCCACTGGCTGAGGTAAAGGGGTCCGCTAGTGATATGCCTAAATTGTACCTCACTACAGACTTTTTAAACTAGAGCTACTAAACTGTGACCTATTGTTGCATATTGCTGTCACAGACACACCATGCTAGTGAAAATAGATTTGATACGCATAGCTGCAAATCTGCTTAGTAAACACATCCGCAGCAGTTGAGAGCAATACTCCTAGAAAAGCATTTCTAACCAATGTAAATAAATCTACACTTACTGTTCTGCAGGGGAACAATTTGTTCTGTGCCACTAGTGTAAGTACTTCCACTTGTCTTTAATTTTTTTTTTTTGCATTTCAGGCAAGTTTATAAGTCACTGATTATTTGAGGCCACTAGAAAAGTATCTATGTTCTTTTTGTATATATTCCATACACAGGACCTTCACATGTTCTTTAACGCATTATTTTCACTAAAATACTAGGAGTGACCATTCTATTAAATTTTAACTTAAACTACTGATAAAGAATATGTTGTCTTAATCACATGAGATATACAATCCTAACTATTTCTTGCAGACTACCATCATTAGAGGTAGGTAATGCAATAACAAGCTGCATTTTATCTGAAAACAAACATTTTATCTGAGAGCAGCCCTGCCGAGAAGGACTTGGGGGTGCTGGCTGACGAGAAGCTCAGC
>Ga0181612_125754_pt1 | contig 15081 bp, 10 predicted proteins | sample HoacroProtozoa21_FD_119630 | JGI IMG/M metagenome (GOLD analysis project Ga0181612, IMG submission 119630) | Hoatzin crop microbial communities from Cojedes, Venezuel. Combined Assembly of Gp0051906, Gp0051904, Gp0051908 | reverse complement strand
TTTTTTGCTATTTGTGTAGAAGTCCATTCCTTATCTTTGACCATGCTCCTTGCCTGTCTGTGTCCCTCTTATATTTCTGCTATAAATTGAAACTGAACAAATTATTTGCCTTGTTTTTTTTTAATTTCAGGATATCTGAAACTTAAGACCATCCTTTTAAAAATTTGTATTCCATCTGTTTTTACACTTCTCAAACTCATTTCCTTTGTAAAAGAGCAATGTCTGCTTGAATTTGAAACCATTCCTCTATACTTTTAAAATAAACATTCTTGTTTTTTGTATAGTACAATTATCTTTTGCAAGGAAAAGGTGTGCTGAAGAGCAGTCGTCTTCATAAAGATTTCCTCTTTTTTCAATCATTATTAAGGGTAAAGAATAAGTCCTATTTGTAACTTGATCTGTTTTAATTTAGTTGACTCTTCAATGATGTTATTGAATGCTTTATCCCTTGAGAGCATTTAAGCCCTATGATCTATTTATTTTTAATGAGTTTAGACTATTTTACCGTTTCAATAACTGTTTAGAGACATGTTGAAAGATGGCACAGAAGCATACATTTTCATTACACATAAGGTTTCTCTGACACAAACAAATTGACATTTGTTATCCTGAACATTTTATGTAGGTTTTGGCTGCTATAGACATTATTTACATATTTTCTGAGGGTATGCACTTAAGACTACAGATGCAGCTTTTTACTCTTTTTATTAAACTGAACATTATAACATTTTTATTAAACTGAAATGGTATTTGTTTATTTTTACTTTTTTCCTTCCTGTGGGGTCACATAGACACATGGGTCTAAGGCTTTTTGGAGTTTAATGAAGCGCTGTGGTTTGTTCTTTTAAGGCATAGGTCATGGATATACTAGGTGAGCGTTGACAGAATAGGCTTCTAAGGATATATAAATCCATCACGTCATTTACAGCTGCATCTCCAGTCTTCATTGCTGTGATAAAAGGGTTTGGGGATATAAATAATATTTTTTAAAGTGTATTTTTAGTTTGGCCAGCAACTGAATCAAATCAAGCAAAAGTAAAAATTTTCCGACTTTTCAGGCAGTGACTATGTGTGTTCAAATAGCAAGACTTCTCTTTCATACATTCAGTAAAAATGCTGGCCTAAATTCATAAGCCTTTTAGAGAATGAGGAGCTGCTCTTGGGGTCATTTTTCACAACAGTGACTGAACCATATCCCAGAATGAGGGATGTGCATTCACTACTTTTATCTGCGAAAGAGCTTTAACTGCAAATCACGGGCATCAGTTTCTCAACCCTTCTGTAATAGGAGGTGGAAACAGCTTGCCTCAGAATAGTATGGGCTGAAATCACTCCTTCAAGAATAGATATCGGAACCTCTACTTGTCCTATCCCTGGGTATATTACTCAATCTCACTGGAGGGTAAAACTAACTCCTCATTTGCCACCTTGTATAAAGCTATTTGAACGAAAAATGAAGGGCGAGTGTGAGAACAGTACAGCTAGGAGTCAAGTTTTGAGATTTTGTTCCTGAAGCATGCAAATCATACTTCAAGAGGAATTGTATTCTGGTTTACCACATTTTAACAATGTTCATATAACTTTCAATACTCTATACATTTCCTTGTTTACAAAGGAATTTTTGTCATGGGGCTTTTAATGAAAAAACCTTCTAAGTTACTAAACATTAAACTCCTTCACATAGATAAAATAATTTTTAATAAATAATGTAATTCGTAGATCAAAACTTCCCTTTCCATGCGCATTAAAAGTGACAACTAGGAATCAGACTCTGAGATAATTTTGTACAGACATTTTTTGGATGCCATGGCTCTCAATGCATAGCATAATGACCTACCTGGATAAAATTATGCTTTTTGCCCTATGAAGGATGAAGAACTAAGCAAGAGAAAAGAGGTCTTCCAAGTTCCTTCAAAAAATTTATTTTTGTCCTCTAGGTATGTTTTTTTTATGGGAAGGTGGCAGTCTCTCAAAGGAGATTCTTAAACAGACCACTACAGCATATCCGTCAAATAATGTGTTTCAAACTGAGTCTTTTTACAGAATTTCTTCTGTATATCGTTATGGCCACACTTAGTGGTACTAGCTGTTTGTGGATATAGGCTACTTAGTGCTTTGGTCTTCCTGTCAGTTGTCTGTCTTTACTCCTGATTTAGTCAAGGGGAATATGAAAATCAAATTTCAAGAGTAATTACAGAATTTAAAGTAGAATGGCAGCTGAAAACCTCAGAAATGAAATGGGACAAAGGAAGAAAAAGTAGAAGGAGTAAAAACATACTAACTGTATTGTCAAAGTTGTAAAAGAGATTTTTTGAACTTTAAGGAAAACACCTTGCTACTATTTCATTATGCCTTTGTCCCCTTCATCCACTTTTGACGGATATGTTCCATATATAAGAATTAAATAGTAATTCGTAGTAATTTTTTTATTCTTAGTATTCAGCCACATATGAAAAGAATTTATTTCACATATGAAAGAATTTAGTATCTGAATCTAAGAAAGGTATTCAGTATTCAGTATACCATACAACATGCCACTTGAAAAATACAGTTATAATGGAAAAATTCCATTATCCCCTGTGAAGATAAGTTAAATGTGATTCTGAATGTAAATTTTTAAAACCCACAAGTGACTGTCCCATGTAACAGCTACTGAGGGAACCACAAGAAAAGAAGGAACTTTTTTAGTTGATCTGAAAGAGTACACAGGATCCAGTTCAAAATGTTACTGTCAAAGAGCTACTCTCCAAATCTTTAGGTCACTATAATGTAATTAGATTCAATATTCTGACAAGAACAGCAGAATTCATTATATTCCACTCAACTTAAAAAGAAGATCTATGTTAAAACGAGGAGTTCATCAAAAGGGAATTGAAAGGACCATTCACAACGGTAAAGTACATTTAGATGTAATGGCGATAATTTTAGTTTTAAAATATCAATTTAGAGGCTCAGTAAAAATCCTCACTGCCATATCAAAACAGTTTTTTTGGGGGGGAATAAAAGTTATCATTAAATAGCAGGGTCAAAGGAATTACTAACTGGGAAATCGATTCTCACGAGGTCCAAGAAAGGAAACTAGAAAAAGCTACACACTGTGCTTAACTATCAAAATATTACAACATTTGAATAAAATATTGAAAAATAACTTGCTAAAGGCATAAAAAACTATGAAAAAAGTTTGTTTGCCATGTATAAGCAACAGAAAGCCTTACAGAGAGTCTACAGGACCAATAGATATGAGCAAGTGGAAAGGCTAAATGAATCTATGTTTCCACATTGACATGGAGCACAAGGGGAGCGCTTAGGGTACCTCTCCATACAAGGACACACTTACTGCAGGCTCTGTGTTAGAAGATATGTTTCAAATTACAGGGCGAGAAGAAGAACAAATCAATCATATGAACCATAACAGTTTCTAAAGTGGGTAGACTCTTAGGTCTGAGATATATGGCTAAGCAGAGTTTACAGAGCTTTTCTAAGGGGTAAGCATTCCTCAGAAATTATTTGATTTTTCTGAAGTAAAAAAGAAAATAAATGGACATTGTCAGTGACTGGCTGGAAATACTTTTGTATTGCATATGTAGCCTCAACAGAGTGAGCTTTTTGTTTTTGTTTTTTTTTTTAAATGAAGTTATCAGGAAATTTTGTATTTACAATAGGATACAAAAATTTGTATCAATATTTTTTAGGTCTCCTTAAACCTAGGCACTATCACCTAGCATGGGAGTACAAAGGCTGAAAAGAAGACCTGCAGGGTAGTCTCTATATTTTCAGAGATTTCTCTTTGCCTTTAATAAAAAACCCTCCTTTTTTAAACTCTTTGATTCACAATTGTAAATAGTGAAAAGTAGCTCACATTACTGGAAAAACTAAAGTAGTTTCCAGGCTTTATATGTATGGATTATAACCACTGTTTTTTTGTAGTGAAAACAAAGTGTTTTTTCCTGAAATCTAAATCTCATCCTCATTGCTGCTATCACAATCCCAGCAAAAGGGGATAGGTGGGGAGGGAGAAGCTCCTCTTTGGGATGGCCAAAAGGCCAGCACTGAAGAATTGCAAAAGCATGTTGAATGAATGGGTGATAAAATGTCAGTACTCATAAATGTATTGCACATGCTAAAAACAGTCCTCCTATTACATCCGCAGTACTGTGCTGTGTTCTTGGTTTCACCGCTCAAGAATGAGATCTGTGAATTATAATAGCTTGTGCTCTGAAAATGTCACCTCAGTGCTGAGCAGCTATCAAAAAAGCAAATATGACATTAAGAATTACTAGGGAAGAGAAGAGAACAAAAGCAAATACCATTATATCACTGTATAAATCTATTGCCTTTATCTTGAATCCCGTATGCTGTTCTGGTGTCTCAAAAAAGGACAAAAGAAAGCTAGAAAGGGTACAGAGAAAGGTAGCATGGATGATCAAAGGTGTAGAAGGGGTTTAGTACAAGGACATGTCTAAGTAGATCAGCACTCTTCAGCCTGGAAAAAATGACAATTTAGGGGGAAGGTGGGAGATGAGATAGCAGATTATAAAAGTGAGTTGTATAAAGGGGCATAAGAAGTTCATTGTTTCCCATAATGAAAGTATGGGGAGTGAAATTATCATGTGGCAGATTCAGATCTTACCAGGGATGTACCTATCACAGTGCACGTAGTCAACTTGTACATGATACTAATTTTGGCCAAAGCTTACAAGGATTCAAAAAAACTATTTTATAAATATGTGGAAGAGAAATCCAACAAGACAGCTAAGCAAGAAATTCACCTCTGGCTTAGAAAACCCTGGCTGAAAACGTTAAGGGTATCTTGAAGGATGTATCACTTTGTGTTTACTCTTTTATAGTCTTTTCCATACATCTACTTTTGGCTACTGGTGGAGACAGGATACTAAGTTGGAGGTGTATTTGTCCTGCCTCAGTTCAAAAAGTTCCTGTGTTGTGGAGTTGGCTTGTGCTGGCTCTGAAGTCATGTGAGTGGAGGATGAATACCCTCCTTAGAAACTTTGGACATAAACCCAAATGCAACTCCTGCAGCCTGTGCTAGAAGTTGAACACAAAGAATTCAATTAATTTTCTGTTCCACTATAAAATACCATTGTGCTGAGTGCTCCAGCTTGAAACTCTTTAAAGAACAGGCAATTCTGTATGACTGCTATCACTGATTGTGTCTTTGATTGTGGTTTTTTAAATCATGCAGGTTCATTTTCTTAGCTTTTATAAAGGGACTGCAAACAGCTTGTGTCCATGGTTTGTGTAGTATTAAGAGTGCTTACAAGGGTCATGGCATATGAAAATGCATGATTGGCTAATGTTTAGAAATTTTCTCACCTGGGCTTGTTTCTCTGCCAAACATCATGCATTTTAGTGCCATAAGGGTTTAAAATGTAGATGAAAGAATATAGACAGAACGTCTGAGAGTCTAAAAATAGGGACTAGTTGGTTTTGCTTTGGTCATGCACTTTGAGCTTTAATACTTCAACCATATACGTATGAAGGTTGCTGTGATTTCAGTCCTTTGGTAACTGAAGGCTCATTGCCTCTGAACAGAACTACTGTGGGAGAAACTTGGCGAGCAGAACTTGTCTTGCTTGACTTCTTTGCACTGACCTGGGAATTTGCTGGATGTTTTCTGCACTGTTGTGTCTGAGGGTTATGTGACGCAGTAAAAGAGAGAGGCTATTTTTATTTTGTGTTATTTTTATTTTCCTGAACATGAAAAAAGGAAAAAAATAGAATCTGCAGTTTACCTGAGATGGCTTCTCCTATACTAGTCTGGAGAAACATGTGGGACAATAAGGTGGTTAAAACTCATATTGATTTTTTCACAGTTAAAAATACATTTGTTGAATTGATAAACATTTATGATGTTGGTCCTTTAGCTGTAATTCCCCTCAGGGGAACCTCTAGTAGGACTGAGAATGATTTCCCACCTTGTAGCCTATGAGTGAATATGGGGTAGGAAACAAGTTCATGTACAGCGCACTTGCAGCCAGGTTTATTAAGATGGGAGAAGGACTTAGCGTTGCTGTGTTTCAGGTTCTTTGTCCTGTAGCAGAGCTTCTTCCCCTCTGCCCAGTGAGAGCACAGGACGAGTGCTGCAGACAACTGTGCCCAGCTTTGGGTTTTGCAGTACAGTGGGGAGGTTGGCAAACTGGAACAAGTCTAGCTGAGGCCAACGAGATGCTTAAGGGCTTGGATTATATGATACTGAGGAATGGCTGAGAGAGCTGGCCTTCTTCAGCCTGAACAAAGGAAAGCTGAAGGGGAACTTGTGCTACCTAGGGGCTGGTTATACAGAAGATGGAGCAAGACTTGTGCATGTGCCCAAGTTGCAGCAAGGGAAATTCTGTATGGATCTAAAAACTTCTCAGCTCTGAGGGTGATCAAACGCTGGAGCAGGTTTCCTAGAGAGACTGTGAAATCTCCATCCTGGGAGATTTTCAGAACTTCAACAAGCGTTGAGCAGCCTGACCTAACTTAGAAGTTGGATCTGTCTTTGAAGTTGTCCCTGCTTCCAGCAGGAGGCTGGACCAGATAACATCCAAAGGTTTCTCTCCAGCCTTTGCAATTGTGTAAATGCATGAGCCTGTGTAATCTGGCCCTATATGGCCTGCAGAGAATATGCAACTGCCGTATTACTCTTGGACTTGAAATCAGTTTAGAAAAGTTTGTGTATTGTTGGGAAAACCCCATTATTCTCTAGGTTCTGCCTTTCCTTGGCAATTACAATAATTCTCCTGGGTCCATTTTAAAAGGGGCTTCCCATAAATTATCACTATATTCCTGTGAACGTATTCTCTGTTGAAGACTATTGACACTTTTTATGTCTCTTGGCATATAAATGCCAGAAATATATATTTTATTTGTGTATTTTGTGAGCTGCCATACTCTCTGTACTCCACCAGGCCACCTACGTGTTAAAAAATTTTTTTCTTGCAGTGATTTTAAAAACAAACATGTTTCGGGATGTTTTGGTTTGTGTGGATTTTTTTTCTTTTTAGGATTACAGTTTCAGTAAGAGGGATCTATTCTGAAAATTACGTGGACTCTGGCAAAAGATTTTTCTAATAATTTATTGCAGGATCTTTCCAGGAATCAAAATTAGGCTGATTGGTCCGTCATTCCATCAGTCCTCCCTTTTCTCCTCCTTTAGAGGCAGATGCTATATTTGCCCTTCTCTGGTCCTCTGGGACCTCCTCTGTCCTCCAGAAGCTCATAAAGATAATTGTTAATGATTCAGAAACTGCTGTCTAGTGTCTCCAAGGTGAATTTAATAAGGCCCAGCCAATTTGAACACATCTATCTTATCTAAATATTCTTTAATGTATTCTTTGCATACTTTGGCTTGCCATTCAATTTTTTTCTCTAAGTTGTCTTGAATGTCTTGTCAAGATTTACCATTTTGTGAAGACTGGAGTGAAGGAGGTATTAGATAATTAAGTGTCACCTTTCCCTCCATTGTTTTCTCTCCTTTACTGTTACCACTGACCTGCTTGTTTTGTTTTTTTTATCGGGTATTTTAAAATTCTTCTTTTTGTTCTTTTTGTCTCTTGCAATTTGAAATTTTTTTTATAGTTCAGGTTTCTCTGTTGTATATCCTTTTCCTCTGTATTCTTCATTTCTAACATGACTTTGCTTTCCTTTTTGTATGATTACTTTTTGACAGCCAGTCATTGAAGATTTCAAAGTGCAATGGCCTATTCTTTCCTTTCTCTGGGAAAATTTGTGCATTTAATGTAATCTTCCTGCTTAAACTGCCAGCATACCTGCAGATGTTTATCTTCAAGTCATCTTTCAAAAAGACCTGAACCAGTTTCCAGAGTTTGCTGAAATCTCTTGGGTTTGATAGTGGTGGTGTGATAGGAGGGTGCTTCTGTTTAATTTCAGTAGCTGTTGTATCTTAACAAAAGATATGCTTTCTTAACAAGTTAAACTTTCTTAACAAACCAATTTGTGACTGCTTTCCCCAGAAGATGTCTCTTCATATTGTTAATCCGTTCTTTACTGTTAGATAGCACCAAACCTAAAATAACCACTCCCATGGTAGCTTCTTCACTCTGAAATGACAGTTTGCCTCCAATGTAGCATCCTGACAAGTTAAGTCTTGGTTTTCTAACGTGATACTTAAGATTCAAAGACTCTGTCCCATGTCTTTTAGATGCTTTTGAAGTTTCTCATTCACAAAGACCAACACCCTCCCCTCCAAAGATAAAGATGTATTCCTCACTTTCTCGCTTGTTTTAACATGTCTATTCTTTTCCTTTTTTCTTTGCACCCACTCCCTAATATTTTCAGCATATTAATTTTTTTATGTTTTTCTTTATTTTATGGCATTTATATGTGTTCTTGAAACTAAGTGCAACTTTTGCACTTTTATTCCGTTGAGAGACCTTGCTAAATACATGCCTTGTTCCACACCAATATTCCAGTCTTGTGATTTGCCTCACAAAGCTCTGCCATGCCGGTTATGTCTTCACTTGTGAATTAATGTCTCATTCTCTTTGCTTTCTTTCTGCTGTAGTTGTAGCCCATATGGGTCCCTCTTATGTTAACCAAATTGTCATGCCACTCTTTCTGCATGCTCAAGGAAACTTAGTCATAGTGGTTTAGGACTTTGGCCAATTCAGTTAAATACTTTCAGTCTTCAGTAAGTTTTGCAGCCATCAGGACATCCCTGTACTACTGTCACATAACTGAGGTGAGCGTCTGTCTTAGCTAAACTCAGATCTTTGTTCTGCTATTCCTGTTGGTAACAATGCCAGTTTAGCTGGCATACCATGCGAGGTTAACTTTTTGCAAAGTAGCTTTTCCATTTGAACACAATATAATATTTGTGTGCATTTAGGTCTATCCCAAGAGCTCTGGCTTTCTTCTTATCTCAACCTCTATTTGTGCTTTTGAACTTTCCCTATCAAAAAGTCATTTTTGTAGACCTTTGTCCCGTCTCATCCATCAAAACCTTGGAGTTTCCTGCAAAATTTTCTAGGTCTGAAAACTGAGTAGAACCTAAATGGTAATCTGAAGAAGTACTCTCCCAAAGGGAATGTCAAATGCACGCAAACATGTTGTTCATCTAAAGGAAGCTGCTAGGACTCTCATTAAGAGAGTCTGTGCATTAGGCACAGTTCTTCACCTGTCCTGCCAACAAGGTATCCCCTTGTAGGAGAAGAAATTTCTCAGGTCTTACCTGCTTGTTTAAATCTTTTGTGTCTCTACATGACCAAATGGTCAGCTGCCTGGTTAGTTTGTTCTTTTTTCCGTTCTGTCTTCCTTTCTTCTTCTCTTCTGTGTCTTGCCCATGTAAACACCCTGACCTTCTCAGAGTTATTTTGATATTCCCTTAAGCTGGCAGCAACGTTTCTAGTAGTGTCAACTGTGAAATGATTGGGTGCCTTCACCTCAGCTCTCTACAGTATTTGTAGACTCCTTCCAAAGCTCTAAGGCATCTACAAATGTTTCCTTAGCTGTTTCATCCTTTCCTAATGAGTACATGTTTTGGGTAAGACCAAAAATTTAGTATGATACTAATACCATGAACTTCTATCACATATTGATAAAAATGTGTCCAGTACTCAATGAAGAGAAAACCTGGGCAGTAAGCTCTGCATTTCAAACAGTTGTCCTGATTTTATTTTTCTTTTATTTAATTTTGCTTTTTTTTTTCCTTTTTTTTTTTTTTCAGTAATGCTGCTTTTGACTCTTTTACTACCCTGACTAGTGTCCTCACATCCAATTTAAAACTGGCAAGTGCCTGTATGTTTCTGGGCTCCTGATCCACTCATCATCCACTATAAGATTGCCTTTGCTCCTCAAAGCACGCCTGGTATTAATAAGTAGGACTTTTTACTCTGTTAGGATTAGCTAAATAAACAAAAAAAGAATATTCAGGGTAAATAAAAAACTCTACCTGGCAAGTGAAGAATGGATTGAAAAGGAGATGCTGCAGTCCTGCATGGAAAGGCAGAGGAATCAGAAGCTCTGCTCCACATTCATAGCAGAAAAGAATCTCTGAAGAGACTGAAGAAATGAAGCCAGAGCTCTCTTCAAGAGAACCACTTCTACGGTATATAGCACGATTAAATAGTCAGTGAGGCTTGGATTATGCTACAAAATCACAGAAAGATCTACATGTTGTTACAGTCACAGATGCACATATCACAGAAGTTTTTTAAGCCCATTAAACAGAATTTTATTTCAAAACGGAGAAAATACACGTTTGAGGACAATTCCAAATTCCACATCAGAATGTTTGGAGCAGTATGTGGCCATACTGGCAGGTCTGTTTGCAGCATAGTAACTACATTTACAATACTTCCACTAAAATAAATTATTGTTATTTTGAGAACTGTTACTCTTTCAGTAAAAATTGTCAGAAAATTGCTCTCTGGTATTAACTGTCAAAACATTTTTTTAAAGTTGTTTGAGTTACGAAATTAAGGCTTTTTTTATCGTATGCTTTCCTGTTATATGAGTTTAGAGATAATTTACAGTCATGAATGTAGATTAGTTTTTCAATTCATATTCCATAGAGAAGGCTAGTTTTTAGCTTAGATTTTAGAGGTTGCTAATTGTTCCAGAATACTAGAAGTTCAGGTGAAAAAATGGGAATATTAACAAATACTCATTTATGTAATTTTTGCCAGATTTATTCCTTCTGCTTGGTAGAGAAAGCAATTTTTTATAAAGCTGCCAAGGATCTTTAGTCTTTTGGTAATGCAACATCATCATGAGATTCATCAGACTGTCAGATCTGTGAACCCTAGCTGCATTCAAAGGGTGTTCAATAATTCAAAAAGAAAGTTTCCTATATCTTTGCAGCAAAAGATGAAGTGACTGGTTAGTCCCTACTATTAAAGAAGTATTCAATATGTGAAAGGTTGAGTTTGAATTAGACAGTATTTAAGCATCCAGTGGAGGAAAGCAACAAATATTTTTATTTTAATTTCTTCTGCCACTTATAATATGGAATTATATTTCTGACTATACCCTTTATTTGATAAATGTTTTACATTTTAAATGTCTTATATCCTTCCTCTTAATACAGAGAGATTAGAATTAATTTCTGAAATATTGGAGGAGAGTCCAAATGATAGGATTTTAGACAATTTTATATATGTATCAGTTAATTTTTCCAGTACATTAAGCAGCATATTTCAGCCTCAGCTGCTTTTTGACAATAGAAATTGATAGTTGTTAGCACCTTCCTGTATTCTGCTATCAATTATGCAGACGTGTTTTCTCATAACAAAGCCAGTCATGGAGCATAATTTGTGAGATACGAATAATTTCAGACAGACTCAGCAGCCTGCTATAAATAAAGCACTTTTTTGACAGCGCTGTGATCAGCACTAGACAACAACACCGTAAAGCAATGGAGTGCTCTGCACTTCTCGCCTCAAACGAAGGCAGCGTGACTGGGTCTGCGCTCTCAGGAGCCTGCGTCAAATGGTCTTCTGCTCCGAGTTTCAGAAGAAATTGGGAAGGAGAAAGTAAATGTGGGTTAGCTATGAATTTCTGCAGAAAAAACCATGATTTTCTGAGAGGAAAATTTTAAGAACAGTAGCTGGTTATTTTCACGAATATGCAGTAGTATTCATAAAGGAATACAGGTATCTGGAAGCTAGACACTCTTAAACTAGAATAAAAATGGAATAGGCAAATATGCCACTTTTGATGAAACACTTCTGTTATTGGAGCTTTATAAATATACGTCCCCTTTGGTATTCTTTCTCAACACAGCATGAAAGTAGCATGGTATTACACTTGAGAGGAGACAGATGGGTGGTCTGTCTCAGGTTTGCTCAGCACCGGAGAAGACACTGACAAGGGACACGACTGACTGAGTCACTCCAGTGACCTGCAGATTCCTAACAGCTGCCCTTTTTCCTAGGGGTACCTTTCTTCACGTGGCTAGAAGCACATCTGCCGTGGGATCAAAACAGACACTTTCATCATGAGGCGGGTGGGCTGCAGAGAAGCTGGTGATGTGCCAGTGGGTATTTGTGTGTTGCAGGCCATGTTGGGATGAATACCTGTTTTATAATAAAAACCTGGAAGTTTGTAACTGTCCTGTTACGTGACATGGAGAAATTGTAGCGTCTGCCCTGTGTGGTTCATCCTGGCCATGTGGTGCTTCCCTGCCAAGGGATAAGCATCACTTCACCTCAGCTGGAGACCACACTGCAGCCCCAAATTGTCTTCTGCCAAAACTGGATGTTTTTCCAAACATCAGAGGTACTGTGAATCTTTCAAAAGCCTTGCTGCAGCACACCACTTAATTTTTGCTATACTTTATCTGCTCTTCAAGCATGAAGTACTAATGCTTGACGTACTCATTTTTTTTGTTTTCCAGTTTACTAGTAGTACCTTTTTTCCCACCAAATTGACAAAACCCATGTATATTCCTGGCTTCCTTGAAGTTCGTTCTATTAATTAAGGATTACCTTTATTTCTTGAAGTTTTCACTGTTCATTTGCTGTTACAGAAACAAAGACAGGGCTCATTAAATTTTACTAAGAGGTAAGATACCATAAAAATAGTAAACATAGTGATTTCCCATTTGTGTGCTCTTATCCCTTTGATAAATGTGAAGTAGTTTTAAACATCTGTAAGAAAGTGGAAAGTTTTTAACCACACAGGAAAAAGATGCTGCCATGAATAAACTGATGCATTTGAAGGTCATGTTCTAGTTTTCTACACTGTAGCATCTCTGTAAGTATAGATGTACATAAATATTTTGTTATTCAGGAGTAATGGCATTAATTTTGCTGGATAATTCTAAGTACATTTTTGGCCCTACATTTCTAGAAATGCCTCCTAATTTTGAATGACTTCTTTCTGGATAGTTACTTAGCCAGAACTTTTTAACTTCTCAGTGAATAAAATTTGATAAAAATACTTGACAATGGTCTATTGTCATGTCAGGTAATGCTTAGATTTGCCTTGTCAGACCTATTTTTCTGAAGTGACAGGTAGCAGAAGCACCTAGAGCAGGGAGCTGGAGCTAAAAATGTTAAATATTACAAATCCCTCTGCCAGCACAGTCTTGACTTCTTTCCCTTATTTTCTTCAGGACCCCATATTTCTTTTGAATTTAAAAGATCCTTCTTCAGAACAACTGTCTTACTATGACTGTGGCTGGGAAAGGAGAAGGTTAGGCTCCAGAAATACCTTTCTTTCTGCACAGATGTTTAGATGCAGATTGTATTTTGTGTTTTTGCTGCAGTCCGTTTGGAGTAAATGAATGTAAAATATTCTAAACCAGGATTAATTAAAGATGATGACTTAACAAGCAAATTGAAGAGATCGGGGTAAACTCCAAGTAATGTTTCGCAAAATCTAGTGAAGTACCCTCCTTTTACTTCAGTTGTGGAGAAATAGAATGAAAATCTTTTATTTTTTTAAACAGCTTCACTACTCGCTGCTCCCTTAGCTGTGGTTAAGTACAGCTAAATGTCTGACTCACGCACGTTTAGTTTTCATATAACTTAGAGATCCTGATGCCTAATCTGTTTTTTAACCCTGATACGCTGTATTGACAGAGCAAGTCACTTTTTGCTCCATGAGCTAAATGTACAAATATATGTTCGTGTCTGTTGAACATGCTGGTGATGAGAACTATGGGAAAGGCCACGTGGAATGATGGTATGGGATCCATTGTATACCTTGAGGATGCGTAGAAAAAAAGACAGGGCAACTAACTAAACAGATTTAAAAGAACACGATCTCATTCCTTTTGTGAAGGTAGTCTAACTATGCACTTAAGTAAGTAGAGACACTACCTATGAGACAAAAATGATGTCTTCACAGTATCCTCTAAACTCATACAACATAAAAAAGTTATTGCAGTGATAAACTATATAGAGTGCATATGTATGTATAATAATGTAAATTCATAGACTAATAGGCCAATATTACCTAATGAACTCTAGCTTTATGTTGAAGAACATCTGTAATTCTCTCTCTCAAAACATTTTGAATTACTTTTTATCTCTATGCCATTCTTTAGTTTACTTTGCATGTTGTGAAACTCTATAAACCATAGCTGTGTAGTTTTATTGAAAACTTGTTTGTTGAGGCAGCAGCAGACAATAAAAGAAAGCTATATTCTGTGTTTGGCAAACATACACACGTTATATATATACATATGTGTATAAAAAAGAATTTCTCACTTCATTAAGGCATCACATCCACTTTGTGGAACATTTGTTCCTCTCTAGAGGAATTACAGTCTTTTCCAAGATCATGGAATTCTGTTAATGCTTTTCTCTGAGGGAGACTTCAGTTCTTTCTCATGCAAGCTAAAACCATTTGTCATTAAGTGACTTTAATTTATAAATTTTTTTTCATGACGTTCCCTATCCTGAAGCTAAGTAATCCCCAGACTTTGAGAGGATGGGAAGAAAAATAGAAATTTAGGGTCCCCTAAACCCCAAAAGCCTATTCTTATATTTGGGGGTTTATTTTAAATCGATTGTTAATGATTTGGAAGTGAAGATAATCTGTTAAGAAGTCAGGGAGAACGCTGTGGTGATATTTCCCAGTGTGGCAAGGAGGGACTCACCAGAGAATGTGGTTGGTTCTAATGGACCGGTTCACTGGTACTCATCTGAAGCACAATAGGGACAGCTTGGTTAAAGACAGTGCAGGGATATTTTATGAATGTTTGTCCTGATGACTACATTGTAGTGTGAAAATAGCTGGCTCAACTTTAAACTAATCAATTGCAGCAGCATGGAGCTCTGTGAAGTAAATTAGCTTTGCTTTCCTAATGCGCATACAATGCTTTGGGTACCTGCCTTGGTTTACTTGAATGCTAGCTTTAGTTTGCCTTTATGGAGAGTAGACGCTGAAAGCAGCAGCAAGAAGAGATACTGCTACGTGGTTTTAAGCTGAAGAGAAGTCCAATTTTCACTCAAACCTATTCTAACTTGGAATCATAGAATGGTTTCGGTTGGAAGGGACATTAAAAATGATTCAGTTCCAACCCCCTCTGCCCTGGGCAGCAACACCTTCCACCACACCAGGTTGCTCAAAGCCCCATCCAACCTCGCCTTGAACACTGCCAGGGAGGGGGCA
>Ga0181612_179059_pt1 | contig 15082 bp, 9 predicted proteins | sample HoacroProtozoa21_FD_119630 | JGI IMG/M metagenome (GOLD analysis project Ga0181612, IMG submission 119630) | Hoatzin crop microbial communities from Cojedes, Venezuel. Combined Assembly of Gp0051906, Gp0051904, Gp0051908 | reverse complement strand
CTGCCCAGGGAGGCTGTGGAGTCTCCTTCTCTGGAGATATTCCAGCCCCGCCTGGACGCGGTGCTGTGCAGCCTGCTCTGGGTGACCCTGCTTGGGCAGGGGGTTGGGCTGGGTGACCCACAGAGGTCCCTTCCAACCCCATCCATCCTGTGGTTCTGTGATTCTGTGAGACAAATCTCTTCTTTACAGCGGCCACATGTCCACCAGTGGCTGAAACAAACGGGCAGGGGCAGCAGTGATGGCAGCAGGTCTCACTGCCCACTTGCCACCGCTTGTTAAAAAGGTGGCAGCTGCTTGGTAGTTCGAACGCTGGGGACTTCAAGGCTCCCTGGCAGCCTTGCCTCTTCGTTTGGCATCTCTGTGTGCTGCTGCGTAGCACAAAGTGAGCCTTTGAAATACAGAGAAACGGCGGGCTGGGGGCTTTAACCCTGCACACCTTTTCCCAATCTGCTATTCTTGGCAGCACAGGCCTCTAAGCTATTGCTAATAAAAATATACTAATGTCTGTCTTCTGCAGCGTGCTTCCTGGCTGGAATTTATCTCACCCAACTTCAGATTTCTACAAAATAAATACCTCCACACCTCCTTTTATGGAGGAAGTCCTAGAGTTGATTCACTTCACTGCAAGATACACATATAAATAGTAGGTGAATCAGGCCCTGGAACATTTTTTTCTCTCTACCGGCTGCGCAGGCAGAGCGGATCACTTCTCAACTGGAAAGAGATGAGAGGAGTCCCGACCGAGCTGCTTGCACTGCCCCGAAACTCCGGCAGCGTGATCTCAAAAGGATGTGTGTGTGTGAGTGCATGAGTGTGCACTATTTTACACTCCAAACCACTCACAATGTCACCTGACTACCCTCACTGTGGTCATTACGTATTAGTCATACATTAAGTGGTGTATCATTCACTAACGAACGCCATGCCAAAAAAAAAAGCAGTTTAGACAAGGAAATTCATCAAAAAGACCCTTCCAAATCAGTAACTTAGAACATACAAGCTTCGGAAATTGAGACTTCAGGTCACATACAAAAATAAATTAGAATAAACACATGTGAAATGAAGGTATTGAAAAAAACTCTCACACTTTGAACCACAGCATTGCAGGAAATGGTAAGATCCCCCCTGCAGCTTTTGTGGTTCCAGACCCTGAGCTGCCACTCTTGGTCAAACAACGGTCTACTCGCTCCCGAATCCCTTCTCCAGGGGTGGCCAGAGGGTACGAGGCTGTACAGTCACACTGCACCCAAGAAGATGGAGCAAGGAAAGGGAAGGACAGGTCTCTCCACCGGTTGATCAGACTTCATCACTGTCACGGTGCAAACCCAGAACTGCAAACAGTTTGCACAAACAGGGGAAAACGGCTGCAGAGTGCTTGGGCCACTTGGAGGCCTGCTTGCAGCCAGTAATTAATTGATGTGTCCCCACACGGCCCCAACTTTCTGCAACAACCAAGATCACGTCTGTGTACGTGGCTACATCCCAACTGGGGCGGGAGCGTTTTCAGGTGAAGTTCAACCTCCAGTAAGCCCCTTGGAGCAGTGCATGGGTTACGCTGGCATCCAGGGATGGATCCGACCCATCTGTGGACAGCCGCTCCCGCCCGCGCAGCGCCGGGGACTGGGCAGGACGTTTCTAATTTGGACAAGAGCTGGCGAACATCCTTCCAAACTTAGTTCTGACAGCTTGAAAGTAAACAGTCCACAGGCAAGATCCCAGATCTCTTATCAACTGTTTATTGGGGACTTTTTAGGCTGGCTGTCCTGTAAGCAACATGACCACACATCTTGTTAAGGACTAAGGAAGTTTTCGTAACCACCAGGACAGCCCCTGATAAATTTACTATGCATGAGAAGAGATTTTTCTCCAATTTGTACTTTTTCTGCTGTCCTATATTCTCTGTCCTCAATTCAGGGTCACGCAAGCACCTGAACGAGTATGAATCAGCCACGGAGATGATTTGGGGATTTATTCCTGAAAAAGACAATAGGGCAGCTGTCTAGGAAATGAGAATGCCGATTTCTGGGAATCCAGAGAAGGGCACTGAAACTCTGGAAAACCAAAACGCAGCCTCCAGCCTGGGGACTGCCTGGGCTCCCGACCGAGCAGCACAGATGGGACCTGCAAGCCCCCATCCCTGGGCAAAGGAACGGCTGAACGCAGACGCTGCTCTGCCCTCAGCGTCTCCAGCGCAGAGCAGATTCCGTGAGACGAAGATGGGGAAAGTTCACACAGGTTTGTACCTGTGGTAGGGATGCCGGCGAACAGGTTTTCTTTGCGTGAGCATATGCACAGATGTCTTATTTCAGAGATTTGTCTCCTCTGCCCCAGCACGCAATGAAGCTCCTTCACATTTTTTCATGTGAAAAATGAAATCGGGAGGAAGAGCCTCTCACTTGGCTTGAGTTAATTTGCTGTTTAAAGTGTTCAGCTACATTGAGGAAAGCTCAGATGAGACACGATTTTCTCCACCCAGGTGAGCATCCTAATAACCTGGCGGGTTTGGGGTGGATCATAACCCTCCTCGCATCAGGAACCGGATCTATCTTACGTAAACAATTATTCATTGGAAAAAAAAAATCAGCTGGGGTTTTCCATGTATCAAAACAACCAGGAAGAACAAAGGTATCCCACACGTGACACCCAGATAAGCCTGACCCTGCCGGGGACTTCCCGGGAGCCTCTGCCACAGGTTTCTTTCCAGATCTGAGAAAATCACAGTCAGAGCTGGGCTATTCCTGCACGAAGTTTCTGTTTGTGTGAGTCCCACTTTTCCTGCTCTCCAGTGCCCAGGAGAACACAGCCGTGTTTCTCTTCCATGCCTGCAAACGCGTGTTGTCGAAGCCTGGGGCAGGCAAACCACACTGCTCCTCACCCTCGCAGCACACAGTGTCCTCTCCTACATTTTCTCTGTGTAAGAATGCGAACTTTCAAAACTGCATTTATTTTTTAAAATAAGTCTTCTTTAACAACTACTTTGAGTTCATACTTCAGTGTAGCGTATACCCAGTGCCAAGGGTATAACATTAGCCAGCAGGTTATCTTTGGTTATTTTATTGAGCAGAGAAATTCGACACTCTGCAGTCCTCTCTCTCTGCCTCCAGGTTGCATCTCCTGTGACATGAGGTAAGAAGGACAAATCTTGATGCTCTCTTTTAGTTTAGACTTTTCTTGTGTGTGAAGTGGAAAGCGAGAAAAGCACTTTCTGCATCTGAGCCCCAGTGCTCCAGGCAAAATCAGAGCCAGTCTTGGCCCATACAGCGGCTGGGTGAGAATTCGACCATTTGCTGTTACACCAGCTTTTGTGAACTTTGCGCTCATGCATCCTTGCATATTCTACTTATTTTGGAGGATGAAGCTTTTAAAACACGTCTGCTCACCCTTGTTAAGTTTCCCATTAGAACTCCCCAAAACAGCCTTATGCAATGTGAAAAAGCTGCTCCAGTCCCCTTCTGCAGCCTCTGAGAGATCCCAACCAAGGAAAAAGATCACAAAGCCTAAATGTAAAATCAATGCTTCGAACACAGGGGGTCTGGAGAAGAAATATGGAGAGGCAGCGCTGTCTGAAAAAGCATGTTTGAGCCCTCAAGTGCATATGGTGGCCAAATAAAAGGGTACATTTCTCTGAGTGCATTTCTGAAACACTTGATGATTTATTTCTAGATGCAGAGAGACAGGGCAGGCACACAGTGAATTTCAAGGGAGGAAAGGGTGTTGTAAATCAGGTTGTCATTTTTCCTATCTTCTAAAAAGAATCCCAGAGAGGTTAATTTAAACAGTGAGGTATGCTTCCCACTCTCTCAATTTTCTTCTCTCCCTCCCGGTCATACAGCAGGAGTTGTGTTATTTCTTACCTCCAATGCAGGAGCACAGAAAAGGACTTCTGCTGGAGATCAGCCAATGCTCTGTGCTGGGTATCAGCAGAAGACGGAGCAAATCTTTGCACTTTCGGTGATGTCCAGATGTTTTTGCATCTGCTTTGACATCTTTGACTGGCTTTGCCATCTGATGTAGTGTGGACATTCAGGAAAGCAATCCAGACATGCGATGCTCCAAGCTGCTTCGCCTTACAGGTGCCTGAACTTAACTAAAAGTCATGTAGCACCTGGGTGCTGGCATTCAGGCACCCCCAAACACTCAGAAATGCCCCAGACTTTGGAGCTGGACACTTTGCTCATAACTAATCCATGTCTTGAGCCAAAGGGAGGACATCTGCTCGAACACCACCCACTAGGCATGAGCAGCCCCCAAATTCAGCATGAAGCACAAAAGCTGTTCTCTGATACAGATAGGAGAGGTGCTGTGTGAGAACTGCTGATGGGCAGTCACCTCCTTCCCAGAATAAGTTTTATGATGTTATCTCAGACCGGAGGTTTGCTGTTCCCCTTAGACACCCGTTCCTGCTCCCCTCACCTCCCACAAGGAAAGGTGGGAGACATCACCGTTTGGTGGAGACTGCCATGCAAGGTTGTGCCAGAACACGACCATGACCATCTTGGCCACTTTTGTGGGCTGTATCAGGTTATGCAATAAAAATCTCACCTGTACATCCACAAAGGAGAACAGACTGTCCATGGCAGGTGGGGAAACCAAGCAACGCCCTGCCCAGCTACTCCCAGGCCCATCTCAGGAGCCATCAGCCCATCCCAGGCCCATCTCCATGAGCCCAGAGGAGCACAGGGCACAATGGCAGGTGGAGACCCAAATTATGGGCTCAGAGGAAGGGACATGATGCCTGGCTCTTCCCAGGGCTGTCCCAGGATAGCCATAGCCCCAGGCTACAGTTGTGAAACCCACTGAGATGAGTCAACTGGAGCTCCTGTGGTTCTGAGGCGGTGTGGGACACACAGGATGCAGGGCAAGGGCATTTGGGGATTGCACAAGACTTACAACAGGATGTTTGGGGAAGGAACCACAGCTGGGGAAGGGAGGGATCAAGATGGTTTTGGGAGGAGCATATGTGGTAAAACAGAGGGATAAGGAGATGTATAAACAGTATAAACAGTTGGTCAGTACTCTTGTCCAGCCATGCCCTGTGCATAATGAGTGCAGTCTGTCCTATCTTCTATTAAACTTCATTTTTAACTATTTTCCTGGGTGTGGGACTCTATTCTGCGTGCCCGTGTGTATGGGGTTTGGGTGCAGCATCTGGACTGGGACCAGGGTCAGTGTGTGATCACTAGCAAACACCAAGCCAGGCTAGTTGACAAGTAGGTGAAGGTCCTGGGAGCCAGTCTCTCTACAGGTGAGACCACAGGAAAAAACAACTGTCAGGGGGACTGGGGTGTCCTGGCCAGCTGCTGGAGAGGGTTGTGCGTGGAGAGGCTGGTGTGTCCGTGGGTCAGTACCAGCAAATGGAGTTGCTGCAGCTGAGGCTGCAGTGCTGAACAGGACTGTTGTCAACTGCAACACCTAAGCATTGGGGTTTCTTTGGTACAGTGTGCTTTTAGAATGGCAAAACGGTTTTGGTACCTCTGGGTCACGCATTACAACCAATAGCTCGGAGAGAGTGACATAAAAATTGGTTCCTTGGTTGTCCATCCAGGAGATCCGAAACAACAACCTCCTCCAGAAAGCTGTATTCTGCCACCAGCTGAGCAGTGCTAAGCTTCCTTCCTTGACTCTGCTTAGACTTTTAAAAGACTAGCTTGGAAATTTTTCTTTTATATATATTATTTTACAGCTTCAATTCAGCAGAGAAAGCTCTTAAAATTTTCCTTCAAGGGCTTAAATCTAAGTAATTACAGGCTACAGTCCCGCAGTATATGCTGGCTGGTAGAGCTCTCTTCACTGCCAGAAAACCAGGTCAATTATAAGCAATGAACCACATTACCAGGAGAGAAAGCTGGTTTGAATTCTGGTCAATTAGTGCTAAAAGTCTTGGAAGAGAAAGGTAAATTGAGCCAGCAGAGCTATGCAGTGAGACCTACATATTCTCAGCACCAAGCACAGGCAGCAAAGGCTTAATTTCTGAGATGGCAGAAATTAATGATGTTCTGGCATAAAATCAACTTCAAACCTGCAGGGTAACGTTAGTGAGGTTCCCATCCTGCCTCTTCTCATCTCCAACTTAGGGTCTCGATTAAAAAAACATGCCTACTTCAGGACGGTGCCGAAACACATAATTAACTTTAAGGATGTTCTTACATACTTTCCCAGACCAAGGCTCGTGACAAAGTGTAAAGAGTTGCAGTGTGTAAGGGCTTGCTGGAGTCCTGCCATTCCCATGACTGCCACAGCCAGAGAGGAAGAGGAGGAGGAGTAAGCATGAAGTAGGCTTCCTCGGGTGCTCCTTGCAGAGGGCTGGCTCTCAAATCGCCCGGAGACTTGAGCCCAGTAGGCTTGAGTCAGAGGGTCTGTGGGAATCCTCCACCACCACTCCCATTTTGAGCACGGATTACTGGAAGTAACACCAGCTTCAAGGAAAAGCTTGGAAAGAGATCATCAGCTTGAAAACTATTTTCTCCAGCTGGTAAATCTTCACATCATCTTCCAGGGGCCACACTGGTAGGAAGGGAGAGCCAGGCACCTCCCAGGGCTCTGTTCACTACTGCTCGTGCAGGGCCCATAAAGGCGAATTGCCCGTTCAGGGTTTATCGCCCAGGGCAGCAGGAACCAGTGGGACGCAGCAGCATCACCCAGAGAGATGACAGAGAGCAGGAATCAAGGAGGCTGTTCCCAGGACATGGAGGGAAAACAGCAGACAGAAAAATGAGACTTTACTATCCCAGCTCGCCTTTAGCAAGCTGGGGAGGGGCTGTAGCTTCAGCACCCCTCATTCCCTGTCCCATGTCACAGCACAAGAAGCAGACACAAAGAGCCTGGCTCTCAAGAGGCTATGCACAAGTGACAGGGTCACTGGACTATTTTTTTGAATCCCTGACATAATTCTGTGTGCCCAAGTATAAGGGGAACATCCTTCATAGGCACATTAACACAGCATGGTTGAGGTGGGAAGGGACTTCTGGAGATCGCATGGTCCAACCCTCTGCTTAAGCAGGGCCACCTAAAGCAGGCTGCCCAGGACTGTTATCTGACATTGTGGCTTCCTCGTCCCAAAGCTTGATGGCACTGGTCAAGTCTGAGCATCAGGAAGTGCCTGGCACGGACAGGGAGAATCTGGTCCTAGGCACCCCCCTCTGTGCTGTGACACGCGTCGCACTGTGTTCACCATGGGAGTGCCACCATGCCCTCCCCAACCTTCATCCTGCCACTGCTGGAGCCAGGAGGGGCTGGCATGGGCCAGACCAAGGAAGGTTTGAGATCAGAGGCAAGAAGCACATGTAGGGTCCACCAGGCTGTCCCACAAACCACCACCACCATGTAACAAGGTGCTGCCGTGGCTTTACGTTCCAGTAAGTGCCTGCAGGCAGAGAAGCGGGCAGTGTGGCCAGGCTCTGCCTGCAGCGTCACTGCGTCACGCCTCTGCCTCCCCTCGAAACCAAGATCCTCTGCTCACGTAGCGCAGGACGGGACCCAGCCATGCACAACCTCATCAAGCAGAAAATGTTAATGCCCACCAGATCATGAACTGGCATGACAGAAACCATCAGCAGGTCACTGCACATCACCCCACGGATTTACAGTGGCACAGAGCTGAATAAGAAAGGAACCAAGGAGTAAAGCTCTGTCTGGACACAAAGTGTCCCACACAGGACACCCATGTAGTTAGACAAGGTTCATCCCATTTTCCTTCTCCGTGCATTTTGCTTGGGTTAACTCTAGCACAAAATGGGGTTTATGAAAGCCCAGGAACACTCTGAGGTAGCTGGCAGCCAGTTTTATTGGCCCGCTTGCTCCTCCAGCTTTTCTTAAAAAGCTCAAAAGCAAAAAAACTTCAGCTCAGACACGCATCAATCCCCCGAGCCCCACGTTCGGCTGTTTACAGGGAAACCGCTACAAAAACACCCTGTCTCGCTGGAAGACCTGACACTTTTTTTTCACTCTGCTAAATGGTAAGGATGACCTTGAACGGCACAAGCACTCTCCGCAGGGCCTCAGCTGACCCGCTGCTTATCTGAGCAGCTCCCTGACACCGGTCAGAGCTGCAGGACCTGCCTGTGGACCTCCCAGCTCGGCAGACATCTCCCCTGGTCATAGGCTCCAGCGCTTCAAAGTCAGGTGCAAATCAGAAGATAACAGCGAGCATAAAAGGAAAATAAAAAGGCTTCCTCTCTAGGCAGCCAGTGTTTGACTCTCATGTGTGAGACTATTTGTTAAGCAGCCTTGCTTTTTTCTACCTTTCACAGAACAGATCCGTGCCTAGTTTTATTAATAATAGACACATCTGTCTCTTTTTTAAATGTTATTAAGTTCCACTCAAAGATTTTCCCTGGCAATGAATTCCAGGGCTTAATTATGCACTGCGTTAATAGGCTTAGTATTTTTAAATGTAATATTTAATCTCGTTAGAGGCCACATGCTCTTGCATTTTCAGAGCAGGTTAAAGAACAAGACCAGCATATCCTGTACACCTTTACAGTATGTTTACTGCATTTATCGAATTTCTGTGTACTGGATACACAGCCAGCGCTATACATCTTCAAAGCGAGTCACCCTTTCTACATGTTGCACTGATTTACAGAAATCCTTCACATCCATCTTAATTAAATGCCAACCAAACCGAAAGCGGCTGTTGTTCCACACTCATCTCAGTAATGTTCCCTGCATGGTTTGGGGAAAAAATGAGTTTATGCGCTGCCATTCTTCAGACGAATACTTCATGTTGGCTGTCATGCTGCCGCAGCCAGCAGACAACCAAACGCTGCTGCTTCCAGATCACCGGGGTATGAACCCCGCCGTCACACCAGCACTGCCCATCCCGAATTGCTTTCAGACAAGTTCTCCCCATAGCGTGAGCCGGGGTCATACACATGCAGCTGGTTTTACACTTGCAAAAGGACAGCTGCACGCAGGGCGAGGTTTCATCTCCACCTCTCCCCCATGCTGGAACACCCAAACTTTCTCAGCAGCTTCCCCATCCCTGCGATACGACAACCGGATCTAATACTGACAGAGATTGAATATGCGCACAGATTTCCGATTCACTTTTCCAGATGACACTTGCCAACTTTACCTGTACACAGCCGGGTCCATACTAGCCTCTTGTTTTTGATATTCCCACTCTAGAGATTGTATTATTGTTTTCTGTACTCAGAACAAATAAGAAAATTAACCTATCCACCTCAACGCTGGAACATGCTATTTACTCATCTACTTAATTTTGCTTCTGTGGTATTATAATAATAATAAGAGAAGAAATAAGAAAACAACCAAGAAAAAATAAAGGCATTTTGTTTATCTGTGTAAAGATGAAATTGAACTGGTATGCATCGCTCTTAAAAATCAAGATTCTTTTTGAGTTTAAAAGTTACTTCATCTTCCAGGATTAAAGGCGTAACTATGGTCACATGGGATTAAAGCAAATCCAAAACATTAAAATATGATAACCACCTCCTGGTCTGTGAGAAGATCTATTATTTTCATAGAAACAACATAAGAAATGAGACTAAGAAAATGATCTTATAATTGCTCCTATGGCTCCAGAATAGAGCATAAGTCTTAAATAGCACTGAAGAAAACAACGCATACTGGAGATCTATCTTGTTAAAAGTAGAAGGCTTCAACAGCTGAGAGCTCCCATGTCATGAACATTAACAGCAGCATATCATCTTCCACGTTGGGATTTCACGGCGTAATTCCCACGTCAGCTGAACGCACACACCTGATGCGTCACAGAATCACAGAATCACTGAGGATGGAAAAGACCTCTAAGTCGTGTGGAGGCAAATCCGTCATCCGCACACTTCTCTTCACAGCAGTGTTGTTCACATTGCCTGAAGATGACCCATTACTCACAGACAATTTTGAAAGCTGTGGTGCTTCATTTCTTCAAGACTCAAATGCTGAACTGCATTAAAAACTTCTGTGCCAATCCTCAGCCTCTCTTAGGCCAAACTGTCCCAGTCCCCCCGTGAATCTTCTTTGAAAGCCCGTATGTCAGCAATGCATGTATGTGAGGAGACCTTTCCTTCCGAATCTGAGGGCATAGGGACGTTCCTCTGCATATTTTTAGTCACTGCATTTCTAAAATTTTCAAAAAATAATGAAGCCCTTGAGCAAGCGCAAATTGTCCTGGTACAAAATCCATGTATAGACTGAGAATTGTCTTATTAAAACACACATGGAACCATTTTGCAGAACATCTTTGAAAAAAAATCCAACAGAGAAACAATGTATCACAAAATATAATGTATTCAAGAGCATGCTATGGATAAAGTGGAATGGCTGTGCTGTGGTTATTTTTTCAAACACGCGAATGTATTTAAATGATTATGGATGAAAGACAATAAAATATGAAGAATGACATTTGAAAAAGAAGCTCGCCTTTCTCTGTTGGCACTGCTTGTGGCTCCTTTGAACAGGACTGCTTTTGTTCTGTTTGGATACACACCTTCTGGAGCATAACAACACTTCTCTATGAAATAAATGTTTCAACTTGAATCTTCTAAACACCTTTCATTTGAAAACTGGAACATATCAATTCCCCAATGTTAGCCCAGTAAAACCTGAAAGACTTTCAGATGAACAAGATAGGGTAAAAGTTTCACCACAGAGTCACACACAAATGTACAGCTAAACCTATGGGCTTGTTCTTCTCTGTGACGGATCTTTGCAGGAAAACAGAGAGCTGATCTTCGACAGATTGGACTCGGGGACACTTCACTGGCTGAGGGCCACAAACACTGTGATTGAAAACACTAACATGTATTTTGGGTTTACTCTGTTTAACTGCTCAAGATGCTTTGCCACTACATCATTGGTTTAGTGCTGTAGTCAGGACCAGGCCAAATACAAGACAACCCTTTCTGCCCCTTCCCAGCAATACAAGTACCCAAATGCCGGAATCTGGGATCTCGGAGATGCCCACTGTGAAGTCCGAGCAGGACATGCAGCTAGAAAGATAGCCCACACAATCTGATCAATTTTGAAGGTCAGAATCCTTTGGAATCTTTCTGAATCAGTATTCATTTTAACCTGAAAGCCCCTGGGACAACTTTGTACGCCAGCTTCCCAAGCAGCTCAGTGGAGTATAGCAGAGCATCTTAGGAAAGTTTCTAAAAATAGTCCCTCTGGTTACCACAGCAAAGTACCCAGACATCATGGAAATATTTTAGAAGAAACAGAACCTGGACTTCACTTTTTTCTACCCCATCTCCCATGACTATAACCTACTATGGTATGTTACAGGTACAGATAATTAACATTCAAACTTCTCTCCGTACTGAGCTTCATCCATCTCTTACACCCACTTTGAACTTCATTTGCTCACAGCTGCCCGGTGTTTCAGTTCAGTCAAACAGGTCTTTTCGTAACTCTGAATGTAAAAACCATCAACAACTTTCTTATTTCAGATCTGCGAACAAATCTCAGAGCCCCGGCACTCTCCTGGAGACCGAGACCGAGACAACTGACATTAGTAGCTGCACTCTACTTTTTACAGAACTCCTCAGCCCTGGGATCTTGGTAAGCCTTGCTAATACCAAATAAGCATCTGGATTCCCCCGTGAAAAAGGCATTACTTATTATCAGAGCAGGATTAGTAGCCAGTGAGCAATTTCTGAGGGGTGGCAGAAGAATGATGAGTGGCTGGACCAGGCTTTCAACTCCCAAATATGGTGAAGAGAACTTCAGCATCTTTGCTTGCTGTTCAACTACAGCTCAAAAACAAAGGCATGCACATTTTTTGACAATTTCTGCTTCCCCAGAGATGAACACTGCTCTCTCTGCAGAACCAGCCTCAGCCATGATGGAGAGCTGCTGCTTTGGCATCTTCACCAGGACTTAGCAGTACTGGGGGACAAGCAGCAACAATGAGCCAACTCCAGGGGCCACGTCCCAAAAGCACATGCACTTGTTTTGGATATGCTACACTCTTCAGCTCATGTCAAGCGAAAGCCATCAGAATCAAGATGACTCCAGGTGAGCACTGAATCTGTTCTTGCAGCTCCTGGAGTCAACAGAGTGATCAGCAAGGCTGGGGACGGGAGGCACAGACTTCTTCAGACAGAGCCCACGCAGAGGTGCAGGTCAGAGCTGCCATGCCAAGTTGGACGAGATCCTGGACCACCTCCCGCCTCCCTGTGGGAAGGTGAGCTTTACCCACCTACTTATTTTCATTGCAGTGGTCCACTAACACTTCCCCAGTGAGAACTGAACGGTGATTGCTAATGCCAATGCCCTACAGACTCAAAGTGGCAGGAGCTGCCAATCCGCTCTTAAAAACCTGCCTTCTGGGCAAAACTGTGTAGGAAGGTGCATGGGAGGAATTCACCAGGATTAAGCTCAAAGCAACACTCCAAAGGCGACAAAACTTAACCCCAGAAACTGTTACAGCAAAATTTTCAGTGCTTACTTACTTAGCCTTCACACAGAATTAAAGGCAGTCCAGTAAAAACACAGCCTTATCCTGGTAAGAAATCATCCACACGTTTTAATGTGCCACCTGCACATACTGCGCAAATCTACAAGGCCCTAAATATAAACAGACAGCCCTTTCCTGGCTGTTAAAACGAACACTACCTCAGCTTGTTCTCCCAGCAAGCCAAAATTATAGCTGCTCGGAGATCAGAAACTTTTTAGGGCGGGACACTTTCCCCCCCCTGCCTTCATTTCACAGTGTTTGTAGTTTTATGAATAAGGCATTCATTGTGCCCGAACCTCAAAGATCTGCACCTTGGAGGGAGAGCTAAAATTAGTACGAAGTATATTCCTGAAACTGTCACAAGAAAAGATGGCTCGTGTGGGATGCTGGAGGTTCGGCAGGCAAAGCAACGTCCCTGGAAAGGCTGGGTCCTGCACTGCACCTCTTGCTGGAGAACCAATGCTTTCACGTACACACACACACACACTTGTTTACCTGTCCGAAAGGCTTTGTTATTCCTGCAAAGTCCGGCAGTGTGAAGTTGTTCCAGCGCATACATGCCTGACCAGACAGCTTCTGGGAGCAGAGCAAGCATCCAGACACAGCTATGTGAGCAATGGCTCTCTTCAATTTCCATTCCAGAAGACCCCAAATCATTTTAAAGGCAGTAAATATGGAGCTGACATCCCTTATTACGAAATAACAGGCAGGTCTGGATGGAGCATGACACGTTTATCAGCACAGGATCAGGGGAAAAGCACAAGAAACCTCTGCTTCACTCCAGGTGATGCTAGGGAGTACATAGCCAGCGGTGCCCGGCTTCTGACCTGCTGCAGGACAGAGGGACAGAGCACCTAGCATGTAAAAATCCAGAGCAACTCGATAAGGAGAGTAAAGCCACCCTGATCACCCTGACTGGAGTGAAACTGGGTGTACATGTGTCTATATATATGTACGTATGCATCTATCTATATACAGCCTGAGCATGCCCTCAGTACCGCGCAAGCGAGGGGCATGACGGCAGCAGCGCTGGCAGGCAGCACGTGTGGCACAGACCCCTCCTTTCCCTTCCCAACCTTTGCTTACATTTCATCTAGCCTACTCCGATTCCAAGGTTTAATAAAATTTAATCCCAGCATGTCTTGAATTAATTAATCAGATCTCGTTCCAAGCCACCGTGCCAATTTCTGCAATTACCCTGTTGCTCACAGCAGAGCCAGCGCCCGGCTGCAGCCGTCCCCCGAGCAGCACAGCCACAGACCAGCCGGGGGCTTGGGAGCCGAGTCCCGACACCGCAAAGGGTTCATTTCAAAGCACTTCGATTTTTTGGCCTCCATTATTTCCCCACTAGAAAAACTCCTGCAGGTATGAGCAATCACATCGTGAGGTGACATTATATCATATCATCTCATGGGTAATGTGCTCGCTCTACTCACAGCCCTCAGCAACAGAGCGGGAGTCCCGGACCTGCAAATTCAGTTTTTACTCATCAGAATTGATGACTTGGGACTAATGGGCTACTTGGTATCATCCAGTCCATCCAGCTCCAACCACAGATTTTTTGCCCCCCCCTTCTGCTTCTGAGCTTGCTTCCTTCTTCAAATCATTCTCAGGAAAGGGTTTTTTTATTCCTTGATTCAAAAAAACCACAAGACTGTTTTTTTTCACCAAGAACAAGCTGTGGGAATTCAGGAGAAATGGGGATATTTTGACAGGACAGCAGCATTGTTCCCTGTACTGATCCTCCCTGATAGACGATCTCCAACAAGGGTGACACCTCACTGGACACCCCATGGAGCATCCTCCAAGAGCAACAGTTACACCGTCCTCCCAAATTCTTTCAAAGTCCTCTCTGCTCATCTTCCCTGCCAGCTAAGAGCGGAGCAACCGCGGGTGCTCAGTGGCCACCGTGATGAGCGCAGCAGAACCGAACAGACGCGGCTCGCAGAGCAGGGGCTATTTCCCACCGCATCGTTGTCTGCTCTGCACCGTTTCCATGCAGTGTAATTAATTCTGATCTCAGAAGAGTCCGATCAGCTCTGTCTGCTGCAGGGCGCTGGGCAGGGACCCTGATGCAGTGCAGTTGTTTACAAACATGTGAAAGCGTATTTAAAACCCATTGTTTCTCGCTCCAGCTGCCCAAGTAGTTTCTACTCAGCTCCTGGACTCGTACCAAAAATAAAAATGACAGATTGCCAAAAAGGACAGAGACGGAGGGGTGGATGGAGGGAGGGAGGGAGGGAAAGTGGCTAGACAGCACAGCAGATGAATATATTACCCCGCTGCCTCTGGGAGCTGAGGTCAGAAGCCGGACCAGGCTGAAGAAACACATTGCAAGAAACACTTGGATATTAAAGGTCAGCGAGATAATGAGCTATAACTGCAGCCGAGCAAGAAGTATTTGCTGATGGAGCCGGCTCTGAGGTCTCACTGGAGAATGGCTACCTGCTGCTCCCAGGGTGCAAAATCTGTCCCCTCCAATTAGCGCTCACTGATGAGACACGAGACCTGGCGATGTCGCGGCGGGGCGGCGGTGGCTGCTCTCCGGGAAGATGTGCTCTTCCCCCGGCCGCAATCACGTCATTTCCAGGCCAACGGCTTCTCCCCAAGAAAAGGCTGTGGCTTCTGCAGGGGGAGCCCCCACGCCTCCCCCCGCCT
>Ga0181612_174307_pt1 | contig 15082 bp, 12 predicted proteins | sample HoacroProtozoa21_FD_119630 | JGI IMG/M metagenome (GOLD analysis project Ga0181612, IMG submission 119630) | Hoatzin crop microbial communities from Cojedes, Venezuel. Combined Assembly of Gp0051906, Gp0051904, Gp0051908 | reverse complement strand
GGGATTAAAGCATCTGTAATACAAGGAGAGGCTGAGTGCTGGGGCTGTTCAGACTGGGGAAGAGAAGGTTCAGGGGGAATCTTTCTTATCAGTGTGTACAAATACCTGACTGGGGGAGTGGATAAAGAAGATGGAGTCACACTTTTCTCAGTGGTGGCCAATGACAGGACAAGAGGCAATTAGCACTACTTAAAAACCAGGAAATTCCCTTTAAATTACTGTGAGAGCAGTCAAACACTGAACCAGTTCCCAGAGAGGTCGTGGAGTCTCTGTCCTTGGAGACAGTCAAAACCTGACTGGACACAGCCCTGAGCAATCTGCTCTAGTTGATCATGACCTGCTTTGAGGGTGAGGAGTGGTGGTGGCTATCTAGATGATAACCAGAGGTCCTTTCCAACTTTAGTGATACTCTGATTCTGTAAAATCCTGGTTCTGACATAGGTTGGTGAGTTTTGTTTTCAACTTCATTTTGGGAACAATGCAATAGCAGAAGCCATTGCACATACCTACACTGAGGATACCCCACTGATTAATATGAAAGTCCCTTGCAATTAGAAAAGTGAATTGTAGTCTTCCCTTATAGATTATCTACAGGCTAAGAGAAGGTTAATATGCTGTGCCTATTATTTAATCTTAATTTTTATACATCATATGCAAATTAGTGAATATATGAAGTATCAGGAAATGTCAGGAACACCAGGATTCAGATTCATTCCATCTAAACTTTACACCCTTAATTTTGATGAACTCACTTAAAAGTGCTATCACAATGGTATCCCCCTAAATTCAGTGTAGACGGGAGACAGGCACTCTTCCTCTTGTGCCCATGGTGGTACCTCCATGCATGAGCATGTGCAAGTGGAGTATTGGGTGTTACTTTGCTATGCATTGAAACACATCACCATAGTGATGGATCTGTCAAACATTTGTGCTGAGATTCATCCACTTGAGGCAAAGTGGTAGTTAAATTAGCACGGTAGAATTTGACCATTCCAACAGGTGACTCTCATCGCCAGGGTCCATGTGGTGATGCAGGACCCCCAGAAGCATACTAGTGTTTTGTCCAGATATGTAAAACTAAATTCTTAGTTTCCAATGGAGGGAGTCAGAAATTTACTGTTTGAATTTTGTTTAGAAAAGCTTTTCCCTCTAAACAAAAATCTTTACATTTGTGATGGATATCTGAGGCATTTAGTTCTAAGAAATGCTTATTTTTTAATGATTAAAACAGAAGAAAAGGCACAGAGAATATATTTATTTCATTTTCATTTCACTTAAAATTTGCCTCGGTAAATACTTACCCATCTGTTCTAGTGCTCAATATTTATGATATATAATGAACATTAAAGGACTGGTGAAGTACCTCCAGGCTTCATTCAGTATTCTGAAGATATTCCTAATTTTGACATGTCAATAGTATGTGGATAACTGTTCTAGTATACAAATCAGTCTCGAGACCCTTTTATTTTGCTTTTTCTGAAGAAAAGGCCTAGTGTAAGGTCTAGTAATAATTTTATTCTTTCTCTTCATTCTATTAATTCTTGGCCTTCCTAAATGGGTATGAATCACAGTACAACATTACATTAAAAACATTTCTGTATAACTGAATTTGGAGATGAACGGACTGTTAGAGGATGTCTATTCCATCTTCCTGACAAAGAAAACTGCTGAAATGAGATCAGATTGGTGAAAAAAATCAGGAAATCTGTGAATTGATTTTTTTTTAAAAAAAAACCCACGATGGAACCCCAAGGGTGGGGTGTTCCAGGTGTTTAATCATATTGAATGAACAAAGAATCACCTTGTACGTATTTATTGTACAAGTATGTACCTGAAACCCTCAGAGCTCGTGGATTTTTAACGTGGAACATATGCATTTTCATTGTTATTTTTGAGCTGTTCTTTTTTGCCTTTCTCCCATAGGTGGGATTCTTGCAGAAATCAGTGGGGGCTGAGAACATGGATGTAATGGGAAGTGCAAGACTTAGGCAAAGCAATATGCAGTAAAAGAGAAAGGAATCCAACACCACACAATGCAGAAAAGATGTGTAACAAAACTGTGTTTTCCAGTAGAGTATTTCCAGCCTAGTTCAAATGCCTCCTAACTGTATGCTCTTAATTACTTTAAAAAGCACTAGCAATCCAAATTAAGCTCCAGGAATATGATGTTTGACTCAGGCTTTCAGAGCTGACATAAATTCATTAAATCTTCCAAACCAATCCGCTTTGTAACTTTTGGCTCATCTGCAATTTTTTGTATAATAAAACATTGCATAAAGGGCTTAGTAAATTGCATTTAGCACCATGCCAGCAATGTAGCCCACAACTATAAATGCTCCTAAATTAAACCTTTGTCTTTCAGATTTGAAGATGTTTAACAGGGATCTCTCTCTGTATAAAGTGTACATACATATATATATGTATATGTGTGTGTATGTGTGTATGTATATTATATGTATGAATGCTGACAGATGCTGCATCTGAAGTATAAGTGAAGATAAGCTTTACTTGTTATTCACTTCAAAAACAATACAAAATGAAATGAAAACCCCAACCTCATAACCAATTTCAGCTTTTGGAAATGATGTCAGAATCATATTGCAAGGATACTTATGAGGAGAGCAAAAAGAATTCATCCCACTCCATAGAACAGAAATGAGTTAGAAATGTATTTTCACCATCTGCTGCTCTCATGAAATCTAGGGCTTTGTAAACGGCTGTTTGTACAAGTAAATCTGAGATTTGGTGACTTTGCTGCAGAGTCTGTGATCTTGAGACAATGTTCTGCTGTTTTAGATGTATGTTTTGTACATTTTAGATTAAGCATCTAAAAGACTGGGAGAGGTAAGTAGTCTGAGCGGATATCTTTGTCCTCCTCATCTGTACAGTACACGAATATGTGAACAGCTGTGGAGATCTGGAATGAAATCTTTGTAAAAGAGAGTTGAAATGGTAATTGCAGGTCATCACAGCTGATACTCCAGTCTCTTGCTTGTGATTCAAATGCTCCCTATCACTGCAAAATATTATCACTCACAGTTGTAAGCAGATGTCTTTTAAAATTAAGCTCACGTTGGGGGAATATATTTTACTCTGTTACAGGAGGCTACCACAAAATCTGCTATGCTAAGTGGCTCATTAAAGGTAAAGTTCCTGCCTCTACACTGCACAGTCTCCTGCGCGTGTCTTCGAGAGATGCTGCCCGTTGTCCTGCACTGCGTGGTCTTATCTGTCACAAAACAAAAAGGCTTCCGGAAGTCCCCAACTTTATTTTTCTCATGTACCATCTCTGTGGTAACACTGGGAGCAACAGCAGCAGTTCCCAGTCATATTTCTGCGCAGAAGGAAGCTGTTTGCTTCCTAAGCATTACTTATGCATCTTTCATGGCAGTTAAGTGTTACGCAGTTTTAAACAGTACCTCTGATGTTGTGGAGCTTGTCTTAGTCTTACCATGAAGTTTTGATTCTTACAGCCAGCATTCCCTGGTCCACAGCTAATTGGGAGCCCTTTCTGCTCCAGGTGAGAGTGAACTTCCACAGTTGTGTAGATTTAGAAAGAAGAAGGTTCTTCATGGAAGCACCTGAGATACAACCTTCGCTAGACCTTGAAGTAGCACAGGCATATTTCATGGACTATAATGCAGCCCAGATCATTTGGGATTTGGTGACTATTCCAGAGAGAAACTAGCAGAGGTAATCTGCTTAAGTGGCCATTAATATTTAATAAACTTTATTCAAATGACATCTGTCAACTAGACGAGCTTCATGGGCATCTGTTGTTCCCTGAGTTGGCATTCAGTTTGCTTTATGTATCTGAGATGTGGATCAGATACCAATACTCTCAGTTCACTCTTCAACACTATAAATAACCATGCGTGCAAGCAATTGCTTAAGCTTTCAGCAGTAACATACGTGACCCTGTAGATATTTGACCTCTTGTCTATCAGCATAATATCAGCTGTTCTCGTATGTTTCAACTCAGCATTTGGCAGATCAGCTGTAAAAGCCATTAATAAGGCATTTGTACTGAAAGGATCCAGGAGTTCCTTTCCCAATTGCATTAAGGTCATTAAGGTTTCTGCTTTTGTAGATGCTGTAGTTAAGACACATACCCACACACAAATACGTGCACAATCAGATTATGTCTTCTTACACATTTCCGAAGGGGAAGCTTATAAAATGGTAAACAGGTATTTTAATGAACTAACAAAATGTAGTGAAAAGATGCTCCTGTGAGAATAACTAATGTCAGTCTTCCAGCTTGGCAGGCTAGTGGAGAGCAGAGGAGAAGGATGGGGATTTTTTTCATTTCCAGTTTGTTAATAGGTTTTTCTTCATATAGGATACTTACAGGGTGTTTCTGCCATGGAAGAGGTATCAAATCAGTACATTATTCACGTTTTCATGTTTTTGGTAGAACTGCAGAAAGTGCCTTTCAGGAGGGAACAGAAGGAAAAGTCAACAATTTGTTGGAGATATTATCTGATATTTGTTAGAGATGTGGGAGAAGGTGAACAGAACTAGTGTAAGCCACTCCAACCAACTGACCCGTAGACCAGTTTACCCATCTCAAGCCTTGCCCTTATCTTTGATGATTTTATTTATTTCATTGTGAGGAAATGAAAATTATTATTAATGTGATAATCCAATTCCCATTGAATCTAAGGGCACTTTTTACCTTTCTTACTGTTGCAAAAAGGTCTTGCAGATATAAATCGTATGTAAAACTAATGATCATTGAAAAGAATAGATTGTATTCTTTAACCATGTAAAGAGCACTTACTGCTACACAGTGCCCAGAATTCATAAAGGCCCTCATTCCCTCTAAAAGCACTCATATAAAAGCAATAATATATGATACTAAGCTTTGACCAGTAAAGACAGCATCCCCATCTTCCTATCTTTCCATTTTATTTATTGTGTTCATTCAGTATCAAGTTTAATCAAGATCCAGATAAGAGTCTGCCAATTGTCTGCAAAGAGCCCACTTCAAAGTGAATGACATTCTTCTAGCAATGCAACGTAAATAGTAGTAAATAAGGAATTAGAAAGAAAACAAGCTATTCAATGCCACAAAATCACGTCATGCAAAGCAGTACTTTGTAGAGGTAGTGCTGTTGTGGTTAATGCTAACAATTGGTCCAGTGTGGTATCATTTCCAGAACGATTTAAAAATTGATAGTAATAATATCAGTGCAAGTGCTAAGACAGTGGCCAGCACACCCCCGAGTGCCTGTGTGGCAGGACACGAACAGTAACAATAACCATAACCCCATCTTTCATTCCTGCATAAGAAACAGAGCCAACAAGATGCTGTGCTTTAAATGGGAACTGATCTCTGAAAGTTTATCGAATGCCAAACATAATTAATTGATCCTCGTAAGACCAATGTAAAGTTGGCAGCTACTATACAATAGTTTTTATGTAGAAGTTATATACAATAGGAAATTTATAGCTCAGAAAAGTGGGGCCATAGACGTGACAATCCACAGCCTTCCCAGGTGCTCTTTGCATTTGATTCTGTTGAAAATTAAATAGCCTGTATCTAGAAAGGCCACCTGGTTTTTAATTTTGGGACCTGACTGTAAGTTTTGATCACTCATAGGTCATCAAAGCTTAAGGCAACAGTAATGCAGAAGAACAAATTCCTTTCATAACTTTATTCCCATGCAACTTCTGACATGTTTAATAAATCATAGAGAATGTTGGCATTTTATATAAAGTATCTACGCCTATATATTTTCTACTTCTTTTCTAACTTGCATTGTCTGAATACTATTTGAAGAAAAAAAGGAATGATAACTGTTTAAGCCAGATATCTCACTGAAAAAAATTTGTTCATTCACTGAATTCAGAATTGTACTGCTGCTACCATAATTCTACCAAGTCAATTTTTAAGGGGTTAAGATTTTAGTTTAAAGCAATGGGGCTCTTACAGCTAGGATTACTGTGGCGATCAGATTTTGAAGCATATCTTGATGTAAAAATTATTGATCAGAAAAGTGTATTATGCTGATAGTGTTACAGTCACACAAATATATTCTTGGTTTAGCTCTCTGGTCAATTCCAGCATTGTCAGCCAGCAAAAGGCATATTAATTTATGTGACATTATCAGAGCAGTATTCCACATGCCTTAATAGGTCTTACCTACCTCTAACTTTTATGCTTCACTGCATCTAAATAACTTGAAATTTACCATTTTGTGCAAAAAAACAATAATCACTGTAGAGGGTGCAGAAAGAGAAAACTTAAGAAACAGCTAAAGGCTCATTCTTTTGAGCCAATTTAAGACACAGCACATTGAGGGAGGCTTTTGATCCCTGACACCTGCTTTACAGGGGCCTTTGGCTCATGAAGTTAGTGAGAATATTCCAGCTGAATTCTGTGGATCTGGATAAGGACTTTTGCACTGCAGAAAATATATTTGACCAGGAGTAGTGAATTCATTCACAGCTGGCACAGAATGCTGCAGTTTAATCTCTTGTCACCAATGGGCCAAGGCTTACATTGCTTAAGTGCTAATATGCTAATCCTAACCTCTGGTACCAAGAGGTTAATATGATGCCTCTGCTTTAGTAATTATCACTGAGACTGACTTACACATTCACGGAAAATTGATGAAACTCTTTAGCAATTGTAACACCCTCTGGAAAAAATGTACAATTCATTCCTAAACTAAATCTGATAAGCAAATAATTTAAGTCATTTGTCAAATTCAAAAGCAATTCAGAACTCCAAAATAAATATTGCTTTTCCTTCCAGCTACAGAGTTGGAAACTAAAAGAATTTTAATATAAGAACAATGCTTTGTATTGGAGAGGGGACTGCAGCTTTTTCTGTTTGATAGGGTGTATCAGAGGAGACATGTTTTGCTTTGATGTGAAGAAAAAAACCTAATCCCCTTCATCCCAGCTTCCAGGTTTGGTGTGCAGCTAGTGACCCTACTAACATTGCTGACGTTCAACACTTTCAGTGCATTTTTATTTTCACGTTTTCATGTTAGCAATGATGTTCATCATGTTGAAAGACTAACTGTAAGTGGAAGGGTCAGACAATGGAAGAGCATCTGTTACTGACTTTCTCTACTGGCACCAGTTTACTGTTTGGATCTCTGATTTCCACTGAGAGAGATTTGGAAACTGTATTCCTCTTTTACGATTTCACATGCCTTTAGGGGAATTTCTTACCCAAACCATGCTGCTCTGAAACAAGCCTCCTGCTAATAAAAATCCATAGAAATTACTTTTCATCTTGTTGAGTTACATATAGCATGCTTCCCCCAACAGATGCATTAAATACGCACAGTAACATCACACCGTTGCTGTATGAGTGCTTTCTCTCATAAATCAGACTCGGTGTCAGATTGTAGCCATAATACGTACATTTGAAAACCTGTTTGTGACAGTGATGAAAATGTCTGTCCTGGCTCAGCCTGAGCACATAGACAGGTCACTCAACAGTCCCTCCCTTTTTGGAAGTGTCAGCAGGGGCACCTACAGCAAAAGGGCCTGGTGCAGAGGTGGAGGTCATGGGCAAATCTGGTCTAAACATCCTTGTTCCTGCTTTTAGACTTCAATGTTTTGTCCATCTAGCTCTCCTGGAGTATATTATCAAGAATATTGGTCTCATCTCAGAGGGAGGTGATTATCTGCTGCCAGAAGGAGCCTGGAAGTGAATGAGGATTTGGAAATGAAGCAGGGAGCTAATCATCTGAGCACAAATGTATCCACCAACGGTGATGTTATGGCTGATGGAGGATGGTGTGTTTCCCTCAGCGACTGAGTTAATATAGTCCCATATTTCTAAATAATGCCAGTCTCAAGTCAAACTAGATTCCTTTTGAAATATTGCTATTAAGACAAAAGATGAGATATGGGTTCTGTTAGAGGCAAATATAAACAGGAGCTCAAAGATGAGGAGTGTTTTCTTAGATGCTGAGAAATTCAGTTCACAACTCAAGATCCTGAATTTTGAAAAGCACCTCAAATGTTCCTATGCTTTGACTCCTTAATCTCCACATCACATGCATTTCTGCATCTTCTGTGACAGCAAAGGAAGTATTGCCACTTACTTGCTTTCGGACTAACATTAACTCTTCTGTCGTGATGTCAAACGTATTGTGCTGACGGCAACAAATCACCACCCTCCCACTTCCTATCCTTTAAAGGAGCATGGGATGATTATAGGAGCACGCACTTCCATGGCTACTAAGATAAATCATTTTGCAAAAAAAAAAACAAACGGCAGCCGCGGTGCTGTTGCTATGTTTCTATTAATAGCAGTGAAATACATCAATGTCAGTTAGCTTATAGGTATAGTAAACCACGTATTTTCCCATAAAAATGTCTTTCTCGTTAGATTATTCACAGAAAACTAATTGGGCATGAAGGACCCAGAATAAGGCACAAGCATTATAATCTGCAAGGTCAATGATAAATAATTCTTTTGAAAAAATACAGCTGTATGTGTACTTCTCAGAGAAACCATACATAACAGTATACAGTAATATTACACATATTCCTTATACACAGTGGTTCCAGTTTATTCCAGGTGTAACTGACTGGTGCCTGAATTATACTGTCCCCTTTGCGTATTGCCATGATTCTCTGTAAACTACTAGACGTCACATGGTTTTGTCATATATATTCCACAGTAAAAGATTTTTCAAAAATATTTACTTTGTTTTGATTAGCCCTTCTGACTGAATAATAACACAAATTTTTGTCTTATGACTTTCTCATGCAGTGCTATCCCTTATCATAAAGATCATGCAAAATAAAGAATCACATTGCCCTTACAGCAAATTTTTGGTTTTCTGGTGTGGTGGGGTTTTCTTGTGTGGCTTTCAGGAAGTGGAAGTAGATGTAATCAGTGTGTAGATAGAAGCAGTTGTAAATACCCTAAAGCCTCCATTCCAAGTCTTTATCTTAAATTGCCAGATGCTGGCATTTAAGAGACAAAAACATATGTATTATGAAATTGTCAGCTACGAAAGGTACTTCCTGAGGCATAGCCAGAGTACAATGTATTTGTTCCATGTTCAAAGGTTCTTTGAAGATTAATTTTGTTGTCCATAACCTTGCTGCAAATAGTCTCATTATAGCTGTTCATACCTGACAAATTTATTTTCAGGTTTAGTTTCTTGTCTTAAGCTTGATTGAGCTGTAGAAACTGCTGTAGAGCTGCAGTCATGGAAACCTCTGGGGTTTCTGTGGCCTGGCCATCATTCTGGCAATCGGGAAGATTTGACAGACAGTTTGGTCCTTCTTTTGCAACTGTTCGACACTGATTTCCCCTTCTACAATCAGCTCCTCGTTGTCCATACATTTGGGGAACCGCTGTGTCTAATAATAAGTCATTTCAGGGTAAGACCTGATATTTCCTTCTACTACTTCATGTTCTGCTTGGCTCCTACAAATGGCCACCCTCTGAGGAGGTGGAACCAGTGACAAGGGCACTAATGACTCTCAGAGACTGGTCATACGTGCCTCTCATCACAGTGTGTCTGGAGCATAAACCTGAAGTAAAAAGTAGCTCAGCTATGGCTCCGCGTAACAGTAGGAGAGGCAGCCATAATGTGTGGAAATGTGAACACACATGGGAACTCTGTAATACGTCATTTGTCCCTGATGCAGTGCTCCCTCCAGCTGGAGAAATTCTGTTTCCAACATAGACCTGAGTCTCAATGGCAAAAAAAGCCCAAATGTACTGCTTTGGTTCATGTAGCTTGCACTAGTTTGCTTAGATGCTACATTCTCCTCTTCTTCCGAAAGCAATACATTTGTTCAAATGATGATCAAATTATAAGAAATTATTTAAGAGAATGGTTATGTTTAAAATACTGTAAAAATACAAGAACTCTTTCAGGGTATATTGCCCAGGGAAGCTGTGGCTGCCCCCTCCTGGAAGCCTTCAAGGCCAGGATGGATGGAGCTCTGAGCAACCTGGTCTAGTGAAAGATGTCCCTGCCCATGGCAGGGGGGTTGGAACCAGATGAACTTTGAGGTCCTTCCAGCCCAAACCATTCTATGATTCTATGTGGGCACAGCTATCATCTAAACTGGGCAACATTTTTGTCCTCTAAGTTAATATGCTTATGAAATTTAATTAGTGTGAAGTACAACCATAAATCCTAACAGTTTCTGTAGGGATTTCGACCAAAGCAGCACCAACCCACAAACAAAAAGCTCTGATGTAGTTTATGGCTCAGTGCAGATCCAGTCTAGCGTTTTTTCTCTCTGATGAGCTAATCCAGGATTTCAAATATAAAGATACTCAGGGAAACATCCAAAAAGCTCGGGTCCTGATATTAAATGTACAGACTACTGCCATGGGACAACAAGGGTACAGCCAAGAAACAATTAATAGAAATCTGGTGTGTTCTTAGATAATTCCTAAAATTCAAGAAGTTATGATTTCTGAAATTACATATCTTAATTTTATATTCAGTTAAACTAATATAATTTGAATACAATTTTAAAACTGCTGATCTCTTCTGTAAAGATCTTAGAAAAACTAAATATATATATACTATATGTTTTGCAAATGATGAGGAAAATACAAAATGTCTGAATAGAATTGTATCACATTGATATTTTCAGTTAGGTGTGAATGTTTCAAATCATCTGCATTATTACTCCTGATAGCTATAGACACAGAAATAATATTAGCTAACACATTCATGAAGCAGAGAATATAATTCATCTATCACAACTTGGAATTTCCTGAGGCACTGTGCAGAAATCGAATGCTCCATACTGTTCTGTAAGCTGGTTCAGAGCACCTTCCATGTGATAAAGCAAGTGTACTATATTTATTACATTTTCAGATGAATGTCCATAGAATGTCACCGATGCCTCTTTTGTCCTTTCAACATTCTATAGGACATTTCCATAAGCATGATTTTCAAAGTTGCTTAGCAGCCAGAGCTCTCACTAAAGCTTCCAGCGGCTTAGGTTGGTCAGAAAATCAGCAGGCTATGCCAAGAGCATTAAGTCGGAATTTTTTCATTCGACTATATTCATTCCATGGGAAACAAATGGTTTCTTACTAAATATGTGTTGTGACAACAGGAATTTTGTGTCCTTGTCAACAACTGCGTGATAAAACAGAGACATCTACTGGTTAAAATACAAAATAGGAAAAATATCAGAACATCATTTGTGGAACGCTGGACGGAGGCCTGTCAGACTTCCTGCCTTGGCTTCCCCTCTCCACTGCTGAGGTCCAGAACCTGCTGCGCTTTACACAGACAGCCGCCTTCCCTTGGTGATCAACACGTTCCCCGTAAAGCTTACCAAGATACTCAAACTCCACTTGAGCACTCTGGTTAAAGGCAACAGCAAAATTCCCTTTGATTTCCTACGAACAAAACCAGGCCTGGTGACCATGAGTGTTTGAAGCGTAATAGACAGTTATATGTGACCAGACAAAACCAGTTGTTTCTGTAAAGCAGTGAATATTCAGCCCTTCATCTGGCCAATCCACAATTTAGGAAAAAAAAGTTCCTTGGACACCCTGTTCAGCCCCTGCTCAAGTTGTTCCTGCTAAAAGCCGAGCCTAAATTACTGCCCTAAATGGCAAGGCTTGCATAACTTACAGACATTTTCCTATCTAGCATGCTGTTAGTCTGAGCTCACAGCAGCACGAGCAGCATCTTTCAACAGTATTTTTTAAATACATAACACATTTTGTGCATCAGATCTTCATTCAACTACAATTTGACCTTTCTAAATATGATGTGAGGACATATATATTTGTTTCAAGAGGATTGGTACTCTCTGGATATGTTACAGAATAGATCACACCTTAATAAAAGCTTGAAACTGGAGTGTTACAGATGAAGTTTCAAAAGTAATTCTGGAGGGATATCTCACTTAAGGAAAAGTTTCTAACCCAAATTCTGAATATGAACTCTGTTGCTTAACATCCAACCTGGCCAAAGAACTATTCTCAGTCGAAAGCCTACCTTTGCAAATGTTGGCTGTGTAGCCGCAGCAGGAGGTAAAACTCCTAGCAGCGTAGCTTTCAAAGTCACTGGAGGAAACAAACATTCTTACCACATGAAAGACAAACCTACAAAGGACTGTAAGGAAGTCTACTCAAAGTATGTAGCTCTGGTCCCGGATTCATCCCATCAGTCTTGTGATGGTAGCTCTACCAGCAGCGTGTTCCCTCGGGTTAAAAAAAGTCCGAAACAGGAGCATTCCAACACAGGTTGGCCATCCTCTGCATCAGCTTTCAAAGAACCTGACTCCATCTTTTCCTGAATGTTTCAAATTCCTGGAGCTGCTGGAGTTGAAAGATTAGAAGTTAATAATCACTGGATTCACTACCAGTAACAGCTATAAGATCTGACGATATTACCTGCTTACATTATCTGTTAGGGTCAGGATGTGCAAGATTAATATTTACTGCACCTTTAGAGGCTCTCTGAATCTGGGTCTAGTTTAGGCCTTTCTTAAAGTATCCTATTTTCCACAAGATGTCTGATGCTCTGGAGTGCCATTTTAACTATCATTGGCAAAACTCATTCTTCCTAAACTACATCCTTTCTAACAGAAACAAGGTTATAAAAGGTCCATCATCTGAATGATTTGTGTTAGGCTAGCTCTCACCCAGCTAATTTAATCACCTCTCTCACTGCTATGGTTCATGGTAGGGGAAATCAGAGGTTGAGTTCCATGAGTTTACTCAGCAGACCACTTTCTGCTATAGTGTTACTCCAAACAGCCCTCATTCGAGTTATCCATCTGATTTCTGATGATGTTGATACTTAAGCTTCTTTATGTAAGAATCACAATTTCCATGCTGCAACAACTACATTGTTTTTGTTGTGCTTGATGGTTTATGTAGCACTAGTTTCAAAAGGGCTCCACTCCACCTCAGTCTGCAGTGTAGACACAGCCTGTGAATGCTGCCTTTTATTTTACATTTACAGAGTACTTTGGCTTTACTAACTACTTAGTTGCTTCTCCTCCAGTTTCTCAAGTTGTCAGCTTTGCTTCTCAGTAACATGTCTTCATGGTACAAAACTGGTGAGAATTTTTTATAATGCATTCACATCTAACCAAATCAATCTTCTTTCTTTATTGTTTGGATTAAGACTAGAATATTATTTAAACTGCTGCACATTTTTTCATCCCCTAGAATTAATTTTCCCTAACACTGTATTTCACTTTTAGGATTTTATTTAAGAAAAGAGTTTCTAAAATTTAAAAGTTAATCAAGAGCAATATGCAGTGAACCATGGACAGAAAAAATACTTTAAAATAGCAGTAGAAGATCGAACAACTAAGCAGTTCCTACTTTCATAGGGAAGTCATTAATGGATTATCAAGTGATCATCATGTTATTTGATGAGTGTGCTATCAGTACATTTTGGTAGGATTCTTATGTAGTTAGAATAATTAAACTTACTGTAGAAGAAATTAAAGCATATTAAATAATAAAACATACTGAAGAGAGAAAACACGAATTATGGGGAAATGAACATTCTTTAATGTTTTATACAATATAGGCATAAACCAAAAATATTATATATCAGAACATGAGAGTTAAATTAATGTTCTTATTTAGATATATTTGTAGTAAATTTTAGTAATTCAAGGAGCTGAAAACCCCCACAGAGAATTAAGTCCTTTAGGATGTGAATGGAAAATGTATAGATGACAATTTCTTCCAATGGGATAGGATTAATTCCTTCCAAGAAACGCAAAACACTAAAGGCATATAAACAGGTCTATCTGTTATCTTCAACTTGATATCTCTCTCTCTTTTTTCCTTTTTTTAATCTTTTTTTTTTTTTTTAATTTATATTAGATAAGCCCATAGTACCCATGGTTATGGGCATAGTCTTTGAAGCATGAAATGAACGTAAGTAATAAATCAATGTCTGCTAGAATTTGACAGCATCCTAAAACATGTGAGCTGATGTGAAAGGTTCCTATATTTCTGTCAAAGCTATAGTTAATATTTTAAATGTCATAAATGTAAGCCTGTGCAGTTATGAGAAAAAGTATTATATTGCATATATTTCCAGTGGAAGTCTAAAATGGTTACAGGGAAAAGGGAGAAAGAAAGGAAAGTCACCTTATAGTTAGTATAAAAGAAGACAGTTAAGATGTGCAGGCCTTAAACTACACATGACTGTATTGCAAAAGAGGAAACAGCAGTCTGGATTCATTTCCCTAACAATTTCTCTGATTCCACAAGTGTGGGAAATATTGGCATAAGCTTTATATAAACCTATAGATTGATGTAGACATTTTATATAGAGCTGCAGTTCTGAAATATATATAGAAATTGACATGAAGCCAAGACAGAAAAATTATTTTGAAAGTGTGAGTAAAGATTATGTCTGAATTTTGTGCTTGTCATAATTTCAAGTAAGGCTGAGTAGCAAATCTCTGTGATAGATAACAGCAGTCTTCAGGTGGGACATCTTCCTTACTCACTGTATTATATTACTGAAAGACAATCTCAGTCGATAGTAAAAAGATGATGGAATGAGAAGAGTTTAAACAATAATCTTAATACAGTTGTCAGCAAATTAGACTCAAGTGTCCAGTTCTGAGGTCTCAGCTGTAAACAAATTCCGTTAAAACTAAATGGCGGATACAAACAATGAGAACCAAGAAATTTAATAACTAATTTCCAGAGCATTTCAAAATCAGTTACATCCAGGTTTCTGTTTTAAGTTGAATTTTAATATCCAAATGAGTAGCGTCAGAATAAATCTGTACATCAGGTGTGTTGATTTGCCCCATTATATCCATCCAGCAGCCTACACTACAACTTCTCACAGCTGTTCAGTGGCAAGCAGTAAAAAAATGCTAAGTCTCACTTCTGGTGAGATCCCAGCCTACTTCGACAGTGTTTTGTCTGAGAAACAAATATCGTGCCAGCATTGTCTTTATTTTGCCAGCAGTGTCTTCATAAGCGGCGTACTTCCATACCTCCGCGCATTTCAGGCAGTGGGATAAAAGCGTCCTACAGTGCACGTGGGTGCACTACGATGGCTCCGCGGCTCCCACGCTGCCGAGGGCCCGCGGTCAGCACCGGGGCCGGGGGCAGGCCCGC
>Ga0181612_139308_pt1 | contig 15082 bp, 9 predicted proteins | sample HoacroProtozoa21_FD_119630 | JGI IMG/M metagenome (GOLD analysis project Ga0181612, IMG submission 119630) | Hoatzin crop microbial communities from Cojedes, Venezuel. Combined Assembly of Gp0051906, Gp0051904, Gp0051908 | reverse complement strand
ATCTTTTTAGCAAGGCCTGTTGTGACAGGACAAGGAGTAATGGCTTTAAACTAAGAAAGGGTAGATTTAGACTGGATACAAGGAAGAATTTTTTTACACTGAGGGTGGTGAAATACTGGAACAGGTCGCCCAGACAGGTGGTAGGTGCCCCATCCCTAGAAACATTCAAGACAGGGCTGTGAGCAACCTGATCTAGTTAAAGAAGTCCCTACTCACTGCAGGGGAGTTGGACTAGATGACCTTTAAAGGTCCCTTCCAACCCAAAGCATTCTGTGATTCTATGTTTCTATCATGGATCCTGTTCTGAGGTCTTAGTCCTCTCCACTTATCGTAGGAAGAAATCTATGTGTTTCTCAATACCATGGATCCTCTGGGCTACTGGACCTCTGAATTATAGGACTTCATTCTGGAAAGGCTGCTACAGAATGGCCATATGCATCTACCCATTTTGCTGCTTAAAAAAGCATGTACCTAACAGTAGATCCTGATAATGTAAAATTCAGTTACTGCTCAAAGACAAAATGAGAACCAGCTAAGTCTTTCACACCAAATACCTCATATTTTACTCATTGGCATTCACCTGTTTTTGGCATCCTGAGCCAACCAATGCAGCAGGAATACTTCATAGCATACGGAGTAACACTAGCAAGTACCAGGCACATCTGAGCTAGATAAGATTGTGAATGAAGGTTCAAATATTTGAGCTTGCTTGATCTGCTGATGAAAGCCATCCTGAAACCAACTTTTCAATACAGAACATAGTTACAAGATCATTGCTCCAAAGACCTAGAAGCACTACAACTTAAATTGTTTAGGATTGTATTTCTGTTCTTCTCACTGCTGTATATCAAGATCAAAGATGATAAAATGCAAGTGAGAATAGTTCTCAGATGCAGTCCAAATATTACCAAATCCTTTTTGAAGATTTGATTTTATTAATGACTTAACTAAAATTAAGTCAGCCTTTATTTTTCCTTGAGACTGGATGTTCACATTTTTCCTTGAGAGTGCTTTTTCCTAGATAAGGGCTAGTTAACAAACACTATTTATCACCTTATCCCAGAACCAATTTGTTTCTGTTTGAGGATCCTCTTTTTATGACAGGTGAGCTTCAAAGTCTACTTCATCCATTCTTTAATTCTGAACTAGAAACTTTGGTAGAGTTCAGAGACAGTTTTAGGTCCCTAGAAAATATAATTTCGCTTCTTTTAGATTAAATTATTTCAAGCACATTCTCTTTGTTTTCCTGTTCTTGCAAGCTTTTCTCTGTGAAACAGATATGAAATAATCTTCTTTCTTTTCCTTTCTCTTGTTTTGCTGTTTCATCATTTTGCCCATATAATGTTTCTCTGGTTACAGACAGTCTCATCTTTTCTGGCCCTCTCTCCTTGTCAGCCTCTCACTTTCAATGCAGAGACCTCCTCCATTCTCCCACTAGAAATACGAAGCTAGATATTTAACATACGGTTCTTTGAAAGTGCTGGGCACCCTCTAACAGACAGTGATAGATCTTCCCTAGTTTCTGTTGGAGTTGAATTTCCTTGGCACCTTCTACCATCATGCCTGCATACTTAGGGCTTTTCCATTTTGGAGCTCAGCCTTCATTACCTTTCAACACCTCTCCTGTTTCTGAGGACTGTCTTTCATGCAGTTCCCATTGCTCTCTTTCAGTCTGCTCAAAATGCTATCTTTAGAAGACTCCAATTTTGTTTGAAAAACTAAATCAGACTTTAGTGGTCAAGCTATACATGAGCATAAATTTCAGAAAGGACCAGCGCATTTGATATTCCTGGCTGCAGCTGGAATGGATCTCAGTTTCTGAGTGTGATGATTGCTTCCACCTAAGCAGGGGTAAAATAAAGAATGGAGCTGTGTGAATAAGAAGCAGAGGTTCTGCCTTGTAGTGCACCAAAATCCTAACAATGCTGATTAGAATAGCATAGATACATTGCTTGCTTTTTCATCCCGAATTCCCAGTTTGAAGCCCCAACTGTTCTCATCTTGAATTCCATGCTCATTTCTAGAATAGTATCAGTATGAGAGGAGGGCCATGGAAATAATCCTTTTCCTTACAGCTGATCAATAGAGGGCATAATTAAGGACTGTAGGCCAAATCCTCAACCAAGGTAATTCACAGTGATTTACTCCACCTGCAAATCTGGCTCACACCACGGAACTGCTGTTGTTAAAATGTTAAATCACTCCCAACTGAGACAGAAAAACTCTATTCTGTGCTTACTTTCCCATTCACACTTCTGTGAATTTTGCTTGATTTGAATGCCTGTCCCTCAGGAGATGGAGGCTACCATTTGCTGAAAGAAAGCAAAAGTTGATTTTAATACGGGGTCTGCTTGATCTCTCAAAACAGGTCAAAGTTGAGATAATTATGGGTATCTGACTGATGTTCAGATGCTTACATTCCCTGATGAATCCGTAGCTAACTCTGTGTGATGGAAATATCTCACATTATTCCTGTGTTTGCCAGCTTGCAGTGTCATTCCAGATGGCAAACACAAAAATAGCATGAAAAAATTCTTTCTGAAATTCAGACTCTAAAAGGGTTTTGTGAATCCTGCAACAAAATTTCCAAGATGTTCAAACTGTCCATTCCTCACTAACATAGAACAGGAGTATCTTGTAAAACCATTGTTACAGTAAATTTCAGACCATTACTAATTTCATTACTGGCTACTTACTAAAAGTGTACTTATTTCTTCATAACTCCTCTAAGAAATCTTCCTCTGTTACATTTTATTCTTTGCTTGATGCTACTTTCATTAGAGTAGGAGTATCTTCAGAGCAATAGAATCTAAATGTCTCAGTTGTTAATATGAAACTGGGACTGCTTAAATTTGATTACTGTGTTTAATGAAGTGTCACATTTATTTACAAGATGACATGATGAATCACATTACAGTTATAAATCAGCTTATAAGAATGGACAAATGGTTCAATAAAGCAATGGATTTACAAATCTATGATGAACGCATTTGGGTTCCTTGTCATATTTCCCTTTAAAAAAAGTGGCAGTGCACTATTTGCTTTAGCCCAGGAGCTAAATTGGCAATTTGCTTAAAAAAAAAAAGAGCGAGAGAGACAAGAGAGGGTTTGCATTTCATTTTGTACTATACTTTCTGTCTCACTGACCAAAACTGTCAGATCATTCACGTGGGCAAAGCCAGTCCAGTTCAACACGTTTGTTAACCTTAGAGCCATACTTATGTGTTATTTCCCTCCTCTTCTAACGTGGTCGTGTCCCATCCCTAGCACAAGGCCTGTCCCACAACTGTATGAGTTACAATGTCTCCTGGCAAATATTGTTTTGCCTGACTCCTTCATTTACGTGTAAGCTGGGCCTTAAACTGGGGTTCAAATTACCCCCAAGACCATCAGTACTAAGACTAAAATAATTGTGCTTGTCTTTTGACACTTTCATCACAGTGCCTTGTGTGACAACAGCGACATGAGTTGCCCAAAGCCTGAAGAAAATCTAAAAGTAAATAAGCATCCATCCATCCTCGCCTTCCCTCCCCGGCCTTGGAGTCTTCATTAAAAAGGTCTTAGTTCACTTCTATATGAAGGAAATTCGTTAATTTGTGTGCTGTACTCTCTCTCTCTCTCTGCCCGGCTTGCAAAGGAATTTCTATGAACCATTTTTTTTCAGCGCATTTCTGTTTATTTGTGTTTGCCCTGCAGAAATGCGAATGCAGGTTCATTGCATTAAACAGGCCTGATAACGTCTGGGCGCACTCACATATGTGTGGGCTGAAAAGCAGCCACATCCTCGGGAGAAGGGGAGCTGAGAAGGACACGCGTGTTTTTTGGGGTGTGAGTGCACTTTGGGGGAGGCTTCCAAGTGGTTGAGCTCAAGCTTTCGTGCCACATCTGCATTTCGCCCTCTTTGATTGACAGGCGTACATGGATGCCACATCGGCTGCCAATATGTTATGAGACCATGGTAACAATCGCTCATCTCTGGGGAGCTATGCTGCCTCGTTCCTCACTATCAGACATGAAAGAAATAATTTCAGGTGCCAGAAAAGGAACTGTGATAAAAGAAAACATTTCGGCTTTCATGGCACTGGAGTTTGCCCTCAGGCAACAGCTTTGATAAAAAAAACGTGTCTCTTTCTTTACATTCACAATTAATCCATGATTATCTACAAGCAATCCTTTGGCCTATAGGATACTGACAGAAAAGTAGTTTTTCTTTTTTTTTTTCTTAATTCCTTGTACACTTCACCTCTGTTTTTTTCCTGCTAGATGCACCTATTGTATCACACAAATCTTCAAAACCTGCTGAAGCTAGAGACAGCTTCCCACTCCCACTTTGGGAAGTTATGTAGATATGAGACATATCTGTGTAGAATAGCTATTGTTAGCTGAAGTATTAACATATAATGTTTCTTCAGCTGTATATTTAAGACAGATATGAAAGAGGGCTATTATACCACAAGGAAAGGTGAACCAATACCTCTTTTCTGCAGTATTCTGTGTCGTCAGCTAAAAGAAAAATTTTGGTATATTTTTAAGAGCAAAACAATGAGTTTCATTCAGGAGGCAATATTATTCCTCTCTGCGAGAGTTCACTTTCACTTGATATTGGCTGGATCCAGTGTTTATTGTGTCCATCTGATATCGATAAGACCATGCTTCAGTGTCGAGGTCAGGTCCTGCCCAAGGGACATGGGGGGGTCATAGTGTAAAACAAATAGCAAAAATCGCAATGGAGTTTTGACCCAGGAAACCTCAATCTTTCTTTGGACCTCCATGAGCACTGAGGGCATACAGCCTCCTCCACAAGGAGGTCTTCACTGCCCAGCGCTGTAGGGGAGACTTGCGGTCCCATTACCCAACAGTCATTCTCCACCTGTAAGTCTGGGCACCTTGCACCCACAAAGCGACAGAGGGTCTCTGCAGAGCCCAATGCACAGATGCCTCTGTGCCAGTACATTTATACTTGCGTACATATGTGTATACCTATGTGTAGCTGGGCTGAGCATGGCTCCTCTGCTTACAGACAGCAGCACAACACCTTATTCTGGGGGCACCTGGACCTCCTAGACCATGCATATTCCTCAGGCACCCTGAGGTGCAGGCTGGGACTCCTTTTAAGGGCTTGTATAGGCAACACGATGCCTGATGTGAAGGAGGTCCAAAATCACACTGGAAAAGGCCAACCGGAAATTATCTTGTGCACAAACACTCATGGCACAGGTCCAGTGCCTCCCCCTTCCCAGTCCTGGTGTCCCACATCCCAGGCCACCCCTCCTTGCCCATTGCACCAGATGGTGCATGATCCCAGACAGGCCACATACAGTTGTGCACAGGGCCAAGCTCTGGTCTGCCCAGTCAGCAGGAAAACACTGCCAATGCAGAGGGTCTTGGGTGGCAATGCAATCCCTCTCTGAGAGCACGCAGAAAATGAATGTCTCTGGAGCCGACCCTGGTGGCAAAGAGCCTGCAGAGCTACAGCATGACACAGGGCTGTCCTCCTTTGGTGGGGAAGCCTCCATGTCATCCGAATTGCCTAGCAAATCTGCCAATCTTACTTACATATCTGATAAATTCTGTACTCAAAAAAATATCCCCTTAACACTTCCTCAGGAAAAATCCTTTTGTATTTACCAGAATATATTAACATAGCAGCCATAAAGCAAAAAAATATGGCTCAATGTACAGGACTGTACTTATCCAACAAGTTCGGTGGCCTGGGACAAAATGGTCCACACAGAAAGTGTGGGGTTTTTCCTAATGTATTTTTTATTCTTTTATTTTCATCTCAACAGATTCTTGTTCTTACTGCACAGACAGCTTTAAAAAAACAGGCCGTGGACTTGTATTTTTTCATAATTCACAGATTTCAAGTGTTTTAAGTTTCGGATTAATAGCTAGAGGTGCTGAGCATCCAAAAATCAGACCGATAAGCCAGATCGGTAGGGATATTTCAATGCCTAATTGGTTATTCACCTTGATTAGGCACACATTGTGGATCTAGCTTTATGTACTTTCACTTGGACTTCCCAAAGGGATGAAAATTTTAGATATATACACCTTTGTATCTCTTTGCCTCAGTTTCTTTTGCAGAAATGTGGCAATGTTTTGCCCTATCCAAAAACAAGTATAAAGGTCTTTGAGAAAAATACCAGGAATTGATTTAGAAAGATTGCTTAACATGACATAACCTTCACTAATAATGAGATTTCAGATTTCTCTCCTCATTCGCCTCAGTCATGGTTGACTTCCTGAGCCCCTCCCAAACTTCAGGTTTTATACTGGTGACTCTTAGATTGTAACAAGGTGTGTTTGCTTCAGGTTACTTCTTTCAGGTCTTTTTAAGGGGTACGATGACAATGCATGTTTTCTCCTAGAGCACATTAACTTTGACAAAAATGTCCACCTATAGGGTCCAGTAATTAAGCAGTTTGCGCAAAAAAATACAACAAAACCCAGGGAAATTACATGGATGGATCAGAACTCTTCAGCTACCACAGTTGTAGAAACTCTGTGTTGGTTTCCCATTATTCTCCATTTAGATCTATCTGTCCATATGAATGAATGTCTATTTTTGTTTATCACTTTCTCTCTTTTCTTTTGGTCTTTTTTTTTTTTGACATCAGCACACATCATTGTCCAGTTTCACATTACTGTCTTACAGCTAACCCAACCAGCAATATTTTCAAGGATGGGCTGCTTAGTGGAAAGGAAGAAAAACAATCTGAAGGATAATAATAAACAGTCAGGAGAGATGAAGGAATTACTAGGTAGCAAAGCCCTAACATGGTATTGCTAAGTTATGTACTCATTGCTCCCTTGCTCTAGCAAAGCAGCTGCATAAAGCTAGGTAGCTTTTCTTCTCAAACAAAGCTAAGGGGGAAAAAACAAAGCAAGGCTTCTGTGTGCATGTTGGTACGTGTTTCAGGGGAAAAAAAATCAGGACATCGTGAGCAAACTGGCTCTGCAACGGATCGACAAGGGTTTATTATTCTGAGCAGCACTCAATCAAATGTGGCCCCTATGAACAGAGAGTAATGTTGGCGAATCATCCTGGGGGCTTTTTTTCTGTGTGTGAGTGGTATCCATCTGTCAGCTGTCAGTGCCAGTGAGAGATATACAGAGCTGTCACTTCTTGTCAGCCAGCATTTGTGAGGCCTTTTGCAGCTGCTACACAACACATACTGTCCTTATTGAAGGCCAGCAAGGAGTCTTGGAGAAGATTCTGCTGGGCAGGGTGAAAAGGGGACGAGAGATGTCAGGACCACTCTAGGAGAACAGCCTTGACCCATCAAAGATTTTTAACTTCGCTCTCAAAACCCTATTCTTTTCTGAATATTAATGATAATAACAGGCAGACGGAGAGCTGAGGTAGTGGCACAGCTATATGCTCTGCATTTTGAGATTCAAGGCAAGCCTTGCACTCCCTTTGGTACCTTTGGAACCTGTAATAATAAACATGGTGGGGTGTGGTGGTGATGCATTCCAAAGAGTCCGGCGCTGTATCCTGCATGAAATGAGAGAGGGGACAAACAGTTACTCCTCCAAGGAAAAAAATCTCCATCCATCACTCTCCAGATATACATATATATATATATCTCTTTCCACACAGACACATATACACATATATACAAGATAGATGTGCGTGTGTGAAAAACTTAGATGTGTACCCACACATTTTAGAAGTGTTGGAGCTGTGCTGGGCTTGTGCTGAATTTAGGGCTAAACCAAAACTCAGGTTCCAAGGCACTGAAATCTTGCCAACTGTTTTCTCCAAATGTTGGCTCCAAATGTTGAAAATCTTATGAGATCAGCTGTTCTTCCGAGCTTTTCTCCATCATGGGCTGTATCAGAACCAGCTCCAGCAAATAAGAGGCCTTTTTGGTTTGTGATCTGCTGCAGATTTATAACATCGATAAGAACCAAAAGTGTTGCATCCGGCCTGTTTGATCTCGTATATTATTAGTCACAGATGGAACTGAAATACTTATTTTAGGTAAAAGATCAAGTTTAAAATATTATTCTAAATGTCCAGGTATGCCTAATTGTTTTGCACCATTTAAATAACAGCAATTGTTTAAATCTACGGAGAACATTTTGTTTTGCTTTATACGTATACAGCTACCTTCACAACAAAGCTTAACTAACATGGCTAAAGTGCAAGGCAGCAGAATTAGGAGAAATGAGTATACGTGGAGCTGGGAAGTGCTAAATTCTACTCTTCACTTTTCCACTGACTCTCCAAGTGGCCTCAAGCTGGCCATGTTAATTCTCTACCTGTTTCTCGTTTGATGATAACATTTAATTGCCACTCTCACAAGGGCACCGAGTTGATGAATCTTTCAATCAACCTTTGAGCTTCTAAAGATCTCTACAGGTGCAAAGCTCTCTCGAGTATACCGCCAAACCAAGTTGTGTGATTCCAGTTGTGGGTTCATAGTGCAAAGTTAAAAACTGAGCCCTAGTTCTGCACCAATAATTTTGCAAGGGTGGGAGATAAGGTGATGTCAACAATTCACAGAGTTCAGTGCAGCTTTGGACATGAATAAGCCATCATTTAAGCAGAAGATCTCATACTAGAGCACTTTTTTTTAGAAGTCATCTTGCTCTCCTGAGAGACTTTTTTAAAAAAAACAAAAAATAAAAGGTTAAAAAATGCAATCAAAGGTATTGTAACAAGTTTGTACAGTACACGAATCAATGAGGTCCTGTTCAATAGCTAGGATTTGTACATATTACAGAAGACCGATAACATAACAATATAATATAATAATTAGATAGTAGTATTACATAAAAATAAGAAATAATTCACTTTAATTATTTGATATGTGTCCATTACATTATATGCAAACAAATTTAAAATCTGGTAGAATACCAAAAAATACTCAGGCTGGATAACTATATTGCTTGATATTTTTTGCTAGGGTGACTAGGTATCTCAGGCAGACTGCTATTGTTAAGCCCAAGCACTAAGTACTTCACTGATTCATTTTATGCTTGTAGAAATTTTGGTTATTTAAAAGATGCAAAAACGATTTATAATTTAGTTTAGGGTTGCTTGAAAGCCTGCTCTGTTTGGTTACCAGTTTCAAACACATATGGTATAACTCATTTTTCTGCAAGTAAAACAAGACTGACTTTAGAATGAGCATAACACTGTAATAGCAGAATGTCTGCATTTAGCGCTTTTAACTCAGATCTGCTCACAAGCCAAAATCAAATGGGAAACAATTAGTGCCTGTCAGAAAATTATTTCCCCCTTTCCCCTGAGAAAACCAAAAAATGCAAAAGAAAAAGAAGAAATTTTCAGCTGTAAAGTATTAGTTTTATTCTGGAGATGCTGTTCCAATAGCTCGTGGGAATTGTAGTTCATATGCCTCATGGCCCAATTCCTTTTCAATGACTTAATCTCTGATTAGACTGTCTCTTGCCCTTCGTCTCTCCTACACCCTTGCATGAATAGTTTTGTCATGTAGGATCCCACCTTTTGTATCCTGGAAGATACAGGAGACTCCATAAGAGGAACCCCCTTGGTAAATGACAGGGGGAGTTTGTGTGCTGTGAACAACAACCGCTGCCAAGCCCTGTGACAAAGTTCCAAAGTTTGGGCAATTTCAAGATCTTGAGATCTTCATAGGCATAGATATAATTCTCTCTGAGTTGAAGTCTAAAGCTTATCATGCTGCAGACTATTAAGGCTCTGGATATCCCTCAGTATTTCCTATCTAGAATAAGAGCAGCTAAAATTCTGAGGAGCCCCTCGGGATGGACCCCTTAAATACACTCTATAAAGTGAATGATACAGAAACCATACTGCTAAAGTGTGGTATACCTGAAAGTTCTCAGCATTTCTTGTGAAAGTTATAGGTATGCACAGAAGCTTTAGGGTCATAGAAGTGAGCCCTTCCTCATGACCCCCCTGTGTGTTGTATCATGGCCTTTCTCCACCAAAGCACAATTCGCTGGATTACCACAGCATACTTTAATAGTATTATTCTTTCCTGGGGGAGAACAAGAGAAGTGCACTGATTCAGATCTGGGTGGTGAGGGGAACATGATAGGCATTATTGTGATTAGAAAGAATAGCAGATCTTTATAAACTGACATTACTCTTGGTTTTGGAAAATGACAAGCCTGAAGTAAATAAGGATTGAGATGGAGAAGCTTGTTTACAGCAACTTGCTGTCTAACACCTATTCTGGAAATGGTGTACACAAAGACACTCTGATTTTCCTGTGTTGCAATCAAAACAGCATGGTGGTCTCAGTAAAAAACGGCTACTATCCTTTTTTCTGTTAGTGACAGATTTACACATCCCATACCTCTCTAAACCAGACTAGGTGAACACTTTACCCTTTTGAGCCCTCAAATGTTGTTTTAATTATCAAATTGTATGATTCTGGTCCCTCAATATTTTGTGTAGTTTTTAATTTGCTAATGGGCATTTCCCCAGCCTGCCTATGTCATTTATATTTAAGGAATGGATTTTATTTACTCCCCAGACTCTCCCTGCTTCTCAGGCTTGTTTGCTGTCTCTGCTGATCCTGCTTTCCCCTTTGCATTCAGTTGGAGTTCTCCCCTGGCTTCCCAGTAAACAAGCCAGCAGAAAGCACAGACAAAAAAAAAAAAAAAAAACAGTTGTGTGGGGCAGTAAACAGACATGGTGTAAAAAGAACACAGTCCCAGTCGAGAGAAAGACACCTCACAACACTGGCCATGGCTCTACGTTTAGACCACAGAGGCTCAGCTGTTGGGGCATCAAGCCACCTGGACGCACCAGCATTTGTAAGTGGTGTTCTGTGTCCCTGCTATTCCAAGCATGAGGAAAGGGTAGAAGTACGTCTGGAGACCGGCTACAGTCTTGCACATCTCCTCATTTTCTGACTGGCAGAGCTGTACAGGCTCAGCAAAATCAGGCAACAGGGCTTAGCACAGCCAGGAGAAGAGCATCAGGTCTGAAGAACTTCCCTGGCCTTGGCAACCAGAGCTTCAGAGATTGGTATGGAAATACTGTTCCCCCTCAGTTCACCACTAAAAAATCTTGAAATATCCTTGGTGAAGACAGAATCAGACACCTTGCAAAAAAATGGAGTAATACAACCATTTCAAAGCAACTAGAAGACAACAAATAGATCACTGAATATAGAGGTGAAACCAGTAACATTAGGTATTAAAAGGATCCCATCAAAAGAAGCAAACTAAACTATTTCATCAAGAACTCAGGACCATCAACAGTAGCTTTCTGCCTCCAGCAGTAGAAGTTTGGGTTTTCCAGCCTTATACAGATAACACATGGGGCAGAAGAACCACCATGGGAGCTCAGTGAGGAACATGCCTTGTGAAAAGCTGTGGGGACACCAGGGGATAATTACAGGATGCAGACACAGAGCTAACATACATGTCTGATTGACAGTGCCAGCAGCTAAGATAACCACTGCGTCTGGCAACATATTCCTGAAGGTAGCACTGTCTACTGAGGACTCACAGATTTCCTCACCACCTCTTGATAATCTTGGGAAATATAGGGAGGAGAAGATGTACCTTGTGGCTTTCAGACACATTCAGCAGAGAAAAGGAGAACAGGAGATTGGAATTTGTCTCTGAGATGGAGCTGAAGTGTGCCAAGTTACACAAGTACCCACACTTTAGTGGGCTTGACCCCAAGGAGAGGGAAAATAGGCAGAATCTATGAACTGTAAATAAGTTCACCTACTTCAGACATCCCAAAACAGGAACAAGCAGGACCGTTTGGATTGTATAGTGCTACCTCTTATTCATCATAACTTAATTCTTGGCTTTGTAGGAGAGTTTCCAGTTGGCCAAAGCATTAATAAGGTTTACTCACAGTGGCTGACATTTACCATATCTCAGGCTAAGTGCCTGTGGAATATTGCAGCCAAAATGTGGCTCAACTATGTCTAAGTATTAGGCAGTCGTGCTTATAGCTTGAGAATTGCCCAGCTTCATCCTTTGCGTTGTAGCCAAGACGGTTGATGAGGCTCAAACACATATGTGTGTCCATCAGTTGAGACTTGGATACGCATTTGTGCCATCTAGAAAGTGATATTGATATAATGCTTGATATTACGAGGCAGTTTAAAGAGTTTCTTTGGCTTGAGTTTGAGAATGCCAAAGTCATTAATATTCCTTGAAGGCCACACCAAGTTAGTCACAGGCCAACACCTCATCAACAATTTTGTTGATGCAAGACTAAAGAGAAAAGCCTAAAAAAAAACAGATAAAGGATTTTTTATATACTGTCATATTTATAGTCTTGTATTTCTTTGTTTTTAAAGCCAAATGGGATCACTGAATATGTTCAGATGGTTGTGGAAGAGAAAAAATAATATGAAAAATTTGAAAATCCCCTCTAAATCATTGAAGATAGCTCTTTTATGCAGTAAAAATATTTTGTGACACAAAGATCAGTAACTGAAAGGTTGAATTTCTTATAAGCATGTTGCAGTTATCAAGAAGCAACTATTAAAACCCAGGAAATTCAGACTTAAAAGGCACTTGAGACAGATGTTAGGCCATGACTTGAAGGAATAAGTGTTAGTAAGATTTATTGGGCCACATTCATCTGATTCAAACCTAGTATAAACCAGTGGAGTTTTTAAAGTTAGTGTTATGAAACCACTGCCAAGTTGGTTAGATAAGAGACTGACTTTTGTTTTTCTCATGTCGTCCAAATAGAATAACTTAAAGTGGCTTGTAAACTTTAGTCAGTAGCTTTCATCACTGTAGAAATTTAGATTCCTTTTCCTTTATTTTTTTTCCCATTTAAAAAGATGGCTTTTGTTTTTCTTGATCTTCAGCTAGGCACAGCTCCATTTTATCAATTTTCAGGTATTTTTCCTTGATTTACTTTTCCTGATTTTCTTCCCTCTATTTTAAAATACCCTTTTATTATTAGCTTTTCCTACTGCGAGTATGATACTATACTAAAACAGGAGGAATGTTCAGGGATGGTCCAGTCCTGTGTGTAGAAATGCTCACTTCCAGATCCTCTCCATTTTGGAGACCCACACAGTTCAGTTCCGGTAAAGAGTCCCATGGAAGCCATCCACACTTTTTGAAGTTCAAATTCATAGTCTGGGGTACTTCCCTATTGGTGAGTAGGAAATAGTGAATAGGTGAAAGCAGGTTGATCAAAGGCAAGGGAAATCTTTGCTTACTGAGCGGCCATCTGAAAAGTCCCACTGAGTCTTTTATAACATTTTTGTCATGCTGTTTTTTTTCTTTTTCAAGGAAGAAGCATATCTGAACAGCTGTCTCCCACATGAAGTGTTATTCTAGTGATTGCCAAAAAGAGAAAGAAAAGCCAGTGGTATCAATGTATATAGCATTCTAGATTTCTCTGGCACTACAGCAGAACAAAGAAATGAAAAAGTGGTGTAAGAAAAAAAAAAGTTACCCCAAAGCACGTTGTTTACTTGATAACAGAAGTGTCAGCAATTTTTTTCTGACACAGTCACTTTGAACAGCATAGAAGTAAAAATAGTGAAACACAAGACAAGAAAGAACAAAACGTGTCTATGCCCCATGTCTCCAGGATCTTCTTCCCTTTCCTCATCAACAACCACAGGGCATGAATCACATGCACCGGGGCCACCAAGCCCCAAGAACTGATCTCTGCTCTGCTTTCCTGGGAAAGGAGACACTCTTCTCAACTTTCTCTGTCAACATGTCACAGGGGAAAGGAAAGCCATGCAAAAATCAAGTCAGAGCTTTCACAGTGTTGAAGGTTTTTTACAAAAAGCAAATGTTTTCATTTGAATTATTTCCATCTGAGTTATTTCCGTATTGCAGCTGAAGCCCAGTAGCCTGCAAGTGCAAATACTTGGCGGGGGGGGGAGGAATGGGGGGAGAGGGATAGTTTCCATTTTTGCAGTGTGTAAATCTTGTTTTCTGCTGGCTGCAGTCACCCAGATGAACTTGGACCTAGTGAAGTCCCCACTGTTTCATGACATGAACATGATTTTGGAGTCAATAATGTAAATGCTTTCTTATATTCAGCACAAGCAAGGCACAAGAGCAAACAGCCTCATTTACTGTTAAGATGATGTTTAAAATAGCCATTAGAAGTGCATCTATCCAAAGCTCCAAGCCCCAGAAGTTCTGTGTGTTTGCTGCCTAGGTCTTTCCACTGAAAAAGCTGAGAACATGTGTAAGTCTCTCTGGACTTATCAACCCTTACGCTTTTGGCACAGTTCTTCATCACCCCATACTCTTCTACCTATTTGTTTTTTCCATTGTCTGCCCACATCATCTGATCCTGTAAATACATGGAACTAACTACTTTCTGTGATTAAAACCAGGAATACTTTCTCTTGCAGTAAGTAAGGTTAATCATGCTCAGAAATGGGCTCTTAATGCAACATCCCAAATATCTCCCTAGAAAATGTCCTATGGGCCCTAATTATCTCTCTCCAAATAAAAAGGATTGAGTCCAGAGTTTTATAGATCTGCTTAGTTTTCAACTGGATTTTGCTGGTGGTTTAAATAAGCGTGCTCATTAGCATCTGTCAGCTGCCCAGACTTATTATTTCATTGCTATGTGTTGATTTGACTTTGTTAAGACCTACAAACCTTGATACTGCCTGAAGGATGGACTCCAGAGCAGATCTGCTGCAACAGTTACAGTCATCTGGACAGGCTATGTGAGTGCCCACAGTGGTGTGAAGCCTGCTGCCCTGCCCTGCCGAAGGTTTTCGCCAGTAGAATATTTCTTTCTTCCATCTGTGACTGAGCCCGCAGCTTTTGACTATTAGAGCACAGTGCTAAAACATTCCCTGTTCTCCAGCTTTTGATGAACACTGCCCATTTCATTATTTAGCTTAAAAGGAAGAACAGATTCATGGAATATGGAAGAGCAGATTAATATGTCTAAGAATAAGACAAATCAACCAAATGAGCACAATATTTGTCTTATTCCCTATCCTCTCTTCCCCCCAAGGGAGAAATGTTAATATGCTGTGTAATGTAGGATCAGTTTGGTACGTTCCTTGCCTGTCGTGGAGCTGACCCCCAGGTGACCTGCCTAGTGGATGAGGGAAAGGCTGTGGATGTCATCTACCTGGACTTT
>Ga0181612_162416_pt1 | contig 15083 bp, 8 predicted proteins | sample HoacroProtozoa21_FD_119630 | JGI IMG/M metagenome (GOLD analysis project Ga0181612, IMG submission 119630) | Hoatzin crop microbial communities from Cojedes, Venezuel. Combined Assembly of Gp0051906, Gp0051904, Gp0051908 | reverse complement strand
TCCTTTCTACCTCTAAAAGTGTACACTTGAGGAGTAACAGATAAAGCTTAGCATGGTGGCTGTGTCAGGGGACTGCCCGAGGAAGACTTTAAATTTTACAGCTACATTATCTTTCTGGCCATAGTTAAGATAAAGATCTAATATAAAATCACTTTGGACTGTAATGCTTTCCCTAAATGAAATGAAGGCGTTAACCTACTTGATTTGATACAGTTTACCCTGGCTTGTAAAGCTGGAAGGTGAGGTAAACTTTAATTAAAACTACAGCACAGATGCCTTCTAGCACTGTGCCCTGTACCTTGCTAGGACTCTACAGTAAGCAAACTAAAATGTACCTCGCAGCCGAGGCAGCAGGCTGGAGCCGTGTTCAGTGAAAGTAATTTAATTAGTGTTGATCATGACTCCAGATGATGGTGATTTGATAAGGAATAATTTAGTACTTAACAGCCTTTTACATGCACCAACTCCATGTGGGAAGGTAAAGCAAATTGCACAAAATGAATGTGCTGCTTTCACTTGTGCCTGTGCCAGTGAGCTGGAAAACTGCCTGTTAGCAGACGTTCAGGCTCTCAGTGCTGTGATGAAATACCCAGCCAGTTCTCCGCACAGGGTTGTGGTGTGGGAGTCTCTGTACTCCCGTTACTTAAAAATAAATAAGGGAAGTAATTTTTCATAACAGATTAACTCCGAGGAAGTAGCAAAGTTAAAATAAAAAAAAAAAAAAAAAATAGAGCAGCATGTGGCCTTTGTGCGAATATGTGATACTGGCTTTAAAAAAGAGTCGTGCTGCAGTTATATTTTAATTCTCTGATTCAAGTCAAAGAGATCGCCTCCCTCTGCGTCAGAGCCACCGTCCTGGAGTTGTGGGGCCCATCGTACACATTAAGCGGGCGGTGTGCGTTCTCTGACCAAGACACGCAAGGAGAGTCTGCAGTAAGAGTTCACTAGCAAAAACCCGACGCAAGCTACTGGATGTCAGCCTGCTTTGCGATTACTGGGCTGCATTTTGCCATATTATTAAATTTAAGAATCTTTATTCAAGAAGTCCGTATGGTCTTTTATTTTAGTGCAAGTTCAGACAGTTTTATTCAGAAAGAGTTCTTTCCTCGTTTTGACATTCACCACTTTTCACCTCTGTTTCTTAAGTTACTGTGCTGTGCGTATATATTTGTGTACGTGTTTTACTATTTGCTTTTCCTTCGGAATCTTTCCAAATAATCGACTGTTATCCACTGAATGCACTTAATAGCTAGATAGCAGTTTTAGAGACGATTCCTGTGAGTTTTGTGAAAATATGTGGCAAAATAACATAGTGCTATCTTGCAGATGTCTCAGCTGAAAGGCAGTAGTAGAAGCTGTCAGGTATAATAAGGTACGAGAGGACCTGTTTGTGAAAGAGTTCTCTGAGCGTTGCCCAACTGTGGGAAAACCCGTGGTGAGAATCTGGAATCCAGATCTTGGAGAGACTTATAAATCAGAGTTTATTTGTTCTGATGCTCACTTCTTAGACAGCATTTCGTTTACCTCCTCCGCCCCACGGAACACATGCCTGTGTATGCAGATGCATTAGTATCAGAAAAAAAGTACTGTGTAACAAATTGTCTTTCCGAAGTTAAGGTGCAAGGGAAGGGGCAAGATGCTACTTGGTGGTACGTAATAATGGCCTGATTTTGTCCTGAGCTTCTCTTGCCAGGGACTGATGTGCATACGTAGATTTCCATGGAGGTGCAAAGTGTCTGTGTCAGGCCGGAGCGTGATGTTCAAACTACGGTGTTTCGGTGACAACATCCCAAACTGGTGATAAAATTGCTCTCCAAACTCTAGGCTTCTCAGAGTTCAAAAATGTGTTTACAACCTCGTTTTATTTAAAACTTGAAGGGTATGTTTTCAAGCTGTTACATACCTGTCCTTTAGTCCTTTGTCATCCTAGCCACTTACTTTAGATTTGTCTATGTCAGGTGAACTTTGAATTTTCTTCTGCTTTAATTTTGGTTAAGGTTGGGTATGAAATAAAGGAAAGTTGGCTGGCTTAAACTAGTATGCTGGTTAACCTTGTCTTTACCTTTGGCCTTTTTCCTAATCCAGACCAGATTGTGCTTCTAATTAATGCTGCATTTCTGTCACACCCCCTCTGTTCTTTTTACCTTTTAAAAAAGTATGATTAATTTTTTTCTCAATTTGTGTCTATAACGCATTTACTATTGACTTAAGTGAGACCAGGATTTTATCTTGTGTGTGTTTTAGACAAATTACTCAAGCCATTTCTTATGTATTTTTTTCAGACATTACTTACAACTAAAGGTGCATGTAATCATCCAGTTTCATAAGTTTTACTGCAAATTTTCATGCTTTCTGTGGTGGGACAAAAAGATTACTGATCATATACTCGAGGCTGATCTATAAGTAATTTATTTTGGAGTCATTTGTGTGGCAGTCTTTGAAGTAAACTACTATTGCATTTATAGCTAAAAGCTACCTCACTAATATTACTTAGAAACATTTGGTGCCTGGGAAGTATTTTGCCTCTGACAACATTTACAGTAGTTAAGCCAAATATAAGTGGGCTGTTATTTTCCTGCTAATGAGATGGGATCCTGGCCATCGTTCTATTAAACAATAAAAGTGCTAGTAGCCAATGCGAAGGATCTCTGGTGTCTGTTTTTCAGTTGACACCCAAAGAAATATTTGAAATGTTTATTTCCTATATTGTTTTTAGTGTTGCAGTGGTTTAATTAATCATGTATTTAATTAGCAGCATCTAGCCTACTTGAGAAAGCTCATTGTTAATATCGTACTGGAGTTTTAATTACATTTTCTTTCTCTTTCCAGTGGCTTTTCATGGTCTCCCTGTGAAAATCAAGAAGGAACCCCATAGCCCATGTTCGGAACTTGGCTCTGCTTGCAGTCAAGAGCAACCATTCAAGTTCAGTTATGGGGAAAAGTGCCTGTACAATGTCAGGTAAAGCAATCAGGAACGTGTTTGCGGTGAGAACTGCTGATTTAAATGAGGACTGACTAAAGAGTAATAAAACCATAATAGAGATTTTATAAAAGTTACCTCTTCAGCAGATAACAGACTGATGAGATAATGCATTTAGCTGATGAACACTGATGGAGTTGTTTACAGTTGTATCAAACACTTACATAACCATTTTAAAGCAGTGTTTTTCATCAAAATGCGTATTCTCCGTTCCTTTGCCATGGGAGATAGCCAGAGTTTAAAAACCCAGGGTGAAATAGAAGGAAGGAGTGTCTTGTTTCCTGCGATTTGTGTTGAAAGTACTTTCAAAACACATTACACACATTAGGAGAGAGAGGTCTGTGTAACAGGCAAGAGACTGACAGGTCTGAGCAACACGTTAGGTATCTGACAAGTTTTACAGACGTTATACGTGTGTATTTGTGGATGATTACAATTTAAAACAATATTTCATTAGGCTCTGCATCTTTGTTACCTATTCAATAGCAAGTTGTCTTCTTCTATAGGGACAGATAATAAAAGCTTTATTTGTTTGTGGGTAGTGGAGGGGCTTGATACCATTGCATTCTATATTGACTTTCTTTTGGTTTGCATTTACGCCTCACTCCTTCCTTTAGTGTCAGCAGTGAAGAGATTCTTATTGGCATTTCAGACTATTTTAGAATCTTTCATCTAGCCTGTGAGTTTTTGTTCTCATTAATGAACTACCAAATCTGTTAGCACTTAAAGCATTTACGTTTAACTTTTTGGATATGAAAGGAGGAGATAAATAAAAAAAAAGACTGACACCTATTCCAGTCATAGAGGAGTGATTTTGATTTAAAAAATCAAATGCATACATTGATGGATTTGGTGGGTGCTCGGGGACCTGACAGGAAAGTGTGCAAGTTCGTGCTTACCAGCTGCCTAATGTCTGCATTTTTCCTGTTCAGAAAGAGGGATGATCAAAGAGTGCTCAAGTCCTTTCCTGATTTGGGACACTTTTGAAAATAGCATCTATGCATTTGCAGGACCAGCACTTTATTTTTGAGAGAGAATGGGGAAAAAAACCTGTCGGGAGAGGCTGTGGACATCCTAGTGTAGGTAGCTAAGTCAACATACCATTGTTTTTCTGGGTTGGATCCCTTCCCTCTAGCTGTATTGTTTTACTGTCTCACTTTGTGGTTTGTGCAAGCTCTGAAAAAGAGTCTTGACAGGCACTGCTGGCGCTTTGTGCTCTGGTCCACGTGCTTCTACTTTTATATATTTTGTATATCTTCTGTTAGAATGTCACTGTAAGACTGAATCCTTTAAAAATACATTTCTGTGCCCCAGAGAAGAAAATGCTGTGTTGAACCACTTGCCTGTAACATGGATTTTTCTGTGCTCTTCACAATGTAAAGTAGAGAATTTCTCTGCTCCAAACTGGTTAATAAGGTAACTATAATAAAAATCTTGTAAATGTGGCACTTGGTTGTGGTTTTTTATCTGGATGTAGATGCTACTTTTTTTTTTCTCCAGAGAAAATAATCTGACCTTCTTTCCCCTTGCCTTCCTGATAGTGCCTATGATCAGAAGCCACAAGTGGGAATGAGGCCCTCCAACCCACCGACGCCATCCAGCACTCCTGTGTCACCGCTGCACCATGCCTCCCCAAACTCAGCTCAGACTCCTAAACCGGACCGGGTTTTCCCTGCCCATCTCCCTCCATCCCAATCCATTCAAGACAACAGCTTCCCTATGGACCACAGGTAAAACATGAAACACGTGAGGGACCCATGCAGAAGGCATTTCAGTTGTGGTTGCAAGTCTCTTACGTAGGGTAGCACTGGCTTCCTGCCCTTAACTATTCCCTTGCATGTTGGGGGACCAAGGTGAAAGCCAGCAAGGTTCAGAGTGTCAGAAATGTGTGTGTTTTGTGAAAGGCTGGCACCTGACTTGATGGTCTTCAGTAGGAGTTCATATTGGCAGTGGCAGAGTTTTAATGACGTACTGCTTCTGTCTTGTTAGGGTGATTACAGGGTGCTAGATAGTCTCATCTAGGCTCCCTTTGCCACAGAATGTTGGACCAGATGATCTTTCAGGGTCCCTTCCAACCTGCGCTATTCTGTGATTCACTTGAGGCTAGTAAGCCCTGCGAGGTAATGAAGTCACTAGCAGGCATGATCCCGGCTATAAATATCTGGCCTCTTGCTAAGCAGTTCACCTATCTAAGAGATAAGTGGCCGTGTTATGGTGTTACTGCTTCAGAATATTCTTTGGAAGGGTGGATCAGTTTTCCAGCCCCTTTTGAAATACAGCATTTGAAACAAACTAAGATGCCAACATAAACTGTGCTTAAATAACATTAGTCTGAGTAAAAGCCACAAGAGCTAGAGACTACAATTAAAGCTTAAACTGTCCTTAAGTCAACCTGTTTTGTTTTGATATGTTAGAAATCCCCAGACAATGGACTGTCTCTCGTAGCTCAGTTTTGCAACAGATATGCTCAGTGGATTCCCCTGATTTTTGAGACCAAACACTTGTTTGTGGATTTCTATTTATCCTGACCTTTATTGCGTGAACCTGTTTTTGTCTGCTGTGTTGTGTGATGGCTCTGAGCATTTAAAATTTCAGCTCTATGTAAAGAGATACATATTTTCAGAAGCTCGACTTAGCGCTTAAGCATTAGGAAATTAAGAAGCACCTGAAAAGAAAATCACAGTTGTTGGCAGTGCGATTTGCATGCTGCTGTTCTAATAAGGGCTATTATCTCCAGGGATTTGTGCAGATCACTTCTGAAGGGGGCTGCTAAGGCTTATACTGCTGGTTTGTGCTCTGTTGAGATAGTTTTAAATATCACCCAAGGTTGTCTACAAGCCCTCCTGGCTTTGAGGAAACACTAAATTGGCCCCTTCAGCTGCCATCGTCGCTGTCTTTTCTCTCTCCATGGACTGTGGTCTAACCACGCAGGCCCTCAGTGAAGCCAAGCACCGGTTTTGATTACGGATGGTGGATAAAAGTGTTTCTGTATATACACCAAAGTCAAGTTGTCAGGAGACTGAAATCTCCAGAAGCTAAATGGCTTCTGTGCAGAGAGCAGTAATAAGATTTTTCAGATCTTGGTTTAGAGCAACATACAAAGAGAATACTGAAGCTGTATGTCAGCCCTATTTTGAGTATTTGTAGAGATTTGCATACACCGTAGTATATTTTTCTGTACCCGTAACACTTGCTCTGCACAAGCGTTGTAGGCTCTTTACATGATTCTCCTTCCCTCCTGCCCCTGTCTTTGATATTCATGTTCTTTAGGGCATTTTGCACTAATGCTTCCCCTCCGCGACAAAACATCATGTGTTCTAGTGAAGTCCAATATAGCTGACTCAAGCCAAAAAATCACATTTTTTTCTCCTTTTTTTGAAGAAAGGTACAATTGTAATGGAAGATATTTTTCCCCATTTTCTTACTTATTTTAAATCTTCTCAATTCTGGTTGTTTGAAGTGAATGTGTACTCCATATTTTTGTGAAATTCCAATCTTCCCGATTTACAATGTGATATGCTATTACAATGAGTGTATTCAGAAAACGTCATTTAAACAAATGACCTACCTACATGAGTCCGTATAGAGATCTATAACCCAAGGCATATTTCTCTGGAACATGCATTGGTGGCATAAGATAACGTTAGTATCTAGAATGTACAGCCCATACATCTTCATACAGGGCATAAGCATATGAACGAGAAGTGGTCCTAACAAGTACCAACAGGAATCAAATCCACTTGTATAAACAAGTGGCTTGATTCCATACAAAGCTTCCAGTACAACAAATATTATTAACTTCCTTTGAGGCTTTGTGAGTGAGCCTGTTTCTTATTTTAACTTGAAGTTGCAATTTTCTGATTCACTCCTTGACAGTTCTTAATGATAATTTCTGCTTCTTTTTTTGGCTAATGAAAAAAGGAAAAGAGGGAAATGAATGCAGTGCCAGTCAGCCTAACTGTTTCATAATACATTTGAGTTTCTAAGTTTATTTTCTGCAGGTGTAGGTGGAATTGGAAAACCCAATGTTACAGTGCAGTACTCTTTCTACTGCAAAATATAATATTTACAGCAGCATTAAAATAATTCATCTTGTCTCCATTACTACATTGTAATAGTTTTTGTCTCTGTAGCTCCCACAGTATTTGTAATTAAGCTATGACAGTAAATATTTGTCAGTCCAAGTTCACAGCAGTATTATGACAGATGGTAGTGGAGTTTAAATAATTTCAGAAGCGTACTACATATGAGTTGATGGTCAAGGGTTGTATTGCCTGCATTCTTCTTCACTCACCCGTATTGTTCAAGAGTATGTCTGCTTTTGCTTCCATGAACCAAAGTCAGTTCAGATCTAAAGTACAGGAAGCCAAAAATGATTAGTTCTTAATTTTTTTAGTGTGACAGTGAGAAACTTGCAGAGAAAGGCACTTTTTTTTCTTTTTTTCTGTTTTTTTTTTTTTAAAAAAAAAGCATGTCTTGTTCATTATGAGTGATAACAGGACTAGTAAGCAGTTTGCTGCAGGAACGTTGCATCTGCTGTGGATCAGCGCAGACACAATATTACTACAGTGGCGGTTACCAGTACTGTGCTAATCTGCAGGAAATGACAGGAAGACTTTGTGCAGTTCATCGGGGCACGGTGGGAGACAAGCATCCTTGTATTCTTCTCTGTGCTTCTGAACCTGCAGATGTCCAAGTAATCACATTCAGGCCTTTTAGTTCAGGTAGATCTGTTTTATGGAAGAAACAACAAGCATATATTCTTGAGTAGTCTTGCATGTAAATGAATTTAAAACTGAATTCTCAGATTTTATGCCTACTGAAGACCATTTGGGAGTGGTGAATGGCAGCGTGGCTTGTATGGATGGCTTCTTTCATGTAGAAATGACCAAGGAAACAAGTTAAAGCAGGAGGGGAGTTCTTAGGTATTGTTTCTCTCAGCAAAAATTTGCACCCTCTTCGTTTTCTGGGGTAACTGCATTCCCTTCCCATTAGAGCTGGAATGCAGTGCCAGCCTTCAAGGTAGATCTCCCACAGCGCTATCCCCGAGAGGACAGAACTGTGGACTTTTACCCTGGAATGATCCCAGATGTCACAGCAGACAATAGTCTTTATTCAAAATGTTTGTGCTTGTTGTGGTCAGAATGGTTTCAGTGTAACAGTAAGAACTGTAAGAGTAAATTAGGGTACAAGCAGTATGTTGCTAATACTTGTGAAAGAACAGAGAACTCTACCTAAGCCTCCTTCGTGTTACTGTGGTAGGATGTCAGCCTTTCTACTGGTTTGAAGCTAGTGCTTTTCCCATTTGCCTCTTTTGTTGCGAGAAGATACTGAAGGCAAAGAGGATGGTGGTGGGGACAGGTCTTAGAGCTGGTTTTAATAGGTGGGGGTGTTTTTGTTTCTTTGCTTGTTGCTGGTCTACCATGCAAGGGATTCTGATGGGAGCACTTGGCATTGTCATAAGCAAAATGTTTGCTACTGAGAAAGTGATACAGACGCTAGTCATGACCTGTGAAGATCTTTTGGAAATGGAATGTAGCTCAAGTCCTTTACATGACCTCTCTAACTTGTGTCCTAGATTTCGCCGCCAGCTCTCTGAACCTTGCAATTCTTTCCCACCTTTGCCTGCAATGCCAAGGGAAGGACGTCCAATGTATCAGCGCCAGATGTCTGAGCCAAACATCCCTTTCCCACCTCAAGGTTTTAAGCAGGAGTACCATGATCCAGTTTACGAACACAATGCTATGGTTGGCAGTGCAGCCAGTCAAAATTTCCCCCCTCCTCTGATGATTAAACAGGAACCTAGAGATTTTGCATATGATTCAGGTAGGTGAGACTCTCCTTTACTTCTGCATAGTAAGTAAATGAGTCCAAGCTAGTGCTGTTGATGTTTCCATGGTATGAACTGAATTTATGTCTGATACAGCTTATGAAGTAGTAAGATTGCTACATAGTACGGCATATCTCAAGCCACCATTGCCGTTGCTTGCTCTGCAAAGGATTTTGTTTTCCAGAACTCTCTGTCCAGATAGGACCCAGCTTAAAGAAGCTGGAGAAGAAAAAATTATGGGTGCAAAATTGAGCTTTGCTTAAAAAGGGGGCTTGTTCTGTGCTATCTTATCTCTGACCTCTGAATTTGTGTGCTTCATTTTACGAGCTCTTTCATTTATCTGCCAGAAATAGAGGACTCTTTCTCCTCTTGCTTGCACTACTTTAAATCAGGAGTAACTCAGCTGAAGTGGGGTTTATACAGCTATAAAACCAATGAGGGAGAAGAATGAGCCGAATTGGTGTCGGCTTCTCAGTTTGTGCATACTGCTGTGTTTTGTGGAGGTACATAATCTGTGATGCCAGGTTGCTGATGTAGAGAATACACTGTTGCTATTAATAATGTTTATTATGATTGTGCTTATAGGGCAACTGGAAAGGAGCCGTATTGCTCTATGGACAGTGCACAACAGGGGAGGTGGTGGCAGAGCCCACTTTCAATAGCTTCTGGTCAAAACAGAAAGATGAGCAGTAGGAAGGATAAAAACGTAAATCAAGGGAATAACATTGTAAATGTTTGCCACAATTTATAAGTAACTTTTATATTGTACTTGGGAAAAGAGAGTGAGAATTAGGGAAGTAAAAAAGGAGTTTAGTGATGAGTACCAGGTAACAAGGAGAAGGAAACTGGAAGGGTGGTAGGGACAGAAGCTGAAGTTAAAACAGCATGTAGTAGGCTGAGTGGGATAAACAGTTCTCCGTACTGAGCTGAGAAAATGAGATCAAAGCACGTTTTGTAGTTCCGGCAGCTCCTCTTCAGTCTCTGCCTCTGTCCTGCTTTGTGTATGCCACAGTGTTGAAAGGGAGGGATTTCAGTGAGTCCTTACCATGCTTCTGGAGGAGGGTGCACTGCTTTCGTACACACGCATCCTGAGCTGGGCAGGGAGCATGGGTGGCCCTGTCTGACTTCAGTCTGACTCTCTCTTCTGGGTGCTACAGTACCTGCACTGCTTTCCTGCTGGTTTAGCCTCTGGTTAGATGCTTTGGCAGTTTATCTCCCAAAGGCTACATGGCAGCTGAGGTGAGCTCTCCTTTGAAAGTTTAGTCCATGACAAACTATCTTTGAATCTGATACAGTGGTAAATTTGTTTTTATTGTCCTTTCTGTAGCTAACACTGTCTATTTAGTTGTATCATGGTTGTAAAGTGCTTGGTTTTGAATTTATCTCTGTGTTAGAACAGGGGAATTTGGAAAGCAGAGCTGCTTTCTCCTTTCTCACTCTTGGCAAGGAAAGAACCAGTCCTAAGGTAAATTTGAGTTAGGCCTATACAGGAAGGGGACTGGGATGAAATATTTTTACAAGTTGAGATATAAGATAAGATGAAGATGAGTTCAGATCTAGAACTAAACCTGTTCATTGAAGAAGGTTCTGAGATGTGTGGCTTTGGCAGTCATGTATCTTTAGTCTTACAGAGCAGCACGGGAGACACTGTCTGCATAGTTAATGTGGCAATGGAGAATAAATAGGGGACTGCAGCTCCAGGCACTGCCAGTCCCTTGCAACCTTCACAAGCACCGTTTTTCATCCTGCTAAATTAAAGGGTGAAAAAAGGCCCTTTTGTAAGCATGCTTCATATATGGCTAGGAAATGGGATCTCCTTATTGCGCACTATTACTTTAAATCTATGTTGGCTGCTAGCATTCGTCTTTCTTCAGAATATTTATGGGAAAAAAAAAAGGAAATTTTATTCTGAAAGGAAGATGTGCAAACTTGTATCCAATCCTGTCATGCCTTTTTTTCTTTTGTGCCAGCAAGAACAACATTCCACTTTTTAGTAATGACGTTCAAGCAAAACTGTTGTTTCTTTTGTGTGGATGAATAATTAGTTTTTAAAAATGTAATAGCTGTGTAACCAGTGGTCATGAAAAATTAATCTGTTGGTATCAGGAAGTACTTTTATTGGCCTCAGAATCACTGCATTTAAGTTGACACATCTGTACACTCCATAAATTGCAGTCAACAACTGTGGTCTGTTGATATTTTATCTTGTTACCATCTGTTCTCTAGAAACCATCATTTTCCATCCTTGCTAAAAGTACATTAAATAACCCCTTAGGAAACATAATGTATTTGTCACTGAATCATTGATTTCATTTTTCACCTATGGATGCTCAGGGAAGGAGGAATGCTAGAGTAAAAAGTCTTTTTTGCATGGTATTTTATTGCAACTCAGATAAGAATATAGAAACATATTTAAAAAGTTCATTGTAATACACTGAGATGTTCCTTTTGGGATGTTTTTGAAAGAGCCTCATAAAAGTTCATTGCTTTTGTGCACTATACTTTTATACTTTGTGGGAAGCTGGTGAATGAAAAGTGTTATTATGGAATGATTATAACTCTATTAAAACATGACATTAATTATGACATGGGAAATGGCAGATCAATTAGTTGTAATTGTAATTGCAGGTATGCAATTTCTACTGCAGAACGTTTGAGATAATGGAAAAAGAAAAATGTCAACAGAGTAGAAGCTTTTCCTTATCTATCTACACTTCTAGAAGTCACAGTGCATCATACATGTTCGATCAATCAGACCTTTTTTTCTGCCTCAGATTTTTTTTTTCATGGCTGCCAGGCAGATGTATTCAGTGCTTGGTGCTATATCTAGCAACTTTAAGCACAGAGATCCAGACAAGGACATATAGAGTTTTGTGATTTTGCATCATTAATGAATATACCCCAGAAGGCTTCCCAAGACCTTTGTTTACAAGGGTTACTAGTGGACATTCCTATACAGTTATCACTTGTAGAATTCAATTAATGTGTTCAGTTATTTAAACAAAAAGGCCAGACTTGAGATGCTTCATCTATACCGGGCTCTATTTTGAATCAGGAACTTTGCAGACTTGATCTTTCCTACCTAGTGTAGTGTATTTGGAAATTTACTGAGGTACAACTCTAGCTATGCATGTATCGATTCATATTAAAAGTCTAGTTTTAAAATGACATCTTAAATTTTAAAGTTAAAATCTCCTATTCTGTTTTGCCAAATTGAAATAGTTACTCTGATTGAAAGGCTGTTCTGTGACCATATCTTTGACTGAGAACTTTGAAATTTGTCACACAGTGGTGTTAACAGATAAATAGGAGAAGAATTCTTGCTTGCACGCAGTTACTAGTGATTGCCAGGAATTTATCTGTTGAAATCTAGATAGATTCAGTCTCTCTTGAGCAAGTTAGAGGCATTAGCAGGGCTATTACCACAGTTACATTTCGGGGTAGCCTCATGATTAATACTCTTGGATGGACCTTAGAAAATTTAGATTGTGTCCCTGTCACTTCCCAAGTTTTCTTCCAAGACACTAGTCACATCACTTAAAGAACGAACTATCCAGACAGATTTATTAGCATCCATGTCTTGCTTTCTGAGTTGCTCATCCCTGTAATTCCTGAGGCCTCGCAAGCAATAAATACCTTGTGCTGGCATGTGAGAATGCGTGGGGAACTGCCTCTCAAAAGAGAGATAAGCGGAGGCAGAGGGATGTCTGATATATAGACCTGTTTATTTTGGGTACCCAGGTAGGACTGGATAATTTTTGAAGAACATTGTGTAATACATATGTTCAAGGCTTAGCTCCTAGGGACTTTGTATTTCTAGGTGGGGAAGTATGGGAACGTCGGATTGGGGTCCTTGTGTAAGCCCTGCAAAAATAGGGAATGCATGATACGAAAAATCTGGCCGAAGCAATGTGACTGCTTTGGAAAACTTCATTGGGGCTGGAATGGGCTTTGTTGGGGCCTAAAATGGACCATGCAGCTGCGTTAATCTTGAGGTTATCTTTTCCGTTCTTGAAATGTTCTGCCTCATTAAGTACACAAATTCCAGCCTCTGTAACAAGTGAAGCAGGGGCTCCACCTGCAAAGCTGTTTACAGCATGGGTCTCCCTCCCCCAGACAGTGTTGACCTGTGCACTCAAGAGACAAGAGTGCCGAGGCAAAAGGCTGTATCGTAGTTCGTTTGCAACAAAGGGGTTGTATCAAGGTTGCCCAGGAAGCTGTAATTATGGCACTTCTTAACCTCCTAAGTTTGCTCTTACAGGTATAGGATGTTGTTAGCATTCTACCATCCATGTTATAAATGTGTATTTACCTGATGACTGGGAACAGAATAAAAAGCAAAAGTCCATGCAAATACCTGATGTGGTATTTTCTGAAAAGCAAATCGATGCGAGTGAACATGGAAAAAGATTCCTAGTAGCACATTCTTCTCTAGAGGTCAGCGGACGTCCTTAAGTTTGAGATTTTGTAGAACAGTGTAAGAGAATTCGTTGAATTAGAATTCCAAGGGAAAAAAAAAATTGTATCTCAGAAGTATATTTATTTGCAGATTGCTTTTTTTTTTTCTTTCCTTTTTTAAACAACAGTTGGATAGTCTATTGTATTTCTTAGAGGTAAAGTTTAGACCTTTGGAGATGCTAGGATGAAGGAAAAAAGGAAGTCTTAACTGTCAGTCAGCGTCATTGCAGGTTTGCTTTTTCCAGGATACTCTCTAGTGCATTGACCAGGGCAGCATTTAAAATGACACACCTCAATGGTGCTTCTGCTACTGTCTTTAATTATATTGGCTAATTTTTGTACGGTTCTTTGGAAAAGTAAAGCACTGTATGAGTGCTAAGTATTATTACTACAATTATTCCCCTGGGAGATTATTTCATGGACTAATAGACTTCACAGTTAAGAAATATTTCTTGATCATAAGCCTAAATTTTTCCTTTGATCAGTTCCATTCCCTTGCTCATAGCTACACCTCTTTGGCTCATCCTAAACAATTCCTTAGTATTAATGTACCACCTCTAAATCTCTCTAGACAGTTTGCATGTATACTCTTTGTCTGTCTGTGTGACTCTCTGTTGAGATCTTCCTTCGTAAATCCTCCAGCTGCTTAATCTTTTCCTCAAATTCTCTCTAGGTTTTCTTTCCTTTTTCTTTTTTTTCTTTTTTTTTGGGGGGGGGGTTGTCAGGCTGCCAATACTTACAGTATTTTTGAACATAGTTTTATAAAATGCTCTGTGAAACAGAACTGACTGCATCCTTTTCCTGAATATGGTGCTTCAGTACACGCATCTCAAAACTGCATATCCTTATGGCCTTACAGAAATTCTTTTACACAGCAGGACAATTGTTCTCAGTGAAAATCTGGCTGGCATAAAGGCAGGAGGGGAGAAGGGATTTGGGTTTGCTCTTGAGGTCAGTAGGTTTGAGAACTCTTCCCTCCTCATTTTTGGTTTTGCATTTTTCCTGAGTCTCAGTTCTGTGGTTTAACATATTTCACCCTCTTGTTTTGGGAGCGTGTCTTTGCTGTGTTGCTTCAGTGAACGAGTGTGGATTTTGTTCAGTTGTGAAGTTGCACTGTACTTTGTACTTGCTTTTAAAACATATAAACACAAATCTGCTGTTGGATGGTATGACAGTAGAAAATAACAGCATCTGAGGGGGAAACTTGGGAAGCCTGGACTTCAGGAGATTGCTATGAAAGGCAGAATTCTAACTTACTTGCTTCCCATCTAGCTGATTTTCTCTCTTCACTAATTCTGTCTGAAAGAAATCTGTAGTTAGAATAGAATTTGTTCTGTAGTATTAACTTCATGAACAAAGGAAAACCTGAATACTGAGTTAATGGGAGCATATAGGCAGGAGACCATACATCTATTTTGCCTTTCAAAGCAGACAATAAGATCTGCAAAATTGTCCTGCAGTCCCTGTTTTTCAAAGAAATGGTTAAATATCCTCTAAATCTACAGTTACAGTAAGTGGCACTGGCTAATGATTTGATTTGAGGATTGAGAGCACAGTCTGGATTTACTCTTTGTGCATTAACGCAGGTCAAATGGACACAGGCTGCATTTTAAATCAGTAATGGAAGGCTGAAGCCTGCCTTAAACCAATCAGATCAGCCTTACCCAAGACCGATTGATCCCAAGAGACTGAGCCCTGTGAGCACAGCTTTTATATGAATGGACTCTGTGCAGCCTGAAGTTTCATTCATAAAATGGATGCTGAAGGAGGGGGGGGGGGGAACCCACCCCACACAACCCAAACACTGGACTGTCC